>Ga0180219_1000361_pt1 | contig 40194 bp, 35 predicted proteins | sample eDN3rd30CBELigMG_FD_151338 | JGI IMG/M metagenome (GOLD analysis project Ga0180219, IMG submission 151338) | Enriched Miracle-Growth compost microbial communities from Emeryville, California, USA - eDNA 3rd pass 30_C BE-Lig MG (version 2)... ... | reverse complement strand
CGCCTCATGCGTTGGGCGCGTTGAAAAGGCGCTGTTGAAAGTCCCTGGCGTAAGCGCAGCCACCGTGAACCTTGCCACGGAACGCGCCCAGGTGTTCGTGGCGCCCGGCGCCGTCGGGTCGGACCTCGTCCAGGCGGTGGCGAAGGCCGGCTATGAAGCCCGGATCATCGCCCCGGATGCCGGCGCCGACGACACGGCGCCGGCCAGGCGGGCGGCCGAAGAGGCCGCGCTCGGGCGAGCGCTATGGGTGGCGCTGGCATTCACGCTGCCCGTATTCGTGCTGGAAATGGGCGGGCATATGGTTCCGGCCTTTCACCACTGGGTGGATGGCGTCATTGGCATGCAGGCCAGCTGGCGCGTCCAGTTCGTCCTGACCAGCATCGTGCTGTTCGGGCCGGGGTGGCGGTTTTTCAAAAAAGGCATTCCGGCTTTGCTGCGGCTGGCGCCGGACATGAACTCCCTGGTGGCCTTGGGCGCGGCCGCCGCCTACGCTTATTCGGCGGTCGCCACGTTTGCGCCGGCCGTGCTTCCGCCGCAAACGGTGCATGTCTACTACGAAGCGGCATCGGTCATCGTCACGCTCATCCTGCTCGGCCGCCTCCTGGAGGCCAGGGCCAAGGGCCGCACCTCCGAAGCCATCAAGCGCCTGGTAGGGCTGCAAGCCAAGTCCGCGCGGGTGCTTCGCGACGGAAAGGCCATGGAAATCGCCATCGACCAGGTGCAAAGCGGCGATATTATCGAACTGCGTCCCGGCGAGCGCGTGCCGGTGGACGGCGTGGTGGTGGACGGCGCCGGGTACGTCGACGAATCCATGATCAGCGGCGAACCCGCGCCGGTGGAAAAGGCAGTTGGCGATCAGTTGGTGGGCGGCACCGTCAATCAGAATGGCGCGCTTACCCTGCGCGCCACCAAGGTGGGCGCCGATACCGTGCTGGCCCAGATCATCCGCATGGTTGAACAGGCGCAAAGCGCCAAGCTGCCCATACAGGCGGCGGTGGACCGGATCACCATGTGGTTCGTGCCGGCCGTGATGGCGGCCGCGCTGCTGACGTTCGTGGTCTGGCTGATGGCGGGTCCGGATCCCGCGCTGACCCTGGCCCTGGTCAATGCCGTGGCGGTGCTGATCATTGCCTGCCCTTGCGCCATGGGCCTGGCCACGCCCACCGCCATCATGGTCGGAACGGGCAGGGCAGCGCAGATGGGCGTGCTGTTCCGCAAGGGCGAAGCCCTGCAATTGCTCCGGGACGCCAAGGTCGTTGCGGTGGACAAGACCGGCACGCTGACGAAGGGTCGCCCCGAGCTGACAGACCTTATCCTGGCCGAAGGTTTCGACAGGGCCTCGGTCTTGTCTGGAATCGCGGCGGTCGAGGGCAGGTCGGAACACCCCATCGCGCGGGCCCTGGTCGAAGCGGCCCAGGCCGAAGGCCTGGTTCCGGGCCGCGTCGAACAATTCGAGTCGGTCACAGGCTTCGGCGTCAGTGCGTTGGTGGGTTCGACGCGCCTGCACGTCGGCGCGGATCGCTATATGCAAAAACTGGGGCTGGACATTTCCGTTTTCGCCGATGCCGCGCTTCGCCTGGGAAGCGAGGGCAAGACGCCCTTGTATGCGGCGGTGGATGGGAGGCTCGCCGCTGTGATCGCGGTTGCCGACCCCATCAAGGAAACCACGCCGCAAGCCATACGGGCGCTGCACGAGCTTGGCCTGAAGGTGGCCATGGTCACTGGCGACAACCGGCGCACCGGGCAGGCCATAGCCAGCCAACTGGGCATCGACGAGGTGGTAGCCGAAGTGCTGCCCGACGGGAAGATCGACGCGGTAAACCGCCTGAAGCGTGAGCATGGCCTGCTTGCCTATGTGGGCGACGGCATCAACGACGCGCCGGCCCTGGCCCAGGCTGATGTCGGCCTGGCCATCGGCACGGGTACGGACATTGCCATCGAGGCGGCCGATGTGGTGCTGATGTCGGGCGACCTGCGCGGCGTGCCGAACGCCATTGCCTTGTCCAGGGCTACGCTGGCCAATATCCGGCAGAACCTGTTCTGGGCGTTTGCCTACAACGCCGCGCTCATCCCCGTCGCCGCGGGGGTGTTGTACCCCTGGAACGAAACCTTGCTTTCTCCCGTTCTGGCCGCCGGCGCCATGGCGCTTTCCAGCGTCTTCGTCCTGGGCAATGCCTTGCGGCTAAGGCGCTTCCAGGCGCCGCTTTCGTAGCTGCATAGTGGGTGAGCGGGAAATCAATACATGACCAATCTGAAAAAATAGCTCTTGAAGTGCTATTCTTGATTGCATATCATTTGAACGAGTTTTGATAAACGAGGAACGCCATGCGACCATCCGTCGTGCTCGACATGAAGCGAATTGCCGTACGCGAGGCGGTTAGTCGTTTTCGTACGGCGAACCCGAGGATATTTGGATCGGTGCTGCATGGCACCGACCAGGATGGCAGCGACATTGATGTGTTGGTGGATGCTTTGCCTGGCGCAACGCTGTTTGATCTGGGCGGCCTGCAAGACGAGCTTGAGTCGCTGCTTGGCATTAAGGTCGACTTGTTGACTCCGGCTGATTTGCCACCGAAGTTCCGGGCCAAAGTGCTCGCGGAAGCGCGGCCGATATGAATGAGAGCCGCCTGGGCGATTACCTCGATCACATGCGGCAGGCAGCTGCGGATGCCTGTAGTTTCGTTGATGGTTTAGCCAAAGATGATTTCCTTGAGGACAGGCGCACTCAGCAGGCTGTCGTCATGAGTCTTATCATTATCGGTGAGGCTGCAGCGAAGTTGATGGACAACTACGCTGAGTTTACCCGCATCCATAAGCACGTACCGTGGCGCAATATGCGTGGTATGCGCAACCGCATTGCTCACGGCTACTTTGAAATAAATCTCGATGTGGTGTGGGAAACTGTGCAAACGGCCTTGCCTGAACTATTAAGACTATTACCTTTGAAACCATAGCCTGGAAGCTTGGACGGTGAAAGCCGTCCGGTTGGCAAAGTTATCGGCTCGGTTGATATTTCCGCGATTCAGTCCATATAACCATATGGGCTGAGTCGCTTGCTTATGCATGCATGGACGAAAGCTCGTCGAGAATAGGGCAGTCGGGGCGGTTGTTGCCCTGGCAGCATGCTGCCAGGTGTTCAAGCTGGTTCCGGATGGATTGCAGCTTCGCGATGTCTTCGTCCAGCTCGGCAATGTACTGGCGCGCCAGCTTCTTGACGTCCGAGCTTTTGCGGCTGTCGTCTTCCCACAGGCCGATAAGGGTCTTGATGCGTTCGAGCGAAAAGCCCAGGTCGCGCGAGCGCTTGATGAAGCGCAGGGTCTGTATATTTTGATCGGAGTACTGGCGGTACCCCGATCCGGAGCGGTTGGCCTTGCCGATAAGGCCTATGCTTTCGTAATACCGAATCATCTTGGCCGTTACGCCCGATGCGGCGGCCGCCTGTCCAATATTCATGTCCGTGGTTCCAAATCGTGTTCGACCCGCGTTGCGCATGACTGCGCATTTGTGCCGGAGTCCTTTACATTGCCATTGTAGGAAGGTTTATAGTAAAGCCGATCATGTTTTTATGCCCAGAGGAAGCCATGCTTGAATTCAACGTGAACGATATGACTTGCAACCATTGCGTCGGCGCCGTCACCAAGGCGGTAAAAGAGGCTGCGCCGGGCTCGACCGTGGAAGTCGACCTCGACAGCCACCGCGTGCGCGTCGACGGCGCAGCCAGCGCCGAAGCCGTGGCCGAGGCCATTCGCGAGGCCGGCTATACGCCGGTAGCTTGCTCCTGAGGACACCACATTTGCCCGCTGCGCGTGGTCAACCGCGCCAGCGCAGCAATCTGGCTTCTATGGCGGACAGCGCCAATGCAGCAAGCAGCCCGATGACGCCCAAAGCCTGAAGTCTGGCCCGGGCGATAATGCCCTCGCGTAGCCGCGGCTTGGATCTATGCTGCGGTGATGCAGCTTCAGGCAACGAGGAAAATAAAATGCTTGCAACACGCCATTTTTTTTACAATCATCAGCGCTTGCTTGTCGCTGTCGCGGCCGGCGTAATTGTCGCCCTGGCTTTCTTTTCCTCGCAGGAGACCATTGCCCACCAAATACTGGCCGGCTGGAATGTCATGGTGTGGCTCTATCTGGCATTGACTGGCTGGATGATGTTGCGGGCCGACGCCCCCAGGGTCCGCAAGCTTGCCGCGCAAGAAGACAAGAGCTGGGCGGCGGTATTGGCGGTCATGTCGGTTGCTTGCATGGTAAGCCTTGGCGCCGTCATTCTCGAGTTGCCGGCCGCTCATGGCCTGTCCGCCGGCCAGCGCTTCTCGCATTACGTTTTTACCGCTGTTACCGTATTCGGCTCATGGTGCCTGCTTGGCGTCCTGTTCACGCATCAATATGCACGGCTGTTTTACCGCTCGCGGCCTGAAAGGCGGCCCTTGCGTTTCCCCGATGATGAGCAGAAGCCCGACTATTGGGATTTTCTTTATTTTTCCTTCACCATAGTCGTGGCCGTTCAGACTTCGGATGTGGCCGTCATGGACAACGGCACGCGCAAGGCGGTTCTGGCGCAGTCCGTGCTTTGTTTCCTGTTCAATGTGGCCATTGTCGGGCTGTCGATCAATATCGCAGCCAGCCTGCTTGGAGGATGACGCGGCGGGCTATATGCCGGTGGCTTGCTCCTGCGTCTGCTGGTTTCAGACGGGCAGGGCTGCCGGCTCGAAAATTTCCTTGTACAAATCCGCTCCGTAACTCGTTTGCTGAGGCTCTCCGGGTTTGACATGGAAAGTGCGGGTTCCATCTTCAAGGCGCTCGGCAAGAAGGTAGGCGGCCCGATCGACCGGCTGGGCGTAAAGGCCGTGCGCGAACGCATATTGATGCGTCACGAAAAACACCTTTACGCCGCATTCCAGCAGGGCCTCGGTAATCGTCCGGGCGACTTCGGAGCCCTCTCGTTCGTTCGTCGCGGCGAAGGATTCATTGAACAGAACCAGTGCATTGACCGAAACCTGGTCGACGATGGAACTCATGCGCTTGAGTTCCTCGTCGAACTTGCCACTTTCCATCCCCGCGTCTTCCTCGCGTTTGTAGTGCGTGTACAAGCCTTCGCATAAATTGGCCGAGAATGCTTTCGCGCAGACGAACAAGCCGCTTTGCATCATGAGTTGCGCAACGCCGATGCTGCGCAAGAACGACGACTTCCCGCCCTGATTGGCGCCCGTGACGATCACCAGACGGCTGTCTTCGAGATCAAGGGTATTGGCCACCACTTTCTTGCGCATTTTCAATGCAAGGCAAACATCGTACAACTCTTCGAAGCTGGATCGGCGCTGGCCGGACTGCAGCACGTCGGGAAAGACGATTGGCTCCTCGAGCCGGGCCAGGCTTTCGCTCAGGTTTATGCCGCATACGTGGAATGCCAGTTCGGCGCGCAGCAGCGTAAAGAAGCTGGCAACGTGCTCGGCCGATTGGGCCAGCGCATTGGCTACCAGATTGATGCCCCGGTCTCCAAGCTCCGAAAGGGCGCGGGCCCCGTTTTCGTCCCGGGGGGGAAGGGTATAGCTGTAGGACGGCGGCTTCCTGGAAAACAGGCGGGTCAGCCAGTTGAGCCCGTCGTCGGACGGCGTGCGAAGCACATAATCGCTGCCGCGATTTCCCTGGCCCAGATGTGCGCTGACCAGAATGCCGTGCCGGAATCTCAGGGTTTTCAGATGGCTTCGCAGCTGTTCGATGTAGGCTTCGCCAAGTTCTTCGCTCAATGTTGCGAAAAGCCGCTTCCAGCCAGGCGAGTTGAATTGCGGCGCGACGCGGTTGGCCGTATCCCGCAGCTCTTCGAACTTCGGTATCAATACATTGATGACCTCCATCGAGCTGTGCAGGTTTGCAAGCGGGTAATGCAGGCCGATGCCCCAGTAGCCTTTCTGCTTGAGTTCCAGCGCCTCGATGGAGAGTTGGTAAAGCTGCCGCACGACCTCTTTGTTTTCCAGGGAGTCCCGCAGCGCGGCCTGGCGATGCGCGACGGTTTCAATATCGGTCTTTACCGAGGCGAGCAGGGCAGTGCGCGCAACTTTCTGCAGGTATTCATCCTCGCCCGCCATGGCCTGAACAAGCGTGTCGAGTTCTAGATCGTCGATCAGTTCGCGGCCGTTCAACGGAAAAGGGGCATCCAGGTCGAAATCGCGGTTCTCGTACATCAAATGGACTTTCATGATTGCACCCGTTCTTTTATGTGCTCGGAGAGCAAGCCATACTTTTGCGCCAGGGCCATGGCGTAGGAACGGCCTGTTGCGCGGGCCCGGACGATCTTGAAGGTACGCACCGTTTGCGAGGGGTCGACGCTGCTGACCATGCTCACCACGCTGTCGCCATACGATGCCAGCTCGTCGATGAAGGTCACCCATACCCCAAGGACGTCCAGCTCGATCGCTTTCTCCATGACCTTCTGGCTGAGATACAGTCCATCGGTCAGCGACGTCGAAGTGAAGATTTCGTTCATGACCAGGATGCTGCGCGGGCTGGCCGAGGTCAGTATCTGATGGATCCTGACGAGATCGTCCTTGAGCTTGCCGCGAAGATTGTCGATGTTCTCTTGCCGCTCGAAATGCGTGAATATGCTGTCGCTCAAGAGCAGCCGGGCTTCGGTTCCCGGCACCGGGCAGCCCATGGCGGCCAGAAAGAACATCTGCCCGAACATGCGTGCGAAGGTGGTCTTGCCTCCTTGATTCGGCCCGCTGACGACGATCATGCGTTCGCCGTCCTTGAGTTCGAAATCGTTGCATACGATCTTCTTGTTCATGGAAAGCAGCTTCTTGCCAAGGGCGATGTCGAAACAATCTTTGGCGTATACATGCTTGTCCGAATCGCTGATGCGCGGATAGCAGAAAGAGCGGCCGGCCTGGCTGAATAGCGCCATATGCTCCAGGTACGCCAGATAGAACTGGATCTCCCGGTCGAATTCGGCAATGGTCGGATCCAGGTAACTCTTGCTTTGCTCCCGAAGTTCGTCGAGCCTGCGGAAAATCTCGGGATTGAGCAATGCGACGAATTCCAGCACTTTCGCTTCTATGCCGTTCATGTCCGGATACTCGTGAAACTGGATGCGATGGTCGTGCACCGCGCCCTGCCGGAATTTCCGGAAGGCTTCTTCGATGACTGCGCTGTAGTCGGGCTCGCCGTCGTAGTGGCACACGCTCAAGGTGTCGCCTGAAATATGAATGCTGTAGGCAATGGCGTCCAGCTCGGACAGCAAGGCGCGCGCATTGTCGAAGAGCGTCGTGAATTCTTTTGAGTCCACATAGGCGGACACGTATTTGCGCAGCTCGAGCCCGATGGCCCGGGATTTTGCGGTGCTGGCCGTCAAGGCGAGGTTCAGGGCGCCTACGGCCGTGCAATAGATCATGACCGCTTCGATGTGCCAGCGTTTTTCCTGATAGGGATAATGAAGCTTCTCGGCCTGCACGAGGTGTTCGCGCATCTTGCGCATTTCCGCGGCGAAAGCCTGGAGCGCGCGCAGCAAGGGCTGTTCTTCGAGGTCGCGGAACACTTCATGGCGATACTCGACGTCGTCCTCGACGCACAGCGGGCTCCGAAAAATGCCCGCGAGGTTGTATTCCTGGCGGGCTGCGATGATGGCGTCGATGGCCTGATCTAGGTTCAGGTCGACGAAATAGCCGGGTTGGGGCGGTGTGTTCTTCGAGAGGCGAACGCTGCGCTGTCCGTCGGTGAACAGAACGCTGAACGCCGGCTCTGTGCCGGGCGCGCAGCCCGCTGGCCTGGGTTGTTGTTCGTTGGAAAGGAACTGCCGAACTGAAAAGGAGTTTGGATTCGCCATTGCGTGCCCCGACTGAGTCAGTTGGCGGCAGCGAGGGCTTGCAAAAATGCCTACGGGCCTCGGCTGCCGAGGTTAGCGTAGGCATCATCAACCCGGAATCGGGCGGTTAGCGTGGGAGGAATGCCATCTCCTGTCTTCATTCTAGCGGGTTATCGAGGAGTTGACCATCGGCCCCAACGGGTTTCCTGGGCTTCATGGCACCGGCCGCCGGGTGGCGGGCCAGCTTGTGGCGCCTGTCCGGGCCAGAGCGGGAAGGGGCCGTCGATGGTATTCTCCCGATAGAGGTAATGAAATGAGCAGACTGTCACGTTTATTATGGATATTGGCCCTTGTGGCGATGCCGTGGGGCGTTTTTGCCCACGATGGCATGCACATGGGCGGCCACAACATGGAATCGGGGGTGGCCACGAGCGCCGCTTTCGGGCCCGACGGCCGGCTGTGGGTGGTCGGCGCGAAGGCCGGCCATCTGGTGCTGCGCCACTCGGATGACCTGGGCCGCACGCTGAGCGCGTCCGTCATGGTCAATGCCCAGGCGATGCCGATTTTCACCATGGGCGAGGACAAGCCCAAGATCGCGCTTGGCAAAAACGGGGAAATCTACATCAGCTGGACCGAGTCGCTGCCCAAGCCCTACACGGGCTATGTGTTCTTCACCCGCTCGGTGGATGGCGGCAAGCATTTTTCCAAGCCCGTCAGAGTGCATCGCGATAGCGCCGAAATCACGCATCGCCTGGATGCGATGAAGGTGGATGCCAAGGGGCGCATCCTGATTGTCTGGATAGACCGGCGCGATTTCGAGGCGGCCCGTTCGCAAGGAAAGGATTACCTTGGCACGGCGGTCTACTACGCCTGGTCGAACGACCATGGCAAGAGCTTCGGCCCAGAGCACAAGCTGGTCGACCATAGCTGCGACTGCTGCCGCATTGCGTTGTCGGAAGCGCCGAACAGCGGTGTTGCCGCCTTCTGGCGCGCCGACTATCCCGGCAACATCCGCGACCATACCTATGCGTTGTTGCGCGGCGGCGCCGTCGTGGACGAGCCAGCCCGCGCCACCTATACACAATGGCACGTCGAAGCATGTCCGCACCAAGGGCCGGGCCTGGCAGTGGGGGCCGATGGCGTGCGCCACGCTGTCTGGTTTTCCGCCAAGGACAATGCTCCGACCATCTGGTATGGGCAACTGGAGCCGGGGCAGCCGCCCCGACATCTGCAGCCGGTGGCGCAGCTTGGCGCGGCCCATGCCGATATCGCGGCGGCGGGCCGGCAGGTGTGGATCGCCTGGAACCAGGTGGACGCCGAAGGCATGAAGCTCATGGTGCGCGAGTCGGGCGATGGCGGCGTCCATTTTGATGCCGCTCGCGAAATCGCCCGCACCGATGCAGCGGCGGGATCCCCGCAACTACTATTGGATGCCAAGAATCAGGCCTTTGTGGCGTGGAGTACCAGCAGCGGTTTTCGCCTGGTGCCGGCAGTCGGGTCTACTCAATGAAGAAACTGTTTATTCCGCTTATTTCGCTGTTGATGGCTTTTCCGGTGGTTTCCGCGGCGCTGGAGCTGGAGCCTCTGCGCGCCAAGGATGTGCCGGAGTTGTTGAAGCCTCCGGCGCAAGGGGTGCGGGTCATCGAGTTGTGGTCGCTGTATTGCGTCTATTGCGAGGCCAATCTGCGCGAACTCGCATCGCTGAGCAGCGCCGACACCGAAGTTCACGCGGTCACCGTCAACATCGACGACATCGGCCAGCGCAACGACATCGCCAAACGTCTGAAGTCCGCAAACGCGGAAAGCGTTCCCGCGCGAGCCTACGCCGAGGCATCGCCGCAACGCATGAACTACCTGATCGACCCGCACTGGGGAGGCGAAACGCCCCGCACCCTGATCATCCGCGCCGACGGCAGTCGTCAGGCGGTCAGCGGCATACTGACCGGCGCCCGGTTCAAGGCTTTGATGAAGGGCGATAGGCAGGCGGATTGACGGGCGAGCCAAGGCGTGCCGAAGCGGTCCTTGACCATGCCGCAGCCATCGGGATTCCTGGCACGGTTCAACACCTAATAAAATACGCATAATGTATATTATGTTAAATAGTAAAAATCGACGGAAAAAGGCGGGCTGAACATTTCCCCTATCGCAACGCGGCGAAATACTGCGCCGGCGGTTGCCCCAGCGCTTTTTTGAACATGGTGATGAACGCGGTCACCGAGTCGTAGCCGAGATCGCCCGCGGTTTGCTGCACGGTTGCGCCGCCGGCAAGCTGCCGCAAGGCGACGATCAAATGCAGTTGCTGGCGCCAGCGGCCAAAGGTCAGCCCGGTTTCGCGCTGGACCAGGCGCGCCAGCGACCTTTCGCTCATGGCCAGTCCATCCGCCCATTGCGCCAAGGTGCGGCGGTCGGCGGGGTCCGCCGCCAAGGCGTCCGCGATGCGGCGGATTTTCGGATGCCCCGAGATGGGTAGATGCAGTTGTTCGATGGGCGCGGCGCTCAATTGCTCGAGCAGCACCGCGGCAACGCGCGCGGTCGGGCCTACGCGCGGATAATCAGGCCCCTGGCCGGCCAGATGCAGGATCAGTTCGCGTACCATGGGATCGATCGCCAGCGTGCAGCATTCGCCGGGCATTGGCGCGGCGCCTGGTTCGATGAACAGGAAGCAAATTCGGGCATTGTCGGTGGCGCGGTTGCTGTGCGCCATGCCGCCTGGAATCCATACCGCATGATTGGGCGGCACCATCCACATTGCCTTGGGAACTTCGCACACGACGCCGCCATGCAGCGCCATCACCAGTTGCCCCTTGCGGTGCTGGTGTACAGGCTGCTCCATGTCGTTCTGTTCGACCTCCAGCAATAGCGCTGCGGCGGAATGATCATCCGTATCCGGGTCGAAACGGCACAGCGATTGATCGAGCGGAATGCTGATTGTCATGATTTAAAGATTGTTTGACTTTCTTTCTCTATTAGATCAGAAAAATGATCCGTATATTAAGGGTATACCCTTGTTTTATGGAAAATTGTTCATGATCATCACCTTGCAACGATCAATCGCACGCCCTACGGCGCTGCTGGCCGGCATTCTCTTGATTGCGGCGAACCTGCGCGCCCCTTTCACCGCCTTGCCTCCTCTGCTCGGTTCGATTCAGGCGGATTTTGGCCTGGGCACTACGGCGGCCGGCGCTTTGACCACCCTGCCGTTATTGGCGTTCGCGCTGGTTTCGCCTTTCAGTGCATTGCTTGCGCGCAAATACGGGCTGGAGCGCGCCCTGTTCGGCGCGCTCGTGCTCATCGCGCTGGGTATTGCGCTGCGTTCGGCGGGAGCGCCATGGGGCCTGTATGCCGGCACGGCCGTCATCGGCACGGGTATCGCCATCGGCAATGTCCTGTTGCCCAGCCTGGTCAAGAGAAGCTTTCCGCAATCCGTGGCCGCGCTGACCGGCGCCTATGCGCTGGCAATGGGTGTGGCCGCGGCGCTTGGTTCGGCGGCGGTCATTCCCCTGGCCCATGCTCTGGGCTGGCGGGGCGCGCTGTCGACGTTCATCGTCCTGCCCCTGGCTGCGCTGGCCGTCTGGACGACGCAACTGGGCAGGCATGCTCTGCCGGCAACCGGCGAAACGGCATCGCCGCATGCCGGCAAAGTCTGGCGCTCGGCGCTGGCCTGGCAGGTCACCCTGTTCCTTGGCCTGAACTCAACGATCTATTATGTGGCCATCGGCTGGCTGCCGGCCATGCTGGCCGACTCGGGCCTGTCGCTCGAATACGCAGGCTCGCTGCATGGCGTCCTGCAATTGGCGACCGCCGTGCCCGGACTGGTGCTGGGGCCGATCTTGCTTCGCATGCGCGACCAGCGTTTGCCTGCGGCCATGGTGGCCGGCTTTTCAGTCATTGCCCTGGCGGGTCTGCTGGTCCTGCCGCAGTTTGCGCTGGCCTGGTCGATACTGTTCGGATTGGGCACCGGCGCGGGCATCATCCTGGGATTGAGCTTCATCGGCCTGCGCACCCGCAATGCACACCAGGCCGCTTCGCTTTCCGGCATGTCGCAGTGCATCGGCTACTTGCTGGCGGCCGCCGGGCCGATGGCCATGGGCATGTTGCACGACGCGCTGGGCGGCTGGAGCGTGCCGCTGGGCATATGCACCGCCCTGGCGATCGTCGCCATATTCATGGGCCTGCTGGCCGGGCGCGACCGCCATATCGAAGCGTAGCCGTATCCATCCTGGAAGGGACGGCCGCGTGGCATCCGGGAAGCTTGCGGGTTACTTCCTCCGGCGGCGTTCGCCCGCAAAACGCCGATAGCCCAGAAGCAGCAAGCCGCCCGCCAGACCGAACAGACCCATGGCGCCGCCGCCCGAGCCGCCTTCGTGCGCGGGCGGCTTCACGAATAGCGCGGCATACCAGGCGATGCCCTGATTCTCGGCGTCGCCCAGCTTGACGCCGGCCTCGCTGTCGATGGAGAACACATGGCGCCCTGTGCTGCGGTCGTAGAAGCGGTATACGGGCGACAGCCCCGGCCAGGATCGATTGAAGGCTCCGAACGCGCGCCCTTCCCTGGTCCAGTTGACATCGCCATCCAGTTGCGTCTGTTCGGAGGTATCCAGTGTGTAGATGCGATCGCCGTTCTTGGAAACATAGCTCATTACAGCGCTGACGCCGGGCCGGTCGGTTTCGTTGGCGAACTCCACATCCTTGAGCGTATAGCCCTGGCCGTTCACCAGGCCGTTGGCTCGTTCGGAGTCGCTCGTCAGCACGTCGGGCCGACCGCTCGCGGCCAGGCGGAACACCACCGGCAGGTCGGTGTCGAGGTCGTAGCTGGCCAGCGACTGGCTGGCATAGCTGACGGTGCGCGGCTCATCCAGGCTTTTGTCGATGGGGTACACCTGCGGATTGGCCGGTCTGGTGTAGGTGGTGCCTGCTTGCGGACTGCGCCCCGGGCCGCCGGGGTTGTAGATGTCACTATAGCCCGACACCTTGGAGGTGGGTATTTCCACGGATTGCAGCAAGCGGATGGCGGCGGCGTCGCCCTTCAGGATTACATCGAAATAATTGTCGTGGTCTTCCGTGTAATAGGCGCGCTGCGGAGCGCCCTCGGAAGGCGGGCCGACTTCCGCTAGGCCCACGATTTCGACCTTCCCCGCTCCCAGGTCGTAAACCTTTCCTGCCTTGTCCAGAACAACGGGATTGCCGTTCGCGTCCCGGGCGTGCAGCCGGAAAAAAGTTTCGAAATCGGTGGACATGAAGCCGCTTACGCCGTCCGGCGAGAACCCGCCCGACGTGAACAAGCGCAACCGGTATTGGGCATCGTCGCCATAAAGCGAGTAGGCGTCGTTGGGAAACGAGCCGTTGAGCGCAGGCGGCGGAAAATCGCCGGCCGGCGAAAAGCGGCTGAGCTTGGCGCCGACCAGGGCCGGCCCGGCCACGTAGGGATTGCTGCTGGGCGCCGACAGGCCGACGATGGATACGGGGCCGTTGGGGCCGACCGCCATGAGCGGCGACGATCCGGCCACGAACGAGACGGTTACTGGATAAATCGCGCCTACGGTATCGGGCGAAAGCCGGTTGGCGAATTCGCCGAACACCACGATGACGTGGCGTTCGTTATGGTCGTAATTGGGATTGAGCGCCGCCGCGACGGGATGGACGATTTCACCGGTGTTGAGCGTAATGGCGATGTTCTCGGGCGATACCGAACTGGGCAGCAACGGCCAGCTGACTTCGATGGGCATGGCGTCGGCCAGTACCGGCGCAGCGCCGAAGCCTGCCACTACCGAGCCGATGACGCTGGCGCCGCTGGTCAGGTTGCGCAGCGGCGGAACCGGATCGAGCGCTGCCCAGTCAAGATTGACACCAGCACCGGCATTCACCGCGAGGGGCAAGTCGCTGGCATTCAGCAAGCCGGGAATGCCGATGATGCCTTCGAAACCCAGGTTGGCAGCCAGTATTTCCGGCTTGTCCGTCCAGAGGTCGGAGTTGATCAGGACGTCGCGGTGCAATTGGATATAGGCTGCCGCCTGCTTGGGGTCGGGCACATCGGCAGCATGCGCGAGAGAGACCAGAAGGGTTGAGATGGCGGCAGCAAGTGCCGTGCGCGCGGCTGAGTTCATCGGTCGTGTCCTATTGTTGTCGGGGCGTCGGGCCAATGACGGGCAGTGATACTCAAACTGTAACATTATTAATCAAATTTGTCTGAATATTTCCAAAAAGAAAATTCTGCGACGCCAGACGGACTGCAGGGCCAGCAAAGCCAGGCCCAGGCAAAATCCGTAGATATGCGCGACTCCAACGATGCGCCCTCCTATCAGATGTTCTTCCAATGCTGCCGGCGCAACCAGCCACTGCCACAGCATCCACGCGGCGATGGCTGCCAGCGCCAGTGCCGCGGGATGGTCTCCGCGCCGGGCCTGGGGAAGCAGACCCATGGCGAACAAGCCATACAGCACGCCGGACAGGCCTGCGTAGCTGGAAACTTCCGGAGAAAACCGCCATAGAAGCAGGCTGAGGCCCAGGGCCAGGCCGGCAAGCCTGAGCCAGAGAAAGCGGTCGAAAAGCCGAGGAGCCAGGGCGCAGCACAGCAGAACGCCCAGAACGTTCAGGCCGGCATGGGCCCAGCCCAGGTGGATGAAATGCGCTGTCGGAAGGCGCCACCAATCGCCGGCCGCCAGCCCGTCGCGGCTGAAGCGCAAGAGCTGGAGCGCGGGCCTGCCCGCTACCTGCGCGAGCAACAAGATTGCGGCCAGGGCCAAGGCGTGCAGCCAGGGATTTGGCATGGTTGCTTTTGTTCCGGGAGTCACTGGTGATGGCTGGCGTGGTGTCGATACTCTATGGCATCATAAGTACATTGGCCTGGACACCGCAAGGGTTGCCCGGCAGGCGGCCTCCATCGTGGAGGCCGTTCGTTCCTGTTCACTTTTCAAGAGATTCGAAATGCTTAAGATCTGGGGCCGCACCAATTCCGTCAATGTCCAGAAAGTGCTGTGGTGCTGCGACGAGCTGGCCCTGCCCTACGAACGCATCGACGCGGGCATGCAGTTTGGCCGGAACAAAGAGCCTGCCTACCTGAGCATGAATCCGAACGGGCAGATTCCCACCATCGAGGACGGTGATTTCGTTTTGTGGGAATCCAATTCCATCATGCGCTATCTGGCCATGCAGTACGGCGCTTCCGGCAGCCTTTATCCGCAAGCTCCCAAGGCGCGGGCCAGCGTGGATCGATGGCTGGACTGGTCGTTGTCCACCCTGCAACCGGCTGACAAGCCCGTGTTCTGGGGCATGGTGCGAACGCCCGTCGAACAGCGCGACATGGCTGCCTTGCAGGCCGCGGCCGATGCGGCCGGCAAGCTTTGGTTGATCGTCGACGCGCATTTGGAAGGCCGAAGCTTTCTCGAGGGTGAAGCCTTTTCGCTTGCCGATATCGTGCTGGGCGCATTTTGCCGCCGCTTCATCGGCATGGACGGCCTGCGCAAGCCCGCTACCCCGCAATTGCAGCGCTGGTACGAATCCCTGCAAGAGCGCCCCGCTTTTCAGCGCCATATCGCGCCGGCGCTAAGCTGAGCCCGCCGCCAGCCTCAGCAGCACCAATATGCCCGCGCCCGCCAGATAGGGGCCGAAGAACACCGGCTCGCCTTTTTGCATGCGCCCAGCCAAGCGCAGCCCCAGCGCCACGGCCAGGGCCGCGCACGACGAAGTCAGCAAAACCCAGGGCAGGCACATCCATCCCAGCCAGGCGCCAAGGGCGGCCAGCAGCTTGAAGTCGCCATGGCCCATGCCCATGCGGCCGGTCAGCAGCAAAAACAATCGGCAAATACACCAAAGCACCAGATAACCCGCCACCGCGCCCAGCACGGCATCCGGCAGAGGCGTGAAGCCGCCCTGCAGATTCACCAGCAAGCCCAGCCACAGCAGCGACAGGCTCAGGCTGTCCGGCAACAGCCCGGTTTCGGCATCGATCCAGGCGAGCGCCAGCAGCACCATGGTGCAGGCGATGGCCGCCGCGGCGGCAAGCGTCGGCCCCAGCAGCCAGGCCCACACTATGGCCAGGACGGGACCCGCCGTCCAGAAGGCCAGTCGGCAGTGCCGATGAAACGGGGTTCGTTCGTTGGAGATGTGCGGATCGAGCGCACGCGGCAAGCGATACGCGGTGCGATCCAGGACAGCCGCCAGAACCAGCGCAAGAGCCACGGCCGCCAGCATGGCGCCCGCTCGCCCCATGCCCCAGGGAATCCACAAATCGGGCATCAGCGGTGGGCGGCGGACTTGGAAACGGGAACAAAGCCTTGCACCACGCTTGCCGGGTTGGCCGGCATGGCAACCTGCTCGGTAACCCCATCCTGGTCAATGGAGACGGCGTTGGCCGTGACGCCGGCCAGGGTAACGCCAGGCGCTAACGTCTGCCCAACCCGATAGGCCTGAGCCGTCCCGCCATTGACGGAAAGCAGGGCCGCCCCGCCCTTGTCGCTGGTAATCAGGCCCATGACGGCCACGCGCACGCGCAGCGCCCCGCCGCCGAACCAGCGCGCCACGGCGGCGGTGTTTTGTTCCGAAGTAACGGTGTCGAGCATGGGCGGCAGCGCGCGCGGCGCCGGCGCAAACAGCAGGGCTCCCCACACGCCTATGCCCAGGGCAAGCGCCACGATGGCCAAGCCACGGGCAAATGCGGGCATATCGACACGAGGTAATGCAGGCGAAAGGTTCATTGACGATGGATCCTTGCTGGCGGCGACGAATTACGGCCTGCGCCGTTAAACCATGGAAAGCCGATATGATGACGGTTTAAGCGATAAACCGCAAAAATTTATCGAATGCGGGCCTGTTTGCGCCGATCGGCCAGTGTGGGCGGACGAAAAACAGCAAATCAATATAATCCTGTCAATTGGGGTTGCAGCCATTGTCATTTTCAGACGAGTACGTTAACTTAAAATGTTCCAAAAAATGACACCTATCAGTTTTTGTGTCGGAGACTCCCAATACCAGCAATGATTTCCATTCGATTTCCCTGGCTGCGCCGTTGTGCGGCCTTTCGCGCCTCTTCTTTTCCCTTGCCACCGCCCTTCTCCATGAAACACCATCCGCCCGCCTCTCCCCGTCCTTCCTACACCCATCGCCAGCTTGGTTTCTCCCTTATCGAAATCATGGTGGTGGTCGTCATCATGGGGATCATGGCCGCGCTGATCGTGCCCAATCTCATGGATCGCCCAGATCAGGCCCGCGCCGTAGCGGCGCGCCAGGACATCGGCGCCCTCATGCAGGCGCTCAAGCTGTATCGGCTGGACAGTGGCCGCTACCCCAGCGCGGAGGAAGGCTTGAAGGCCCTGGTCAACGATCCGGCCAATGGCCAGCGCTCGGGGCGTCGTTCGTACATGGATCGCCTGCCCAACGACCCCTGGGGCACACCGTATCAATACCTGAACCCGGGCGTGCACGGTGAAATCGATGTGTTCTCGCTGGGCGCCGACGGGCACCCGGGAGGCGAAGGCAACGATGCCGACATTGGTTCCTGGTCCAAATAGCCGGGCGCTGCCGGCAGGCCTTCGGCGCAAGCCGCAGGGGCTTGTTGCACGATCCTGCCGGCAAAGAGGGTTCTCGCTGCTGGAAGTGCTGATCGTTCTGGTGGTCATCGGCATTGCCACGTCCACCATCAGCGTCAGCGCGTTTTCCGGAGGCGATGCCCGCGCCTTGCGCCAGGACGCCCAGCGCCTGGCGCAATTGTTTGCCGTCGCCCAGGCCGAAGCCCGAAAGGATTCGGGCCTGGTCGCCTGGGAATACAATAGCCGGGGCTATGGGTTTGCGCGGGTTTCGCGCGACATCTTCCTGCCCGCGGGCATGGCGCGCCAATCCGGCCCCGCGCTTGCCAGGCGCTTTGCCGACGGCAGCCCGCTGCGCCCACGCTCCTGGACATCCGATAACGCGATTGGCGTACGGGTCGACCCAGCCGGGCAGACGGTATTCAACGCCGAATGGATATCCGGCCCCCTGGCCGTCGAACTCGACGACGGGCGGAACACCGTTCGCATCGTGCGATCCGGCAATGGCCAGTACGAGGTGCTTCCATGAACCCGCCCCAGGCGCAGGCCGGCTTCACCTTGCTGGAGGTGCTCATCGCCCTGGCCATCGTCAGCATCGCTCTGGCCGCCTCGATACGGGCCCTGGGCGTCAGCGCCGGCGGCGCCCACGCCATGCAGCAACGCAGCCTGGCGCTTCAGGCTGCGGAGAACAATCTGGCAGAGCTGCGCCTCCAGCGCGCCTTTCCGGTCGTGGGCCGTACAACCGTGCCCTGTCCGCAGGGGCCGCTTGCCCTGGAGTGCGAACAGCAGGTCCAATCCACCGTCAACGGCAACTTCCGGCAGGTCACTGTGCGGGTGCGCCTGGCGCAGGGCCCGGTGCTTGCGCAGTTGAGCGGCCTGCTGTCGCTGCTGCCATGAAGCGCGCGCTTGCCGGCCAGCGAGGTTTCACACTGATCGAGGTGCTGGTCGCCCTGGCGTTGATGGCGCTGCTCAGCGTCATTTCCTGGCGCGCACTCGATCTTGTCGAGCGTTCCAGCGAGAGGCTGGGCGCCAGCGCCGACGACACCCTGGCTCTCGTGCGAGTGCTGGGGCAGATTCAAAGCGATGTCAGCCGTTATGCAGGAAGCGACGTCCTGGCTTCGCCCGTCACGGAAGCCGCGTCGGAGGCGGAGTCCTCTACGGCAAGCGGTACAGGTTCGGCTATCTCCACAGGCCCCCTGCTGCCCCCCGGCATCGTCTGGGCCGATCCCGCGCTGATCGTGGTGCGTTCGGCCGGCGATGGAGCATGGCAGCGGGTCGTATGGCGCAAGGAAGGCGATACCCTGCGCCGCGCTGTTGCGCCGGCCTCCCAAGCGCTTCCCTTGCCCGAGCCCGGGGCCGGGGAAACCGTGCTCACGCATGTAAAGGGTTTCGCGGTGCGCGCCTGGGTGCCCGGCCGAGGGTGGTCGGCCATCAAGGCTATGGACATGCAACTGACGGCCACGGGCCTGGAAATCCAGATCGAGCGTCAGCACAACGGTGTCGACGAGACCTACAGAAAAGTGGTGGTGCTGCCGTGAGCCGGTATCCACGCAGCTTTCCCCGCCGCCACGTCCCGCCGCACGGATCCGGGCGCGAGCTGCCGCGCATGGCCCGCCAGCGGGGCATGGCGGTCATCGCCGCCCTGGTCGTCGTGGCCGCGGCGGCGGTCGTCACCGCGGCGATCGTGGAACGCCAGTCCTTGCTTGCCGATACCCTGGCCGGCGAGCGGGATCGTGTGCAGGCGAAGTGGCTGTTGCGCGGCGGCCTGGACTGGTCGCGCGTGATCCTGTTCAACGACGCGCGCCACAACGCCGTGACCCGTAAGAACGCGATCTGGGATCAGCCCATTTCCGCTTTGGAAATCACCGCGCCGGGCGACGCTCGCAAAGCGTATTTTTCGGGCCAGATCGAAGACGAACAGGGCAAGTTCAATCTCACCGGGCTGGCTGTTCGCGGTGTTGTGCAGCCCGCGCAAGTGGCTGCCTTGAAAAAACTGCTTGGCAGCCTGGGAGTGCCGGACGGGCTGGCCGGGCCGATCGCCCAGCGCGTCGCCGACTCCCAGCTTCGCCCGGACGGCGGACAAGCGGCTCCGGGGCTCAGAAGCGTGGGCGATCTTCTCGGCATTGAAGGCATATCGCCCGCGATGGCCGCAACGCTTTCCTCCTACCTGGCCGTTTTGCCGAAAAGCGCCACCATCAACGCCAACACGGCCAGCGCCGAGGTGCTGAGCGCCAGCATTCCGGGCCTGGATCTTGCCCGGGCCCGCGATTTGACCGTGCAGCGGGATGGGGGACGATGGTTCACCAGCCGAGCCGATTTCTTCAATCGCCTGAACGATCCCGACATCGTGCCTGGAAACCAGATAGGCATTGCCAGCGACTGGTTCAAGGTCACCGGCCAGGTCGCCCTGGACGACGTCGTTGCGAGGATGCAGGCGTTGTTGTATCGTCACGGCGGCCAGCCGCCCGCCATCCGCTGGATCAAGGAATGACATGAAGAACCCATTGCGCCTGGCCCTGCCCCCTCTCGACCGGATAACGCCCGACTCCGTCGCGGCTTTTGCGTTGTTCGACGGCAAAGGTCAATTGCTGCGCAGCGGCGAGCTGCCCTTGTCGGAACTCGCCCGGGCGGTTCCCGCCGATCAGGTGCACGTTGTCCTTCATCCGGGCGATGCCATAGTGGCGACCGTCCAGCTTCCTCCGTTGCCGGCGAAGCGGCTGGATGCCGCCGTGGAAGCCAGCGTCGAGCCCATGGCGCTCAGCGATACGTCGAGCCTGTGCATCGCCCACGGTCCGCGCGACGCCGAAGGCTATGTCTGCGCGGTCTGGACGGACCGCCAGGCCTTGCTGCAGGCCTGGCGCCAGCTGGACGACGCGGGCTTCAAGGTTGTATCTATCGTCCCCTTCCCGCTGGCCATCCCCGACAACGATCCCCATCCCGATCTGCCGCTGGCGCTTCCCGTGAACGACCGCTGGCGGGCCCCGTTGCCTCGCTGGTCCCTGGCACGGCCCGAATGGCGTCCGGCTTCGCAAGTGCATCGCTGGCGCCGCGCGGCCCTGTGGGGCGGCGGCGCCGCCTTGCTGTGGCTGGCCGGCCTGCAAATCTATGCCGCCCAGCTGCGCGGCGAGGCCCGCACGCTCCAGGTTTCCATGGAACAGGCGGTGCGCAAGGCGTTTCCATCCATACCGGTCGTCATCGATCCGGTTACGCAGGCGAGAAAGCAGCGCGACATGCTGCGCCTGAAGGGCGGCGCGGCCGGCGAGGACGACTTCATGCCTCTGGCGATGGGCGCGGCGCGCGTGCTGGGGTTTGCCGATGGCCATGTCGCCTCGCTGCATTATGAAAAAGGAGAGCTCACTTTGACCCTGGCCGAAGGCTATACGCCGCCCGCCAACGAGGCGGCCCTGCATCAGGCGGCGGCAGTGCAGTCGCTGGTGCTGGAAAAGGACGACAATGTTGCGCACACCTGGCATATACGGCGCGCCGCCGCGCGAGCCAAGGAGTCCCGCCAATGAGCGATTACCGCCGGCCGCCGAGCCCCCCCCCGTCTTCCGTTTGGCGCCAGCAGTTCGAGACGTCGCGACAGCAGGCTCTTGCGTGGTGGAACGAACGCACGCACCAGGAGCGCAGGCTGTTGCGGGTGGGCGGAGCGGTTGTCGCCGCCGCCCTGGTCTGGACATTGGGCATGCAGCCCGCCCTGCGCACCATTGCCCGGGCACATGAACAACTGCCTCGCCTGCATGCCGATGCGGCGCAGGTGGATGCCTTGATACTCGAAGCCCAGGCTCTGCAGCACAGCCAATCCGGAAAAATCGACACCTCCGATCTTGCCGGGGCATTGCGCGCCACGCTGCAGCGGGCCGGCCTGGAAGACACCGCCGCGCTCACGGAAGTTCATGGCGGCGCGGACAACGGGCCGCGGCAGTGGGAAATCGTTCTGACCAACGCCAGCGCCACGCACGTCATGCAATGGCTGGCCAGCCTGCCTTATTTGCTGCAATTGCAGACGCGAACCGTTGAGCTTGCGCGCGCCAACGTGAACGGGCGCGACAGGCCGGGCCAGGTCACGGGACGGATCGTCGTTCAACAGCCCGCCGAGCGTGCGCCATGAGCCGGCGCATGGTTCTCCGCCTTATCGGCCTGGCGCTGCTGGCGGGCTGCGCCGCCCTGGCGGTATTGCCCGCGCGCTGGGCCATGGTAATGCTGCCCCAGGCCTGGCCGCTGGCAATCGTCGATGCCAGCGGAACGCTATGGTCGGGCAGCGCCACCATCGCGGTTGGCGCTCCGTCGTACCGTCGCACTTTGCCCGACCCGCTGCGCTGGCAGTTGTCGTTCGCACCGGGTCCCAGGCTGCGCGTCACCCACCCCTGGCTGGGCGGCCCACTCATCCTTACGCCGGGCTGGACGGGCGTGGGGGTATCGGGACAAACGCTGAAACTGCCGGCCTCGGCGCTGGGCGCGCTGGATGCGCGCATCGCGGCCATCGGTCCCGGCGGCGAGCTTTCGTTCAAATGGCCGGCAAGCGTCATTGGGTCGGGCAGCCAGCCGGCCAGCACCGTGCTGCTCGAGGCGCAGTGGCACAACGCCGTTTCCAGCCTGACACCCGTTCGCCCCCTGGGCGATTACACCCTGATCCTGAAACAGGGTACGCAGAAAAACCGTGTGGATCTCGTGCTCGACACCCGCCAGGGGCCGCTGATGCTGAACGGCGTGGGAGCGCTGGACGGCCAGGCCTCCAGGTTCGATGGGACGGCGCAGGTGGATCCGGCAGCCAGCAAGAGCATCCATGCCGCGCTGCACGACGTGTTGGCTGCTCTTGGACCGCAGCGGAACAATCAAACCATTCTGCATTTTCGTTAATGCATCTCAACAGGCTTATCGATACCGTCATGAAAAATCCCCATAACAAAGTGAGCAACAGCCATCGTTTCCACCCGGCCTTGTCCACCCTGGCGCTATCCCTGCTTCTGGCCGGCTGCGCCACGGCTCCCAAGCAGAATACGGCCGATGCCGGCTCCTCGCCCCTGGTCGTTCGCACCTCGGTCGGCCAGGAAGGCTGGCACGAGGAGCCTTCGAAAAACTACACCCCACCCCCGCCCAAGCCCGCTCCACGCCGCCGGTCCGCGCCGCATGAGCAGGCCGAACAAGAGCCTGCACCCTCTTCTGAAGCCGCCAACAAGCCGTCCGGCGCCACCACCATGCTCAACTTCGTGAGCGCCGACCTGCAAGGCGTGGTTCGCGCCATGGCGCGGTTCACCGGCCGCAACTTTGTCGTGGATCCGCGCGTGAAAGGCCAATTGACGCTGGTTTCGGAGGCGCCTGTCGATTCGGACACCGCGTATTCGATGTTGCTCAGCGCCTTGCGCATGCAGGGCTTCGCCGTGGTCGAGGTCGACGGGGTAAGCCGGGTCGTGCCCGAAGCCGACGCCAAACTGCAGGGGTCTGCGGTCAGCCAAAATGCGCAGACCACGGCCAAGCACAGCGGCGAACTCATGACGCGGGTCTTTCAACTGAAGTACGAAAACGCGGCAAGTCTGGTGCCCATATTGCGGCCGATGGTCGCTCCCAACAACCCCATCAATGCCTATACCGGCAACAACACGCTGGTCGTCACCGACTATGCGGACAACCTGGATCGCATCGCCAAGGTCATTGCCCGCATCGATACGCCCAAAGCCATCAGCACCGACGTCGTCCCCATTCAGTACGGCGTCGCGCTCGACGTCGCGGCGCTTGCCGCGCAACTGCTGGACAACAAGACCGGCGGCGATACATCGCAGCAAACCGTCGTGCTGGCCGATCCGCGCACCAATTCCGTCCTGCTGCGCGCCACCAGCCCGGAAAAACTAAAGCTGGCCCGCAACCTCGTCGAAAGAATCGACAGTCCCGAGTCTCAGGAAGGCAATCTGCACGTGGTGTATTTGCGCAACGCGCAGGCAACCAAGCTGGCCCAGGTCCTGCGCGGCGCGCTGGGCGGCCAGAACAGCCAGGGCGGTCAGCTTGGCAACAGCAGCGGCGGCGACAGCGGGGGCTTGAGCGGCACGCTCTCGGGAGGCTTGTCCAGCGGCTCTTCGAACACGTCGTCTTCCAGCGCCCTGCAAGGGTTCAACACGGCATCGAGCACGAAATCGTCGTCCGGACAAAACAGCATGTCGGGCGCCAAGGGCGGGACGACCGGCTCTTTGGGCGGGTCCGACAATAACTCCATGCAGTCGGTGGCCTTCACGGCCGGCGGCGCCACGGTTCAGGCCGACCCGTCCACCAACACGCTCATCATTTCCGCGCCTGCTCCGCTGTACCGCAGCCTGCGCGAGGTCATCGACCAACTGGACCAGCGCCGCGCCCAGGTGCTGGTTGAAAGCCTCATCGTCGAGGTCAATGCCGACAACGCCGCGGAATTCGGCATTCAATGGATGGCCGGCGGCAACGACATCACCAGCGGCAAGACCGCTTTCATCGGCGGCGCCAATCTTGGCGGCACGGGCTTGACCACCGGCACCAGCACCACCATCGACGCCCTGGCCCAGGGCCTGAGCCTGGGCGTGGTCAACGGCACGGTCAACGTCCTGGGCAACCAGGTGCTGAACCTGGGCGTGCTGGCCCGGGCTTTGCAGTCGAAAGGCGGCGCCAACGTGCTGTCCACGCCCAACCTCATGACTCTGGACAACGAAGAAGCCAGCATCATGGTCGGCAGGACCGTGCCGTTCGTCACAGGGCAATACACGACCACGGCCGACGGGGCCAGCAACCCGTTCCAGACCATCACCCGCGAAGACGTCGGCCTGACCCTGCGCATCCGCCCGCAGATATCCGAAGGCGGCACCGTCAAACTGGCGCTTTACCAGGAGGTCAGCAGCCTGGACGGCAGCCTGACCAGCGACGCGAGCACGCTGGTCACGCGCAAGCGCGCGCTGGAAACCAATGTGCTGGTCGACGACGGGCAGATCATCGTGCTGGGCGGCCTGCTCGAGGACACCATCAACGACAGCTCGAAGTCGGTGCCCTTGCTGGGCGACATTCCCCTGCTGGGCAACCTGTTCCGCTACGACAGCCGGCAGCGCACGAAAACCAATCTGATGATCTTCCTGCGGCCGCACATTGTGCGCAATGCTCAGGACGGGGCCAGTCTTACCCTGGATCGCTACAACTACATGCGCGAGGCGCAGGCGCACTTGCCGCCCAGATCCACCTGGTTCTCGCCCTCGTCGGCCATGACGCCGCTGCCCAATGTCACGCGCAACCCGCAAACAGGCCTGCTCGATCTGCGCGAGGCGCAGCATGCCGCGCCGGCGCCCGCTGCCGGCGCTGCCGCTCCGGCCGCCGTGCCATCCCCCGGCACGCCCGTTCCCGAAAAGCAGCCATGAGCATCCGGCTTCCCTACGCCTGGGCGCGCACGCACCGGGCTTTGATCCAGACCGGCTCCGCCGGCGTCGTGCTGATCAGCTCTGCCACCACGCCCGGCTGGGCGCTGGCCGAGATTCGCCGGCGCTATGGCGATCTGGCGCACCGGGAGGTTTCCGACTCCGAACTCGATACGCTGCTTGCGGCCGCCTATGCGCAAACGGGCGATGCCGCCGCCGTGGTGGACGAGGCGGCCAACGAGATCGATCTCGATCGCCTGATGCAGGACATCCCCGAAATCGAGGATCTGCTCGAAGCCAGCGACGACGCTCCCGTCATCCGCATGATCAACGCGCTGTTCACCCAGGCCGCCCGGGACGGGGCCAGCGACATCCACCTCGAGGTATTCGAGAACCACTCCGTGGTGCGCTATCGCGTGGACGGCACCCTGCGCGATATCGTCAGTCCGCGCCGCGCCCTGCACAATGCCCTGGTGTCACGCATCAAAATCATGGCCAGCCTCGACATCGCCGAAAAGCGCCTGCCGCAGGACGGCCGGATCGCCCTGCGCGTGGGCGGCCGCCCCATCGACGTGCGGGTGTCCACCCTGCCAACCGGCCATGGCGAGCGCGCCGTGCTGCGCCTGCTCGACAAGGAGGCCGGGCGCCTCGAACTGGAACGGCTGGGCATGGCCCCCGAAGTGCTGCGCCAGCTGGATGCGCTGATCCACCAGCCGCACGGCATCGTACTGGTCACCGGCCCCACCGGCAGCGGCAAGACCACGACCTTGTATGCCGCGCTGGGTCGCCTCGACGCGGCGACCACCAATATCCTTACCGTGGAAGACCCTATCGAGTACGATTTGCCGGGCATAGGACAAATGCAGGTCAATTCGCGCATCGAGCTGACATTCGCCGCGGCGCTGCGCGCCATCCTGCGCCAGGATCCCGACGTCATCATGATCGGCGAAATCCGAGACCTGGAAACCGCGCAGATCGCGGTTCAGGCCTCGCTCACCGGTCATCTGGTGCTGGCCACGCTGCATACCAATGACGCGGTGTCCGCCGTGACCCGGCTCATCGACATGGGCGTGGAGCCCTTTTTGCTGGCTTCCACATTGCAAGGCGTTCTGGCGCAGCGGCTGGTGCGCAAGCTTTGCCCACAGTGCAAGATCAGCCTGCCCGACGGCACGGCATCGCTGAATTCCGGCGGGTGCGCCGCTTGCGGCCATACGGGGTATAGCGGCCGCACCGGCGTGCACGAGCTGTTTTCGGTGGACGACGCCTTGCGCGGCATGATCCACGCCGGCGCGGATGAGCAGGCCTTGCGCCAGGCCGCGCAGCGCACCGGCCTGCAAAGCCTGCGCCAGGACGGCAAGCGCTGGGTCGAGCAAGGCATCACCACCGACGACGAAATCGCCCGCGTGACCCGCGAGGTTTAGGGCCTGTTAACCCCCAAAGGAGCCCCGCGCAGGCTCCAGCCTTCGAGGCCTATATATGCCTACCTATCAATATGAAGCCGCCAATGCCACGGGACGCACGGAACGCGGGCTGATCGACGCGGACAGTGAACGCAGCGCCCGCCAGGCCTTGCGCGCGCGCGGCTTGCTGCCGCTGTCCGTACGGGCTGCAGGCGGAGGGCGCGGCAAGCCGGGACAGGTATTGAAAGGTCCGCGCATCAGCGACTCGGATCTGGGCTGGCTGACCCGACAGCTCGCCAGCCTGCTGGCCGCGCGCCTGCCTCTGGAAGCCGCCCTCAGCGCCACGCTGGAACAGGCCGAACGCCAGCATGTTGCCCATACGCTGGCCTCGGTGCGCGCTGACATCCGTGCGGGCCATCGCCTGGGCGAAGCGCTGGCGGCGCGTCCCCGCGATTTCCCGCCCATTTACCGCGCCCTGATCGACGCCGGCGAGCAGTCGGGCGATTTGTCCCAGGTCATGGAAAAGCTGGCCGACTACATCGAGTCGCGCGGTGCGCTGCGCAACAAGATACTGACCGCCTTTATCTATCCCATCATCGTCACCGTCGTCTCCATCGCCATCGTGATCTTCCTGCTGAGCTACGTCGTGCCCCAGGTGGTGGGTGCATTCAGCCAGGCGCATCAAACGCTGCCCTTTCTGACCCGCGCCATGCTGGCCATCAGCGGCTTTGTCCGCGACTGGGGTGTGATTGCCGCCGTCGGCCTGGCAGCGCTGTTTTCACTGTGGCGCTGGCATCTGCGCCATCCCGCCGCCCGCTTGTCGTGGCATGCGCGCGTCTTGCGCCTGCCGCTGATCGGGCGCTACGTGCTGGGGGTCAATACCGCCCGCTATGCGGCGACCCTGGGCATCCTGACCAGCAGCGGCGTCCCGTTGCTCAGCGCGCTGGAAGCGGCTGGACGCACTCTGAGCAACGACAAATTGCGCCTCGCGGTGGATGAAGCCACCCGGAACGTCCGCGAGGGCAGTCCCCTGGCAGCCGCCCTGCAGGCGCAAAAGGTGTTTCCGCCGCTGTTGATCCACTTGATAGGCAGCGGCGAACGAACCGGGGAATTGCCTGCCATGCTGGAACGGGCGGCCCGCACCCTGTCCAGCGAGCTGGAGCGCCGGGCCTTGACCATGACCGCCCTGCTCGAACCGCTGATGATATTGATCATGGGCGGAATCGTGCTGCTCATCGTCCTGGCCGTCATGATGCCCATCATCGAAATCAATCAGATGATTCGATAAGGCAAGGTATTGTTTGCGCGGGCACGCATGCCCGCGCCCGGATAGGCACGAGACGTGCGCGGCAAACGCAAAGCCGCCGCGACGGCAGTGGCAGTCGCGGCGGCTTGCATGCTGGACTTGGCTACGGGATCTGGCTATGGACTCAGCGCGTTGCGGCCGAAGCGACCTGCCGGGGCGCCGGCGCATCCTTGACCAGGCGGAAACCCACATGGGACATGGGGCTGGCCGGGTCGGAGCCGCGCCGCGCACTGGGCCGGTACGACAGGCAATAGCTTTCGTTGCACAGGAAGGAGCCGCCGCGGATGACCCGCTTGGGCGCGTTGACCGGCATGCCAGGTTCGGAAGGGTCGAAGGACTTGGCCGGGCCTTGCGGATTGTCGATGGGCCCGTTCTTGGCGAGTGCTGCCTGCTTGGCGAAATAGTCGGAACTGTACCAGTCGGACACCCATTGCCAGGCATTGCCTGTCATGTCCGACAAGCCGTAGCCGTTCGGCGGAAAGGTGCCGACCGGCATGGTGCCGTGGGCGCCGCCGGCCTTGGGGCTTACCACCGGAAAAGCGCCCTGTTTGCTGTCCCAGTAATTGGCCTGCTGCTGGCCGTCGGGCGCAAGCTCGTTGCCCCAGGCATAGGTGGCCTGGTTCAGGCCGCCGCGCGCCGCGAATTCCCATTCCGCCTCGGTGGGCAGGCGCTTGCCCGCCCACTTGGCATATGCCAGGGCGTCTTCGTAGCTTACCTGAACGACGGGGTGGTTGCCCTTGCCCTCGATGGAGCTGCCGGGGCCTTGCGGGTGCCGCCAGTCGGCGCCTGGCACATAGCGCCACCATTGCGAATAATCGGCAAGATTGACCGGGGCTCTGGTGCCGACAAAGACCATGGCGCCCGGCACCAGCACGCTATCTGGCGGCTTGGGCGTGCCGGGGGGAAGCTGCACGCGTATGGTGTCCCAGTCGGGTTTTTTCTCGGCGGTGGTGACGTAGCCGGTCTGCTTGACGAATTCGGCGAACTCGTCGTTGGTGACGTCGGTGACGTCCATCCAGAAACCGTGCACCCTGACCGGATGCTCCGGGCGCTCGTTGCGCTGGGCGAGCTTGCTGTCGCTGCCCATCTGGAAAACGCCGCCCGGGATCCATGCCATGTCCTTGGGTGCGGAGACGCCGTCGCCGATGATCACCGTGGGTGCGGCCGGCTGCTTGGGCTGCGACGGCATGGCAAGCCAGGCCGCCGCGCTTGCCGCGGCCAGTACGGCAACCGCCGCCGTGCCGGCAACGATGAACTTGCGGCGGCGCCCGGGCTTAATAGATGCCATAGGATTTCTCGCAGGTCTTGCCCAGGTTGTTCTGGACGATGCTGCCGTCGTTGGTGTCGGTCTTGCCGTCGAGAAGGTTGTTGACGAAGAAGTCGTAGACGCTGGACAGACCCCACTGATTGGCGATGCGGCTCCAGTTGGACACGTCCTTGGCGTCGACCACGCCGTCTTTGTTGCCATCGCCCGGGCAATAGGGCTCGGATGCCAGCATTTTGGTCAGCTTGGCCTTCAGGTCGTCGTAGGCGGCCTGTGTTTCCGCATTGGCGGCAGGCAGCAGGTTGCGGTCGGGCGTATCGAGCAGCGGCGTGGGCGCGGCTTCGTTGACCTCGTACAGCTCCTCCTCGACGATAGGAGCGGTAATGGTCTTGGTGGCCTTGTCGTAGTTCTGGTAGGTGTTCTGCACCAGTTTGTATTGGTCGTTGCGAATGGCGGTGGAGATTTCGGGCAGGATGTCGATAAGATCCCGCCCGGCGCCGTCCAGTGCCTGATTCACCGCGGCGCAACTGCGATAGCCGACTCCGCCATTGGGCACCACGTCTGTGTCAGGGCCTGTCGATTTTGCATTGTCGTAGCCTTCGCCCCACCAGACTCCGCCGTTGTCTTCGCACACCCCTTTGTTGATGGGAATCTGCGTGCAGCTGCCGCTGATGACGCAAGGCTGGTTCCGGCCGCCGTTGGCTTGCAGGTTGTAGCCGCCCATGGTGAAGTTGATGGTGCGCAGGCTGGCCTGGCCGGGGTTGGTCAGGTAAGGCAGGATGCCGACGGAGTCGAGGGTGCGCGGCACGGCCTTGTGGGCGTCGATGCCGGCCAGTTCGCCGAAGAACTGGAACAGGTCGACCATATTGACCATGTGGTCGACTTCGCGGTCGGGCTGGGCAACCTGCGGCCCGGCGATGATCAGCGGATCCCAGACGCCGGTTTGGTAGGCCGTGCCCTTGGCCTGCCCGGTCTGGAATGGCAGCTTGACCGCGGAGCCCAGGGTGCCGTTGTCGCCGACGATGACGATGACGGTGTTGCTGGCCTTGGGATCGTAGACGAGCGAGCCGTCGTCCCCGCGCTTGGCCAGGCCGGTTTCGACCAGCAGCCGGCCGAACTCGGTGTCCATGGCTTCGGTCATTTTGTTCTGGATGACCCTGCCGGCGATGGAGCCTTCGCAATCGGCGCCATCGATGAGTGCGTCGTGGTTCTTGAACAGGCTGCCAGGAGGCTGCTGCCAGGGCGTGTGGGCCGCGCTATAGCTGACCGTGGCCATCCAGGGCTTGCTGGGCGAGCGGGTCTTGATCCAGTCGATGGCCGCATTGGTTTCGATGGTGGTGCGGTAGCCTCTGGCGCGGGGGTCGGTGAGCGGTACATCTTCGACCTTGCCGTTGTTGATGATGACCAGTGGCGAAACGTAATAGGCGTTCTGGGTGTTGAAATTCAATGCCGGATGGGTGGCGCCGCAGGCTTGATTGGGCACGAAGATGCCGCCCGAGGTGAGGCATTGCAGGCCCGCCGGGTCGTCCGCCGGCGAAGAGCGGGTGATCTTTGTGCAGGAGTTGTCGGCCTGGTAGCATGCGCCGGTGTCCGCGCCGGCGTTGCCGACGCCATGGCCGGGCACGAAGCCGCAACTGTATGTGTCGGCGGGGGCGACATTGCCCGCCGTGGTGTCGATGGAACCGGGAAGCCCGCCGATCCAGCCGTAAAAATAATCCCAGCCCAGCTCGGCCGGCGTGCCATCGCCCGCCTCGTTGTTCTCGGGGCCGGCAAGATGGAATTTGCCGAACATGGCGCTTTCGTAGTTGGCCTGCTTGAGCAGCTTGGGCGCGGTGACGTCGTAGGGCGACAACTGCGAATTGGCCAGGTCGTTTTCGCCGATGGCCTGATAGATATTGGTGCGGAACGGGTAGCGGCCCACGAAGAAGGACGCCCTTCCCGGCGAGCATTCGGGCATGGACCAGGTGTTGCGAAAGCGCACGCCCGCCTTGGCGATGGCATTGATGTTGGGCATGCTGGGCGGGGTTGCGCCGCCGTAGCCGAAAGCCGCCATCTGATCGATGCCGACGTCGTCCATGATGACGAAAAGAATATTGGGTGTATTGGCATTGGACGCGACGTCGGAGCCGCCGTCGTTGCAGGATGCCAGGGTCATGGTGGCAGCTACCGCCGCAAGCAAAGCTGGGAGCTTCTTGTACAAGGTCTTCTCCAGGGTGGGGCATGTTCGGTTCAATCGGCGCCCAATGCCAGCATGGGCCCGCAAAGACGTCCTCGCCTTCTGCGCAATGGTAATTAGCAATCTAGCAATCGGGGCTAATTACGAATCTTGAAAAACTGTAACATACTTTTATGCCCTGAAGGCCTGAATTTTGCGCCCGCGCATACTGCCCAAACCAAGTCCTGCCGCGGGCAATGGCCGCCGCAGGACTTTGGCGCACAGGCCCGGGCTGCCGCGCCGGTGGGCGGAGCCCGGGTCGCGGGCCGCATGACTGCCGAAGGGTTCAGGCGGCGACGGTCCTGGCGGCCGGTTCGGCTTTACCGCCGCCCACGCCCTCCTGCTCCCTGGCGATAAGCCTGGCGAGCAATCTGCGGGCCTTGACGGCGGCCACGTCGTTGGACATGAGAACAGGATTCAGGCTGAAGAAATCGGTGGTTTCCATTTCTTCCTGCACGCCGTAGATGATGGGGCCGTCTTCTTTTTCGAAGGCGTCGCGCATGGCCTGGAGTTTCATGGCGTTGAAATCGGCATCATGGATATTATGATTACGCCGCGTGGCAAAGAAGTAATGCGTGCTGGTTTCGGTTTCGGGCGTGGTCGTGTGCAAATCATAGGCGCCCACCCCCTGCTCGAAAGGCGTATCGCCCTGCGCTCCGCCCACCGAAAGCTGGATATTGGCCGGAGGCATCCAGGTCACGTCGAAAAAATGCCGGGCTTCCTGCTCCGGGTGAGGCAGGAAGCCGGCCAATACCAGAATGGGCGGCGTTTGCCTCCACTCCCATCGTGCGAACACCGAGCTCTCGGTTTCGCGCACTTGGGGAACGATGGGCGACAACTGGCCGCGAGTGGAGATGATTTCGCCGTGGACGTGGTCGATATGGCTCAGATCCATGACATTGTCGATGATGAGCTCGTAATTGGCCCGCATATGCATATAGGTGTGGCCCACGCCGGTCGGAGGGCCATCGTCGAGCGGGCTGTAATCGGGCAGCAGATCGAGGTCGGCCGCTTTGTCGCCCATCCATATCCAAAGAAAACCGTAGCGCTCTTCCAGCGGAAACGTCTGCACTTTCGCGGCCTTGGGTATGTTGCCTTCGCCATGGGGATTGTGCGTGCACTGGCCGGAGCAATCGAACCGCAAGGCATGATAGTGGCACACGATTTCGTCTCCCTGCCTCGTGCCCAGATGCAAAGGCGCGAACCGGTGCGGACATCGGTCACGCATGGCGACCGCCGTTCCATCCTGCTTTCTGTACATGAGAACCGACATGCCGAGGATTTTTCGATGGAACAGTTCGTCGGCGCCCACTTCGGTCGACAGCGCGGCGACATACCAGGTGTTTTTCAGATAAGCCATTATTCATTCCTTTGGTTCGTTGGGAATCCGGATTTCCGCTGGTTTCACCGCTTGGCGGCGGCAGTTTTGCTTTTTGATTATTTTATGCACAAAATATTATTTTAGGCATAATGGTTTTTACTAGAAACCTGGTGGAAATTCCAGACGCCGCGCGATCAGCCGCCATTCGAACCCGGAGTTCGATGGCAATCCGAATAGGGAATATTGGCGCATGTTTACTGTGTAACAGTTGACTAAAGCCATGAACCGCACAGGTAATTAGAGGTCAAAATACTATCTGATCAACTATTTGATAAGGTCTGATGGAATCATGAACGGCACCTTGCGCCGAATCGCTCTTTCGGCTCTTGCTCTTTCCGTCCTGGGCGGATGCGCAGTGTATGCACCGGCGGATGATGGCTATGCCTACTACCCTTCTGGACCCGCCTACGTGGCTCCGGGCCCGGTTTATGTTGCGCCTCCCCCCGTCTACGTGGGCCCGCCGGTTTCGCTGAATTTCGGATTCGGCTATTGGGGCGGCGGGCATTACCACGGCGGCTGGCACGGGCGGGGACACGGTGGCTGGTATCGAGGGCGCCGTTGAAAAGCGAATCGCCTGTTGTCGCGGAAATGGCCCGAACTTTCGCGGGCCATGGATGGGCGGCTTCAGGCTGAAAACATAAAGCGTTGCGCGCACGGCCGGCGGCCCGGCGTTGTCATGCGCTTGGCAAGGGAATGAATTCCTGATCGTCCAGCTGCGGGAGCAATATCCGCCCTTCTTCCCAATCCGCCTTGGCCTGTTCGATGCGTTCCTTGCGCGAAGAAACGAAATTCCACCAGATATGGCGCTGGCCGAGCGGTTCGCCGCCCAGCATCATCACGCGGCTGGCCTCCAGGGCCTTGACCGCCGGCGCCGGGCCTGCCGCGAATACGACCATCTGGCCAGCGGGGTAAGCCACGGCCTCGATCTCCACGCTTCCGGCCGCCACATAGACCGCCCGTTCCGGGTAATCGGCGGGCAGCGTGACCGAGGCGCCCGCCTGCAAGGCAATATCGGCATAGAACAAGGGAGAATGAATGGTGGCCGGACTTTCGAGGCCGAAGGCCCGTCCCGCGATCAGGCGCCCCGAAACGCCGGTGTCGTTGAAGACGGGCAGCTCGGATGCGCTGTAGTGGTTGAAGGCGGGGTTGTCTTCCTCGTGGCTTTCGGGCAGGGCCACCCAGGCCTGTATGCCGTCGACGCGCCCGCCCCGCTCGCGCATGCCGTCGAAGCGCTCGGAATGCGCAATGCCCTTGCCCGCCGTCATCCAGTTGAGGTCCCCGGGAACGATGACCTGCTCCACGCCCAGATTGTCGCGATGCGTTATCTGCCCATCGAACAAATAAGTAACCGTGGACAGGCCTATGTGGGGATGCGGACGGACGTCCAGGTTCCGGGGAACCGGTTGAGGCAGCTCGTGCGGCCCCATCCGGTCGAAAAAGATGAAGGGGCCGACCATTCGGCGCTTGCGGAACGGCAGGACGCGGCCGACTTCGTAGCCGCCGCCAAGGTCGTGGATTCGGGGTTCTATGACTAGTTCGGGCATGAGCGGCCTCGCTGAAGGAAAGTACGAAGAATGGAGGAAGAATACGATTGGTTGCAGATTTTGTGTTGTTATTCCGCCAAGCCGATTATGCGGCAATTGTGCCGCTTTTGCGGCGGCGCTAGAATGCGCTAGTTCAAATTTTTGTGACGGAGTTTTATCTGTGGATAGTCCCAGTTGTCGATCTAGTATCGATTTCCCAACTGCAAGGTAGTCACAGAACTTCGTCTTCTGCCGCTGCCTTGCCATAACGGCGGGTAGCGGAACACAAGGCTTTCCCCAAGCCCTGTGCATCTGCTCCTTTGGCTTGAACCGGCGAACCCCTGCGGGGGGCCGCAAACTGGTTGCGCGCATTGCCGCGCCGACCGGGAGCATGCGATGCATTTCAATAAATTTTTCCATCCGGACATTGCTGTATTGAGGGAGCTGTTTGCGGGATTCGTCCGCAGCCGGCATGTGGGCCGGCATTTCCGCCGCCTTCCCTTTTTTGGGTCTTTGACCAGGCCCAGCGCCCTGCGGGAAGTTCCGCCGGCGCTGACCCACACCTTGATTGCCTTGGCGCAATGCAATAAAGCCACTCTCCTCGAAAGCCTGGGAGCCAGCGTGGATGGTCTGGCGGACGACCAGGTTCTGGCCGTTCGCGAGCAGGCGGGCCCCAACGAGATCGGACACGAAAAGCCCCTGTCGTGGTGGGAGCATTTGTGGCATTGCTATAAAAACCCCTTCAATCTGCTGCTGAGCCTGCTGGCGTTCATTTCGTATGTCACCGAAGACAAGACCGCCACGCTGGTCATCGGCGCCATGGTGCTGCTTTCCACGGTACTGCGTTTTTGGCAGGAGGGACAGTCCAACAAGGCGGCCGACGAGCTCAAGGACATGGTCGGCAACACGGCCACCGTCTTGCGCCGCGGCCCGGCTCCGAACACCGAAGACGCCTTCCAGAACGGCGAGGCGGCCGTCCTCGCCGCCGGCCGGCCGCGCAGGACCGAGATTCCGTTCAAGGAGCTGGTGCCGGGCGATATCGTCCTGCTGTCCGCCGGCGACATGATCCCGGCCGACATGCGGGTGCTGGTCGCCAAGGATCTGTTCATCAGCCAGGCATCGATGACCGGCGAATCCCTGCCTGTTGAAAAATTCCCGGAACTTTCCAACCCCCGGCAAGCCAACGTGCTGGACCTGGACAATATTTTGTTCATGGGCACCAATGTGGTGTCGGGCTCGGCCACCGCCGTGGTGGCGACGACCGGCGGCAAGACCTATTTTGGCGCGCTTGCCCAGCGCGTCACCGCCGCCGACCACACCCCCACCGCATTCCAGTCCGGCGTCAACAAGGTCAGCTGGCTGCTTATCCGCTTCATGTTCGTGATGGCGCCCGTGGTGCTGCTGATCAATGGCTATACCAAGGGCGACTGGCTGGAAGCATGCTTGTTCGCCTTGTCGATCGCTGTCGGCCTGACCCCCGAAATGCTGCCCATGATCGTGACCTCGACCCTGGCCAAGGGCGCGGTCTTTCTGTCGCGCAAGAAGGTCATCGTAAAGCGCCTGGACGCCATTCAAAGCTTCGGTGCGATGGACGTGTTGTGCACCGATAAAACAGGCACGCTCACCCAGGACAAGATTTTCCTCGAGCGCCATACGGACGCCTATGGCGCCGAATCGGACGAGGTGCTGGAACTGGCCTATCTGAACAGCTATTACCAGACCGGCTTGAAAAACCTGCTGGACGTTGCCGTGCTGGCGCACGCCGAAGTGCATCGCGACCTGGAAGTGGCCTCGGTATTCCGCAAGGTGGACGAAATTCCGTTCGACTTCAACCGCCGGCGCATGTCCGTCGTGGTGGCCGAACACAACCAGCACCATCTGCTTATCTGCAAAGGCGCGGCGGAGGAAATGCTGGGCATCTGCACCCATGTGCGCCACGGCGGCAAGGACGAGCTGCTGTCGGACGAGCATCTGGCCGAAGTGCGGACGGTGACGGCCGATCTGAACAGCCAGGGCCTGCGCGTGGTGGCCGTGGGCGTCAAGGAGATGCCGCCCGCCAGAACCGCCTACAGTATTGCCGACGAATCCGGCCTGACCCTGGTTGGCTATATTGCCTTCCTGGATCCGCCCAAGGAAACGACCGCGCCGGCGATTGCCGCCCTGGCGTCGCATGGTGTGGCTGTGAAGGTCCTGACCGGGGACAATGAGCTGGTGACGCTGAAAATATGCCAGGAAGTTGGACTTCCGGCGAAAAGCCTGCTGCTGGGCTCGCACGTGGAGGACATGGAAGACCGGCAATTGGCCGAGGCCGTGGAAGAACACCACATCTTCGCCAAACTGACCCCCATCCATAAAGAACGCATCGTCCGGGCCTTGCGTGCAAACGGCCACGTCGTGGGTTTTCTGGGCGACGGCATCAACGATGCGCCCGCGCTGCGCGCCGCCGACATCGGCATTTCGGTGGACTCGGGCGTGGACATCGCCAAGGAGGCGGCCGACATCATCCTACTGGAAAAAAACCTGATGGTGCTGGAGGAAGGCGTGATCGAGGGCCGCAAGACGTTCGTGAACATGCTTAAATACATCAAGATGACGGCCAGCTCCAATTTCGGCAATGTATTTTCGGTGCTGGTGGCCAGCATCTTCCTGCCTTTCCTGCCCATGCTGCCCTTGCAGCTCCTGGTGCAGAATCTGCTTTACGATGTATCGCAAATCGTCATTCCGTTCGACAATGTCGACGAGCAGCAGCTGCGCAGGCCGCAAAGCTGGCAGCCCGACGATATCCGGCGCTTCATGCTGTTTTTCGGGCCCCTCAGTTCGGTCTTCGACCTGATTACGTTCGGCGCGATGTGGTATTGGTTCGGAGCCGATTCGCCGGAGCGGCAGACGCTTTTCCAGTCGGGGTGGTTTGTCGTCGGCTTGTTGACCCAGACCTTGGTGGTGCATATGATACGCACGCCCAAAGTACCCTTCCTGCAAAGCCGGGCATCGTGGCCCCTGCTGCTGATGACGGCGTGCGTGATGGGCATCGGGGTGTTTCTACCTATGGGGCCGCTGGCCGGCTACTTTAAATTGCAGGCGCTGCCGCCCATGTATTTTGTGTTCTTGCCGATGGTATTGCTGGGTTATGCGGGATTGACCCAGGCCATGAAAAAACTCTACGTGAGGCGTTACGGCTGGCAGTAGCGCGCATGGCCGTTGCACGAAAACGCGCGTGGCGGCGCAATGAGGCAAAGGCTTTTTTTCGACAATAACAACCTTGACGTAATAGCGATGCTTGTTGCGCTGGCCATTTTCATTTTTACCCTGGTGCTCGTCATCTGGCAGCCGCGCGGCCTGGGCATAGGCTGGAGCGCCCTGCTCGGCGCCGCCCTGGCCCTGGTCAGCGGCGCCGTCCACCTGGCCGACATCCCCGTGGTCTGGCATATTGTCTGGAACGCCACGGCCACGTTCGTGGCCATCATCCTCATCAGCCTGCTGCTCGATGAAGCCGGCTTTTTCGAATGGGCGGCCCTGCATGTGGCCCGCTGGGGCCAGGGGCTGGGCCGCCGGCTGTTCGTCCTTGTGGTGCTGCTGGGCGCGGCGGTTTCGGCCTTGTTCGCCAACGACGGCGCCGCGCTGATTCTCACCCCCATCGTCATGGCCATGCTCGCGGCGATGGGATTCGGCTCGGCGGCGACGCTGGCATTCGTCATGGCCGCCGGCTTCATTGCCGACACCGCCAGCCTGCCGCTGGTCATCTCCAACCTGGTCAATATCGTTTCAGCGGACTTTTTCGGCATTGGCTTCGGGCGCTATGCCTCGGTCATGATTCCCGTCGATCTGGCATCGATAGCCGCCACCTTGCTGGTGCTGTTCCTGCGCTTTCGCCACGATATTCCCCGGCATTATGAAATGGCCACGCTGAAAGCCCCCGGACTGGCCATCCGGTGCAAAACCACCTTCGCGGCGGGATGGGTGGTCATGGCCGGCCTGCTGCTGGGCTTCTTCGTTCTGGAGCCCCTGGGCATTCCCATAAGCGCCACGGCCGCCGTCGGAGCCCTGGCGCTCTTGCTGGTCGCCGGGCGGGCTCATGTTATCGGCACGCGCAGAATCGTGCGCGGCGCCCCTTGGCATATCGTCGTGTTTTCGATCGGCATGTACCTGGTCGTGTACGGCTTGCGCAATGCCGGGCTGACGCAATGGCTTTCGGGCATTCTGTCGTGGCTGGCGGCCCTGGGCCTGTGGCCGGCCGCCTTCGGAGCCGGGGCGATGGCGGCCCTGCTTTCCTCCGTCATGAACAATCTGCCGGCGGTTCTGGTCGGCGCGTTGTCCATTCATGGCAGCCAGGCCGGCGGCGTTGTCCAGGAAGCCATGATTTACGCCAACGTCATCGGCAGCGACCTCGGGCCGAAAATAACGCCCATCGGCAGCCTGGCCACCCTGCTGTGGCTGCATGTATTGCAGCGCAAAGGCGTGACGATTTCCTGGGGCTATTACTTCAGGATCGGCATCGTCCTGACTCTGCCGGTTCTGGCCGTTGCGCTGGCCGCCCTGGCGCTGCGGCTTAGTCTGAACTAGGGCCTGTTCCCGCTCCAACTCGATTTACGCAGGCCCAGGCATGTCGAAGAGCCTCTGGCGCGGCTCAGGCGGCGGCCGTGCTGCCCTGCGGGTTGGCTGTATTGGCCGGCGCCATGGATTCCGTCATGATCAGGTCGTAATGCATGGTGTAGAACGGTTCGTCCATGATCGTGCCGTCGGGGGCTATCTCACCGGCTTCGTGGTACTGGTAGTCGCCCAGCAGGGACGACCTGACACCGAATACGGCATCCGACTTCAGGTAGGGGTCGGTCTTGTCGAAGACGTGGGTAATCAGGGTTGAATAGCCCTCGGCGGCCACCATGAAGTGAATGTGCGCGGGGCGCCACGGGTGCCGGCTGGTGCCTTGCAGCAGCTTGCCCACGGGGCCGTCGGTGGGAATGGGATACGCCACCGGCTTGATGGTGCGAAAGTGGAAATTGCCGTTTTCGTCCGCGCGCAGCCTGCCCCTGCCCGCCAGTTTGTCGCTGGGGTATTGCACGTCGTAGAAGCCGTCCTCGTCCGAATGCCAGACATCGAGCACGGCATGGGCGATGGGCACGCCATCCATATTCCTGACCGTGCCGCTGGCAAAGCAGGGCTGGCCCGCCGCGCCATTGCCGATGTCGTCGCCGTTGTCGTACCACGGCGCGTTTTCAACGTGAAACGGCCCGAATACCGTGGCTTCGGTCGCTCCTTGCGGCTTCCTGTTGTTGAGCAGCACGGTCAGCATCGACATGCCCAGAACATCGGAAAGCAAAATGAATTCCTGCCGTTTGTCGCTGCATATCTTGCCGGTTTCGGTCAAGTACTGAATGGCGAATTCCCACTCCTGTTCGGTCAGCTCGACTTCGCGCGCGAAGTCATGCAAGTGCCGGGTCAGGCCGGACACCAGTTGCTTAAGGCGGGGATTCTGGCAATCGGCCAGCCGCGCATTGACCGCGTCGGTAATGTTTATTTCGTCGTAGTTGATCATGATGCTTCCTTCACGGCATGGGGTGGCGAGGCGGGCTGAGCGGAATTGCCATCGGGGTCGAGCACCAGGCGTCTCTGGACCGGAAACAGCCGCAGGCCGAAAGTCGACTGGACATAGCCCCAAAGGCCTTGCTTGAACAAAATGGTGATGAGTATGGCCAGGATGCCCAGCCCCACCAGGTACCAGGTGCCGTAATCCGAGAAGAACCGGTTCAGTACCCAGAAGATGACGGCGCCGAGTATGGGGCCTTCTATGGTTCCAAGCCCGCCGATGATGACGAGGAAAATGGCGAATGCCGTCCAGTTCACCGAAAAGGCGGCGTCGGGTGAAATGCGCAGATTGCCCAGGAAATACAAAGCGCCCGCCAGGCCGGCGCCCAACGCCGCGACGATGTAGACGAACAGCTTGGTGGACTTGACGTCGATGCCCTGCGATTCGGCGGCGACTTCGGAATCGCGGATGGCAAGCAGGGCCAGGCCCTGCTTGCTGCGCAGAAACCAGTAGGTCACGGCAATGGTGGCCACCACCGCGGCCAGCGTCATCCAGAAGGTGACCGACTGGCGCGTCGCGCGTTCGATGCCGCGCAGCGCGGTCAGGCTGGTTCCCGACCCGCCGCCTATGGCCGAGATATTGGCGAAGCTAAGCCGGAATACTTCGGCAATGACCCAGGTGCCGATGGCGAAATAGCCGCCTTGCAGGCGAAAGGCGATTTTCGATACGGGAATGGAGATCAGTGCGGTCAGGACGGCGGCGACAGGAACCGCCAGGAAGGGATTGAAGCCCAGGAAGTTGCCCATCACGACCAGCATATAGCCGCCAAAGCCCAGAAAGGCCTGCTGCCCCACCGAAACCATGCCGCCGTATCCGGCCAGCAGGTTCCACATGCTGGCGAA
>Ga0180219_1000359_pt1 | contig 40413 bp, 33 predicted proteins | sample eDN3rd30CBELigMG_FD_151338 | JGI IMG/M metagenome (GOLD analysis project Ga0180219, IMG submission 151338) | Enriched Miracle-Growth compost microbial communities from Emeryville, California, USA - eDNA 3rd pass 30_C BE-Lig MG (version 2)... ... | reverse complement strand
AGATGGACAAGATGGGCGCCGACTTCTACTTCACGGTCGACACCATCGTCAACCGCCTGAAGGCCAAGCCGCTCGTGCTGCAGCTGCCGATCGGTGCCGAGGCCGACTTCGTCGGCGTCGTCGACCTGATCGAGATGCGTGCGCTGGTCTGGCCCGGCGACGCCAAGGGTGACGTGACCATGGGCGCCAAGTACGAGGTGCAGGAGATCCCCGCCGACCTCGTCGAGAAGGCCCAGGAGTACCGCGAGAAGCTGCTCGAGACCGTCGCCGAGTCCGACGAGGCGCTGCTCGAGAAGTACTTCGGCGGCGAAGAGCTGACGGTCGCCGAGATCAAGGGCGCCATCCGCAAGCTCACGGTCGGCGGCGAGCTGTACCCGGTGCTCTGCGGCTCGGCGTTCAAGAACCGCGGCGTGCAGCCGATGCTCGACGCGGTCGTGGACTACCTGCCCTCGCCCGAGGACGTGCCCGCCATCGAGGCGCACGACCCCAAGGACGAAGAGAAGATCATCGAGCGCCACCCGAGCCGCGACGAGCCGTTCGCCGCGCTGGCGTTCAAGATCGCCGTGCACCCGTTCTTCGGCCGTCTCACCTACGTGCGCGTCTACTCGGGTCACGTCGACTCCGGCGCCCAGGTCGTCAACGCGACCAAGGGCAAGAAGGAGCGCATCGGCAAGATCTTCCAGATGCACGCCAACAAGGAGAACCCGGTCGACGCGGTCACCGCGGGCCACATCTACGCCGTGATCGGCCTGAAGGACACCACCACCGGTGACACTCTGGCCGACCCGAGCGCGCCCGTCGTGCTCGAGTCGATGACGTTCCCCGAGCCGGTCATCGAGGTCGCCATCGAGCCGAAGACCAAGGCCGACCAGGAGAAGCTGGGTGTCGCCATCCAGAAGCTGGCCGAAGAGGACCCGACGTTCCGCGTCGAGCAGAACTCCGAGACCGGCCAGACGACCATCAAGGGCATGGGCGAGCTGCACCTCGACATCCTCGTGGACCGCATGAAGCGCGAGTTCAAGGTCGAGGCGAACGTCGGCAAGCCGCAGGTGGCGTACCGCGAGACGATCCGCAAGGCCGTCGAGCGTCACGACTACACGCACAAGAAGCAGACCGGTGGTTCGGGTCAGTTCGCGAAGATCCAGTTCGCGCTCGAGCCCCTCGAGGTCACGGCCGAGAAGACGTACGAGTTCGAGAACAAGGTCACCGGTGGCCGCATCCCGCGCGAGTACATCGAGCCCACCAACCAGGGCTTCCAGGACGCCATGCAGGTCGGCGTGCTGGCCGGTTACCCGATGGTCGGGGTCAAGGCGACCCTGATCGACGGTGCCTCGCACGACGTCGACTCGTCGGAGATGGCGTTCAAGATCGCCGGTTCGATGGGCTTCAAGGAGGCCGTCCGCAAGGCGAACCCGGTCATCCTCGAGCCGCTCATGGCCGTCGAGGTGCGTACGCCCGAGGAGTACATGGGCGACGTCATCGGCGACCTGAACAGCCGTCGTGGACAGATCCAGGCGATGGAGGACGCGCAGGGCGTGAAGGTCGTCCGCGCGCTCGTCCCGCTGTCGGAGATGTTCGGCTACATCGGCGACCTCCGGTCGAAGACCAGTGGTCGCGCCGTCTACTCGATGGAGTTCGACAGCTACGCCGAGGTTCCTCGCGCCGTGGCCGACGAGATCATCCAGAAGACCAAGGGCGAGTGATCGTCCGGATGCCGCGGGCCGGCGTTCGGGCCGCGGCATCCACCCTTCACAACTTCACATCAAAGAACCAGAACCGTCTCTACTAGACTGAGAGACATCCCCGTAGCGAGCCGGTCGCAATCCAGTGCCCGGAATCTCTACACGACCGTCCTGAGGAGGACCCAGTGGCTAAGGCCAAGTTCGAGCGGACCAAGCCGCACGTGAACATCGGAACGATCGGTCACGTCGACCACGGCAAGACCACGCTGTCTGCCGCGATCTCCAAGGTGCTCGCCGACAAGTACCCGTCGGATGTCAACGTCGTCCGCGACTTCTCGTCGATCGACTCCGCTCCTGAGGAGCGTCAGCGCGGCATCACGATCAACATCTCGCACATCGAGTACGAGACCCCCAAGCGTCACTACGCTCACGTGGACGCCCCGGGCCACGCCGACTACGTCAAGAACATGATCACCGGTGCCGCTCAGATGGACGGCGCGATCCTCGTGGTCGCCGCCACTGACGGCCCGATGGCTCAGACCCGTGAGCACGTTCTGCTCGCCAAGCAGGTCGGCGTGCCGTACCTGCTCGTCGCGCTGAACAAGTCCGACGCGGTCGACGACGAGGAGATCCTGGAGCTCGTCGAGCTCGAGGTCCGCGAGCTGCTCGCCAGCCAGGGCTTCGCTGAGGACGCCCCCGTCGTGCGCGTCTCGGCGCTGAAGGCGCTCGAGGGTGACGAGAAGTGGACGCAGTCGATCCTCGACCTCATGGAGGCCGTCGACGAGTCCATCCCCGACCCGGTGCGCGACAAGGACAAGCCGTTCCTGATGCCGATCGAGGACGTCTTCACGATCACCGGTCGTGGCACCGTCGTCACCGGCCGTGCCGAGCGCGGCACCCTGGCCATCAACTCCGAGGTCGAGATCGTGGGTCTGCGCCCGACGCAGAAGACGACCGTTACCGGTATCGAGATGTTCCACAAGCAGCTCGACGAGGCCTGGGCCGGCGAGAACTGTGGTCTGCTCCTGCGCGGCACCAAGCGTGACGACGTCGAGCGCGGCCAGGTCGTCGCCAAGCCGGGTTCGGTGACCCCGCACACCAACTTCGAGGGCACGGCGTACATCCTGTCCAAGGACGAGGGCGGCCGTCACAACCCCTTCTACACGAACTACCGTCCGCAGTTCTACTTCCGCACCACGGACGTCACCGGCGTCATCACGCTGCCCGAGGGCACCGAGATGGTCATGCCCGGCGACACCACCGACATGGCCGTCGAGCTCATCCAGCCGATCGCCATGGAAGAGGGCCTCGGCTTCGCGATCCGTGAGGGTGGCCGCACCGTCGGCGCCGGCACGGTGACCAAGATCAGCAAGTGAGCCACTAGCTCCACTGCGGAGAGGGTCGGGTCCTTCGGGACCCGGCCCTCTTCGTCTGCCCGGGCGCGTGTCGAAGGGGTAGCGGGACCGGCGGGGAGGTCGCAATACTGGGGGCGAGGGCGCCGCGTGGGCGCCGCGTCAAGGAGGTGCCATGGGTATCGACGACATCGTCAACAAGGGCAAGGAACTCTTCGAAGAGAACAAGGACAAGATCGAGGGCCTGCTGCACAGCGAGCAGGCCGAGGACGTCAGCGACAAGGTCCTCGACGGCGCCGCCGACCTCGCGAAGAAGGTCGCGCCGGACTCGGCGGACGCGAAGATCGACGAGTTGCGTGACAAGGCCGACGGGGCCGTCGGCAACGAGTAGCTCGATCTGCGAACTCAGAGGGCGGGGTGCCACGCGGCATCCCGCCCTCTTCCCGTCTCGTCTGCCAACCACGTCGGGCACGACGTCGGGCTCTGCCCGGGCATGACGTCCGGCATCTGACTGCGCACGGCGTCGGGGATTCTCGCCGGCGCCCCGGGAAGGCGCGCCGCGGCACGGCGTGTCGAAGGCGATCCCCGACCGTGTGCACGGGGACGGAGAGGGGATGCCGCGGGCTCAGCCGTCGCGGCGGGCGCCCTCCGACGGGGTCACGGTGAACACCCGCGGCGCGGCGAAGCCGGCGTCAGCGAAGGCGCGGGTCGCGGAATCCCGAACCGCCTCCACCCGGTCGTGCGGCGTCAGCGCGATCGCGGCCCCACCGAATCCGCCGCCGGTCATGCGGGCGCCGAGGGCGCCGGCGGCGCGGGCCGCCTCCACCGCCGTGTCGAGCTCGGGCACCGAGATCTCGAAGTCGTCGCGCATCGAGGTGTGCGACGCATCGAGCAGTGCGCCGATCGCGGTCGGGCCCTGCGTGCGCAGCGTCTCGACGGTGTCGAGCACGCGCTGGTTCTCGGTGACGATGTGCCGCACGCGGCGGAACGTGACGTCGTCCATGATCTCGCGCGCGCGATCGAGGTCGGCCACGCTCACATAGCGCAGCGCGGGCACGCCCATCAGCGCGGCGCCGCGCTCGCAGGCCTCGCGGCGCTCGCGGTATCCGCCGGTCGAGTGCGCGTGCGTGACGCGGGTGTCGATCACGACGAGCTCGAGGCCCGCCGCGGCGAAGCCGAGGTCGACGACCTGGGCGTCGAGTGAGCGGCAGTCGAGGAAGATCGCGGCATCGGCGCGGCCGAGCATGGCGGCCATCTGGTCCATGATGCCGGTCGGAGCGCCGACGGCCTCGTTCTCGGCACGCCGCCCGACGCGGGCGAGGGCGACCGGGTCGAGGCCGAGGTCCCACACGTCGTTGAGGGCTGCGGCCGTCGCGCCTTCGATGGCCGCCGACGACGAGAGACCCGCGCCGACCGGCACGTCGGACGCGATGGCGATGTCGACGCCGATCTGCGGCGTCGTGGCGGCATGACGCAGCGCCCAGGCCACACCCAGCGGGTATGCGGCCCACTCGGGCACCGACGGTGCTCCGTCGGACGGGAAGAGGTCATCGAGCTCGTCGAGCGCGACCTCGACCGCCTCGTCGGCGAACGTCGACGCCACGCGGATGCGTGCGTCGTCGCGTCGGCCGACGATCGCGTGCGTGCGGTGGTCGATCGCGAACGGCAGCACGAAACCGTCGTTGTAGTCGGTGTGCTCGCCGATGAGGTTCACCCGCCCGGGCGCCGACCAGGCGCCCTCGGGGGAACGGTCGGTGAGCGTCGCGAACAGGGCGGCCGCGGCATCCATCGTCGTCACAGCTGGACTCCTTCGAGGGCGTCACGCAACCGGGCGGCGGCGGTCTCGGGCGGGATGTCGGCGATCCAGGCGCCCATGGCGGCCTCCGACCCGGCAAGGAACTTGAGCTTGTCGGCGGCGCGACGCGGGCTCGTGAGCTCGAGGTGCAGGCGGTAGGTGTCGCGCGCGACGTGCACGGGCGCCTGGTGCCACGCCGCGATGTACGGGGTCGGGGCCCCGCGCCCGGAGGCTCCGTGCGACGCGTCAGCGTCGTGCGGAGTGGGCGTGGAGAGGGTGTCGTAGAGGCGGTCGACGCCGCGCAGCAGCATGAGGTAGAGGCGTGCCAGTTCGTCGCGCTCGGCCTCGTCGGTCTCGGCGAAGTCGGCGACCTGGCGGTGCGGCATCATGTGCACCTCGAGCGGCCAGCGTGCGGCGAAGGGCACATAGGCGGTCCAGCGCAGACCCTCGAGCACGACGCGCTCGCCGGCGCGCTCGAAGTCGAGAATGTCCTGGAACAGGGTGGGCGCGGTGCGCTCGATGCTGTCGAGGGTGCGCGCGGTGCGCGGCGTGATGTACGGGTAGGAGTAGATCTGCCCGTGCGGGTGGCCGAGCGTGACGCCGATGGCCTCACCGCGGTTCTCGAACGGGAAGACCTGCTCCACGCCCGGCAGCGCCGACAGCGCGGCGGTGCGATCGGCCCAGGCCTCGATGACGGTGCGCGCGCGGGTGACGGACTGGGTGCCGAACGAGCCGGCGGTGTCGGGGCTGAAGCACACGACCTCGCAGCGTCCGACGCTCGTGCGGCTGCGGCCGAGACCCAGCTGCTGCAGGTCGTCGAGGCCCTCGGGCGGGTTCTCGCCGGCCGGGGCCGCGCCGGTCGCGGCGGCCAGCGCGGGACCGAACGAGGGCGACTTGTTCTCGAAGACCGCGACGTCGTAGCGCGAGGGGATCTCGGACGGGTTGGTCGGCGTCTGCGGGGCGAGCGGGTCGAGGTCGGCGGGCGGCAGGAAGGCGCGGTTCTGGCGGGCGGCGGCGACCGAGATCCAGTCGCCGGTGAGCACATCCTGGCGCATGGTGGCGGTCGCCGGACGCGCATCGAGCTCGCGCGCGTCGATCGCGCGGTCGGGGCCGAGCGTCGTGTCGGGGTCGTCGTAGTAGATGAGCTCGCGGCCGTCGGCCAGGCGTGCGGGCCGCTTGACGACGCCGGCGCCGAGGACGGTGGGCTCGTCGTACGGGAGGTCGAGAGGCATGGGTCAGAACTCCTTCATGTTGACGATCACACGGTATCAACTCCGGTATGTTATCGTCAACACCACGGGGATCACCGGAGTTCTGAACGGGGGCGGGCGATGAAGCGGGTCTCGATGGCCGATGTCGCAGCCCGGGCCGGTGTGTCGGGGCAGACCGTCTCGCGCGTCGTCAACGGCAGCCCGCGGGTCGACCCCGCCACGCGCGAGCGCGTCGAGGCGGCGATGGAAGACCTCGGCTACCGCCTGCACCGTGCCGCCCGCGCGCTGCGCACCGGCCGTACCCAGACGATCGGCCTGGTCGCGACCACGCTCGCCACGGTGGGCAACTCGCGCATGCTGCAGGCGGTGGCCGATGCCGCGGCATCCCGCGGCTATGCGCTGGTGGTGGTCACGCTCGGAGGCGACCCGATCGACGTCGCTTTCGAGCGGCTGCGCGACCAGGGCGTCGACGGCGCGGTGGTACTCAACGAGGCGACCGCGTCGACGCAGGGGGCGACCGTGCCCGACGACCTGCACCTGGTCGTGGTCGACGCCCCGGCGGCCGACCGCTTCGACGTCGTGCAGACGGCGCACGCCGACGGCGCGGCCGCGGCGACCCGGCATCTGCTCGGGCTCGGGCATCGCACGGTGCACCTGCTGGCGGGGCCTTCCGGCTCGTTCTCGGCCGACGAGCGCGAGCGGGGATGGCGCGAGGCGCTGGCCTCGGCGGGTGCCGACGTGGTCGAACCCCTGCGCGGCGACTGGTCCGCGGCATCCGGTCATCTCCTCGGCCGGGAGCTGCCGGCCGATGCGACCGCCGTCTTCGCCGCGAACGACCAGATGGCGCTCGGGCTGCTGCGCGCGCTCGCCGAGACCGGACGGAGGGTGCCCGAGGACGTGAGCGTCGTCGGCTTCGACGACGTGATGGATGCTGCGGACTATCGCCCCCCGCTGAGCACCGTGCGCCAGGACTTCGACGCGCTGGGGGCGCGGGCGGTCGACGTGCTGGTGTCGCGGATCGAGGCGCCCGCTGCGCCGGGGCTGGTGACGATCCCCGCGGAGCTCATCGTGCGCGAGAGCTCGGGCCCCGCGCCGCGCTGAGCCGGTGTCAGGCGGGATGCCGCGACGCGAAGTCCACGACGGCGGCGACGACCGCCGGATCCTCGAGGTAGATGCCGTGGCCGCCCGGCAGCTCGAGATATTCCGCTGTGGGAATGCGCTCGGCCAGAGCCTGCCCGTTCTCGACCCGCGTGATCTCGTCGTCGGCGCCGTGCACGACGAGCGTGGGGGCCGTGATGCGCGCGAGCTCATCCCACGTGTCGTGGGTCGAGCTGGCGACGTAATGCCCGCGGCGCGCCCGCATGGGCGCCTCGCCCCGGGCGAGAAGGCCGAGGACGTCGGGATGCCGCTGCCGGAACCCCGCGCTGAAGAAGTACGGCCCCAGCACCTCGGGGTCGCCGCCGGCGAGAGCGCGGGTCGCGGCGTCGGGCCGCGGCATCCCGCGGGCATCGCCCGGTGTTGCGGAGATCAGCGTGAGCGACGCGACGCGCGCGGGCGCGTCGATCGCGAGCCACTGGCCGATGCGCCCGCCCATCGAGTGGCCGACGATGTGTGCACGGTCGGCGCCGGCGGCGTCGAGCACCGCGAGGGCGTCGGCGGCCAGCATCCGCGTCGACCACTCGGCGGGGTCGCCCAGGGTCGATGCGCCGATGCCGCGGTGGTCGTAGGCGATCACCCGGAAGCGCTCGGCCAATGCGGGCACGATGAGGTCCCAGGTGCGGCGGCTCACCGCCTGACCCGGAATCAGCAGGAGCGGCTCACCGGTGCCGTGCTGCTCCCAGGCGAGGGCCGCGCCGTCGGCGGTGACCGCCGGGCGCTCCGGCCCAGTGTGGGCGCTCAACGACCGGCTCCCGCGCTCGATGACCGCGTCACGCGTCGGCGGCCCGGCGGGCCTCCCAGCCCGAGCGCACCATCTCGTCGACCGTGTAGCGGTTCGCCCAGTCGAGGTCGCGGGCGGCCAGCTCGCCGGTCGCGACGATCCGGTCGGGGTCGCCGGGGCGTCGCGGCGAGATCTCGGGCGTGAAGTCGATGCCGGTCACGCGCGCCATGGCATCCATGATCTGGCGCACCGACAGCCCGTTCTGCGAGCCGAGGTTGTACGCCGGCTCGATCGGCTGCCCGCCCGCCAGCCGCTGTGCGGCCACGACGTGGGCGGCGGCGATGTCGGCGACGTGCACGTAGTCGCGCACGTTCGTGCCGTCTTCGGTCGCGTAGTCGTCGCCGAAGATCTTCGGCGTCCTGCCGGCGATCAGCGCCTCGAACACGAGCGGGAACAGGTTGTGCGGACTGGTGTCGTACACCGCGGCGTCACCCGAGCCGACCACGTTGAAGTAGCGCAGCGAGGTGTGGCGGAAGGGATGCGGCGACCCCGCCGTCGCTGTGCCCTGGTCGGCGATCAGCCACTCGCCGATGAGCTTCGACTCGCCGTACGGCGAGGTGGGGTGCTTCTCGGTGGCCTCGACGACGAGGTCGACGTGAGGCGTGCCGTAGACCGCGGCCGACGACGAGAAGACGAGGTTCGCGACACCCGCGGCATCCATCGCCTCCAGCACGACGCGCGTGCCCTCGACGTTCTGCGCGTACGTGTGCAGCGGACGCTGCACCGAGACCCCCGCGTACTTGAACCCGGCGACGTGGATGACGCCCTCGACGCCGTGCTCGCGCAGCGTGCTCTCCACGAGCGCACGGTCGAGGATCGTGCCGCGGACGAACGGCACGCCGTCGGGAACGAACGATGCGTGTCCGCTGGAGAGGTCGTCGATGACGACGGGCTCGAGTCCTGCGGCGCCGAGCGCCCGGACGATGTGGGCGCCGATGTAGCCGGCACCGCCGGTCACGAGCCAGGTCATGTCACTCCTTGCGAGACGGGAAAGGGTCACCCCCATTCTGCCGACTCTCTTGTCGACCGTGCGACACAAGGCATAGCATCCGGATATCTCGCACAAAGACGTTCGAGCCCGAGGAGAACGCATGTCCCCCCGCATGACCGCTTCGCCCGCTTCTTCGACCGCGCCCGCCGCGTCCGGCCGGCGCCCCCGGTTCCGACGTCTGAGCCGTGCGCTTGCCACGCTCGCCGTGTCGGTCGGCATCGTCGCCGCGTCGCTGACGGCCGCGCACGCGGCCCCGGCACCCGCGACCGACCTCGACGGCACCTGCGCGGTGCTGCGCGCGGGCGGCTCGCACAGCTACGTGACGCGCTCCGCGGCGAGCTACGGCACGCTCGGCACGGCCTCGAAGGCCGTCGAGATCCGCTTCGAGGCGACGGCGCTCGGCCGCTACCGCCTGATCGATGTGAAGGGAAACGTGCTCTACCTGAGCGTGCTGGGCACGGTCATGCCCGGCACGAGCTGGGGCGATCGCGCCGAGTGGGCGGTGACACGTGACGGCGACGAGTACCAGATCGCATCGACGAAGAACGGAAAGCGCATCGGCTCGCTGCTGGGCACCCTCGTCACGGCCCCCGGTACGTTCCGCCTCGAGCCGGCGACGGGGTGCGCGTCGGCGGCGGACGTCGACCCCGGCGTGTCGGGAACGCCCGAGCCGACCGTCAACGCCGATGGAACGCTCAACGGCTTCATCGACGACCACACGCACATCACCGCGGCGGTCGCGTTCGGCGGCCGGCTGCGCTGCGGCGAGCCGTTCTCACCGGGCGGCGTCGAGGTGGCCCTCGCCGGCTGCCTCTCGCACTCGGCCGTGGGCCTGGGCGGATACGCCGGCGCGCTCATCGCCGGCACCGACCCGTTCATGGACTACAAGGGCTGGCCGACGTTCACCGACTGGCCGACCCCGACGACGCTGCTGCACGAGCAGGCGTACTTCCGTGGCATCCAACGCGTCTGGATGAGCGGGGAGCGCATCCTCAACGCCCTGCTCGTCGCCAACCGCGTCATCTGCGACGTGTACCCGGACAAGGGGACCAGCTGCGACGAGATGGACCAGATCAGGCTGCAGGCGAAGTATCTGCACGACATGCAGGACTACATCGACGCGCAGTCGGGCGGCCCGGGCAAGGGCTGGTTCCGCATCGCGACCACACCCGCGCAGGTGCGGCAGATCGCCGCCGAGGGAAAGCTCGCGGTGATCGTCGGCGTCGAGAACAGCGAGCTGTTCGGCTGCCGCGAGATCGACGACGTGCCGCAGTGCACGACCGACGACATCGATGCGGGTCTCGACGAGCTCGAGTCGTACGGGGTCTCGGGCATCTACCCGGTGCACAAGTTCGACAACGCGTTCGGCGGCACGCGCTTCGACGCGGGCACGCAGGGGGCCGCGGTCAACATCGGCAACAAGATCTCCACCGGACACTGGTGGCAGACCGAGACGTGCACCGGTGCCGAGCACGACAACGACCAGCCGCTGCGCAGCGACGAGATCGCGGGACTGCTGAGCAGTTCGGGGCTGCCGGCGGGCACGGTGCTGCCGGTGTATCCGACCGGACCGCTGTGCAACGTGCGCGGCCTGACCGACCTCGGCCGGTATCTCGTCGACCAGGCCATGGACCGCGGCATGATGATCCACATCGATCACATGGGCGTGAAGACGGCCGACGCCGTGCTCGACATCGCAGCCGCACGGCACTACCCGGGCGTCATCACCGCGCACACGTGGAGCGATCCGGCCGTGATCGCCCGCATCGCCGACCTCGGCGGCTTCGTCGGATCGTACGCGACCGCCGCCTACGACGACGAGGACAAGCACGGCGGCTTCATCGACGTGTGGCGTGAGAACAACGCGGCCGCGAACCCCGGCGCGATCACCGGCTACGGATTCGGCACCGACGTGAACGGGCTCGGCGACCAGGCGGCCGCGCGCTCGGACGCCGCGACGAACCCGCTCGAGTACCCGGCCACGGCGCTGAACGGCGTGACGCTCGACCGCTTCACGATGGGCGAGCGCACCTTCGACCTGAACACCGACGGTGTCGCCACCTATGGGCTGCAGGCCGACTGGACCGTCGACATCGTGCAGCAGGCGGGGCCGGATGCCGCGAAGCTCAAAGCCCAGCTCATGAACGGCGCCGAGGCGTACACCGAGGTGTGGGAGGCGGCTCGCGCCTGGCAGGGGTGACGCGAATCGCGCTCACTCCTCCCCGGGGCCGAGCAGCAGTCCCGGTGCGAAGCGTGCGCGGTCGGTGAGCAGCTGCTCGAGCTCGATCACCGTCAGGTCGTTTCGCCCGGCGCGGGTGACGGGTCCGGGAACGAACAGCGTGTGCTGCGGACCGTTCGACCAGTAGCGCCCGAGCAGGAACCCGTTGACGAACGCGAAGCCCTTGCCCCAGACGTCCGTGTCGACGAAGAGGTCGGCCTGCGCGTCGAGCGTGAACGATCCACGCACGACGACGGGGCCGGCGATCGGCGTTCCGTCGCCGGGGAGATCGGTGAGGGATGCCGCGGCCGCCGCCTCCAGCTCGATCGGCGTCGCCGTCCACCCGGTGAGCGCGCGGCCGTTCAGCCGCGGTGCGCCGATGAGTCCCTTGGGCTCGCCCAGCCGGTGGTCGTAGTTGACCCGGCCCTGCTCTTCGACGAGCACGTCGATGCGCGCACCGGCGGGCACGACGAGCGCCCGCTCGTGCCGAGTGCGCGAGAGCGACCCGACGCGCACGCCGTCGACGAGCACCCAGGCCTGGTCACGCACCTCGTCGACCTCGAAGACGCCGGCCTCGGGCAGCGCCGCCGAGTAGAGCACGAGACCGCTGGCGAGACCGAGGGCGTCGAGCGTCGGCGGCTCGTCGGCGGTGCCGAGCAGATCGGGCAGAGTGCGGAGCAGGGGGGCGGCCGCGGTGAAGACGGCCGCGGGGGTGGGAGCAGGGCCCGCGGAATCCGGCAGCTCATCGGGTACCGGCGCGTACTGGGCGATGACATCGCGCAGTGCGTAGTACTTCTCCGTGGGGTCGCCCGCCTCGTCCAGCGGCGCGTCGTAGTCGTACGACGTGACCAGCGGCAGGTAGCGGCCCTTGTCGTTCGCGCCGTTCGTCAGGCCGAAGTTCGTGCCGCCGTGGAACATGTAGAGGTTGACGGATGCGCCCGCCGCCAGCAGCGTGTCGAGCTCGGCCGCGGCATCCCGAGCACTCGTCGTGTGGTGCACGCCGCCCCACCAGTCGAACCAGCCGTCCCAGAATTCCGAGCACATGAGCGGCCCGGTGCTCTGGTGCGCGCGCAGCGTCGCGAGGCGTTCGGTCGCGTGCGAGCCGAACGAGGCCGTCCGGTGCAGCTCGGGCAGTGAGCCGTCGCGCAGCATCTGCGGCTGCGGCTGATCCACCGTCGTCAGCGGGACGCTGATGCCGGCATCCCGTGTGATGCGCACGAGCTCGCGCAGGTAGTCCTTGTCATCGCCGTAGGCGCCGTACTCGTTCTCGATCTGGACGAGCACGACCGGGCCTCCGCGATCGATCTGCCGAGGTGCGACGATCTCGTATACGCGACGCAGATACCGCTCGAGCTCGCCGAGGTAGGTGGGGTCGCTGCGGCGCAGCGCGACGCCCTCCATGGCGGTCAGCCAGACCGGCAGGCCGCCGTTGTGCCACTCGGCGCAGATGTACGGGCCGGGGCGGACGATGGCGTGCATCCCCTCGGCGGCGATCAGATCGAGGAAGCGCCCGAGATCGTTCGCGCCGGCGACGTCCCACTGCCCGCGCACGGGCTCGTGGGCGTTCCAGGCCACGTAGGTCTCGATCGTGTTCAGCCCCATGAGCCGCGCCTTGCGGATGCGGTCGGCCCAGCGGTCGGGGTGCACACGGAAGTAATGGATCGCGCCCGACAGGATGCGATGGGGCTGCCCGTCGAGGAGGAAGTCGGTGTCGCCGATGGTGAAGGTGGTCACGGGAAGGCTCTCGTTCGAAGAGGGAGGGGGCGGCCCGCCGAGGCGAGCCGCCCCCTCATCGTGTCGGTGCTATTTGTTGACGCTGAAGCCCTGCTGGTTGCCGTAGTCGACCAGCGCACTCTGCCACTTCAGCAGCCCGGCGTTGAGATCGGACTTGTCGGCATACGCCTGCCCGGCCGTGTCTCCGAAGATGCTGTTGGCGTACACCTGGAACGGGAGATACTGCCACCCGGTCACCACGTTGTTCGCGGCATCCGCCAGCACCTCGTTGATCTTCTGACCGCCGAAGTATTCGGGTGTCGCGTTCAGGAAGTCGTCGGCCTGCAGCTGCTTCGTCGTCGACGGGAAGCCGCCGCTCTGAAGGAAGACCGAGATGGACTCGTCGCTGTTGTTGAGCCACCACAGGAAGCCGGCCGCCAGCTCGGGGTTCTTGCTCTGCTTCATCACGGCCTGCGCGCTGCCGCCGTTCTCGGCGGAGGCGGGCTGCCCGTCATACGTGGGCATCGGGGCGACGCGCCAGTCGCCGGACGCGTCGGGAGCGCCCGACTCGAGGTTGCCCGGCATCCAGGCGCCGGTCACGAGGGTCGCGATCGTGCCGTTGCCGAGCGCCTTGAACCAATCGTCGCTCCAGCCGGCGATCGGAGCCACGAGGCCCTTCGATACGAGGGTGTTCCAGGTGCCGGTCCACTTCTTAGAGCCGGCATCCTGCAGGTCGATCTTCACGTTCGTGCCGTCGACCTGGAACGGATGCCCGCCGGCCTGCCAGATCATGCTCGTGGTGAAGCCGGCGTCGCCGATGTCGCTCGTGATGTACTTCGACGGATCTGCCGCGTGCAGCTTCTCGGCGTCGGCGACGTACTCGTCCCAGGTCGTGGGGACGGCGAGGTCGTACTTGTCGAACACGGCCTTGTTGTAGAACAGTGCCATCGGACCGGAGTCCTGCGGCAGTCCGTACACCTTGTCGCCCGACGTGACCGAGTTCCACGTGGACGCCGTGTAGTCGTCCTCGAGGTCGCCGAAGCCGTAGGCCGAGAGGTCGAACAGTGCATCGGTGAGCTCGAACTGCGGCAGAGCGAAGTACTCGATCTGGGCGACGTCGGGGCCGCCCGAGCCGGCCTTGATCGCGTTCTGCAGCTTCGTGTACTGGTCGTTGGAGGTGCCCGCGTTGACGAGCTTGACCTTGACCTTGGGATAGGCCTTCTCGAAGGCGGCGACCTGTGCCTCGGCCGAGGGCGTCCACGACCAGTAGGTGATCTCGCCGCCCTTCTCGAGTGCGGCCTTGATCGAGTCGAGACTGCCGGATGCCGCAGCCCCACTGTCGCCGGAGCCGCCGGTGTCGCTCGAGCCGGCGCAGCCGGCCAGGGCGAGGGCGGCGACGGTGCCGAGCGCGGCCAGAGCCGCAACACGGCGGCGCGTGCCTGACATGTGCTTCATTGCTGTGTCCTTTCGAGTGCTCCGACCCGCGGTTGCGGGGCGGCCGGGAGGGGATGCCGCCAGCAGGCCCCGGTCACTGCTTGACGCTTCCCGCGCTCAGCCCCGACTGCCAGAACCGCTGCAGCAGGAGGAACGCGATGACGATGGGGATGATCGTGAGGAGCGACCCCATGATCACGAGGTTGTAGATCGGCTGGGCGCCGGCGCCCTGCGCCTGCGCGGCCCACTGGTTCAGGCCGACGGTGAGCGGATACCATTGCGGATCGCTGAGCATGATCAGGGGGAGGAAGTAGTTGTTCCAGGTCGCCACGACCGTGAACAGCAGCACCGTGACGATGCCCGGCATCAGCAGCCGGATCGAGATGGTGAAGAACGTGCGGAACTCACCGGCACCGTCCATGCGGGCCGCCTCGAGCAGCTCGGTCGGCACGGAGTCGGCGGCGTACACCCAGACCAGATAGAGGCCGAAGGGGCTGATCAACGACGGGATGATCACCGACCACGGGGTGTTGGTCAGCCCCATCTGGCTGAACAGAAGGAAAGTCGGGACGGCGAGGGCCGTGCCGGGCACCGCGACGGCGCCGAGCACGATGGCGAACACCGCCCGGCGGCCCGGGAACCGGTACTTGGCCAGCCCGTAGCCGGCGAGGGTGGCGAGAAGCGTGGCACCGCCGGCGCCCACCACCACGTACAGCAGGGTGTTGCCCAGCCAGCGCAGGAAGATCCCGTCGTTGTAGGTGAGGGTCTGCACGAGGTTGTCCCAGAAGGCGAAGTCATCGCTGAACCACAGGCCGAAGCTCGAGAACAGCCCGGCCTGCGTCTTCGTCGAGTTCACCAGCAGCCAGACCAGCGGCACCAGTGTGTAGATCGCGTAGACGACCATCACGATGAGCAGCGTCTTCGATCGGCGCGGACGCAAGGGGGTCGTGCCGACCCGGTCGCGGGCGAAGGCCGGAGCGGTCATCACTGCACCTCCGCTCGGGAGCCGCGCAACTGCACGACGTAGGCGATCACGGCGGTGATGATGCCCATGATGATGGCGACCGTGGCCGCATAGTTGAACTGCTGGCCGGCGAACGACAGGTTGTAGGCGTACATGTTCGGCGTGTAGTAGGTGGTGATCACGTTGGGGGCCAGCGGACGCAGGATGTTCGGCTCGTTGAAGAGCTGGAAGCTCCCGATGATGGAGAAGATCGTGGCGATCACGATCGCGCCACGCAGAGCGGGGATCTTGATCGAGAAGACAGTGCGCCACGTGCCGGCGCCGTCGATGGATGCCGCCTCGTACAGCTCGGTGGGGATCGTCTTCAGCGACGAGTAGAAGATCAGCATGTTGTAGCCGACGAACTCCCAGGTGACGATGTTGCCGATCGAGACCAGCATCCACTGCTTCGCGAACGGCGTGATGAGGTCGAATCCGACGAGCTGGTTGATGTTCGCGGTCAGGCCGAACTGGTCGCCGTAGATGTATCCCCACATGAGCACGGCGACGACGGCCGGCACGGCGTAGGGGAGGAAGAGCGTGATGCGGAAGAAGGACGCCCCGCGCAGCCGTGCGCTGTCGATCGCGAGGGCGGCGGCCAGCGCGAGGGCGAGCATGATCGGCACCTGGACGACCAGGAACAGGAGCACGCGGCCGAACGACTCCCAGAACTGCGGGTCGGTCAGCGCCTGGATGTAGTTCGCGAACCACACGAACGTCGTACCGCCCACCAGCTGGGTGCGGAACAGGCTGAGATAGATCGAGTAGGCCAGCGGTGCGAGGAACACCAGGGCGAACACGATCATGAACGGTGCCACGAACGCCCACCCGCGCCAGTCGCGCTTCGAGCGGCGCAGCGCTGAGGGGGTTCGGGTCGCGAGCGGTGGGGCGACGGTTGTCGTCATCGACGTGCCTCATTCACGGTGTCGGCAGGTTGTTTACGCAAACATACGCGGATACCGGCTACGATGTCAACGCAAACATTCGGGGCGGGAGGGCGAAGATGACCGGGGCCCGGGCGCGGCGTGAGCCGTCGATCAACGACGTGGCGAAGGTCGCCGGCGTATCGGCGCAGACCGTTTCACGCGTCGCCAACGGCAAGGACGTCGTGCGGCCGGCGACACGCGACAAGGTCGTGGCGGCCATGCAAGAGCTGGGGTATCGCCCGAACAGCGCCGCGCGGGCCCTCAAAGCCGGGCGCTACCGCAACATCGGGGTGATCCTTTTCACGCTCGCGACGTACGGTAACATGCGCAACCTCGAGGCGATCGCCGATGAGGCGACCGAAGCGGGGTACGCACTGACACTCATCCCGCTCGATGCCGCGACCCAGGCGAGTGTCTCGGGGGCGTTCGCGCGCCTGAGCGAGCAGGCCGTCGACGGCATCATCATCGTGATCGAGGCGCACCTGCTGCACGAGGCCGACATCGAGCTGCCCACCGGCCTGCCGGTCGTCGTGGTCGATGCCGGAGCCCGCGCGGCCCGTCCGGTCGTCGACACCGACCAGGCGCAGGGGGCGCGGCTCGCCACCGAGTATCTGCTCGACCTCGGCCACGCCACGGTCTGGCACATCGCAGGGCCGGAGGAGTCCTATTCGGCGGGGCAGCGACGCCGGTCGTGGGAGGAGACGCTCCGAGCCCGTGGTGCTCCGGTGCCCGAGGTGCTGCGCGGCGACTGGAGCGCCGACTCGGGCTACCGGGCTGGACTGCGGCTTGTGCGCGAGAAGAGGGCCACCGCGGTGTTCGCGGCCAACGACCAGATGGCGCTCGGCGCGCTGAGGGCATTCCATGAGCAGGGCGTGCGCGTCCCGGAGGACATCAGCGTGGTGGGCTTCGACGACATGCCCGAGGCGGCGAACTTCTGGCCTCCGCTGACGACGGTGCACCAGGACTTCGAGAGCGTGGGGGCGACCGCCGTCTCGGCGCTCTTGCGCGAGATCGAGGGAGAGACGGTGGAGTCGTCTCTCGTGGCGACCCGACTCGTCATCCGGCAGAGCGCCGCGCCGCGCTGAGCAGCGGTGAGCGCTGAGCGCCCGCGAGCGGGCTCAGCGCGCGGGCCGCGCCGTGGACTGCCGGCTCCGAGTGGTTCATCGCGGAGTCCGTCGGTGGTGATGCCTTGTTCTCAGTGCGAGGGACGCAGCAACCGGGGCTGAGGGCCCTCCAGTCGGGCCACGGAGATCTTGACCTCGACGAGCTCGTCGCGCACGGAAGCGATCTCCTGACGCACGGAGGCGAATTCGGCATCGACTCTCTGGAACTGCGCGTCGACCTTCTCGAATCGCGCGTCGACTTTGTCGAACCGTTCGCCGATCCAGCGGGACTGGCGCGCGAGCAGGCCCGCGACGCTGCCGATGAAGGCGACGAGGGCGGCGAAGATCGCCACCACCACGCCGATCGCATCCGGTGTCACGGTCATGCCTCCATTCTCCCGCGGGAATCCGCGGATGTCACGAGGCTATGCCGGGCTCAGCAGAGGAGAAGGCGTCGTCGGCCGATCTGTGGAAAGAGTCCCCCGCCCGGGTTGTTGTGGAGGAAGGGAGCAGCGCTCCCAGAGGGGAGCAGCGCGAGCAACACGCGGGAGCGCGCGGATCCGCTCGCGCTACAGAGATCGACGTTCGCGCCCGCGATTCGCAGGCGCGTTCGCGGAAATCGGTAGCGCGACCGCGATGGGCCTCCCCGGGCCTACGCGCCGAGCGCGGCATCCACCACTCGGCGGGCCTCGTCCTGCACCTGGTGCAGGTGATCCTCGCCGCGCAGCGACTCGGCGTAGAGCTTGTAGACGTCCTCGGTGCCCGACGGGCGCGCGGCGAACCAGGCGTGCTCGGTCTGCACCTTCAGGCCGCCGATCGGCGCGCCGTTGCCCGGCGCGTGCGACAGCTTCGCCGTGATCTCCTCGCCGGCCAGCGTGGTGGCCGACACATCCTCTGGCGCAAGACGAGCCAGCGCCGCCTTCTGCTCCTTGGTCGCGGGGGCATCGACGCGCTGGTAGGCCGATGCGCCGAACTGTTCGGTCAGCTCGGCGTACCGCTGCGAGGGCGTCTTGCCCGTCACCGCCAGGATCTCCGACGCCAGCAGGCACAGCAGGATGCCGTCCTTGTCGGTCGTCCACACCGAGCCGTCCTTGCGCAGGAACGAGGCACCCGCCGACTCCTCGCCGCCGAACGCGACCGAGCCGTCGAGGAGACCTGGAACGAACCACTTGAAGCCCACCGGAACCTCGAGCAGCCGCCGGTCGAGCGAGGCCGCGACCTTGTCGATGATCATCGACGAGACCAGGGTCTTGCCGACCGCGGCATCCTTCGGCCATTCCGGACGGTGCGCGAACAGATAGTCGATCGCGACCGCAAGGTAGTGATTCGGGTTCATCAGCCCTGCGTCGGGGGTGACGATGCCGTGCCGATCGGCGTCGGCGTCGTTGCCGGTGAGCAGGTCGTACTCGTGGCGCCGGGCGACCAGCGCCGCCATCGCCGAGGGCGACGACGGATCCATGCGGATCTTCTCGTCCCAGTCGAGCGTCATGAACCGCCAGGTCGGGTCGACCTCGGGGTTCACGACCGTCAGATCGAGCTCGTACATCTCGGCGATGAGCGCCCAGTACTCAACCGAGGCACCGCCGAGCGGGTCGGCACCGATGCGGATGCCGGCCTTGCGGATGGCCTCGATATCGATGATGGATGCCAGGTCTTCCACGTACTTCTGGCGGAAGTCGTAGCGGCCCAGGGTGTCGGTGTCGATGTCTGCCAGACGCGTGCGCTTGACACCCTCCAGGCCTCCGGCGATCAGTGCGTTCGCACGGTCGGCGATCCAGCTCGTCGCATCGGTGTCGGCGGGACCGCCCGAGGGCGGGTTGTACTTGAAGCCGCCGTCGGCCGGCGGGTTGTGGCTGGGGGTGACGACGATACCGTCCGCACGCGACGGGTCCGCGGCATCCAGCCCTCGGTTGAACGTGAGGATCGCGTGGCTCAGCGCCGGCGTGGGCACCCACGCGTCTCGGGCGTCGATGTGCACGTCGACGCCGTTGGCCACGAGCACCTCGATCGCGGTGCGCTCGGCGGGCCGCGACAGACCGTGGGTGTCGCGGCCGAGGAACAGCGGCCCGGCGATGCCCTGGCCGGTGCGGTAGTCGACGATGGCCTGGGTCGTTGCGAGGATGTGGTTCTCGTTGAAGCTGCGCGTCAGACTCGAGCCGCGATGCCCGCTCGTTCCGAACACGACGCGCTGTGCGGGCACGTTCGCGTCGGGCTTGAGGTCATAGTAGGCATTGATCACTTCGTCGATGTCGATGAGGTCGGATTCGACGGCGGGGGTTCCGGCACGGCTCATGCCTCCAGTCTGCCCGTTTCCGCCCGGTCGCGACACTGTGAAGTCGGGAGCGAGCGGCCCCCGACTAGGCTGAGACGGTGAGCTCTCGTGTCGAGGAACCCGTCCGCACCTACAGCTACCTGGGTCCGGCGGGCACCTTCACCGAGGCGGCGCTCGCGCAGGTTCCCGAGGCCCGCGGGCAGATCTGGCGCCCGGTGCGCAACGTCGGCGAGGCCCTCGACGACGTCGTGAGCGGACGGTCGGATGCCGCGATGATCGCCATCGAGAACTCCGTCGACGGCGGGGTCTCGACCACGCAGGACGCCCTGGCCACCATGCCCGGCCTGCGCATCGTCGGCGAGTACCTCGTGCCTGTGCAGTTCGTGCTGGTCGGCAAGCCCGGTGCGACCCTCGCCGACGTGTCGGTGGTCGCCGCGCACCCGGTCGCGTACGCGCAGTGCCTCATCTGGCTCGGCGAGAACCTGCCCGAGCACGCGCACGTGCCCTCGTCGAGCAACGTGACCGCCGCGCTCGACATGCTCGAGGGGGTCGGCGGTGCCGATGCGGCCATCGCGCCGCCGGGGATCCTCGAGCACCACGACCTGCAGCTGCTGGCCGAGAACATCGGCGACAACCCGAAGGCGGTGACCCGCTTCGTGCTGGTCTCGCGCACGGTCGCGCCGCCGTCGCCCACCGGTGCCGACAAGACCTCGCTCATCGTCGAGCTGCCCGACGACCATCCGGGCGCACTGCTCGACATGCTCGAGCAGTTCGCGACCCGCGGCATCAACCTGTCGCTGCTGGCCTCGCGCCCGATCGGCGATGAGCTCGGCCGGTACCGCTTCGTGGTGGATGCCGACGGCCACGTCTTCGACGAGCGCATGGCCGACGCCCTGCTCGGGCTGCGGCGGTTCAGCCCGAAGGTCGTGTTCCTGGGCTCGTACCCGCGCGCCGACCACGCGATCGTGCACTACCCGAGCCGCTACTCCGACGACGTGTTCGTCGAGGCGCGCGACTGGCTGCGCGGGTTGATCTCGGGCGAGCCGGGGGAGTAGGGGCCTGCGGCCGAGCCGGGTTGCGTCGCGCCCGGCGCAGTCGGGCCGCGGCCCTCGCCTCAGGCGAGGGGAATGGACGAGGCGAGGGTCTTTTCGCGCGATTCGGTCCTCGCGCGGGTAGATCTCCTCGCCTGGGGCGAGGGGACGGTGCATGGCGGGCGTGTGCCGCTCGGACGCGAGCATGGCTATCATGTGCCGATGTACGGCCCGGACCAGCAGAGCACTGAAAACCCTTCCACCCTCGCGGCTCTCGACGGAGTCCGCGTCCTGGACGTGTCGACGCTGTTCGCCGGGCCGTTGGCGGCGACATTCCTCGGAGACTTCGGTGCCGACGTCGTCAAGGTGGAGCACCCACGACGGCCCGATGCCGCGCGCGGGCATGGACCGCAGAAGAACGGCGCAAGCCTGTGGTGGAAGACCCTGGGCCGCAACAAGCGCGATGTCACGATCGATCTGTCGAACCCGGAGGGGGCGGAGGTCCTGCTGCGTTTGGTCGCCGACGCCGACGTCATGATCGAGAACTTCCGGCCCGGCACGCTCGAGCGCTGGGGGCTGTCGCCCGACCGGCTGTTCGCGGCGAACCCGCGGCTGATCCTCGCGCGCGTGACGGCCTTCGGCCAGTTCGGACCGTACTCGTCCCGCCCGGGGTTCGGCAGTCTTGCCGAGGCGATGAGCGGGTTCGCGGCGCTCACCGGCGAGCCCGACGGTCCGCCGACCCTTCCCCCGTTCGGGCTGGCCGACGGGATAGCGGCCCTCGCCACCGCGTACGCCATCATGGTCGCCCTGCGAGGAGCGCAACGCGACGGGCGTGGGCAGGTCGTCGACATGGCCATCATCGAGCCGATACTGATGATGCTGGGCGGCCAGATCACGGCATGGGATCAGCTGGGCATCGTACAGCCGCGGGTGGGCAACCGATCGGTCAACAACGCCCCGCGCAACGTCTACCGCTCGCAGGACGGCGTGTGGCTGGCCGTCTCCACCAGCTCCCAGTCGATCGCAGAGCGGGTCATGCGCCTGGTCGGACGAGGTGACGTCGTCGACGAGGAGTGGTTCGCCACAGGTCATGATCGCGCTCAGCACGCCGACGAGTTGGATGCCGCGGTGCAGGGCTGGATCGGACAGCGGGACGCCGCGGAGGTCGTGGCGGCGTTCGAGGAGGCCAACGCGGCGATATCGCCGGTGTACGACGTGCGCGGCGTCGTCGACGATCCGCAGTACCGTGCGCTGGAGACGGTCGTGCGCGTCGAGGACGAGGACCTCGGTCTGGTTGCAATGCAGAACGTGCTCTTTCGCATGTCACGGACACCGGGCTCCATCCGGTGGCCGGGGCGCCGGCACGGACAGGACACCGAGGCCGTCCTCGGCGAGCTGGGATACAGTGACGCCGAGCTTGCGGCGTTGCGGGAGGCGGGGGCGATATGACGACGGTGGGCCTGTACGTGCCCGGTGACCGGCCGGAGCGGTTCGACAAGGCGGCGGCCAGCGGCGCGGACCTCGTCGTGATCGATCTGGAGGATGCCGTCGCCCACCGCGCGAAGGCCGAGGCGCGGACCCGGGCATGCGCGTGGGCCGCGCAGTACGCGGGACCGGACCGCGTGGCACTCCAGATCCGGGTGAACGCCGGGGACGAGGATGATCTGCGAGCCGTGGCGGGTCTGCCGGCCGACGTCGGCGTGCGCGTGCCGAAGGTCGAGGGTGTCTCCGACATCGAGGTCGTCGCGCGTCGTGCTCCCGGGCATCCCGTCATCCCGCTGCTCGAGACGGCGCGTGGCGTGCTCGCCGCCGCGGAGATCGCCGCGCATCCCGCGGTCGCCGAGCTCGCACTCGGTGAGAACGACCTGCGCAGTGAGCTGGGGGGCGGCGACCCGGTCATCGACCATGCGCGCGTAGCGATCGTCTACGCCGCGCGCGCGGCGGATCTGCCCGCCCCCATGCTCTCGGCCTACCCGGCGATCGCCGACATCGAGGGTCTGATGGCGGACACGCGCCGGGGAGCCGCGTTCGGCCTCTTCGGTCGCATGGCCGTCCACCCGACGCAGATCCCCGCGATCGCCTCGGTCTTCCGGCCGAGCGCCGCTGACCAGGCGTGGGCGCGCGAGGTGGTCGCCGCCGTCGACGCCGAAGGCGGCGTCACGCGTCTTGCCGACGGCCAGATGGTGGATGCCGCGATGCTGGGGCGCGCGCGGCGGATCATCTCTCGCGTCGGCGGTTGACGCCGCGCGTCGACATCGCTACCTTATGCGCACCACAGGGGATGGCCCCCGTAAAACTGGAATCGTTTACAGTCCGCTCGAGGAGGAGGCGACGATGTCACGCCCGACACTTCACGAGGTCGCCGCCGCGGCGGGCGTCTCCATCGCCTCCGCCTCCCGCGCGCTGTCGGGAGGGGTCGCGAGCCCTCGCACGGTCGCGAAGGTGCGTGCCGCGGCGCGTGAGCTCGGCTACTTCCCGGATGCCACGGCCCGCGCCCTGCGCACAGGGGCACCGCGCCGGATCACGTTCGCGGTCGATGACATCGGCAACCCGAACTATGTGGCGATGCTGCGTGCGATCGAGGCGGCTCTGGGTCACGGCGGGCCCTCGGTCAGCGTCACCTCGACAGGCAGCAGCGACCAGTCGGTCGACCTGGTGCGCTACGCCGCCACCGCCGCCGACGGCATCATCATCTCGCCGATCCGGGTCAACGACCGACTGCGGCGGGCGATCGTGAACTCCCCGATCCCCGTCGTCGTGATCGGCTCCGTCGGCGACGACGCTCCCGTCGACGTCGTTCACGTCGACTCCGCGAAGGGCATCGGCAGCGCGGTCGCGCACGTCACCGCGCTGGGCCGTCGCAACCTCGTCTTCCTCAACGGCCCGCTCGACACCAATCCGGGCTCCTCCCGTGAACGCGGGTTCTACCGGGCCGTGCGGACGGCGGGGTTGGACCCCGATCGCTGTCGGCAGGTGCTGGCCGCGGACTTCACGGTCGCGGCGGCCCGCCGGGCGGCCGAGGACCTCTTCGTGGGCTGGCGTCGTCGCAGGCCGATCGATCGTCCGGACGCGATCATCGCCGCGAACGACCTCATCGCCATCGGCGCCATGAACGCCGCCACCGATGCGGGGCTGCGGATTCCGGAGGACGTCATGTTCACGGGCGTGGACGATACCGAGATCGCCGCCGCCTACAACCCCAGCCTCACGAGCGTGTCTCTGGAGGCGGCCGAACGCGGGCGACTCGCCGCGGACCTGCTGCTGCGCCGCTTCGAGGAGCCTCACCGTCCCCCTCACCACCTCAGCGTCGAGCCGCGCCTCATCATCCGCCGCTCGACGACGATCAGCACCGCGGAGGTCATGGCATCGTGACTGCGCTCGCGCCCATCGCGCCCGCTCCCCAACGTCGACGAAAGCTGTCCTCCACGCGGAGGAACGAGGCAGCGGCGCTCGTCCTGCCCGCGTTGATCCCCGTCGTGGCGCTGAGCGTGCTGCCGATCCTCATCGGGCTCGGCTACGCGTTCACCGACTCGCAGCTCGCGACGATCGGGCTGCCGAACTTCGTCGGCTTCGAGAACTTCGGAAAGGTCTTCCGCGACGCCGCGTTCTGGAACTCGTTCGGGATCGGCGCGGTGTGGACCATCAGCGTCACGGTGCTGCAGGTCGTGCTCGGGCTCTCGCTCGCGCTGCTGCTGAACACGAACATCCGGTTCGGCGGTGTGGCTCGGGTGCTCGCCATCATCCCGTGGGCGATGCCACCCGTGGTCGTGGCGATCATGTGGAAGATGATCTACTCGACGACCAACGGCCCGCTCAACTGGCTCATCGCCGCACTCGGCGGACCCGAGAGCATCAACTGGCTGGGCGACTTCACGCTGGCGCTGCCGGCGGTCATCCTCGTGGGCGTGTGGACCGGCATCCCGCAGAACACGATCACGATGCTGGCGGGACTGCAGCAGATCCCGGGCGAGCTCATGGAAGCAGCCACTGTCGACGGTGCCGGCGCATGGTCGCGCTTCGTGCACGTGACACTCCCCGGTCTGCGGCCGGTGATCGTGTCGATCGCGACGCTGAGCGCGATCTGGAACTTCAACTCGTTCGGCATCGTCTACGTGCTCACCGGCGGCGGGCCTGGCGGCAGAACCCTGCTGCCCATGCTCTTCGTCTACGACGAGGCGTTCCACAACGGCAACACCGGCGTCGCGGCCGCCATGACGTGCGTCATCCTTCTCATCCTCGTGGTCATCCTGCTGCTGTCTCAGCTCACGCGGCTGCGTCGTCTGGTGGTGAAGAAATGAACCGCACCCCGACGATTGCACGCGTCTTCCAGTACACAGCGCTCGGGCTGTTCATCGTCTTCCTCGGGTTCCCGTTCGTCTGGCTCATCTCGACGGCGTTCAAGAGCGACCGTGAGCTCAACTCGCTCGGCGTCCACCTGATCCCCACCCAGCCCACCCTCGACAACTTCGTCCAGGCGCTCGAATCACAGGGACTCGTCCAGGCGGCTGTGAACAGCATCGTGGTGTCGCTGGCCACCACCCTGGTCGTGGTCCTCGTATCGGTGCCGGGCGCGTACGTGATGGCGCGCTATCGCGGGAAGATCCGCGCCGCGGGCGTCGGCTGGATCCTGGTGAGCCAGATCATCCCGGTGCCGATCATCATCATCCCCATGTTCTTCATCCTTCGCGCCATGGGACTGTTCGACTCCCTCGGCGGACTGGGGATCGTCTACGTGGTGTACTCCCTGCCGTTCGCCTTGTGGATGCTGCAGGGCTACGTGGCCGGCATTCCCGTGGACATCGAGGAAGCCGCCGCCATCGACGGTGCCGGCCGCCTCCGCGTACTGCGCAGCGTTGTGCTGCCGCTGCTGCGCCCCGGCCTCATCGCCACCGCCATCTTCACGTTCGTCTCCGCATACAACGAGTTCTTCTTCGCTCTCGTGCTCCTGCAGAGCAGCGAGAAGTACACACTCTCCGTCGCCCTGAGCACGTTCGTGAACGGTCAGGGCATCAGCCTGATCGGTCCGCTGGCGGCGGGCGCCCTGCTGGCCAGCATCCCCAGCATCATCTTCTTCGCCATCCTTCAGCGGCGCCTGACCGGAGGCATGCTCGCCGGCGCCGTCAAGGGATGACCACCGCCCCTATATCCCATCACCAACGCAATCACAGAAGAAGGGAAAGACCATCATGAAGATGCGTCCCGTCCTGGCAGGTGCTGTCGCCGTCGTCAGCATCGCCGCGCTCGCCGGCTGCTCGGGAGGCGGGTCGAACACGCCGTCGACCAACGCCTCGGGGCAGCCCACCGGTGAGATCACGTACGAGTACTTCAATAACCAGCCGGCCGCGATCGAGGCGACGAAGCAGATCGTGGCGGACTTCGAGAAGAAGTACCCCGACGTCAAGGTCAAGCTTCAGGTCGCACCCGCCGACAGTCTGCAGGAGAAGCTGCAGGTGCAGTACGCCGGCGGTGTCGCGGCCGATGTCGTCCAGAACGACTCGCCCGGCAGTACGCTGCGCTTCGCCGCGTACCTCGCCGATCTCGGCGCGCTCTTGCCGGCGGAGATGGTCTCGGACATCCCCGACAGCGTGCGCGAAGGTCTCAAGCAGGACGGCAAGCTGCTGGCTGTGCCGACAGAGCAGCAGAGTTACGTCGTCTTTGCCAACAAGGATCTGCTGGAGAAGTCGGGCGTCGACATCCCGACCGGCGACACCATGACGTGGGACCAGTTCCAAGACATTGCGAAGGCGACGACCAGCGCTGGCGTCAAGGGCATCGCCTGGGGGCTGGGTAGCCCGACATCTGTGTTCGCGAGCTTCGGTCTCGGATTCGGCGCAAAGTTCTTCACCAGCGCGGACGAGAGCCAGGCGCAGGCGTCGATCGGCGACGCCGAACTGCAGGTGCCGACGCGGGTCAAGGCGATGATCGACGCCGGGTACGTCGATAAGACCAGTGTCACCCAGTCGACCTCCGATGCGCTGCCCACCTTCTACGGAGGCAAGGCGGCGATGACGGTCGCGGGCTCATACCAGATCGCAAACATCGAGTCGCAGGCCCCCGAGGGCTTCAACTGGATCGTCCTGCCCGCGCTTGAGGGAAGTGAGGGATCCCAGCAGATGTCGGCGCCGATCACCCTGTCGATCACGAAGTCGTCGAAGAACATTCCCGCCGCGGCGGCCTTCGTCGAGTTCTATCAGTCGGCCGAGAACCTCGCGAAGATCAACATCGCCGACGGCGAGATCCCCGCGACCACCTCGGCGCAGGCCGAGGCCGCGAAGCTGACCGAGGGCAAGAACGGATGGGCGCAGGTGCTGGCCTCCGGCAAGAACCTGGTGAACCCCCAATGGAACACGTTCACCAAGTACGAGAGCTGGAAGAGCACGGTGGCCAACCCCGCCTATCAGAAGTTCCTCGGCGGAGAGATCGACAGCGGCCAGCTGGCCAAGGAGCTCGAGACCGGCTGGGCGAACATCAACCAGTGAGTCGCGAGCCGGCGTCCTCGTGGGCGCCGGCTCCGACCCCGGGCAGCATTATCGAGAGCGAGAGAGTAGTGAATTGGTTGCGTGAACGGACCGCCGCCGTGCTGATGGGCGCCGCGGTCGGAGACGCCTTGGGCGGTGCCACGGAGGGGTTCACTCCCGCGGTCATCGAAGAGCGATACGGCGGAAGGGTCGAGGGGATCGTCCCGCCGTTCTACCCGGACTGGCAGACCCGACGGCCGATCAGCCCCTACCACAAGGGCGACGGGCACGTCACCGACGACACCCTCATGACGCAGGCGCTCGTTCAGGTCTACGCCAAGCGCAGGCGGCATCTGGACGCCTACGACGTCGACGCCGACCTCGTGCCCCTGATCATGGAGCAGGTGCGCTGGATCCCGGAGCTCGAGCGGGAGACCGTGCTGCTTCAGCGGATATTCCTCGCCGAGAAGTGGCTCGTGCTGCGGCTGAGGTACGGGCACATCGACCCGCGCGAGGCAGGGGTGGGCAACACCGTCAACTGCGGGGCGACGATGTACATGACACCCGTCGGCATCGTCAACGCCGGCGACCCCGCGGCCGCCTACGCGGAGGCGATCGACCTCGCCGGCGCGCATCAGTCCAGCTACGGACGGGAGGCCGCCGGGGTCTTCGCTGCCGCGGTCGCGGCCGCGCTGACGCCGGGTGCCGACGTGGAGGATGTCATCGCCGCGGCGATCGGAGTCGCGCACGATGGGACGCGCACCGCGATCGAGGCTGTCGTGGCCGCCGCACGCGCGAACGCCGGTGCGTCGCCGCAGGAGCTCCAGGCCGCATTGCGCGACGCCGTCATCCCGTTCGACACGGTCGGACCGGTGTACCGCGAACCGGACGCGGACGCGCGCCGTCCGTCGCGGACGAAGGCGATCGAGGAGCTGCCCATCGCGCTCGGGTTCCTCGTCGCGCACCGTGGCGACTATCGCGCGTCGGTGCTCGCCGCGGTCAACTACGGTCGCGACAGCGACTCCATCGCCACCATGGCCGGCGGGATCGCAGCGGCGCTGGGCGGCATCGATGCCATCCCGCGCGCGTGGGTCGACGGCGTCGCGGAGGGCAGCCGCATCGATTTCGACCACTATGCGCAGCTTCTGGCGGACGCGGCGGAGCAGATCATCGCCGACGACCGTGAGCGCGCGAACGCGCGCCTCGCGCGCCTCGACCTGCTCGCCGGGGCCGCATGATGAGGCTGAGCTGGACCCAGCCCGAGGACCTCGTCGCGCAGGAGCTGGTCGCATCCCGCGACGAAGGACGGGATGTGGCGCGGATCGCGGATGCCTGGGTCGCAGCCGGCGGGACGCTGGACGTACCGCGCAACGGCGCGTCGTCGGAGCGTGCGTTGGACGAGGTGCGGGCCGTGGCCGAGCGGCTGTTGCGCGAGCTCGACGTGCTGCCGACGCCGGACGATCCGCGGAGTCCGGTCGCTATCGACGCCATCCTCGCCGTGGCGGGTCCGCTTCCGGTGCTCCCGTCCTCACCTCCGGACCTCGCAGATCGCATCCTCGGGGCGTGGCTGGGCAGGGCGGCCGGCTGCCTGCTCGGCAAGCCGGTCGAGAAGATCCCGCCCGAGGGCATCCGCGAGATCCTCACGAGCTCGGGACGGTGGCCGCTGGCCTTCTACTTCACCACCGAAGGGGTCCCCGCCGACGTGCGGCGGCGCTGGCCGTGGAATCGGCGCAGCGGCCCCACCTCTCTCGTCGAGAACATCGACGGGATGCCTGAGGACGATGACCTCAATTATCCGATCATGAACCTGGGCCTCGTCGAACGCGTCGGACGGGGCTTCACAGTCGAGGACGTCGCCGAGACGTGGCTCGCGGAGCTGCCGGCGGGCCGGGTGTTCACGGCCGAGCGCGTCGCCTATCGCAATCTGCTCGAGGGCGTCGACCCCGACCGCTGTGCACGGGTGCGTAATCCCTTCCGGGAGTGGATCGGCGCACTCATCCGGGGCGACGTGTTCGGCTGGGCGACGCCCGGCGATCCCCGCGCCGCGGCGCGCATGGCCTACGAGGACGCGCGGCTCAGCCATACCCGCGACGGCCTGTACGGCGAGCTGTGGGCGGCGGCACTCGCCTCGGCCGCGGTGGTGGCCGACGATGTCGAGACGGTTCTGGATGCCGGGGAGAGCGTCGTCCCGGCTCAGTCGGGCCTTGCCGAGGCCGTGACGTTCGGACGGACGCTCGGCCGCGCCGGTGGCGGGCTGGACGACGACCTCGCCGCGTTGGCGGAGCGATTCGCCGGGATGCACTGGGTGCACGTGCTCAACAATGCCGCGACGATCGCCTGGGCGCTCACACGCGGCGGAGGCAGACTCGAGCGGGTCGCGCCGCTGGCGGTCATGGCCGGGTGGGACACGGACTCGGTCGGTGCGACAGTGGGCGGGGTGTGCGGCGCACTCGTCGGCGCGCGGGCGCTCCCGGAGGATTGGATCGCCCCGCTCCACGATCGGATCGCCACGAGCCTGCCCGGGCTCGACGGCGTCGCCATCACGGAACTCGCACGTCGGACGACGGCGCTGGCCGTCGGCAAGGAGAAGGAATGAGTACGTTGTCAGCGCGCGATCGCGCGCGAGGGTCGATGGCCGGGCTCGCCATCGGCGACGCGATCGGTCGCCCGGTCGAAGGGCTATCGGCGCAGGAGATCCAAGAACGATACGGCCGGGTCGAGGGGTACCTGCAGTGGCCGCCGGCCGGTAGCGACGACACCGAGTACGCCCTCCTGACGGCGCGCACGTTGCATCGCGTCGGGGTGACGGCGGCCGCCGATGACTTCGCGCAGACGTGGGTCGACGACGTTCTGCCTCAGCTCGACGATTTCGCCGGCGGCGGGTTCAGCGAGATGGCGGCGATCGACAACCTGCGTCGCGGCGTGCGACCGCCGCAGTCGGGCGATCACATCCACGCGTGGAGCGACGGGCTGGCCATGCGGGTCGCTCCGTTGGGCGTCGTGTCGGGTGGCGACCGCGCGCTTGCCGCGAGGCTCGCCGTCGCCGACGGTGAGGTCAGCCACAGCGGCGAGGGCATCCATGCCGGCGTCGCCGTGGCCGTCGCGGTCGCAGCGGCGATGGGCGGGGCGGGAGCCGGTGAGGCATACGACGCGGCGCTGGCGGCGATCCCCGCGGACTCATGGACCGCCCGCAACCTCGTGGCCGGGCGCGATGTCGTCGCGGGAGAGACCGATCCGGGACGGCTGGCGATCGCGCTGCATGATCGGCTCGCCGTGGACGACTACTACTGGGCGGACCTCGCACCCGAGGCTGTGGGCCTTGCGATGGCGGCGGTCCTCGCGGGCGACGGCGATTTCCAGGCCAGCGTGCTCTTCGCGGTCAATCTCGGCCGCGATGCCGACACGATCGCCGCGATGGCGGGGTGCATCGCCGGCGCGATCTCGGGCATCGGCGCCATCCCCGAGGAATGGGTTGACGCGCTGCGTCCGGTCGAAGGATCCTGCATCCGCACGACCGCCGGCATCCATCCGCTCGATGCGGCCGACGCCCTGATAGACCTTCTGGAGCAGACCCGATGAACACCGACGTCCTCCGCGGCCTGGTCGCCGCCGAGATCCTGCACCCCGGGAATCTCGATTTCCGGATCCATGCGCTTCCGCCCAAGCGGTTCGCGCGCATGGAGGTCCTGCATGCTTTCGACCGCGAGCACAGCGAAGCGACCCCGACCCGACCGTATGCGCACTCCTCGCCCCCCGAGCGCCTGCAGGGCCCGGGCGAGAACGCCGAGTGGGTGGCCTTCAGCGCCACGTCGTTCGTGACCGGACGCGAAGACGTCATCGAGAGCCGCTGGCTTGAGCTCGCCGCCGAGGGAAGGGGGCGTCAACGCGCCGGAACGGCGATCGCGCTCGGCAATATGCGGCGCGGCCTGCGTCCCCCGCAGTCCGGACACGACAACCCGCACTACTTCGACGATCTGGCCATGGCGCGTGCCGTCGGGGCGGTGGCGCTGCATGATGTGACGACGGCGCGCGCGCTCGTCGCGGCCGACGCACATGCCACGCATGATCTCGACGGCGCGTGGGCAGCAGACGCGGTCGTCGTACTGCTGCACGCACTCCTGTCCGGGGCGCCGGGCACCGACGCCGCGCGGCTGGCGGCGGAGGTCCTGCCCGAGCACAGTTGGAGCCGTCGTCTCGCCGAGGTGGCGCTGAGCGCCGCCGCGCAGACGGCGAGTCCGTTCGAGCTGTCCGTCGTCCTCAGCCGTGAGGTGTGCGACTGGATCTACAGCTATCCGGTCGCCGCGCCGGAGACGCTCGCCGTGCTGCTGGCGCACGTCAGCGCGGCCACGAGCGCCGAAGCGCTGTTGGCCGGCACCAGCGCGACGGGGCGCAACGGCACGACGCTCGCAGCGCTGTCGGGTGCAGCGTCGGCGGCACTCTTCGGTGCGGACTGGATCCCCTCCGAGATCAGCCTGGACGTCCCGTTGGCGGGCCTGGGCGTCCCACGGCTGGCGGGGGTGTCCCTCGCCGACGCCGTCGGATACGGAGACCGCTGATGCCCGACGTCGTCGCCATCGGCTCGGCGAACGTCGACGTCATCTTCCGGGTCGCGCGGCTCGTCGCCCCGGGTGAGACGATCTCCGCCCGGGAGGTGTCCCAGGCTCCGGGTGGAAAGAGCGCCAACCAGGCAGTGGCGGCGGCGCGAATGGGCGCGCCCACCCGATTCGTCGGCTGCCTCGGCGACGACGGTCACGGCGGTCTTCTCCGCGACGCGCTCCGCGACGCCGGAGTGGACACGAGCGCGGTGCGGATCAGCGGGGCGGCGCCCACCGGGTCGGCGTTCATCTGCGTCGATGACGATTCGGAGAACACGATCGTCCTCGCCACCGGAACGAACGCGCTGCTCGACGTCCGTGACCTCGACGGGGTCTGCTTCGGTCGCGGCGACGTCGTCACGCTGTGCGGTGAGACTCCGCCTGCGGTGGTCGCGGAGGCTGCGCGGCGGGGGAGCGACGGCGGGGCGATCGTGATCCTCAACGGGTCGCCCGTCGAAGGGTTCGACGCGGCGGTACTGCCGTGGGTCGACGTTCTGGTCGTGAACACCGGCGAGTTGCGAGCCCTCGCGAACGCGGACGCGTCGGATGGCAGCATTCACGACGCCCGCGAAAGACTGGGTGTGGACGCCCTGATCGTCACGCTCGGCGCTGCCGGCGTGGTGTGCGATGCGGGGACCGTCGTGCGGCTGCCGGGACACGCCGTAGATGCGGTCGACACCACCGGGTGCGGCGACGCGTTCCTCGGCGCGCTCGCCGCCGGGCTCGCCACGGGTCACGACCTGCGCGATGCGGTGGGCCGGGCCAATGCCGCCGCGGCGCTCGCGGCCACGGCGCTCGGTGCCCAGCCGTCGTACCCCACGGCGTCGAGTGTGGACGAACTCCTCGCCTGAGCCGAGGGGAATGGCCGACGCGAGGGTCTTTTCGCGCGATTCGGTCCTCGCCCGGGCAGATCTCCTCGCCTAAGGCGAGGGGATGGATGCCGCGGCCCGAGGGGCCCCGGCCCACGGTGCAGGCAGGCGCGCGGGTCCAGCCCGCCCCTACCCCAGCGCCCCCGCCAGCAGCTCGAGCGTGCGAACCCGGCCGGGCGCGGCATCCAGCGGCTCGCCCTCGTACGATCCCGCGATCGGCGAGATCATGACCTCGTCGACGCCCCAGCGCTCGGCGAACGCGCGCAGCGTCGCGGCGACCTCGTCGCCGGTGCCCACGAACCACTTCGCGCGCATGGCGTCGATGATGGTCTGCGCCATGCCGTCCACGGGCGTCGCCTGCGCCTGCTCGATCGTCTCGAGCGGCTGCATCGGCTGGTTCGTGCGCAGGCGCGCCATGCTGCGCAGCTGCGGCAGCGCCCGTGCCTCGGCCTCGTCGGCCGTGGGCGCGGCGATGGCGTTCGCGGTGAGGAACGTGCGGGGTTCGGGATTCCGCGGGCTCGGTTGATACTGCGCGCGGTAGAGGTCGAGGGCCCGCTCGAGTCCTTCGCCGGAGAAGTGGTTCGCGAACACGTAGGGCAGTCCGAACGACGCGGCCAGCTGTGCCGAGTAGTCGCTCGAGCCCAGCAGCCACACCTCGGGCGCGCCGTCGGCGGCCGGGGTCGCGTGCACGTCGTAGGTGCCGCCGCTCGTGAACTGCACGGTCGCGCCCTCGGCGCCGAGCAGGCGCGTGATGTCGCGGACGTGCTCGGGGAAGCGCTCGACGTCGCTGGTGGTGCCCGACATGCGCAGCAGCTGCGTGATGACCGGGTCGCTGCCCGGCGCGCGCCCGATGCCCAGGTCGACGCGGCCGGGAGCGAGCGCCTCGAGCGCCGCGAACTGCTCGGCGACCACCAGCGGCGAGTGGTTCGGCAGCATGACACCGCCCGATCCGACCCGGATCCGCGAGGTGCGCGCGGCCGCGGCGGCCGACAGCACGGGCGGTGTGGTCGAGGCCACGGCCGGCATATTGTGGTGCTCGGCGAACCAGTAGCGGCGGAAGCCCAGCTCGTCGGCGCGGGCGGCGAGGGCGAGGGATGCCGCGACCGCCTGGGCGCTGGACTGCCCGGTGCGCACGGGCACCAGGTCGAGGACGGAGAGTGCGGGAGAAATGCTCATCGCCTGTGACAACGCGTCGGCGACCGCCGTGCATTCCCCGGCGTCGGCGGGTGTCGCGTCGTCCCACGAGACACCCGCCGACGTCCTCGGCATCGCTCCCCAGAAACCCTGCCGAGGGGAACTCCACCTGACGGCGAAGCGGACATGGACGTCCGTTTCAATCATGACATGAATCTCATGCGGTGGGCAGGGTCTGTCGTCCGAATCGGCTCGGGCCCCGCGATTAGCCTGGGGGGATGTCAGAACCGGGGGGTCGGACGCGCGCTGACGCACAGGCGAACCGTCGCAAGCTGCTCGACGCCGCCGGCGACCTCATCGCCGAGCGTGGTGTCGATGTGCCGCTGCACGACATCGCCGAGCGCGCCGGCGTCGGCGTCGGCACGCTGTACCGCAACTTCGTCGACCGCGACGCGCTGCTGATCGCCCTCGGCGACCGGTCGGCCCAGCGCTTCAAAGACATCGCCCGCGCGGCAGCGGCGGCGCCGACGGCGTGGAAGGCCGTCGAGGTCTATGTCGACGGGTACATCGCGCTGTACGCGGAGTTCCCCTGGATGCTCGGCATGCGCGTCGAGGACCGACGGCTTCGCCGACGCGACGAGGAGGATGCCGCGGCCGCCCAAGCCGTCGTGGACCGCGCCCGCGCCGAGGGAACGCTCCGGCCCGACATCGGCATGCTCGACATCGCCTTCGCCGCGACGATGATCGCCGCGATGACCTACCTTCCCGAGCCCGCGCGGGGCACCGTGGTCCCGCGGCTGCGCGACGTCGTCCTCGACGGGTTGAGAGCCGAGGGGATGCCGCGGCCCGAACTCGGCGCATCGACGATGTCGGTCGGCGAGCTGAAGGACTTCATCCGCCCGCTTGCGTGATCCACGCAAGTTCTTGCGTACACTGAGGGGCATGTCGAAGCGTCTTGCCGAGGTCGCACGCAAGGTCGGGGTCAGCGAAGCCACGGTCAGCCGCGTGCTCAACGGCAAGCCCGGCGTGTCGGAGAGCACCCGCCAGGCCGTGCTCACGGCGCTCGACGTTCTCGGCTACGAGCGCCCCACGAAGCTGCGCGGGGAACGCGCGCGGCTCGTCGGCCTCGTCCTGCCCGAGCTGACGAACCCGATCTTCCCCGCGCTGGCCGAGATCATCGGCGGCGCGCTCACGCAGAACGGCTGCACGCCGCTGCTGTGCACGCAGAACGCCGGCGGCATCACCGAGGCCGACTACGTCGACCTGCTGCTGCAGCAGCAGGTGTCGGGAGTCGTCTTCCTCGGCGGCAACTACAGCCAGGCCGATGCCGCCCACGAGCACTACGACCGGCTGCGCGACGTGAGGCTGCCCACCGTCCTCGTCAACGCCCGCATCCCGCGGCTGTCATTCCCGACGGTGTCGACGGATGACGCGGCCGCCGCCGAGCAGGCGATCCTGCACCTGCATCAGCTCGGGCACCGCCGCATCGGCATGCTGATGGGGCCGGCGGATCACATCCCCTCGCAGCGCAAGCTCGCCGCCGCCCGTCCGCTGCTCGAGCGGCTCGGTGCGCCGCTGACCGATCACATGGTCGTGCAGGGGCTGTACTCGCTCGAATCGGGGCAGGCCGGGGCATCCCGTCTCCTCTCCCACGGCGCCACCGCCATAGTGTGCGCGAGCGACCCGCTGGCATTGGGCGCCGTGCGCGCCGCGCGCCGCCGCGGTCTGAGTGTGCCCGGCGAGGTGAGCGTGGTCGGATTCGATGACTCCGCGCTGATGAGCTGCACCGAGCCGCCGCTGACCACCGTGCGGCAGCCCATCGAATCGATGGGGCGCACCGTGATCGACCTGCTCCTGTCGCAGATGGCCGGCACCGCCGAAGCCGGCGACGAGCTGCTGTTCGAACCCGAACTGGTGCTGCGCGGCTCGACCGGGCCGGTCGCGGCGTAGCCGCGCGGGCCGCGGCGTCTCGACGCGTCGTCGGCGCGCTCGACGACCAGGCTTGACACGCGGCCGACGGGGCGTTTCGACGCGCTCTCGACGCCCTCGACGGGCGGCGAAACGTGGGCCGACCGTCACGGGAGCGCGCCGTCATGCAATCGTGATCTTGCGAATATTTGTCAAAGACTTGCGCTAGGTTCGTTGAGAAGCTACGTTTTCATCAATCGCCCGACCCCGATGATGAGGAGACGCCGTGGACGCAGCCGTCGACGACCCGCAATGGTGGCGCACCGCCGTGATCTACCAGGTCTACGTGCGCAGCTTCGCCGACGGGAACGGCGACGGCACGGGCGATCTCGCCGGCGTGCGCGCGCGTCTGCCGTACCTGAAGGATCTCGGCGTCGACGCCCTCTGGTTCACCCCGTGGTACCCGAGCCCGATGGCCGACGGCGGCTACGACGTACAGGACTACCGGGCCATCGACCCCCGCTTCGGCACCCTGGCCGATGCCGAGGGGCTCATCGGCGAGGCGCTCGAGCTCGGCATCCGCACGATCATCGACATCGTCCCCAACCACATCAGCGACCAGCACCCGTGGTTCCAGCGCGCACTGGAGGCCGGCCCCGGCAGCCCCGAGCGCGAGCGGTTCTGGTTCCACCCCGGCAAGGGGGCCGGCGGCGACGAGATGCCCACGCACTGGGAGTCGAACTTCCAGGGCACCACGTGGACGCGCACGACGAACGCCGACGGCACGCCGGGGGAGTGGTACCTGCACCTGTTCACCCCGCAGCAGCCCGACCTCAACTGGAACCACCCCGACGTGCGCCGCGAGCACGAGGACGTGCTGCGCTTCTGGTTCGACCGGGGCGTGGCCGGAGTCCGCATCGACTCGGCGGCACTGCTGATCAAGGACCCCGAGCTGCCCGAGGTGGGGGAGAAGCCCGACCACCCGACCGAAGACCGCGACGAGCTGCACGGCGTGTACCGCTCGTGGCGCGCCATCGCCGACGCCTACCCCGGCACGCGGGTGCTCGTCGGCGAGGTCTGGGTGCCCGACATCGAGCGGTTCACCAAGTACCTGCGCCCCGACGAGATGCACACGGCGTTCAACTTCGACTTCCTCGCCCGTCCGTGGGGCGCGGCATCGTTCCGCGCCTCGATCCAGACCACTCTCGCCGCGCATGCGCCGGTCGACGCGCCCAGCACCTGGGTGCTCTCCAACCACGACGTGACCCGGCCCGTCACCCGCTATGGCCGCGAAGACACGGCGTTCGCCTTCCTGAAGAAGCGGTTCGGCGTGCCCACCGACCCCGAGCTCGGCCTGCATCGCGCCCGCGCGGCGGCGCTGCTGGTCGCGGCTCTGCCCGGCAGCCTCTACATCTACCAGGGCGACGAGCTGGGGCTCCCCGAGGTCGAGGACCTGCCCCGCGAGCTGCTCCAGGACCCGATGCACTACCGCTCGGGCGGTATCGACCCGGGACGGGATGGATGCCGGGTGCCGCTGCCCTGGGCGGGCGACGAGCCCCCGTTCGGCTTCAGCCCCGACGGCGTCGACACCTGGCTGCCGCAGCCCGTTTCCTGGCGTGTGCTCACCGTGCAGGCGCAGCGGGCCGATCCCGACTCGACGCTGAACCTGTACCGCGCCGCGCTGCGGCTGCGCCGCGGCATCCCGAACCTCCCCCTCGAGTGGATCGACGGGCTCGGCCCCGACGTCCTCGCCTTCCGGCGCGGCGACACGTTCGCCTGCGTCGTCAACACGGCCGACGAGCCCGTGTCGCTGCCCGCGCACGAGACCCTCCTGCTGGCGAGCACTCCGCTCGAGAGCGGGATGCTGCCGGGCAACGCCACCGCGTGGATCCGCACCACCACCCACCCCACCACCGAGGGATGACCCGACGTCACGAGGCCGACGTCGCCCTCACACGAAAGGAAAGACGATGAAGTCACCAGGAAAGGTCCTGCTCGCCGGTGTCGTCACCGCAGGGACCATCGCCGCGCTCGCCGGCTGCTCGTCAGGAGACGCCGGCGCGAGCGCCGACGGCAAGATCCACCTCGTGGTCGCCCCGGTGCTGCCGGGCGCCACCGCCGACGCCCTCAAGGCCCTCGGCGAGCGGGTCGACGAGTTCAACAAGGCCAACCCCGACATCGTGGTCAAGGCGATCGAGTACCAGTGGACCGGCACCACCTTCGCCGCCGAGCTCGCCGGCGGCACGCTGCCCGACGTGTTCAACGTGCCGTTCACCGACTCGAAGACGCTCGCGAACAACGGTCAGCTCGCCGACATCACGACCCCCTTCAAGAAGACGGCCACGGCCGACAAGTGGAACAAGAACGTGCTGGATGTCGCCACCGGCGACGATGGCAAGATCTACGGCATCCCCTGGGGGCCGTACGCGATGGCCCTCTCGTACAACCGCGAGATCTTCCAGAAGGCGGGGCTCGACCCCGACAAGCCGCCGACCACCCTCGACGAGATCGCGGCCGCGGCCAAGACCATCTCCGAGAAGGTTCCCGGCGTCGCCGGCTACATGCAGATGACCCAGGGCAACACCGGCGGCTGGGAGCTCGCGACGCTCACCCAGGCCCTCGGCGGGCGCCTGGAGACCACCGGCTCCGACGGCAAGGTCACCGTGAACACCGACAACGACCAGACCAAGGCGGGCCTGGCGTGGCTGAAGAGCATGCGCTGGGACGACGACTCGATGGGCAGCAACTTCCTGTTCGACTGGTCAGGCATCAACGAGGCGTTCGCGGCCGGCAAGATCGGCATGTACATGAGCGGCTCCGACGTGATCGGCTCGCTCATGCAGGCCAACGGCTTCGACCAGTCGAAGTACGGCGTCACGACGTTCCCGCTCGCGGATGCGGCCGATGCCGGCATCCTCTCCGGCGGCAACGTCGACGTCGTCAACGTCAAGGACAGCCCCGAGCAGATCGCCGCGGCGGTGAAGTGGATCGACTTCTACCGCACCCAGCCGACGGTCGATAAGGACGCCGCGATCAAGAACGCCGAGACGCTCAAGGCCGGCAACCAGGCCGTGAACGCCCCGACGCTGCCGGTGTTCGACAAGGAGACGTGGCAGGAGAACCAGGGGTGGATCGCGCCGTACGCGAACATTCCGGCCGCAAACCTCAAGCCGTTCACCGACTCGATCTTCGATCAGACGATCGTGCCCGAGCCGCCCGCGCACACGCAGGATCTCTACGGCGCCCTCGACGCGGTGGTGCAGGCCGTGCTCACGGACAAGAATGCCGATGTCGACGCGCTGCTGAAGGGCGTCGACGACAAGGTCCAGGCGCTGATCGACGCCGACAGCCAGTAGCCGCCGCATCCCGATATCGACACCGCTCGTTATCTACACACCTCCTATCGACACCGTGCGGCCGGGCCACCCGACCCGGCCGCACGCCGATCCGGAAGAGACCATGACCGCCACCCTCGCCGAGCCGGAAGCCCCGGCCGCCGATGCGCCGCAGCCGGCCCGCCGGCGCCGCACCCCGATCACGTGGGTGCAGCGCGGCGGACTGACCACGCTGCTGTTCCTCGTGCCGACCCTCGTGATCTTCGGCGTCTTCTCGTGGACGCCGATCGTCGAGGCGGTCGTGATGAGCTTCCAGAAGACGAACCTCGTCACCGCCCCCGTCTTCGTCGGGTGGAGCAACTTCGAGGCCGTCTTCCGTGACCCGGTGTTCTGGATCGCCATCCGCAACACCGGCTACTTCGCCTTCCTCGCGCTGATCTTCGGCTACCCGCTGCCGCTGGTGGCCGCCGTGCTGATGAGCGAGTTCACGCGCATGAAGGGCTTCTACTCGGTGCTCGCGTACCTGCCGGTCGTGATCCCGCCGGTGGTGTCGGTGCTGCTGTGGAAGATCTTCTACGACGCCGGGCCCACCGGCGTCTTCAACTCCATACTGGGCTGGTTCGGCATCCCGCCCCAGCCGTGGATTCAGGATGCCACGACCGCCATGCCCTCGCTCGTGCTCGAGGCCACCTGGGCCGGGGCCGGCGGCACGATCATCATCTACCTGGCGGCGCTGACCTCGGTCGCCCCCGAGCTGTACGACGCGGCTGAGGTCGACGGCGCCTCCATCTGGGGCAAGATCTGGCATGTCACGCTGCCGCAGCTGCGCGGCATCCTGTTCATCACCCTCATCCTGCAGATCATCGCCACCGCGCAGGTCTTCCTGCAGCCGTTCCTGTTCACCGGCGGCGGGCCGGCGAACTCGACCACGACGATCCTGCTGCTGATCTACCAGTACGCGTTCACCAACAGCCTCGGTGTCGGGGTCGGAAAGGCGACCGCGCTGAGCCTCATGCTGGCCGTCTTCCTGGCGGTGCTGTCGATCGTGTACTTCCGCGTCACGAAGAGATGGAGCGACAATTGACCACCTCGATCCCGGCGCAGCTGCGGCAGGATGCCGCGATCTCGCCGCGCTCCCGTCGGCGCCGTCGCGCGGCCGAAGAGGGCGACGACCGCGGCATCCTTTCCACCGCCGACTGGCGCACCACCGGGGTGCGCGTCTTCGCTCCGATCATCAACGTGCTGCTGGGTGTCTCGCTCGTCGTGGCGGGCCTTCTGCCGCTGCTCTGGCTCATGAAGTCGGCGGTCACGCCCACGCAGGAGACGCTGACGAACCCGCTGGCGATCTTCCCGCAGGAGTGGGCATGGTCGAACATCGCCAAGGCGTGGAACGACGTGCACATCGGCGACTTCTTCTTCAACACGATCGCGATGGCCGCGGGCT
>Ga0180219_1000358_pt1 | contig 40471 bp, 48 predicted proteins | sample eDN3rd30CBELigMG_FD_151338 | JGI IMG/M metagenome (GOLD analysis project Ga0180219, IMG submission 151338) | Enriched Miracle-Growth compost microbial communities from Emeryville, California, USA - eDNA 3rd pass 30_C BE-Lig MG (version 2)... ... | reverse complement strand
CCTTGATGGTGACATCTACGTTGGAGTCGGAGTTGCCGCCTTCTTCGAACGAAACAATGGCCGAGAAGCCGTTTCCGCCCTTGAAGGTATAGCTGATGAGGTTGGTGCGATAACCGCCAGCGAGGATCACGTCATCGCTGATGACGTTGCCGAGATAGCCGGTGAAGGTGACGAAGGCCGATTCATCAAGACCAACGCGCAGGCCGCCGAGCTGGATGTAAGCATAACGCAGCGAGGTGCTGGTAGAGCCGCCATTATAATTGTCGGCCTTGCCGTTGCCGTCACCCGTCCAGTCGTAACGCAGTTCGCTATAGGTCTTCAGCGTGCCGAGGTCCGTTTCGGAAGCGGTCGAGAAACGCAGGCTGACGCGGGCCAGCTTGTTCCAGGTGTCGCGCTCCAGCTGGGCCGGGGTGCGAGCATAATTGTTGTCGCCGCCGCTTGCGTCATAGCGAACATAGCCATGAATGCGCAGGCAGGTTTCCGTTCCCGGAATGTAGAAATAGCCAGCACCATATGCGTCGCATACGCGGACATATTCAACGGCTTCCGGCTCGGGCGCCACGATAGCATCGGCTGCTTGCGCGCCAGAAATCGCTACGAGCGATGCTGCCGAACCGAGAAGAACTTTTCTGATATTCATTAATGCGTCTCCAGTAGATGAGTTAGACGCCATCGCTATATTTATTCACGATAATTTGAGCAATGTTTATTCGATGTATGTTATGTGAATTATTTATATGTGATATAAAAGTTACCTCACATATGTTTTATATATACTTCAATAATCGGAAATTTGGCAAAGAAAATCCCGTCATCGTCGCAACATGCAACGAATCCACGACATCGGATATTTTCTTATTCTGCCCCTTATGCCCGTCCAGTCCGCGCAAGAAGCGGACGCCCTCGCCTATCCAGCAACGGTGAAGGTTTTATAACAGCAACAATAAATATACGTCGCAACGCCGGTGATTGCCGATATTTTCCACTCGGGCGTCGAACACCGCAAAGCGCGACTCGTCAATTCAAATGCATGGAATGTTGATTCGTCATTGTGGACCTGACGAAGTGGTTTTCCTCGGTCATTCTCCCGCACAATAAAGAAAACGAAGGCAGCAGGGGTAATACAATGGTTCTATTCTCTATTGTCATAGGCGTGCTGACGTCTGCGGTGGTAATCGCCGCGTGCATCATGCTTTGGAGATATGAACGTCCCTGAATTTGCCGCGAAGAGAGTGCGCAGCGCGCAGCGACCGGCCAACTTCAACGGTCAAATCCCATAACAGCGCGACCTGTTTCGCTAAACTGAAACATCTTTTATCAATTCGCTTCAAAATATTTTCATTTGCCTTCAGGCGTATTGCATTGCCAAGATCAGGCTCAAATCCAGTTCGCTGATATGTTCCGTCTGCTGTCAGACCGTCAGCCACTCCCTTTGCGAACATTTGTAGCTTTGCATTTTTCAATATTGGCTTATGCCCATCACCATAAGGATACTCTATGATGAGATCAGAAGACGCTCTGTTGCTGAATGCTATTAGCGCCCAGGCCGACCGGGCTGAATTGATTATGCCCAAGACCCTCTCGCTGAATCCGATTGCCGAACGTCTACACGACGAATTCCCACACCGATCCACTGCCGAAATAGAAACTCAGTGCCGGGTTGTCTGGCAGGATCGTTACCTGTTCTGGAATTGATATCGCCTTCACAACAGCTTTTGGCGCAGGCGCATCGCAGTCGTTACCCCGCTTCGGCGGGGTTTTTGTTAAGACAATAAGGCAATGGCTGCGCGCGACAAAGCGGACGTCTACGACCCGCTTACTTCGTTCTTCTTTTTCTTTTTATCTTCGTCGTAATGCCACTTGATGGCGAAGAACATGGCCGCGCCCAACACGACAACCTTGAACGCTACGAAGAATACAGGAATCCATTCCATTTTCTGAATATTTCCATACCGCTATCAATCTTGAGGAGCTTTACCCCAGAAGTGCTGATTCAGCATCCTATTTTTTATTCCAATGGCGTTTTGAAAATCAGGCATCGCTGAGCCGCCATGACGTCTGCGGACCATTGTGCGCGTGTGACAGCAACTGACGAAGCAACAGGTTTCAATCATTGCCGGGTTCAGTGATTAGAGAAATACAGAATATCGTTGAATGGTGGGCGTGACAGGGATTGAACCTGTGACCCCTCCCGTGTGAAGGGAGTGCTCTCCCGCTGAGCTACACGCCCGATGAGCCAAGCTCAATCAAGGTGGTGCGGATATACTGGCCAGCGGCTGCATAAGTCAAGCGTCTCGCAAGCCTGTTTCCAAAGAGATTTCTATCTTTCCCAAGATAGCTCTTACCCCAAAAGAAAAACGGCAACCACCCATCGATGATTGCCGTTCTGTTTTGATGCGGAAGGGATTTCAGAGCGCTGCGAGACGCGAGCTCTCGGTCTTGTCGAATGCTTTCTGCAATCCGGAATCACGGTCGTAGACGTCGCCGTAGTAATGGACTTTCCCGTCCGCTGCCGGCCATGCGGTGAAATAGGAAATAAAGACAGGTACAGGTTCCTTGACCTTGATGCCGCGCTCATTCTTTCCGAAATATTTTCCGAGATCCGCCACCGATGTTCCCATAACAGCCGCCGCCATATCGCGTGGGCGCTCCAGACGGATACAGCCATGGCTCAGGGCACGCATGTCGCGGCTGAAATAGGATTTGGCCGGTGTGTCGTGCATGTAGATATCATGCGTGTTCGGGAACAGGATCTTCAGTTCCCCCAGTGCGTTGTCGAGGCTCGGCTTCTGGCGGATGCCGACATGGGCCTTGCCTGCGGCAACCGCACTCCAGTTGACGGCACTTGCCGAAACCTTCTTGCCGTCCGCGTAGACTTCATAGCCATTGCGGTCGAGATAGCTCGTATCGCGCATGACCTTGGGCAGCATCTCGTTCAGGATGATCGAACGCGGCACGCCCCAGGACGGATTGAAAACGACTGTCTGAACCTTGTTGTAGAAGAAGTAGGTTTGATGGGTCGGCGAACCGATGACCACATTCATCGCCAGCTTCTCTTTTCCGTCCTCGAAATATTCGGCACGGTAAGCCGGCTGATTGACCATCACGTAGCGCGTGCCAAAATCATGCGGCAGCCAGCGCAGACGTTCCATGGAATAAAGGATGCGGTCGCGCTTGATGGATGACTGTTCGCCCTGAAGGGCTGAAACCGTATTGCGGCCGATAATGCCATCGGGCGCGCCGCCGGAAAGCTTCTGGTAATCCTTGATGGCAGCGACCAGTTCCGGATCGTAGACGTCGCCGCTCGCATGGGCATCCAGCACTTGCTTGTGCTCTGCCAGATAGCTCGCGGGCGCGTGTCTCGAAATCAGCGCAACCACCTTGCTGAGCTGGTCATTGGTATCGCCCGGCTTGATGATGCCATTCAGCGAGATGCGGACCGGTTCGGCAGACGGCGGCTCGGTATTCGCCAATTCGCGCTTCAATGCCGCATATTGCTCATTGCCCGGCTGGAAATCATGCAGATAGGCAGCCGGATCGTTTTCCGATGCCAGCTTTTCGAGAACAGCTTTCGGATCGACGCGGTTGCGCGGCAGATCGTGGAAGCCGCTGAGGCGATCGGCTATGACACGTCCCTCGCCTGCATCGATGGCATAGCGCAGTGCACGGGCAGACATGCGAATTTCAAACTCGGCAAGCTTCTGCTGGCGTTCGGCTTCCGCGGTAGTGTCGAAGCTGTCAGCCGGAATCGTGACTGCATATTCATCGGGATTGAGCCCGTCCTCATCGGCGCGGGCAAAGAAGGCCGCGACATTCTTGGCGCGGTCGAGCACCTTGTCATCGGCCGACCACATGAAGGAACGCTGACTTGAGTAATAATCGACGATTGCCTGAGCGATCTCTTTCTCGGCTTTGACATCGACGGATTTCAGATAATTCGTCGCCGCATCGAATGCCCGCTCGCCCGGTGTTTCCTCCCGAAGCTGCGGACGGATCGGCGACATGCCCGATGTCAGCGGGTCGACGGTGGTGGGTTCGGTGGCCGCAGTTACCTGCATATCGAGCGCGCTGAAATCGATATTGACCAGAGCATCCGGCTTATAGTCGTAAATCTGCGGCCCTTTGACGGTCACGCGCTGGACTGGCGGAAGGCTGCGCACGGCCGCACGAGGAGCGGAGACAGCATTCGGCGCTGCGGGAGCGCGGGGGGCGACTTGCGGCTGGACAGGCTGGGCTGGCTGCACCTGCTGCTGGCGACGCTGCTGGAAAAGTTCCATCAACGAATTTGCGGCTTGAGCCTGCGCCATGGGGAGAAACACCGAAGCTGCCAGAGCTATCGCGGCTGCGCGGCGGATATTTTGTCCGCGCGCGGCGCTGCTCTTTTGATCCATCTGCGAGTGTCTGGAAAACTGCATTTCAAACCGCCAAAGTTGATGCGTTCGCTCAAAAGCGAATCCGTCCGAATCTCACCCGTAGAATTTACCAATCTCGTATAGAAACTTTTAACGCTATTGTTTCCTGAAGCAATTTTCTGATTTGCGTTTATCACAATTGTTTGAGGCATCTTCTCGGGAGGCAAACCCGGAATGCCTTAATGAACAATGTGACGCAGTGGCATCCACCCCGCATCGCGCTAAAAGCCCACAGACTATGGTTCCTAAGCTCTTCTTCGGAACTTCGATCAACATATCGCGCGAGCCGGAAACAATGACGACCTCCGGCTGGCGTAGCTGGCAAGCAAGCGAGGTACCGCGATGGCAGAAGCAAGCGCCGCCGATCTTTTCCCTCTTGGTGAAGACGACACCCCTTACCGCAAGCTGACTTCCGATCATGTCTCTGTCGATACGTTCAAGGGACAGGAAGTCCTGACCGTCGATCCGGAAGGGCTTCGCCTGCTTTCGGAAGCGGCCTTTGCCGATATCAACCATCTGCTGCGCCCCGGCCACCTGCAACAGCTTGCCCATATCCTCGAAGACCCGGAAGCAACGGACAATGACCGTTTCGTCGCCTACGATCTTCTGAAGAACGCCAATATCGCCGCTGGCGGTGTTCTGCCGATGTGTCAGGATACCGGAACGGCCATCATCATGGGCAAGAAGGGCCGTCGCGTCTGGACCGAAGGCGGTGACGCTGACGCGCTGGGAGCCGGTGTGCTGGACGCCTACAACAAGAAGAACCTGCGCTATTCGCAACTGGCGCCGCTTTCCATGTTCGAGGAAAAAAACACCAAGAACAATCTGCCTGCCCAGATCGACATCTATGAAGAGGGCGAAGACGCCTACAAGTTCCTTTTCGTTGCCAAGGGCGGCGGTTCGGCGAACAAGACATTCCTCTATCAGGGAACGCCTTCTCTTCTGACGCATGACCGCATGATCGACTTCCTCAAGGACAAGATCCTGAGCCTTGGTACAGCCGCCTGCCCGCCTTACCATCTGGCAATCGTCATCGGCGGCACTTCGGCTGAAATGAACCTGAAGACAGTCAAGCTCGCCTCGACGCGTTATCTGGACAGCCTGCCGACCGAGGGTTCCGAAACCGGACATGCTTTCCGTGACCTCGAAATGGAAGCTGAAATCCATAGGCTGACGCAATCTCTCGGCGTCGGCGCCCAGTTTGGCGGCAAATATTTCTGCCATGACGTCCGCGTCATTCGCCTGCCGCGCCATGGCGCTTCGCTGCCAATCGGCATCGGTGTTTCCTGCTCTGCGGATCGTCAGGCCAAGGGCAAGATCACCAAGGACGGCATCTTTCTGGAAAAGCTGGAAACCAACCCGGCCAAGTACATGCCGGATATCGACGAGGAAAAACTGTCGTCGCATGTGGTCAAGATCGACCTCAACCAGCCGATGCAGGACATTCTCAAGGAATTGTCGAAACATCCGGTCAAGACGCGCCTGTCGCTCTCCGGTCCAATCATCGTGGCGCGCGATCTGGCCCATGCCAAAATTCGCGAGCGGCTTGAAAACGGCGAAGCCATGCCGGATTATTTCAAGAACCACCCGATCTATTATGCAGGCCCGGCCAAGACGCCTGCTGGCTATGCCTCCGGCTCATTCGGACCGACCACGGCAGGTCGCATGGATTCCTATGTGGACCAGTTCCAGTCCTTCGGCGGCTCCATGGTGATGCTCGCCAAGGGCAACCGTTCGCGTCAGGTGCGCGAAGCTTGCGGTCAGCATGGCGGGTTCTATCTGGGTTCCATCGGCGGTCCGGCTGCTCGTCTGGCACAGGATTGCATCAAGAAGGTCGAGGTCGTCGAATATCCGGAACTCGGCATGGAAGCGATCTGGCGTATCGAAGTGGAAGATTTCCCGGCCTTCATCGTCATCGATGACAAAGGCAACGATTTCTTCAAGGAACTCAATCTGGGTTAAAGCATTTCCAGCAAAAGTGCGAAGCGGTTTTGCGTAGGATAATGCTCTAAGCAAATAAAAGGGCGGCGCAAGCCGCCCTTTCTGTTTCAGGCATTTGTGCCGCCATCAATGGTGAGCGTAGCTCCGGACACGAAACGCCCTTCAGGGCTGGCAAGCCAGGCCACCAGACTTGCAATATCATCTGGCGAACCGAAACTGCCGGTTGCGATAAGCGCGCGTTGCTGTTCGGCATGTTCTCCAGCCGCCGGATTCATATCCGTATCGGTGGAGCCAGGCTGAACGACATTGACCGTGACGCCCTTTGGGCCAAGGTCACGCGCCAGACCTTTCGTCAAACCGATCAGCGCAGCCTTGCTTGCCGCATAAAGGCTGATGCCCGGCCACGGCACGCTTTCGGCGAGGTTGGAGCCGATGGTGATGACGCGTCCGCCAGCACCGAGGTGTGGTGTGGCCGCTGAAACAGCAGCAAAGACAGCCCGGAAGTTCACAGCCATAACCTCATCGAAGTCAGCAAGCGTGATCTCTTCCAGTGGTGCTGCATGCCAGATACCAGCACTGTTGACCAATATATCCAGACGACCGAAATCCTTGACCGTTTTCTCGATTGCCGCCGTAATCTGGCTCGCGTCGCGATTGTCGGCCTTCAGCGCCAGAGCCTTGCCGCCATTGGCTACGATTTCGGAAACCACGGCTTCAGCTTTTTCCTTGCCGTTCACATAAGTGACGACAACTGCCGCGCCATCTTTCGCGAGCCGGTGTGCAATCGCGGCACCGATGCCGCGACTGCCGCCGGTGACAAAGGCAACCTTTCCGTTCAAAGCTTCGGCTGACATGCCATTTCCTTTCTGTATCGATTGATACATAATTGCTGACAGGCTTGCGCGAAACCGTCAAGCCATTTATTTAATGATCGATACAGAAAGGTTTGCACGTGGCAGAAAAAGGACGGCCCCGCAGCTTCGACCGCGAAACAGCGCTTCGTGCTGCGAAGCTTATATTTTGGGAAAAAGGCTTCGACGGATCGTCGCTGGCCGATCTGACGACGGCTATGGGCATCAATGCGCCAAGCCTCTATGCGGCATTCGGCAGCAAGGAAGAACTCTATCTTCAAGCCCTTACCCTGTACGCTGGTGAAATTGGCGTTGAAATCTGGTCGACACTGGATGAAACGGCTGATGTTCGCGCAGCTTTCGAGCGCTTTCTGCTTGCCACGATAGACGCCTATTGTGAGGAATCCGTGCCGCGGGGCTGCATGATTGCGCTGGATGCGCTGCATCGGACGCAGTCAAGCGACAAGGTTTGCGGCGTGCTGCGCAATCGCCGCCAGACCAATATCGAAACCCTGAAAAAGCGGCTCGAGCGCGGCATTCGTGATGGAGATATTGCTGCATCCGTCAATTGCGAAGCGGTCGCAACCTTTTATGCGACAGTCCAGAACGGCATGTCCATTCTCGCGCGCGATGGCGGAACGCGCCAAGACCTTACAGCAACGGCATTGGGCGCCATGGCTGCCTGGGAGAAACTGGTTTTCCCCAACGCATAATCAGGCAACCAGCCTTAACCTCGGGGTATCATCAAGATATTCCGCCACGAGCGATGCCACGTCGGCGCTTGCGATGATGCGGCGATGCCCAAGGCCATCGGCCCAGTGCACCTTGACATGAGAGCCTGCCTTACCGGCCATTTCCGCGCAGATGGCGGGCACTTCCTTGTCGTCATGCGCATGGATAACCAGCGTTGGAATGGTCATACGCCGCAAATGAACATCGGTGTCGAAATCCGTGATCGGGCGCGCTGCGATATAACGGACTTGTTCCTTCATTGCGATGCGCACATCACGACCGAGCCCAAGCATTTTGCCGAAACCGTCAAAGACGCCTGCCATGGAGTGCGGGGAAGCAATGGTCACCAGCTTTGCCGGGCGATGTGACTGGTAGCACCCAAGAGAACCCGCTGCGGCATTGACGATGACCGCCCCGCCGAACGAGTGGCCGATCATCGCATCGAACGGGCCATACTGGCGCCACGCAACATCGACGGCGGCGATGGCCTGTATCATGTTGAGGGTGCGGCCTGCCGATGCGCCATGCCCTGGCAGATCGATGGCAACAACCCGTTCGCCACGCGCAACAAGCTCGCGAATGATCGTCATCATATCCGCAGTGCGTGATCCCCAGCCATGGACGACGAGCGACGTTCTTCCCACATAGCTGTCCGGTTCGAACAGATAGGTGGCGATAAGTCCCCGATCTATAATCAGATCGAGCCGCTTTGCCTGACTGAGTTCGTTGCTCGCCTGTTCAAGCCGCGCGGCATAGGCCTTGGTCTTCGGCTTGCGGCTTGGCGTTCGACAGAAAATCCTGAACGCGGCGCGACCTGCCTTGTCGGCATCAATGCGCCCGAGCACACCCAGGCCGAATCGCGTAACCTGCAAAGAAAACGACGTCATGACAGGGCCTCAATTATGTTTAATCCTGAACAAATAATTGTACAAGAATGAACAAAATGCAAGACAAGACTCAAAAACTGCCGTGGGACAATCCACGCTTCAAGAACTGGATTGCTGTTGCGCGTGCCGGCAAAGCGGTGGAACGCGCCCTCGCCCAGGGGCTGTCGGCCTTCGATCTCAAGATCGCCGATCTCGACGTGCTGATGAATATTTATCGCCATCCCGGTGAATCCCAGCACGATCTTGCGCGGCGCATTCTCGTCGGGCGTTCAAACATCACCATGTTGCTACCAAAGCTTGAAAAGCGCGGCTTGCTGGTGCGCGAGGGCGACCCGGCAGACAAGCGTGTGATGCGACTGACGCTAACCGCCAAGGGCGAAAAGCTTCTGGGACATGCGCTGACGATCTATACCGACCTGATCGACCGCGTCATGGCGCAATCGACGAACGCGCAGTGCAACGCGATGGGCGATGTGATGCGCCGCATATCCGAAATGCTGGAGAAAGAATGACCGGCAGGTGGGATCAACGATCCCGCTTCAAGCCTTTTTCGGCAAGCTCATCGAGATAGGTTTGCCACAAGTTGTCCTTCTCCGTGCCGAGCTTGTGAAGATAGGTCCACGAAAACAGGCCGGTATCGTGCATATCGTCGAATGTTATGCGGACGGCGTAATTGCCGACTGGCTCCATCTTCATGATTTCGACATTTCGCTTGCCACCGACCGTTATGCGCTGTTCCGGCGAATGCCCCTGCACTTCTGCCGAAGGCGACAGAACACGCAACAGCTCGGCGGTCAGCTCGAATTTCTGGCCATCGTCGAACGCCACAGTCAGCAGTTTGCGGTCGTGCGAAACACGCAACTCAGTCGGCCAGACCTCACTCATCACCATTCTCCAGCTTGGTTCTTTGCCAGCTTTTGATAGGCCCCGCGTTAAAATATCGCAATAGTCGCGGGTATTATTGAAAGAGCTTCGCGCGCGTGAAACTGGACATTGAGGCTCGCAGATCCTATTTCTAGTCAGATGACGCGGATATTCCTCCGCATCCTGTGGAAACAACGGCTTAATGATGTACACAAACCAAGCCCGGCCACTTGTTTCCCCGACTGGACCCATGATTGATCCTTTCGGGCGTGCCATTACCTATCTTCGCGTTTCAGTGACGGATCGCTGTGATTTCCGCTGCACCTATTGCATGGCGGAACATATGACGTTCCTGCCCAAGAAGGACCTGCTGACGCTTGAGGAACTGGACCGGCTCTGCACTGCCTTTATCGAAAAGGGTGTCAGGAAACTGCGCCTGACCGGTGGCGAACCATTGGTGCGCAAGAATATCATGCACCTGATCCGGCAGCTTTCGCGTCATCTGAAATCAGGTGCGCTGGATGAATTGACTCTCACCACGAACGGATCGCAGCTTTCGCGCTTTGCCGAAGAACTCGCGGAATGCGGGATACGACGTATCAACGTCTCGCTGGATACGCTCGATCCTGAAAAATTTCATCAGATTACCCGCTGGGGCGACCTCGCTCGCGTTCTTGAAGGCATCGAAGCTGCACAGCGTGCCGGCATCAGCGTAAAGATCAATGCGGTCGCGTTGAAGGATTTCAACGACCATGAGATTCCCGAGCTGATCCGCTGGGCGCATGGCCGCGGCATGGATATGACGCTTATCGAAACGATGCCCATGGGCGAAATCGAGTTTGACCGCACCGATCAGTATCTGCCGCTCTCGCAGGTGCGCGAGGACCTCTCGCAGCAATTCACGCTATCCGACATTCCTTACCGCACTGGCGGCCCTGCACGCTATGTGACGATTGCCGAAACGGGTGGCCGGCTCGGTTTCATCACGCCGATGACGCATAATTTCTGCGAAAGTTGCAACCGCGTCCGGCTTACCTGCACCGGCATGCTCTATATGTGCCTCGGCCAGAACGATGATGCCGATCTGCGCAAGGCCTTGCGGGAAAGCGAAAGCGACCTGCTGCTCACCCAAGCCATTGATGAAGCTATTTCGCGCAAGCCGAAAGGCCACGATTTCATCATTGACCGCGATCACAATCGCCCTGCGGTCGCTCGCCACATGAGTCTTACCGGCGGCTGAGCCGTTTATACTTAAAAAAGCTGACGGCCTGAAATAATTGTCGCGAGATCGACTTTAAAACGGTATGCAGTTGCATGGCTTAGTGCCTAAACTGGATTCTGTATCGTGCCGCAGTCAGCAAATTTTCGCGCAAGTATTTTCATGCTTCTCGCCATGGGGACCTTTACCATCGGCGATACGATCACAAAATACCTCCTGACCGAGATGAACAGCGGACAGTACATGCTGATCCGAGGCATATTCGCAACGGTTCTGATCGGTTTGCTGGCCTGGCGCCATGGCGCATTGCGCAGTCTTTCGCTAGAAAAGATGACCGTCTTGCGTGTTGCGGGGGAAGTTGTCGCCACAATCACCTATATTTATTCCCTCGGTCATCTCTCACAGGCATTCTGTTCGGCTGTCTTTCAGGCAACGCCGCTCGTCGTCACGCTGGGAGCAGCACTGTTCCTCAAGGAAAAAGTGGGCTGGCGCCGCTGGTCCTGTATTCTTGTCGGCCTTGTCGGGGTTCTCATCATCATCCGACCGGGAACAGATGGCGCTGCAAGCCTTGTTGCCATTGCAGTCCTTCTTGCCAGCGTAGGTTTTGCCGCCACGCGGGACATTGCCACCCGCCGCGTGCCCAAGCACGTACCTACGCTCTTTCTGTCCACCGTGACGTCGATTGCCATAACGCTGACCGGCGGTGCGCTGACCGCTCCTTTAGGCGGGTGGCAGCCTGTTGGAATAACCGTAATTGGTGCTGCAGCCGTCGCGGCAGTTCTCCTTCTCGTCGGATATCACTTCATCATTCTTGCCATGCGCGAGGGTGAGGTGTCGTTCGTGTCACCGTTCCGCTATTCCAGCCTGCTATGGGCAATCGGCCTCAGCACGCTGGTTTTTGGCGAAGCGCCTGACATGTATACGATAGCAGGATCGATTCTGGTGGTCGGGAGCGGCGTCTATATGGTTTATCGCGAGAATGTGCTGAAGAAGCGGGAGCGCAACAAGAGCACGCTTGCGACGATCCCGACCGGCGTGGAACCATCATGATTGCAGGCGCCATCATCGCAGGAGGGCTTTCAAGCCGCATGCAGGAAGGCGGCGTTGCAGGTGACAAATTCCTTCAGCCTCTCGGCAGCACTGGCACCATCATTTCCCACGTCGCCAGAAGGATCAAACCGCAGGTCGACACTCTGGTCATCAATGCGAATAGCGATGATCCCCGCCTGACTGATCTCGGCGTGTCGGTGATCAAGGACCTGCCCACGAAGCATGGCGGTCCGCTGGTCGGCATTCTGACTGCGCTGACGCAGGCGCAGGGAGCCTCGCTGCTGCTGACGACAGCTGCGGATACGCCATTCCTGCCCCATAACCTCGCTGGCCGCCTTCTTTCACGTCGGAACGAAACCGGAGCGCGCGTCGTTCTCGCCAGTTCCCGTAACCGGGTCCATCCGATTTTTGGCCTGTGGGAAACTGGGCTGGCCGACGAACTCGCGGCCTGGCTCGCCAGCACCAGCAGGGCCAGCGTCTTCGCATTTGCCGAGCAGATCGGGTTTGAGACCGTCGATTTTCCGCTTGCCTTCGTTGGCGATAGTCCGGAAACATATGATCCGTTCTTCAACATCAACCGGCCCGACGACCTCGTCGCCGCCCGAATACTGGCTGAGGCAATGGAATGAACCAGAAACTGTTCGGCATCACAGGCTGGAAAAACTCCGGCAAGACGACGATGACCGAACGTCTGGTGGCATGTCTTACGGCACGCGGATACCGCATCGCCACCATCAAGCATGCCCATCATAATTTCGATATCGACCATGAAGGCACCGATTCCTGGCGTCATCGAAAGGCCGGAGCAGCAGAGGTGGCTATCGTCTCGTCGCAACGCTACGCAATCATGCACGAAGGCTTGGGCGAGGAAGAACCTTCTCTGTGGGAGATTGCGGCCAAGCTGGCGCCTTGCGATCTGATTCTTGTCGAAGGCTACAAACGCGAGACGCACAAGAAAATCGAACTGCGTCGCGAAGCTGGCCATGCCGGACCACCGCTCTCGACCGACGATCCTGCCATTGTCGCCATTGCCAGCGACCAGCCTCAACCCGGCGAAAACGTGCCGGTGTTCGGCATTGACGATATCGAGCAAATAGCCGATTTCATCGAAGGTCAGATGGGTCTTTGAGAGATTCCCTATAATTACCCTATTTTACGAAACAATTCCCCATACTCTGGCAAAGCTCTGCTGAAAACGCCGAGAAATCCACCCTTGAGAGACACAATTTAATTACGTAGACCATCTTGCCAATCGTCTCAAAATGGTGGGAATATCGTTGTCAGATTTGATGGTGGGGATGGAAGCGCGAAAAAATATTGCGCATGATCGGCTCAACCATCTATTGGTAGTGGCCGGGGGAAACCACTACCAAACGTGCAATTTAAAGTTTCACGGTCGTGACTACCCCTTAAGCGGCTGAACCAGAAGAAATAATCAGGGAACCAGCCAGAACAAAACGAGAGGACTAAAAATGCGCGTATTCAAGCGTATCGCCGTTGCGGCATCTGTTGCTGCGCTGGCAATCACAATCGGCAGCATGACTGCCGGTGTTGCAAATGCAGAAGAGCAGCTCAAGCTCAAGATCGGCACCGAAGGCGCCTATCCTCCCTTCAACTTCATCAAGCCGGACGGCACCCTCTCGGGCTTCGACGTCGATATTGCCAAGGCGCTTTGCGATGAAATGAAGGCGCAGTGCGAATTCGTCACCCAGGAATGGGACGGCGCTATTCCCGCCCTTCAGGCTGGCAAGTTCGATGCTTTCATCGCCTCCATGTCCATCACGGACGAGCGCAAGAAGCAGGTCGACTTCTCCAACAAATATTACAACACGCCTCCCGGCATTGCCGCTCCAAAGGACACCGACATCAAGGGTGTGACCAAGGAAGACCTCGCTGGCAAGACCATCGGCGTTCAGGTTTCCACGACGCACGCCAACTACTCGGAAAAGACCTTTACCGACAGCACGATCAAGGCTTATCCGACCGCTGAGGAATATCGTCTCGATCTCGCCAATGGTCGCCTCGACGCCGTCAACGACGATAGCGTGACGCTGGCCGAATGGCTGAAGACGCCTGATGGCGCATGCTGCAAGATGGTCGGCACCTTCCCGCCGGTTATCGAAATCCATGGTCCGGGCGCTGGCGTTGCGTTCAAGAAGGGCCGTCCGGAGCTGGTTGAAAAGTTCAACGCGGCCATCAAGGCGATCCGCGCGAACGGCAAGTACAAGGAAGTCAACGACAAGTACTTTGACTTCGATGCTTACGGCGCCGAAAATTAATCAAAACTGACACCTATGCGCCGGTTTGCTTTCCCGCAAATCGGCGCAAAACATTTGTACGGGCATGCCGCACAAAGCCTTGCCGGACCAGTTCTCGCAGGCGATAAAAAGATAGGCAAATGCCTTAAGGAAAAAGAATAGGCGCATGGAACACTACGCCACTTTGTTGAGTTTCGGTCCCGACGGTTGGGGCGCAAGTATTGCCTGGGGCCTTCTGGTTACCGTCTCGCTGGCTCTCGCTACACTTCCCGTCGGTCTTGCTTTGGGTTTTCTGGTTGCCATCGGCAAACAATCCAGCGAACCATCGATCAGGCTCGCTTCAAACATTTACACCACGATCTTCCGTGGCTTGCCCGAGCTTCTAACCCTCTTTCTCGTCTATTTCGGCGCATCGCTCGGCCTTCAGCGGCTTTTGAGTCTGTTTGGTATTGAGGCCAATGTCGAAATCAATGCGTTCGGCGCGGGTATGGTCGCGCTGGGTTTCGTCTTCTCGTCCTATTCGAGCGAAGTCTTCCTTTCGGCATTCCGTGCGATCCCGCGTGGGCAATATGAAGGCGGATATGCGGTTGGCCTGTCGCACTGGCAGACCATGCGCAAGGTCATCCTGCCCCAATTGATCCGCATCGCCCTGCCCGGCCTTGCCAATCTGTGGCTTGTTTTGCTCAAGGATACGTCGCTGGTTTCGGTCATCACTTTGTCCGATATTCTGCGGCAGACCTCCATTGCGGCACGTGTGACCAAGGAACCGTTTCTGTTCTTCGGCATAGCCTGCCTGCTCTATCTGGTTCTCGCAATCATCTCCTCCTACTTCATCGATCGCATTGCCCGCTGGGCCGATGCGGGCGCCAACCGTTCGCGAGGTGCATGATATGAGCCAGACGGTCTCCAATACGACTATTCCCGCTATGGCTCCGCCGCCAGTGGTCAGGCAATGGACGCGGATGCGCGTTGCCGGCCATATCATCGTCGCTCTCTGGTTTCTTCTGTTCGCTGGCCTTGCGATCTATCTCTACAATGCATGGCGTATCGATCTGTTTGAAACCTATGGACCACGCTATTGGTCCGGGCTTCTGATAACGCTGAAACTGGTTGCCGTATCGATTGTCATAGGCGCCCTGCTCTCGCTGCCCATCACGGCTGCGCGCATGTCCAATAATCGGTGGCTGCGCGGAATAGCTTTCGGCTATGTCTATTTCTTCCGCGGCACGCCGCTGCTGGCGCAGACATTCCTTATCTATTACGGCTTTGGCACTTTCCGTCCGTTTCTTGAAAGCATCGGGCTCTGGGTGTTTTTCCGCGATGCGTGGAATTGCGCCATTCTGGCGTTTTCGCTCAACACGGCAGCCTATCAGGCTGAAATCCTGCGCGGCGCTATCCAGAGCGTGGCTCAGGGCCAATGGGAAGGTGCTGCGGCACTTGGTATTTCCAAGCGCGTAACCTTCTGGAAGGTTATTCTTCCGCAGGCACTTATCGTGGCATTGCGTCCTTACGGCAATGAAATCATCCTGATGATCAAGGGATCGGCTATCGTGGCTATCATCACCGTGCTTGATCTGATGGGTGAAACGCGCCGTGCCTATTCTCGGACATTCGACTTCCAGACTTATCTCTGGGCTGCGGTCATCTATTTGCTGATCGTAGAATGCCTGCGGCACATCTGGGACTTTCTTGAGCGACGCCTCACCCGGCATCTCGTTCGCTAAAGCATGTCGCAGCTAAATGGATTCATTTAGCGTTCGCGAACATGCAGCAATTAAAAGAATCTAGAGCGAGCGCTATGAATTCCATTAAACGCAACGCGCTCTAGAAATCCCTGAACCGCAAAAACTCGAAATATCGCCCTCGGCAGCCTTGCGGCTTCCGGGGGCGATCTGTTTAGAATGCAGCTTCCAACAGTAATGTAACAGGTTGAGTCATGCTGAAAATCTGGGGTCGTATCAATTCCACCAATGTGAAGAAGGCGCTCTGGACAGCGCGCGAACTTAATCTCGACTATGAACAGATCGATGTCGGCGGCCAGTTCGGTGGACTGAAAGACCCGGCCTACCTTGCCCGCAATCCGAATGGGCTGATCCCCTTGCTGGAAGATGGCGGCACGGTGCTGTGGGAATCCAACACCATCACGCGTTATCTTGCAGCAGCTTACGGCAAGGGGACGCTGTGGATCGAAGACGCGGCCAAGCGTGCGCAGGCCGAAAAGTGGATGGATTGGGCGTCCTCATCCTTCTACACCAATTTCAGCAACGTGATGAAACACTTGATCCGATTGCCAGAAGCCGAACGCGATCCAGCCCTTCTGGAACAAAGTCTTCAGGGTCTTGCGCAATCGATGCAGATTGCCAATGAAGGCTTGAAGGAAGCGCCGTGGTTTTCGGGCGAGAACTTCGGTATCGGTGATATTCCCACCGGATGCTATGCCTATGCCTGGTTTGAGTTTCCGATTGAGCGCCCTTCTCTTCCGCACCTTGAAGACTGGTATGGCCGTCTCAAGCAGCGCCCAGCCTATCAGGCGGCCGTTATGACGCCTCTCACCTGATTTTAGAATTATCCAGAGGAATGAACGAATGACGACACCCGCTAAAGTCGCTTTTCTGGGCCTGGGTGTCATGGGATATCCCATGGCAGCCCACCTCAAGAACAAGGGCGGTCACGATGTCACGGTTTATAATCGTACGACGGCAAAGGCCGAAAAATGGGCCAAGGAATTCGGTGGCAGCTTTGCCGCGACACCTGCCGAAGCCGTGCGCGATGCAGACTTTGTCTTCGCCTGCGTTGGCAATGACGACGATCTCCGTTCTGTGACCATCGGCCCGGATGGCGCCTTCTCAACCATGAAGAAGGACGCGATTTTCATCGACAACACGACCGCATCTGCGGAAGTCGCTCGCGAACTGGATTCCGAAGCGCAAAAGCTCGGTTTCCATTTCATCGACGCCCCCGTCTCCGGCGGGCAGGCTGGCGCTGAGAACGGTGTGCTGACTGTCATGGTCGGCGCACCGGAAGCCGTGTTTGAGCGTGCCCGGCCAGTTATCGATGCTTATGCGCGCATGGTTGGCCTCATGGGGCCGGTCGGCTCCGGCCAGCTTTCCAAGATGGTCAACCAGATCTGCATTGCCGGTCTCGTTCAGGGGCTGGCCGAAGGTATTCACTTCGGCAAGAAAGCCGGCCTCGACATCGAAAAACTGATTTCGGTGATCTCGAAAGGCGCGGCTGGCTCGTGGCAGATGGAAAACCGGTCCGGCACCATGAATCAGGGCAAATATGATTTCGGCTTTGCCGTTGACTGGATGCGCAAGGACCTTGGCATCTGCCTTGAGGAAGCCGACCGCAATGGCGCGCTTTTGCCGGTTACAGCACTGGTGGACCAGTTCTACAAGGAAGTTCAAAAGATCGGCGGCAACCGCTGGGACACATCTTCCTTGCTTGCGCGACTTGAACAGTCCTGAGACAAGCTGTTTCCAACAAAAAAGCCCGGCAATGCCGGGCTTTTTCATGTCTTGCATGCCGAGCTTAGAACTTGACCTTCGCAGTGAGCGAAAGAGCGCCAACGAAGTCGTTGCCGAATTCACCCTTCGAGCCTGTAATGCTCTGTTTGCCACCGACAACAGTATCATCAAGCTCACCGGACGACAGCCAACCTGCAGCACCGGCCAGACGAACTTCAAACTGATCGTTCGGCTTGTAGTTGGTGCCAAGGCCAAACAGCCATACGTCTGTCTGAGACGTCAGGCCTGTGCTGGTGCCGCGATCCCACGTTACAGTACCGGCCACCGACCATTGTTCGTTAAGCTTGTGGCCAACACCACCGCTCACCGTCCAGCCATCCTGATAATACAGATTCAAACTGGTGATCGTAGTGCCCTTGCGAGCAACATTACTGTCAGATGCGTTGAAATCCACGTGAGTGATGGATGACCAGTCAGTCCACTTGACCGAGCCGAAAGCAAGCCAGTCTGGTGCAATACCGGTCTGGAACTTGAATTCAACCGACTGTGGTGTCGCTACATCGCTTTCAACATTGATCGGCACCGCGCGTCCGCCGATAATCGCCAGGTTATCAATCGTGCCTTCAAGGTTGTACTTGACCTTAGACTGATAAACGAGCGTTGCGCGCATCGCATATTCCGGGATTTCATAGGCAGCACCGAGACGCCAGCCGACAGCTTCGTCCTCTACATCCAGAGATGCTATACGAAACTGACCCGGGAATGGGAAATTCGTCGGGTTATTTCTCGGATCAACACCCGGAATCATGCGGGTTTGTTCACCCTTGAGTTCCTGATAGCTTACACCGCCGAGAATACGGAAGTAGCTTTTTTCACCGGCTGCAAAGCGATACGAACAGTTCACGCCATAGTCGTGTGAAGAAATCTTCTGTTCGATCGCAGTATACATGCGGACCGTATCCACACCAACGTCGGTGTGAATACCCCACGGTTGGCGATACTGCGCAGCACAAGCAAAATCGTCGGTCAGATCAAACTTCGCAGATGCTTTCGGCACCCAATAACCCTTGGCTTCGTCTACCTCGGTTTCGTAAGGACGCTTCGTAATAGGGTTGATACCACCAGTACCGTTCGGCGGCGGAAGTGACCCAACAGCCGAACCGCGAATATTTTTCAGCTTACGCTGCGGCGCAACATAGGTACCGGTCGTATCAACCACATTGCCTTTTTCGAAAAGAATATCGAAGTCCTGCGAGCTGCGCTCGAAACCACCTGCATTGGCAGCAACCGCGCTTCCGAGGAGAGCTGCGACCATTCCTGCCATTTTCACGCGCTGTACACTCATAAATGTCCTCCCACACAGCAACGGATTAACGTTGACGAAAACGTAAATCAGGAAGGATTCAGGCCGCAAGTCGCATTAATTTGGATTAGTGCCCACGAACTTTCGACGCATCTGTCGAAAATGGCTAAAACATCGATTATATCGTCGTTTCATTAGTAAAATTAGACCAGGCACATGGCAAAATATGCGTAAATCGGCCAATTTTCGGCCTCTTTTTCGCCTTGTTGCGAAAGCGCAACATTGCTCAAAAACAATCGAAACAGCAGTTCGATCCACTGTTCCGGCGGTTGAAACGCTCCAAAATTCACCTATCGCACAGAAAAACACCCGGCGGTGAAATGCACTGCCGGGTGTCTGATTCGAGCAAGAATCGCTTTCTTACGTTAGGTCAATTCAGCCTGCATCACGGATGCGTGACTCTGCTGTAGCCACTCGCTGCGCGGCTTCCTTCAGCTCAACCAGTCGCTCGCGCTCTGCTTCAACGACTTCTTCGCGCGCATTCGCAACGAATTTCTCGTTGGAGAGCTTCTTCTCGATACGGTCCATTTCGGCGGCAATCTTGCCAGCTTCCTTGGCGAGGCGTGCAGATTCGGCCTTGAGGTCGATCAGATTGCCGAGCGGGATACAAATGGTCGCCTCCCCCAGCAGCATCTGTGCCGAGCCCTTGGGCGCCTGCGCTTCAAACGAAACACTTTCGACGCGTGCAAGACGTTTGATCGCTGCGTCGTGACGGGCAAAACGATCAACGCTTGCCGCATTGGCATCCAGCACGACAACCGGAGCAATTGCACCTGCCGGAACGTTCATTTCTGCGCGAACCGAACGAATTCCGGTGACGAGATCAACCAGCCAGTTGATATCGGCCGCTGCTTCCTCGTCCTCGAACGACAGTTCCGGCCAGGCTGCAAGCGCCAGCACCGTATCGCGCGTCTGCCCCTCGCCTGCGGTCAAGGTCCAGAGCTCTTCCGTCATGAAAGGCATGAAGGGATGCAGGAGCTTGTAGATCTGATCGAGGCAATAAGCTGCCGTGGCCTGAGCTTCAGCCTTCGCAGCCTCATCGTCACCCATGAATATCGGCTTCAGCAATTCCAGATACCAATCGCAGAACTGGTTCCAGACAAAGCGGTAGGCAGCGCCCGCAGCTTCGTTGAAGCGGTAGGCGTCGATGCCTTCAGTGACGGCGCGCGTTGCCTTGGTCAGCTCCGTCAGAATCCAGCGATTGACGGCAAGCTTGGCGTTTTCCGGCTTGAAACCAGCGTCGAGCTTCACGCCATTCATCTGGGCAAAGCGCGTCGCGTTCCAGAGCTTGGTGCCGAAATTGCGATAACCCGCAATACGCGCCGGATCGAGCTTAACGTCACGGCCCTGTGCAGCCATGATTGCAAGGGTGAACCGCAGCGCGTCGGCGCCATACTCATCCATCAGCTCCAGCGGATCGATAACGTTGCCTTTCGACTTCGACATTTTCGCGCCGTGCTTGTCGCGAACCAGAGCATGCAGATAGACCGTGTGGAACGGGATCTCCTCCATGAAATGGAGGCCCATCATCATCATGCGGGCGACCCAGAAGAACAGAATGTCGAAACCCGTAACCAGAACGCTGGTTGGATAATAGGTTGCAAGTTCCGGCGTCTTGTCCGGCCAGCCGAACGTCGAAAACGGCCATAGTGCCGATGAGAACCATGTGTCAAGAACGTCGGTATCACGCTCCAGTACAACATCTTCGCCATAGTGAGCGCGTGCGGAAGCCTTTGCTTCCTCTTCGCTCTTTTCGACGAAGCATTTGCCATCCGGGCCGTACCAGGCCGGAATCTGGTGTCCCCACCAGAGCTGGCGCGAGACACACCACGGCTGAATGTTTTCCATCCAGTCGAAATATGTCTTTTCCCAGTTCTTCGGGACGATCTGCGTGGTGCCGTTGCGAACAGCCGCCATTGCAGGCTTGGCAAGTTCGGCAGCGTTTACATACCACTGGTCGGTTAGATAAGGTTCGATCGGAACGCCGCCGCGATCACCATGCGGAACGGCATGCGTATGATCCTCGATCTTTTCCAAGTAGCCGCGTTCGTCCATCAATTCGACGATGCGCTTGCGAACAGCAAAGCGATCCTGACCGTCCAGCTCGGCGATAAGCGCCTTGAGCTCCGGCGTCAGCTGGAGACCTTCGAGGAAATCATTATTGTCCTTGAGGGTAACTGCCGCCGCAGGCGTCAGAATATTGATGGCGCGCAGATCATTGCGCTTGCCGACCTCGAAATCGTTGAAGTCATGCGCAGGCGTGATCTTGACGGCGCCAGAACCGGCTTCCGGATCAGCATAATCGTCGGCAACAATCGGAATATGACGACCGACAAGCGGCAGCACGACGTCATTTCCAACCAGAGCGTGGTAGCGTTCATCCTTCGGATTGACCGCAACACCTGTATCGCCCAGCATGGTTTCCGGACGGGTCGTCGCAACGACGATATAGGTATGCGGGTTTTCCGGATCGAACGGGACATTTTCAAGCGGATAACGGAAATGCCAGAGATGGCCTTTCGTTTCACGCGACTCGACCTCAATGTCGGAAATCGCCGTCAGCAGCTTCGGGTCCCAGTTGACCAGGCGCTTGTCGCGATAGATAAGATTCTGCTTGTAGAGCGAAACGAAAACTTCCAGAACCGCGCGCGACAGCCCTTCGTCCATGGTGAAGCGCTCGCGCGACCAGTCGCAAGAGGCACCAAGACGGCGGAGCTGGTTGGAAATCATGCCGCCGGATTCAGCCTTCCACTGCCAGATCCGTTCGATGAACTTCTCACGGCCCATGGCATGACGGTTTGGTTCCTGCCGTTCAGCCAGCTGGCGCTCGACAACCATCTGCGTTGCAATGCCCGCATGGTCCATGCCCGGCTGCCACAGCACGTTCTTGCCGCGCATGCGCTCGAAGCGAACCATGATGTCCTGGATCGTGTTGTTGAGCGCGTGGCCCATATGCAGCGATCCGGTAACGTTCGGCGGCGGAATGACCACAGCGAACGGATCAGCTCCCGGCTTCGCACCCGCACCCGCCTTGAATGCACCCGCTTCTTCCCAGCGTTCAGCAATTTTCGGCTCTATCGCCGCGGCGTCATAGGTCTTCTCAAGCATGGAATTATCCGGTCTTTATGCGCGATGAATGGATTGAAGGCTCAATAGCAACTAACAGCAGACAAATCACTTTAAAAGTGATTGTGCCCCCTGCGGCCACTTTAAAAGTGAAAACCCGCCTGTTGCACAGACGGGTAACACTTCAACAGATCGGCTTATGCCGCTTATCTTTCGCCGCGAACCACGCGCTCGATTTCTTCCCGAACAAGTCGCTCAACAAGCGTCGGCAGATTATTGTCGAGCCAGTCCTGCAACATCGGGCGCAGAAGTTCCGCTGCTATATCGTCAAACGAACGGCGCGGTTCGGCCCGAACTGCGTGATTCAAGTCCTGAAATGCCGCTGCGACCTGACGTTCGGCGATCTGGGACAACATATGGGCAGCAGGCTGCATCTTTGCAACGGGCTCCGCAATCGGCGCTATGGTCTCGGGCTGAACCGAAGCCTCCGGCTCGGCGGCAGCAGGTTCCAGTTCCATTTCTGCATCAAGTTCAGGTTCGAGCAGTTCGTCAACTGCTTCGGCAATCCCGGCTTCGACCGAAAGGTCGATTTCATCCAGCGATATATCCGCCTCATCTGACTGCTCCAGGAGTGAAGTAGCCTTGGCGTGGGAATGATCATCGTTCCCGGCATCCAGGATGACTTCGTCCTCGTCATCGGCTTCGATTTCCGGTTCAGGCGCTACCTGTGACGGCTCGCTGATGGGGCCGCGCAATATCGGCTCTTCCTGGAACACATTGCGCATCATTGCTGGCTTTTCAGGCTGGGCAACGGGCTGCCCGGTGACTGGGCGACGGAATTCCGCAACCTCTCCACGAACTGGAGATGCCGCCGCGACCGGTGCTGGCTGGCGGGTGACATCGCTATCTTCAATGATCCTGCGGATGGAAGCGAGAATCTCTTCCATCGACGGTTCACGTGCTGCGCTGGATGTCTGTGCCATGGCTACTATCCGCTTTCCTGTATTGCGACATTGTCTGCAAAAGACAGAGAATCAATGGATTAAGGGTAGCGGACGATCCCCCGTTTGAGAATCCCCGGCCAAGGCGCAACGGTTCAAACTCACAGCTTTATGGATTTGTTAAGAATTGACAGTGCCAGCAAATATCGAATCGACGGCAAAACAAAAGGCACCCGAAGGTGCCTTTTCAAGTTTCATACAACGGCGAATAATCAACGACCGTCCGGCGTGCGGAGGCCGAACCACTTGTCCTTGACGGCCTTGTAATGTTCTTCCGGCTTGTACTCGGCAACCTGCAAGCCCATCTGGCTGGCGGTCATGCGACCGGTGGCATTCAGAAGAGCGTAGCTGGCAACAACGACGTTGCGTTCGGATTCGACCAGAGCGATCTGCGCCGTGATGAGATCATTCTGTGCATTCAAGACGTCGAGTGTCGTGCGCTGTCCAACCTTGCGCTCTTCGATGACGCCATCGAGAGCAAGCTGTGCAGCGGAAATACCATCGCGATTTGCCTTGACCGACGCGCGGGCAGCTTCGAGCTGCGACCAAGCCGATCCGATTGCCTGACGAACCTGATCGCGGACGACGTCGACTTCGATACGGGCCTGACCGAGCTGTTCCTTGGACTGACGAACCTGAGCCGACGTGCGACCACCAGTATAGATCGGAATACTGACGCCAACGCCGATGGAAGCCGAGTTGCCGTCTGTCTGCGAACCGCCTTCACCGGAATAAGTATCGAGGCGGCTGGCGCTTGCTGTGAGACCGACGGACGGAAGCAAAGCGCCTTCCTTGGCCTTCACATTATATCCAGCGGCATTGACGGCGTACTGCGTGGCGAGAATGCCTGGATGCCCGGCCGTCGCAATAGAGAAGGCCTGATTAGGCGAGCTTGGCAGGTTCTTTGCCGCCGCTGCAGTTGCAAGCTTGTCCGGCTGAACGCCGATCACCTGCACATAGGTTGCTTCTGCCGATTTGACGTCAGCGCGAGCAGAATTCAGCGCAGCAACTGCGGTCGAACGGCTGGCGTCTGCTTGTGCAACGTCCGTACGCGTACCCTCACCCACATCGAGGCGAGCGCGAGCAGCGCGAACCTGTTCGTTCAGGGCTGCAAGGTTGCGCTCTCGCAGAACCGCGATCTGGCGAGACTGGTAGACATCCATATAAGCGGTTACCGCCTCGTAGAGTCGGTTTTGCTCTTCGTTGCGGAGGTTTTCACGCTGGGCGAAGACCTGCGTTTCTGCGGCGGCGACATTGTTCTTGGTTTGAAACCCATCGAACAGCATCTGGTTCAGCTCGATGCCGAACGTACCCGTCGTACGATATCCCTGACTTGAAGGTGTCTTGCCATGCCCTACGTTATAAGAACCGGTAATCTGCGGACGATAACCGGATTTGGCAATGGCCACGCCTTCATCCGTAACGCGGACGCCAGCGCGGGAGTAGTTCAGGTTAGCATTGTTCTTGTAGGCCTTCACGAGAGCGCCGGTTAACGTCTCCGAGAACGCCGCCTGCCCCGTTAAAATGGTGCCAGACAACAATGCTGCGGCCGCTACCAGTCCTTTGCACGTTTTGAACACCGGGTACCTCATATTAAGAACAAACGAATCCAACTATCGAACCGATCGGTTCGGGCAAATCCTAATAACCTCTAAATTCGGTTATTTCCATTGCCCCCGCCAGAGCTTGCACAAACAAATTCCGCAGCGTTGCAGAATTGTATCATCCGCTAAAATTAAAATTCGAACTGCGCAACGCGCTCGAATCCCGGCAGCGGACGAACCGCAGTGTTGAACACACCGCGTCCCGATGCAACACCATTTTCTTTAACGTAAATCCGCGCAACGCCAGCATTCCCGCGGCCCTCGACGGCGACCAAGCGTCCGCCATCCTTCAACTGGCCGAGAAGTGCGTCCGGAATGAAATCGACGGCGCCCTCAATGACGATCACGTCATAGGGTGCTTCGGACGGATAGCCTGCCTGCAGTTCACCTGAAACGATCACAACATTGTCATAGCCCAATTCAGCGAGACGGGCCGTCGCAGCAGCCGACAATACGGAATCACTTTCCAGACCGATCACCGAACCAGCGAGCTTGGAAAGGATGGCTGCCGAATATCCGGTACCGCAGCCGACATCGAGAACCACGTCGGTATTCTTGATGCGTGCGAGCTGCACGAGTTTGGCGAAAGGCGAAGGTTCCATGATGTAGCGCGGCTGCTTGCCTTCGCTTTCAACAAGCTGGTCTTCGTCGATATAGGCCAGAACCTGACGGGCGGCGGGAACGAAAGCCTCGCGCGGAACGGTCAGGAAAGCATCGATAACCGCCAGATCGGTTACGTCCGTCGTGCGGATCTGGTTGTCGACCATCTTTGTGCGAAGATCCTGGAAATCGGCTGCCATAGCCCTAAACCCTTCCTTGTCGCGGAATGCGATGTTTCATGCCATTGGAGCCCCGCGCGTCTTTTCTGGACGCACTTGGAGCACCATAAACGAGATTTGCCGTTGATGTGGCAAAAATCGCGGGTCCAGTCAATGAAACACAGCATTTGCGGCATTTATGCTCACTGATACCCGCTTCTTGTTACCAGCATCTGGATATGGAAACGCCGGAAAGCTTCCGCTTCCCGGCATCTCGGTGTCTGTTTTGACACACGGCCTGCCCGAAACCGTTTACGCTTTTCGGGATGGGCTCTATCGTTCGCAGCACTTTGAAACAAGCGCCCCTGAAATCACATTATTGAGCGTTCGATGCCGGATAACCGGCAGCAGCCAGTGCGGAAAGAACGGCGTCCTGCGAAACATTGCCGCCGAATTCGACCTCTTTCCTGTCGAGATCGATTTCGATTGGTGCCGTTGCATCAAGCTTGCGCAGCGCGACGGTAATGTTATCGGCGCAACCGCCGCACTTCATCTTGGGAATGGAAAACTTCATCAACTCAGTCACTCCTTATAGGACTGACCATAAGATGGGGCTTCCCATCGTGGTAAGGTCAAGAGCCAATCTGCCAATTCTTTTTATGGCGCTTCGCAAGTCTCCGGAACGCTCTTTTCCAGCTCCAGCGGCGACTTGGTCAACGACCCCGTCATAATCTGCATCGGCTTGAAAGGTGGTTCCTCCTGCATGCCGGGATTTGTGAGATGAATCGTGTAGCAGCCTGTAAAGACTTCCTTTTTGCCATCTGTCGTTTCAGCTTCGATGGCCAGCGGCTGGCTCCAGTAGATCTGGCCAGCGCCGGGGTCCGGATCAGTCTTGCGCAGCGCCACCTTTACGCTCTTGGTGTTCTCATAGCCCTTTACGAAGGTCTTGAAGTCGGGCTCCCGCCCCTCCTCGGAATAATAGCCATAGGCTCGGGTATATTCCTTGCGATTGATTGCATTGTAATAGGATTCGATCAGCGCCTGCGGTGTGGAGCGATCATCACGATAGTCCGGGACCGTTACGCCTCCGGCTGCATCCTGGGTCTGCTCGGAAGGTTTCGTTTCCTCAACCGGCTTGGCAGCTTTATCGTGTTTCTCCTCAACGTTTCTGGGTGTTTCTTCGGGCGCGGCCTTCGGCGGATTTTGCGCCAGGGCAATTCCAGCCGAAAAGCCTGCCAGCCCCGTGCCCAGAATGCCGATCACAGCAGCCAGCATCAGAGGTTTCATCCGGTCATTCGACATTCGCTTCTCCTCTTCCTAGCAAACTTATTGTGGAACGCTTCAGTGACGCTCCCGATTTGGTGTATTGCAGTAATGATGTTACAACACTAACTATAGTGAAAACGTGGCAGACGCAGAGGAAACTCAGCCTGTTGCGACATGATTGGACGATTCTTCGTCCATATGCCAGCACGATACCGGAAGAGAGAAAATGGGCCGTTTCGCAGTCATGACGCTAACTGACAAGGCAGCTGATCGCGTTCGCGAGATCATCGCATCACGGGACGGCGCTCTTGGTATCCGGGTGGGTGTAAAAAAAGGCGGTTGCGCCGGGATGGAATATACCATCGATCTCGTCACCGAAGCCAAAGCAGGCGACGATGTGATCGAGAAAGATGACGCAAAGGTTTTCATCGCGCCTGAAGCCGTTCTGTTCCTGCTCGGCACCCAGATGGATTTCGAAGTGACGACGCTGCGCACGGGTTTTGTCTTCAACAATCCAAACCAGACATCGGCTTGTGGTTGCGGCGAATCCGTAGAAATCAAAGCCGCCTCGCCGGAGAGCCTTCGTCAGATGCAAGGCGCGGCCTGATCCAGGACAAGGTGTTCGCCGATGGATGACGAAGCTCTTCGCGATTTGTTGCAGGACTTCGGCCCCATCAGCATACGCCGCATGTTTGGCGGCAAGGGCATCTATCACCAAGGCCTGATCTTTGCACTCGTCGTCCGCGACGAGTTACTCTTAAAAGCCGACGAAGTAACCATCCCCGATTTCATTGACGCAGGCGCTACCCAATGGACCTATGAAGGTCGTAAGGGTGGCGATCCAATTGCCATGCCTTACTGGAGTGTGCCAAGCGAAGCGTTCGACGATCCGGAAGTGATGACGCACTGGGCACGCCTTGCCTATGATGCAGCCCTGCGGAGCGAGAAAACCAAGCCAAAAAAGAAATCGGCTGCGAAGCGCTAGCCTGCAGCCGATTGATCCGTTTCCCTACCGCTTCCGTCAGATTCCCGTTGGAATCAACATGAAGGCAGGAATATCGTTGCCGAAACCTACAGGCGTCGGGCCGTCATCGTCACGATCACGACGACGCTTCTGCTCATGCTGCGGCTTGCCGCGGCGCTCATCATTGGAAGCGCGGATCGCATCGCGGCGCTCGCTGGATTCGATGACTGGCTGCGGCTGTTCGGCAGGATCGAGAACTTCGGCAGGCTTTGCCTTCGGCTTGTCTTTCGGCTTGTCCTTGCCCTTGGCATCCTTGCCTTTGCCACGAGCATTCTTGCCCTTGCGCTGATCGTCTACCTCGTCAACGGCAGGCAGCGTCGACAGATCACCGTCGAGCCATTCGATCTTTTCGCCGATCATATTCTCGATAGCTGCAAGATACTTCGTATCGGAGGGCGTCACGATCGTGAATGCCTTGCCGGAACGTCCAGCGCGACCGGTACGGCCAATGCGATGAACATAATCTTCCGAATGAATCGGAATGTCGAAATTGAAAACGTGGCTCACATCGGGAATGTCGAGACCGCGTGCAGCAACATCGGATGCCACCAGCAACTGCAGCTTGCCTTCCTTGAAGTTCGCCAGCATGGTCATGCGTGCGCGCTGATCCATATCGCCATGCAAGGCACCGGCATTGAACTCGTGTCGCGTCAGCGAGCGGAATAGTTCGGATACATCTTTCTTGCGATTACAGAAGATGATCGCGTTCTTGAGCGTGTCGCCTTCCGCACGGATGAGATCGCGCAGAACCGCGCGCTTGTCCCAATCCTTCTTGCTGGACTTCACCAGACGCTGGGTCACGGTTTTGGCCGTGGACGAAGCTTTTGCAACTTCAATGCGCGTCGGCGAATGCAGGAACTGTTCGGTCAGCTTGGTGATTTCCGGCGGCATGGTGGCCGAGAAGAAAAGCGTCTGACGCGTAAACGGAATGAGCTTGCAGATGCGCTCGATGTCGGGGATGAAACCCATGTCGAGCATACGGTCGGCCTCGTCGATGACGAGAATTTCAACACCAGTCAGGAGCAGCTTGCCGCGTTCGAAATGATCGAGCAGGCGACCTGGCGTTGCGATGAGAACATCGGCACCACGTTCCAGCTTGCGTTCCTGCTCATCGAACGACACGCCGCCAATCAGAAGGGCCACGTTCAGCCGATGGTTCACACCGTATTTGACGAAATTTTCCTCGACCTGCGCTGCGAGTTCGCGGGTTGGCTCCAGAATGAGCGTACGCGGCATGCGCGCCCGCGCCCGGCCCTTCTCCAGAAGCGTGAGCATCGGAAGCACGAAAGACGCGGTCTTTCCGGTTCCCGTCTGCGCGATACCGAGAACGTCTTTGCGTTCAAGGGCTGGAGGAATGGCTCCTGCCTGAATAGGTGTGGGCGCAGAATATCCCGCCGCTTCTACAGCAGCGAGCACTTTCGGGGAAAGACCGAGTTCGGCAAATGTCGTCAATGGAGGCGCAGCTCTCTGGTTTGGAAATGATTTCCACCCATCCTGTCATTGCAGCCGCGTCATCGGGCGCAGGAACCAAGGCAGAATAAGGCGTCTGCAACGCAAAATGCGTTTTCTTGCAGCATCGCGTACGTCCACAGCGTGCAAAAGTCAACTAAAATACCATCGAAAGGTATCAAATTGCTTCGATTGTGCTGCAACAATCGAAATCAATGCGGAACTTGAACAAATTTATTCAAATTATCAAAAGCTAAAGAGCATTTGCCTAGCTGAACCGGTGCACCACTTATCTGCCAAAACTAATGCCTGAACTGCTCTGTCAGGATGCGCTCGTCCCAGGAATGATTTCGGTCAAAAAGGATGGCGACCTGACTGTTCGGCGCCTCCCGCACGGTTACAGACTTCACCGACTTGACCTCGTTATTGTCAGCGACCGCATTGACCGGGCGTTTTTCGGTTTCCAGCAAATCCATGCGAACGGTCACGTGCTTTGGCAGAAGCGCACCGCCCCAGCGGCGCGGACGGAAGGGGCTTACCGGGGTCAACGCCAGAAGCGGCGCTTCAAGCGGCAGAATGGGGCCTTGCGCCGAAAGATTATAGGCAGTGGAACCCGCAGGCGTCGCGACCATAACGCCGTCGCAAACGAGTTCGTTCAACCGCACCTTGCCGTCAATCGTTATCCGGATCTTGGCGGCCTGATAGGACTGGCGGAAAAGGGAAACTTCGTTGATGGCCAAAGCCTCGAAAGATTGTCCTGATTCAGTTTCTGCGACCATGACAAGCGGGCGAATAGTTTCCATTTGGGCGGCAAGAATGCGCTTCGGCAGATCATCGACGCTGAACTCGTTCATAAGGAAGCCGACAGAGCCGCGATTCATGCCATAGATCGGAGTACCGCTGTTCATGAAGTCGCGAAGCGCCTGCAGCATGGTTCCATCGCCGCCAAGCGCGACGATGATATCGGCATCTTCGGCAGCCACATGGCCATATCGAGCGACAAGCTCTTTCTGGGCGACAAGTGATTCTTCGGTTCCCGATGACAGAAAATGAAGCGCGAGCGATTTATCTTCCATATTTACAGTCCCGAATCTGGCCCAACTCTGACAAGTTTGCCACTGTTTCCCCAACCAGCTATTGGCTATCACATGAAAAACCCGGTTGCCATGACCTGCATGCGATGAATTTTCGTTTTACACGCGCCGCATTTGTGCTAATCGGGCGCAAGTGCCCTTATAGCTCAGTTGGTAGAGCACCTGATTTGTAATCAGGGGGTCGGGAGTTCGAGTCTCTCTGGGGGCACCAAATATTCTCACTTTTTGAGACTATTTAGCGATTTAAAACAATCGCTTATTGCTTGAATGCGCTTCAACAATCCCCTCACCTAAAGACCCAAAACGCGGCATTGATTCTGTTTAACAATCCCGTTTCTGTTCCCTCACCTTTTCAGACCGATCCAACGCATCTCACCGTGATCGAATCAATATGGTTTCGAATCTCTGTTGACTCCCATTTCAGATGAGAACATTTTAGGAACATCGGAATGCGGCCCGATAACCTAACAGGCATGCTTGGTGGCGTGTGTGTCTGCTTCGCTGGAGCAGAACAATGAATGCAGTTGCGCAGGGAAATGAATATGACGACGAAATTGAATTGGTTCTCGCCTACCACAAGGGCGATGTGCGGGCTGCGATAGAATCACTGCTTAAGGACCGGGATTTTCTCGTCAAAGAGATCGAGTACGCCAGTCTGGCTATGTCGATGGGCTTTGCGCGAGGCTGGAAACCAACGGTGTTCGTGAAATGAGCGGAAGATCGCGTGGTGAACCGCCGAAGACGCTCATTAATAAGGAATACCCGTTTCAGGTCGTGCTGTTCCTGACTGATGAACTGCGCATAAGGCTTTTGGAAGTGATTGCGGACGAACACCGGCTCGGCGCTTATCCCTTGCATGGCTGCGTAAATCATAAAGGCCGTTACTTCTCGATTGTGAAATTCCCAACCAAGGAAGGCCAGCAAGAGTTCATCCAGCTATATGGCGGCGTACCCTACGACCCGACAGACAAGAAATCCAAGCCGTGGGAGACGTACTTTGACCGATGAAACAGCGTCCACCCTACCTGACCGAAATGCCGGTATCGACCCGGATCATGGACCTGTTCAAATGGTATGAGCTCTACGGGTTCTGTTGCCAATGCGGGCACATCGGCGCAGTCGATAGAGAGATGCTTCTACGCAAATACGGAACGCATACTTGGTTTGTCGACCTACACAGGCGCATGCGCTGCAAGGTCTGCACGACAAAAGGCTATGCGCAATTTGGAATTACGAAAATGCCGAGGTGATAAATGGCGGGATACAAGAACGACAACGCACACGTAGCTAAGGCTGGAAAGCTGTTCGAACACTGGTGCGATGCCGAAGGCTGCAAGGAATGGGGAACCTTTGGCTATAAATTGTCGAACGGCCAGCTTTGGCTTTGTCGTGCTCACAAGCAGGAAGGTGAGGATGCATTAGCTGGACGGCATAGATAATGACGGCCCTTCCAACCGTCGGCGCCATCCGCCATCGCGAATGGTACTTATCCCGTTTCCAGTAAGGTGTGAAACAATTGGCGCAATTCGTTCCGATGCTCAAATCCAATGCCAGGCCGATCAGACATATTGATCCGGCCATCCGCCACAACGGTATCGTCCGCAAGTCCACAAAGCGGCTGAAAGCTGGTAAGGTTCACCTCTGCGCCTCCGAGGCCTAGCGCAGCCACTACGTGCTGACAAAATTGATGCCCCCCATGCGGCCAAAATGCCTTTCTCGACCATCCTTGCTTGACGTAATGGTCGACAATTTCGAGATAGACAGGCAGGCCGTAACAGTGAACTGGATCAAACACTAAAACGTCGTGATCGGGCCTTAAACCACCGTGACGCGCCAACAGTTTGGCCTCTGGGAGAGAGAATAATGCTTCGCCAGCAGCAACCGGCGGCGCATAAATTTCGGCAACATAAGATTGGGTTTCGAAGTCCAATGGATCGCAGATATCTTCGAACCACCACAATTCTTTTTTCGAGAGCGCGGTAGCGGCCTGCATTGCACTTTCGTGGCTATAGGCATTCATTGCGTCCACAGCCAAGTTGGAATTGCCATATGGCAGTTCTCTTGCAGCTACCTCAATCCGCCGCAAGTCTTCCGATATTTCACCTTTACCGATCTTGATTTTCGCATGCGTGAAGCCTCGGTCAACAATCTTGCGCATTTCGGTACGCAATGAAAAATTGTCTTCGATCGGATAAGGATATCCGCCGGCAGCATAACATTTAATTTGAGTTTCAGTATCTGAATCATTGCCTAATGTTTTGGCGAGAAGCCTAAACAGCGGAACGTCTTCGATTTTTGCCGCGGCATCCCATATTGCCATGTCTAGTGCTCCGACCGCAACGCAGCGCTCACCATGGCCGCCTGCCTTTTCGTCAGTCATCATAAGCTTCCAAGCGCGAAACGGATCGATATTATCGTTTGCGGTATTGGAGAGTTTGAACCGCACCGGATTTACCGGAGACCCCAACTCGTGAGAAGTAGGGTCTATGACAAGCAAGACGACGAACAAATTCTCTCCTGAAGTCCGCGCCCGCGCCGTTCGAATGGTGGCGGAACATGAACCGGAACATCCGTCTCGATGGGCTGCAGTATCTTCGATTGCCGCCAAGATCGGCTGCTCTGCACACACGCTGAATGAGTGGGTGAAGAAGTCCGAGGTGGACAGCGGCAAGCGAGCGGGACTGCCGAGCGATGTCTCGGAGAAGATGAAGGCTTTGGAACGAGAGAACCGCGAGCTTCGTCAGGCCAACGAGATATTGCGCAAAGCTTCGGCATATTTTGCCCAGGCGGAGCTCGACCGCCCACTGAAGCGATGATTTCTTTCATCGACGAACACCGCTCAAGGCTCGGGGTCGAGCCGATCTGCAGACTGCTGCCGATTGCCCCGTCTACGTATTATGAGGTCATTGCCAAGCGCACGGACATGGACCGCCTGTCGGCCCGCACCCGTAGCGACATGGCCATGAAGATCGAGATACGCCGGGTGTTCAACGAGAACTTCCAGGTCTATGGCGTGCGGAAAGTCTGGCGACAGTTGCAGCGGGAGGGCTTTGAGATTGCCCGCTGCACCGTCGCACGGCTCATGAGGGTAATGGGTCTTCAGGGCATCATTCGCGGCAAGCCCGTCAAAACAACCGTATCGGACAAGGCTGCCCCATGTCCGCTCGACCGCGTAAACCGCCACTTCAAGGCTCCCGCGCCAAACATGCTCTGGCTTTCTGACTTCACGTATGTCGCGACTTGGCAGGGCTTCGTCTACGTGGCCTTTGTGATTGACGCCTTCGCCCGCCGCATCGTTGGTTGGCGAGCGAGCAGGACCGCCCATGCGGGCTTTGTGCTCGATGCCCTCGACCAGGCGCTTCATGATCGGCGGCCCGTCCATCGCAGCGGCCTCATCCACCATTCCGACAGGGGAGTTCAATACGTGTCAATCAAGTATTCCGAGCGGCTGGCGGAGGCAGGCATCGAGCCGTCGGTCGGCAGCGTTGGCGATTCCTATGACAACGCTCTCGCCGAAACGATCAACGGGCTTTACAAGGCCGAGGTCATCCATCGGCGAGGACCATGGCGCAACTTCGAAGCCGTGGAGTTCGCAACACTCGAATGGGTCGACTGGTTCAACCACCGCCGACTTCTAGAGCCCATTGGAAACATCCCACCAGCCGAGGCTGAAGAACGTCACTACGCCACGCTGGACGCGCCAGCCATGGCCGCATAACTTAAACCAAACGGTCTCCGGTAAATCCGGTGCGGTTCAGTTGATCAGTATTGGCTGCAAGCAAGCGAGGAGCAAACCGTTCTCTGATCAATCCTGATTGAGCGAACCGACCGACAGAACCGAAACCATATCCGACGATAGGGATGCCGTTACGTAATACGTCAGTCACGACAGCGACAATACTCGTCGTTAGCCGAGACTGATGAATGGTCCGATCCGCGAAACGGCTGAGGTCTATTGACCTTTCTCTGATATCAACAATTCGCATAGCAAGATCCTAAATTGATCAGCCACAACATGAGATGCGTTCCGGCCTAACCACCGCAGCTTCGCATCATAGTCAGATTGAAAGCAACCAACTGGACGGCGGGAATGAAAGCCACAGCCGGAATGACTTTCGCGTTCATTTCTGCGGCCCACTGCTGACGAAACTGCCCCTTCTATCAAGTGCCTTATCTCGACAAACAGATGCGACGCGCTATCTGCGACCCAAAACAGTGAGAGGATCGCTATGTCCAATCCGGAAGAAACTGAACCAACGGCGGATGGACTAAAAGAAGTTCTCCCATCGAAATCAGCAGCAATACACGAGTTGATCCGGCGAGATGGGGAAAAGGAGATAAATCGCGAAGCAATGGCGCTGCTTTGGTCGGCCATCGCGGGCGGTATCTCAATGAGCACGTCGATGATCGCCCGAGGCATTCTGGAGACTTATCTTCCAGACGGCAATCTATTCTTTCTGGTTAGCTCAGCAGGATATACCGTCGGGTTCATCATCGTTATCATCGCTAATCAGCAACTGTTTACTGAAAATACTATCACGCCGGTTCTGCCGTTCATGGCGGAGCCAACACTATCTCACTTTCTAAAGATGATAAGGCTCTGGGCAATCGTGCTCTTTGGCAATTTAGTTGGAGGTGCCATTGCAGCTTACGTTATGGCCTCCATGCCTATTTTTTCAGCTGAAGTAACGAAAACATTTGTCGATATGGGAAAACATCTCATGGCCAACACCAGCAATGAGTTGTTTAGCAAGGGCATAATGTCAGGTTGGCTTATAGCGACATTGGTCTGGATGCTGCATAGTACCAAGCAAGGGCACATAGCGCTTATATTCCTCATCACCTACCTAATTGCGATCGGTGATTTAACGCACATCGTCGTTGGCTCAATAGAGGTGATGTTCCTTCTTATTATTGGGGAGGTTTCACCATTTGACAGCTTCTTTAAATTCGGCCTTCCAACGTTGTTCGGAAATGTTGTTGGAGGGACCTTCATCTTCGGACTAATTTCACACGCTCAGGTGCGTGCGGACGAATGATAAGCTGGTGAGGTAGAGCGCATGTGCAATTTGTATAATATCACCACGACACATGAGGCCATGCGCCGTCTATTTCCGAAGTTCGGTGATGTGACAAACCGGGTTGATCCTCAACTTGACGTGTACCCCGACTATCCAGCCCCGGTATTGCGAAATATCAAAGGCGACGAACCAGAACTGGCAATGCTCCGATGGGGCATGCCGACGCCTCCTGGTAAACTGAAATCAGAAGTCGATATTGGCGTAACGAACGTACGAAATTTGAAATCTTCACACTGGCGGCCGTGGTTTGGTGTCGAACACCGGTGCGTCGTGCCAGCCTCGTCGTTTTCCGAATACGGTGTAATCCGTGATCCCAAAACTGGTAGACTACCCATTCACTGGTTCGCTCTTAATGAAGAGAAGCCGCTGTTCGCATTCGCTGGCATCTGGACGAAATGGAGGGGTGTACGAAAGAAAAAGGAAGGTCCGGTTGAGGCCGATATCTTTGCGTTCCTCACCACCGAGGCAAACGCAGTGGTGAAGCCAATTCATCCGAAGGCAATGCCGGTCATTCTCCGCACCACGGAAGAAATCGATACCTGGCTACGCGCTCCATGGACTGAAGCCAAGGACATGCAGAAGCCTCTGCCGGATGCTGATCTGATCGACCTCACACCGAGCAATGACAATAAAGAAGAGCAGGCACGTTTGTTTTAGACGCCACTACAACCTCGTAAATAATGCCCTACCTTCAGATGATAATGAGGGAGGTTGTCATGCCCAATCGGTCCAGAAAAATTTCCGGCCCCGCATGCGAGGGAAAGTATCCTGACCGTAACATTGATTGCCAGAATGCGATCGCTTTGCGCGTCGTTGACCTCATTGAAGATGCTGAAAAATCAGGATGGTCAGCTGTTGAGGCGGCCAGAGCTATCAATGACGTGTCTCGCGGATTATTCGTGGGATATAGCGGCAAAGATCGAAATGAATAGGCGACCGGTCCAATATGGTCTCCGCATATTCTGAGAAACTTTCTGCGCTTTTATGCATTAACCATTATCAAACGAATTAACGATGCAACGGCTTTTACTTTGGTTCAGCACTGGAGGGAGGCTAGCTATGCCGTTCTTTAATGAAGCGAGCCGTATATATACGCTTGAAGAAGTCAATTTCATGAGGCGCATCTATTCAGATGCAGCGACCAAACTGGAAGAACGTGAACTGGACTATGCAGCAATTGATCTGTCTAGCACAATAATCATGCTCTACGAGAGCGGCCTTCGTGACCTTGGCTACATTACTGAACTAGCTGTTCGATTGGCCCACCAAAAGTTTCAGTTCCGTCATCCATACGACAATTTCCCGGCTGCTAATTCCAACATGGAGGCAGCGAACGAAGATTAGATTGCGATGGGAACAAATCTGCTTCGACGCAGTTTCACGTAATACATCGATACCACCTCGCGTCAGGACAATTCTCTCACCACTAGAAGCGTCGCTGATGCAGCCCTGCCTAGCTCGTCCCTCGGCGGGGCATCTTTTCTCTGGGAGGGAAGATGGCTTGGGGAAAACCAGTAGATGTCGAACTCTATGGAATAGGAAAATACCGCGTTGTACCGGATACATCGACGGCCGCACGCTGTCTGCTGAACGATTGGCCTAAAGATGCCCACGGTAAGGAATACGAGGAAGCCCTGCAGGCCTGCCTCGCAGATTTGAAAGGTCTGCCAAACACAGCACGAAGGTCATTTGTCAAAGCCGCCAAGGCCGCTGGAATGACAATCCGATCCAACCAATGGAATTGAGATCGTTCAGGTATTTCCGAGACTCCCTGAACGGTAGCGCATGGCAAGGACATGCACCTCATTTGCCAAGCGCGGCCCCGACGCCTGCCGAAAGCGTCGGGGCTTTACTGTTTATGAGAAAGCGCGGAGACTTTGGTTCCTCCATCGCTTTCAGATCAACTGGCTTAGTATAACGCAAGTGCTGACACTACAGACTGCAGCGAATGCCAGAAACTTCGGCAATGACATGCGTTCGATCCATCGAACTGTCCACAAACGCGGCTCATCGACTGTCTTTTTGCTGTACATTCTCCCCTCCCTTTTTTTCGCGGGGACTTTTTATCGTACAGTCAAAAAATTGTCACCTATATCTTAGGTTTATATCAATGTCTCAGCAGACCAGTTCTTGGGCCTTTACAAGCGCGAAGTCCTGAATAAAATAATTTTGTCCAGGTATATGACCTTCCTTAGCCCCGCGCCATTGAGCGGCGGGGTTCTTTTTGGTCAAACCTTTTTATCCTGTGCCAGCGCGGCCAGCACTTGATCGAGACGCTTGTTCGTCTCCTTCAGACCCTCGCGAGTTTCGTCTCGCATTTCTTTCATGCCTTCCCGCAGTTGCTTTACATGGTCATCAAGATCGACGCGGCGAACGTACTCGTCTCTGACCCGGTTCACTCGATCATGCAACTGGTCGTCGCCGTCTTTCTGTGACTTTGATAGAGAGCGAAAGGCTGCGATCAGTGCGCCGCTGAAGAAGACAATCAGCGTGACGGCTGTGCCCATGAGCCATTTCAAGTCTTCAGACATTACCAGCAGCCCCGCGATTTCCCAAAAGCATTGTGAGAAGCGATCCCCTGCCCAGCTAGGATATCGTTCTGCGCGATATAAACTGCCGTTGACGGCTCAAGGCTTATCTGCTTCCACCCGGCGCAGTTGCTCGCATTCGTCGCGCAACCCGCCAAGCTCAAGGCAGAGAGCAACAGCATCCATACCGATAATCTTTTCATCGATGTTCGCCCTTTTCTGAATTGCCTTGGCCGTCGCTTCTGCCGCCGCCACTGCTGCCCGTTGACGCTCTTTGATGGTTCCTGCAGCGTATCCGCCCGCCAGAAGTAGAAACGCCGCCACGAGGGCAGCGAGCGAGTATTTCAGCCAGTTTGGGATGAGCGCTAAGATCATGCTTCATTCCTCACCCGCTGGATGAAAAAGTAGAGACCAACACCGACAAGAGCGACCATTGCGACCGCAAGCGCCCACTGCATCGGGCCGGAGCCGGAAGCCATCGCGGATACGCCGCTAATCAAGCCACCCAGAGGCCCCCAGCTTTCCGGCTTCTTCAACACCTCTTTCAGCGAAGTATCTGACTGCACGGCCTTTCCAGTCGGAATCTGCGGCACCGGAGACGGCACGGGCGCACCGTCACGCGAGAACGCCAGCGCACGCGACCGAACCCGTGATACACGAGATAACCAGCCCTTACCGAACTTTTTGAACGTGGTTAGTGTCTTCAACCACGCCGCCCGCTCATCGCAAAGAGCATTGATGACTTTATCGGCAGCCATCTTCCTAACCGCCGCCAATGTCTTAGTGCCCATCACGCCGTCGTCAGCTGTGCCTACGACACGTTGCAGGAATTTCACGGCACGTGCTGGCCCGGAGTTGATAGCGAAGTCCATCACGGCATAGTCAACGCCTACCGGTAGATCGTCACCGAATATCTTGTTCCAATAGTTCTCGTGATAGATTTCCGTTGCTTTTGCCTTGGTCAGGGCCTTCACTTCGGCTTTTGAAACACGGTGCCCTTCCCACGCTGACAGCGTCGCAATAGTGATACCCAGATTGGTTGCACCGCCCGGATCATCAACGTCATCCACATACCCGCCCTCTTCTGAGAAGACATGCGGCATCGCTTTGGCAAAGGTTCCCTTGGCCATGATAACTCCTTTCCGCAGATGGACTCTTCGCCTGTTGGAAGAGCCTTTGTCTGTTGGTGATCTTTTCCAGAAATTCGACTGTGAGGTTCTTGAAACCGCCTGTCCGGTCACTAAATCGACGTCGTCATTCCAACTTTTCGTTCGATCAGATGGAGGTTTCGATGAGCGACCGTTTGTTTGACAGTCCTGTTTTCGTTAAGGACGGCGAGTATTTAATCCAAGAGATTGCAAGCATCGAAGATGCTATTGATTTTCTTTATGAATTACCCAACGAACAGCGCGACGTCATATATGAGGTTACCTGGAAAACCTGTTGCGACGCACAGAATGGGCTTAAACCAATTCGCGTAGCGCGTGACGCCTTCGAAGGCTTCGCGAGAAAGCGCAATCTGCTTGAACAGCCGGAAGCGGCAATCCCATGGATGACTAGCAAAGTCTCGAGCGGCGGTAGAATTCCGATGTGAGGCGTGCCATGCACTGGTATTTTCTAATTGAGGGCACAATCCTCGTTGCGCTGCTCTGGGTCATATCAATGCTTTTCTGGGATACCAGACGAAAACAATGAACATAGACCCCGGCTCGTTCCGGGGTTTTTCTTGAGGATTTTGTCGTCAAAGGGTTGTCCGCAAAACTGGCAAGGGCCATTACCGCCTGATCTTCTCCAAGACAAAGGTAATTCACCAAATGTTAGTAAGATGGTCCGGTTTCGGAATGGTTTCGGTTTTCGTCCTGATCGCAGGGATGCTGGGAGCGACTTACCTATTGAGACCGTATTTCATGCAGAGCATGGCGCTTCATCCAGCGGCATATGTCGCAAACGGTATCGGTCTAGTTGTCGGCGCAGTCGCAAACCTCTTCGTGGCTGCAGTTTTCAAGAAGATTTCAGCGGACACGTATCACAGCTTTATGGGTATCAGCATGATTGGATGGTCTGTGATCGGCGCCATTGGTGGAGCTGCTCTCGCAGCTTACGGCTGGACACTGTGAATGCCGCGTCTCAACGATTGCATCTTTGCAAGTTTGTGAGATGATGAAGTGGTGCGGTTGAAGCCCCCGCTTCAACTACGCACAGCCTCGGCAAGCCCCCCGCCGAGGTTTTTTATTGGCAAAGAAAAAGCCGCCTTAGTGGGTGGCGCGGTGTGCCGAGTTATCGATATCGTTATTCGGGCCATTCAAACGCGGGCAATTCGGCAAGAAAGTCTCCCGAACTCGGTTGTTCGCGCTGTCCGCTCTTTACCTTTTCGAGTTCGCCAAGCGAGTAGGTCCATATCTGATCACGCCAGACGACGAACGCCTGTGCTTCAGAGGTGGTTCGGGAAATCTGGACAGCGGAGATAAGTGGAATTTCTGCCTGACTTCGGCTTAGATGCCGAGAACAGGAGATACCATGACGAGACGACCACGCCGGAACCACAGCCCGGCTTTC
>Ga0180219_1000357_pt1 | contig 40497 bp, 31 predicted proteins | sample eDN3rd30CBELigMG_FD_151338 | JGI IMG/M metagenome (GOLD analysis project Ga0180219, IMG submission 151338) | Enriched Miracle-Growth compost microbial communities from Emeryville, California, USA - eDNA 3rd pass 30_C BE-Lig MG (version 2)... ... | reverse complement strand
ATATCCCCAGCTTCCAGCTCTTTTTGCTCAGTTCAAATGCCAGGTGAACCGTGGCATACTCATCGCAGGTAGGTGTGTCAGTGTGATCAAGACGCATCGTCGAGGTCCCTTCGAGGTTGGATCGTTTGCAATCCAATCCTACCTCCTGGCCACCTACCGTCCCATAGTATCTGAGGAGCCTGCGCAGCAGGCGTCTCGAAGGACGAGGGCGTCAAGCCGAAGCCTGTCAGTCGCCGTGGCCGGCATCATGCGGTTGGAACACTGCGACGTATCGCCCCGTCCTTCGAGACGGCGCTACGCGCCTCCTCAGAGTCTGACTGGAAATGAAGTGCCGTTTCTAAAGGATCTTCTGCTGCAATTACCCCCTTGACTTCTGGATCCCCGCTCGTCTGCTGCGCAGACGTCGGGGATGACACTGCGGCAACGTACTGCAACCAATGTCATTCCCGACGCGCCGCAGGCGCGAGCGGGAACCCAGGAGTCAAGGGCTGCTACCTTTCCATGCTCTGCAGCTTTTCAGTCAGACTCTCAGGATGAGAGCTTCAAGCGTTGAATCGAAGAAGAGTGCCTAGCGTCCACCTCCATTCACAATCCACTAAACACTCAGGTAAGTCCGCAAAACGAAATCATTATCCTTGAGCTCGGAAGACGTGCCGGAAAAGCAGATCTCACCCTTGTTCAAAACATGATTGCGATCGGCGACGGCCAGCGCCACCCGCAGGTTCTGCTCGACAAGCAGGACAGCCAACCCCTCCTTCTTCAGTCCTTCCAGGATCTGAACGATCTCGTCGACGATGGTCGGCGCCAGACCTTCCGAGGGCTCGTCGAGCAATAGAAGCGCCGGATTCAGCATCAGGGCCCTGGCGATCGAGAGCATCTGCTGCTCGCCGCCGGAGAGCTGGAAGCCGAGATTGCTCTCGCGCTCCTTCAACCGCGGGAAAAGGCCGTAGACCCGCGCCAGGGTCCAAGGTGTCTTGGTATCCTTGACGCCGCCACGGGCGAACACCGTCAGGTTTTCTCGAACCGTCAGACTGGGGAAGATGCCGCGCTCCTGCGGCACAAGGCCGATGCCCATGCGCGCGATCGCATGGGTCGGCAGGCCGGAGATGTCGCGCCCGTTGTACCGCACGGCGCCCTTGCGCGGTTTCAGGTAGCCCATGATGGTGAGGATTGTCGTCGTCTTGCCGGCACCGTTGCGGCCGAGCAGGCAGACGATTTCGCCGTTCTGCACGCTCAGCGATACGCCGTGGAGAATGTGGCTTTCGCCGTAATAGGCGTTGATGTCGGAAAGCTCGATCATCGGTCAGCCCGCCATGCCAAGGTAAACCTCGCGGACGCGCGCATTGGCCTGGACTTCGGCGCAAGTGCCGCTCGCCAGCGCCTCGCCGTAGTAGAGAACCGTCACCCTGTCGGCGAGAGAGAACACCACTTTCATGTCATGCTCGATCATCAGGATCGCCAGATTTGACGGCAGGCCACGGATGAGATCGATCATGCGCTGGGTCTCCAGCGGCGACATGCCCGATGTCGGCTCGTCAAGCAGCAGCAGCTTCGGCTCGCTCGCCAGCGCCATGCCGATTTCCAACTGCCGCTGCTCGCCGTAGGAGAGATGACGCACGAGACGGGAACCGTCGCATTCGATATGGACGAGGGCCGCCAGTTCCCCGGCGCGTTCTAGCACGTCCGCATAATGCGCGACGGCCCTCACGCCGTTCCATGTATGGCCGCGCCGGGCCTGAACCGCGAGGCGCAGATTTTCGAGGATGCTCAGGTTCTGAAACAGATTGTTCTTCTGGAAGGTGCGGGCGATACCGAGGCGGTTGATGCGGTCCGGCGGCTGGCCAGTGATGTCGATATCTTCCAGAAAGATGCGCCCGGAACTCGGCCGCAACTGGCCGCCGATCTGGTTGGCGAGGCTGGTCTTGCCAGCCCCGTTGGGGCCGATGATGATGTGGCGCTCGCCCTGCTGCACATCGAGCGACAGGTCTTTCGTCACGATGAGGCTGCCGAAGGAACGGCACAGGCGATCGGTGCGCAGCACGCTCATGACGCCCTCGCCGGTTTGAGCCGCCGGAATGTGCCCCAGAATCCATCCGGGAAGAACAGCACGCAGCTGATGAAGACGCAACCGATGATCAGCATCCAGTGGTCGCTGTAGGAACTCACCAGATTCTTCATCAGCAGGAAGATCGCAGCCCCGATGCCGGGGCCGATCAGGGTTCCGCCGCCGCCCAGCATGACCATGATGAGAATATCACCCGAGGCGCTCCAGTGAATAGCATCGGGAGAGATAAAGCCGTTGAAGAGCGCATAGAGTCCGCCGGCAAAGCCGGCGATGGTCCCGCTGATGATGAAGGCAAGAAGCTTGTAGGCCTTCACATTGTGGCCGATTGCCTGCATGCGCCCTTCGTTTTCACGAATGCCGACGAGAACGTGACCGAGCGGAGAGCCGATCAGCCGCTTCAGCCCCAGATAACAAAGGACGAAGAAGACGAAGGTCATGTAATACATCACCGTCCGGCTCTCCAGGCTCCAGACGAGAAAGGCCGGCTTCTCGGGGATGCCGATGCCGTCCGAGCCTCCCGTCACGTCGCGCCATTTCAGGGCGACGGAATAAGCAAGCTGCGAGAACGCCAGGGTGAGCATCAGGAATGTGATGCCGGTCGCGCTGACGCAGAAATATCCGATGAAGGCCGATCCGGCGGCGGCGAGAGCGACGCCTGCGGCAACGCCGAGCCATGGATCGAGATTGAACAGCGAGGCCAGCACGATCACCGCATAGGCGCCGACGCCGAAGAACGCCGCATGGCCCATGGATGGCAGGCCGGTGAAGCCGAGCAGGATGTCGAGGCTCATGGCGAGGATGGCGAAGATGAATATCTCCGATGCGATCGTCAGTTGATGGTTGCCGACGAATAGCGGCGCGAGCGCCAGTGCGGCAACGACCAGGGCTCCGACGATCCTGCTTCGCCTCGTCGACAATTCCGCGAGCGGATTTCGCGCCGAGCTGCTGCCCGACGAGCCCATGTGCTTGACGCCGAAAAAGCCCTGCGGGCGGGTGAGCAGCACAACCGCCATCACCAGATAGATCAGGAACAGCGCCATCGACGGCACATAGGCCTTGCCGAACGTGTCGGCCATGCCGATGAGTACGCTGCCGACGAAGGCGCCGCGCAGACTGCCCATGCCGCCGACGACGATGACGATGAAGGCCGGAATCATGACCTCCGAATCCATGCCCGGATAGAGGCCCATGATGGGGCCGGCCACGACGCCGCCGAGGGCCGCCAGGGCGACGCCGACACCGAAGACGCCGGTGAAAAGCAGGGGCACATTCGCGCCCAGGCCCGACGCCATGGCGGCATCGTCGACGCCCGCACGCACCATAGCGCCGAGACGCGTGCGTTCGATGCAAAGCCAGAGGACGAGCGCCAGCGCCAGGCCGATGGCGATGAGAAACAGCCGATAGACCGGGAATATGCCGGCGCCGACCTGTACCGCGCCGGACAGAACCTCCGGCACCGCCATATTCTTGATGTTGCTGCCCCAGATCGTGCGCACGAGATCGAAGAAGACGAAGGTGAACCCGAACGTCATCAGCACCTGATCGAGATGGCCGCGCCGGTACAGAGGCCGCAGAAACAATATCTCCACGGCCATACCGATGATGGCTGTCGGTATGGGCGCGAGTATGAGAGCGAGCCAGAAGCTGGCGGTGAGTTGATAGATCGTCAGGCCGATATAGGCGCCCAGCATGAAAAACGAGCCGTGCGCCAGGCTCACGACATTCATGAGCCCGAAAATCAGCGACAAACCAGCCGCCATCAGGAACAGAAGCATCGCGTAGACGAGGCCGTTCAGCAACTGGACGAGAAACAAATCCATAACCCGCCCCGCTCCGCCTCGTCCATTTTTAGATCGTCTAAATTCACCAGGAGCGCCACCAGAAGCCCTCATCCTGAGGAGCGCTCAAAGAGCGCGTCTCGAAGGGCAAGGGCGTCAGGCCGCAGCCGTTCCTCACACGCCTTCGTCCTTCGAGACACAACGCGAAGCGCTGCTCCTCAGGATGAGGGCTTCTGGGAGTTTCAGCCACACGCAAGCCGGCTTTGGCATCATCAACCTCGCTTTATTTCTTCCAAAGCCTGTCACTGGCGATGGCCGCGCCCTCCGCAAGGGCCTTGAACTTCGCCCACACGATGGTCGGCGCAATCAGGGTCTCGGCCGAAGCGACGGTGGAGAAGCCGCAATCGGCGCCGGCGAGCACCCGCTCGCGCCCGACGAGATCGGCATAGTGCTGAATGCGCTGGGCGACGAGGCGCGGATGTTCGACGAAGTTCGTCGTCGAATCGATGACGCCGGGGATGAGGACCTTGTCGTCAGGGATCTTGACCGACTGCAGGTCTTCCCATTCGTGCGCGTGGCGCGGATTGGCGCCCTCGAAGCTGATCGCTGACGGCCGCGCCTTGACCACCGTGTCGAGGATCTTGGCGAAGGGGATGTCGTAGGTGTGCGGCCCCTCGTAATTGCCCCAGCAGATGTGCATGCGCATGGATTCCGACGGGATGCCAGCGGTCGCTGCGTTGAGCGCCGCGATGTTGCGCTGGGCGATGCGGAGGAATTCCTCGTCGGTCTTGTCGCGATACTGGTTGTTGCGCGCAGATGCGAGGTCGGGACAATCGATCTGCAGGACAAAGCCAGCGTCGACGACGGCCTTGTATTCGACGGCCATCACTTTCGCCAGGGCCTCGATATAAACATCCTCATTCTTGTAATGGGTGTCGATGATGAACTTGGTGAGGACGCCCGGGGAAGCGCAGGTGAGGAAGGCGTCGACAGGCTTGTTCTTCGCGACGGCGGCCTTGAAATGCGCGAGATCCTGCTCCAGCGGCTCGCGGTTGGTATAGGACAGAGGACCGATGCAGGCCGGATATTCGAAATGTTCGAAGGGCTGGCCGCGCATCTTGAAATCCGGATGGTCGAGGCGGTCGCGGCCCATCATCACATTGCGGCTGGCCGCGGCGGCCTCAGGCGAATTGCCGACGCCGGCGACGCGGCCCTTGATGTAAAACGTATAGGACAGCTTGCTGACCTCGCCGTCATTGACGATGTCGATGCCCGACGCTTTCTGCTTGGCGACGATTTCATCGACGGATTCAGCGGCGACCGCATCGAAGCGTGCCGGATCCACCGCCTTGCCGCTTTCCCTTGCCGCCAGCAATTCAAACAGGCGCGGCGGACGCGGCAGGCTGCCGACATGGGTCGTCAGAATGCGATCGGTGCTAAGCTTCATAGACGTATCCTTCCCGCGGTTATATCTCGATGGTTCTTGTGCCGGTCGAAGCCGGCTTCCTTCAGAACGTTTTCACACCCGGATCCTGGACGTTCTCGATGGTCTTGAAGTCCTTGATGACCATGGCGCCGTCGATCTCCTTCACCTCGCAGATGTAGGTATTCTGGATGGGATGATGGGTGACGGGATCGAAGCGGAAGGGACCACGCGGCGCCTCGAACGAGACTTTCGCCATGGCGGCGGCAAGTTTGTCCTTGTCGGTCGTGTCGCCGTCCGTCGCCTTGATCGCCTCGTCGATGACACGCGCCGTGACATAACCGTAATCGGAGAACGACGTGGGAAGGCCCTTGTATTTGTCCTTATAGGCGGCAACGAACTCGTGGTTCACCGGCGTATCGAGCACCGGCGTATAGATCTGCGGACAGATGATGCCGAGAGCCGCAGCACCCTGCGCGGCAAGGACTGTGGTGTCGACGATGGCGGAGAAGCCGGTGAGGCGGGTCTTGCGGTTAACACCAAGCGACGCATATTGCTGCACGAAGCGCACCGCATCGGTGCCGGTGAAGAAATTGAAACTCGTCGAGGCGCCGGCGGCGGCCATATCGGTGAGATAGACCGAGAAGTCGGTGGTGCCCAGCGGCGGATAGATTTCCTTGACGATCTTGCCGCCCTTGGCGACGTAAGCATTGGCAAAGGCGCGCAAGGTGTCGCGCCCGGCCACATAATCGGTGCCGGCAAGAATGACATCCTTCGACAGGTTGTCGTACATCCACTGCGCCATGGGCGTGCAGAGCTGATAGGTCGTGATGGTGGTGCGGAAGAGATAGGGAATGCGCTGCCAGGTGATCTGGTCGCTGCCGGCGCCTGAGACAACGAGGAAGGCTTTGCTCTGCTTGACGAAGTTGAGCATGGCCAGCGCGACATTGCTCGCCTGTGGGCCGACGATCATGTCGACCTCGTCACTCTCGACGAACTTTCTCGCCTTCTGCAAGCCGATCTGCGCGTTGAACTGATCATCCTCCTTGATCAGCTCGATCTTGCGGCCGGCAATCGTCCAGTTGATCTTGTCGAAATGCAGGCTCATGCCGTTGATGTTGTCGACGGCGGTATACCCCGTCGGTCCTGTAAAGCTGTTCATGATGCCGAGCTTTATCGGCTTGCGCGTCTGGGCGAGAATCGCCGGCGCCGGGAATCCGAGCGCCAGGGCGCCGCTGCTCGCGGCAGCGCCTTTCAAAAGGCCGCGTCTCGTTGAACTGGCGGACCGTCGGCTGCCACGCTGCATTGATTGCGTCATCGGCTTCCCTCCCTTCGAATTCACGCTTCGTTATTGTCAGATTGGCTGGCTCTTGCTGATCGCTGTTCGCGAGACCGGGTGCCGCGCCAGCGGCGCGAGGCGTTCTCTCCTCCCGATTTCATTCGAAGTCTTATGTCGTAAAATGAAACTCTAAGTCATTTTATAGATGTTCTCTTGGCTAGGCTGCCGTGTCAAGAGCCGAGGCGAAGCAGGCAGCGCCAAAAATAAAAGCCCCGCCGCGGAGAAACCGGAGCGGGGCCAAATCTTCAGAGGGTAAATTTTTGATCTGCGGGTCAGAATAATTCAGCGCTTGCTTTAGCGGACTTGCTTTAACGGACTTGCTTTAACGGACTTGGCATTCACCCAAATCCCGCCAGGCTCGGCCGCCCTCATCGTCGAGAGCAGCCTCGACAATCAATTGCAGGCCGCCAAGGACGGGCATCGGATGGCGGGCCATGGCGCGCCGCAATCCTTGCCGATCGCAGCTATCAACCGTTTCGGCGAATTCACTCACTCGCGCAGCGACAAATTCACCTACGTCCACATTGCTTGCCGCAGCCAGCAGCGCCATGCGGCTTCTGAATGCCCCGCCGATGGAAAGCACCGCGGCCGAGGCGACTTTTGGATGCGAACAGGTCGCGATGATCTCTTCGATCTCCATATGCAACTCCCATCTCGTTCCGCCCCCAATCAGGCAGGCCCCGCTGGGCCATACGCACCACACCGGGAAGGAACTTCGTGAGAAGCTACATAGGGGCGAAAACCGACAGGAAAATGACCTGGAACGCCCGGAACGTGATTCTTTTGGGGCAGCCGCGTGTTTTAACCGCCGTCGGCGATAAGACCCGCCGCCTTGATGCCCGTCGAAGCCGCGAGTTCATCGTTGTCAGACGTATCGCCCGACACGCCGACGGCGCCGATGATGCGGTTGTCCTTGTCGCGGATCAGCACGCCGCCGCCGACCGGCAGAATGCCGCCATCGGCCAGATGGGTGACGGCGCCGAAGAAATGCGGACGGTCCATCGCGAGCTTTTCGATACGCTTGCTGCCGGCGCCCCAGGCAATGGCGCCATAAGCCTTGCCGAACGCCACCTTCCAGCGCATCAGGCTGGTGCCGTCTTCCGCGGCGCTGGCCTTGAGCGCGCCGCGAGCGTCCAGGACAATGATGGCGAGCGCATTGAACTTGCCGGCGCGGGCATGGGCAAGCGCATCCTTCACAATCGTCTGGGCCTGGTCGAGCGTGAGTTCGGACATTGAATTCCCCCAATTGAAAACATTGCTATGGTCGATCAGCTTTTTGACACAATCACAGGCACCCTGTCGATACGCCGTCGAGGTGATGTTCCGGCAATCGCACAACGCTCAAGCTGAGGCCCGTCGAGGCGCACGACAGCAGCGGCCCCTTCTTCATTCATGCGCGCGACGCCGGTGTGTCTGCCCGCTCTCAAGCCGGTCACATCGTGATCTTTACATCACACATGTTCGTTCGATTTTTCGCCTGGAGAACGATCTATCTGTCGTCCGTGCGCAAACGCACATCATCCGCAAAAGTCATTGCTAACGTCATAATTCTGGGGGATCATGCCTTCGCGGCGAAGCAGTTCGTAGCGGGGGGAAACCGCGTCGAAAGGAGACACGCATGGATCGTAGATTTTTTCTGAGATCACTTGTTGCAGCCGCAGGTGCTGCCGCACTGGTTCCTGTGCTGGGACTTGAGAATGAAGCCTCGGCTGCTCCGCGCGCCAAGACCGACGTCAAGCCCGATGTCAACTCCGCCCCGGCCGATACGCTCGATGCTGACGCACCGGCGGAAGGTGCGACTGAATCGCAATTTTATTATTACCGCCGGCCGCGGCGCTACTACTACCGCCGCCCGCGTTATTACTACTACCGTCGTCCGCGGTATTATTATCGTCGTCGCTATTATCGCCGGCGCTACTGGTAACAGGGCGCCTGACGCAAACACTTCCCCTCGCGAGACGATCGCGAGGGGATTTTCTTTGGGGCCGATTACCAGACGCCGGTGTTCTGCATCGAGGCCCAGGGTTCCGCTTTCGCCAGGCCATCACCCTTCTGCAGGAGCTCGATCGAAATGTTATCGGGCGAGCGGATGAAGGCCATCTTGCCGTCGCGCGGCGGACGGTTGATCGTCACGCCAGCTTTCATCAGCCGGTCGCATAGGCCATAGATATCGTCGACCTGATAGGCCAGATGGCCGAAGTTGCGGCCGCCGGTATAGGCTTCCGGATCCCAGTTGTAGGTCAGCTCGACGAGCGGCGCCTTGCTTTCCCTGGCGGCCTCGACATCTTCGGGCGCCGACAGGAAGATGAGCGAGAAACGCCCCTGCTCGCTCTCGACCCGGCGAACTTCGACCAGCCCAAGCTTGTTGCAATAGAAATCCAGCGAGGCGTCAAGATCGGCGACGCGGACCATGGTGTGGAGATATCTCATAGGATCATCCTCTTACTTCGAAATCTTCGAAAGCTTTTAGCCTGAACGCGACGGCAAGGTAAGAGGTAGAAAATCCTCCAGCGGAGGTCTTACAATACCATCATTGGTGCGGTGGAGGAGCTGACATGGAACGCAGAACATTCATTGCCGGCGCGGCGCTGGCGACAACCCTGCCCGTCGCCTCCAAAGCCGACCCCGTGGACGAGGCCCGCGCGATGGCCGAGCGCTTCGCATCAACCTTGACCGCCCATGATATGGACGCCTTCGCGGCGCTATTCGGCGATGACTATACCAACCACCAGGTGAGCGCCGCCGCCCCCGCACCGCCGGCAACCGTCTCGCCCAAGCAGGGATCGGTCGGTTTCTTCAAGGCGCGGCTGGCGGGCATGCCCGACCTGAAAGTGACCGTGGAAGCCGTCGTCGCTTCCGCCGACAAGGTGGCGGCGAGCTTCGTCTACGAGGGCACGCATGGCGGAACCTATCTCGGCGTGCCGGCGACCGGCCGCAAGCTGCGCTTCACATCCTGCGACATCTTCCGCATCAAGGACGGCAAGCTTGTGGAACACTGGGGCATGGGCGATATCGCCGGGCAGCTCGCCCAGCTAAAGGGGTAGCGATAACGGCTCATGAGGCTTTCCGGCAGATGAAGATAGAATGACAGACAGGTCGACGGCCACTCCTGCGACGGCCTCCTCCGCCCTCAAGCAGCGCGCCGCCGCCCTGTCGATTGCGGCAAGTGCGCTGCTGACCATCGGCAAGCTTGTCGCCGGCCTGCTGTCGGGTTCGCTGGCGCTGATGTCGGAGGCCCTGCACAGTCTCATCGACACCGGCTCCACCATCCTTACCTGGTTCGCCGTCCGCGCCGCCGATGAGCCCGCCGACGACGAACATCATTACGGGCATGGCAAGATCGAGGCTGTCGCGGCGCTGGCGGAGACCGGCCTGCTGATCGTTCTCGCCATCGGCGTGCTCTATGAGGCAGTCAAGCGGCTCATCAGCCATGAGAGCGCGCCGGTGGAAACGGGATGGCTGGTGTTCGCCGTGCTTGGCGTCGCCATCGTCGTCGATGCGGTGCGCTGGCAGTCGCTGGCGCGCATTGCGCGTGAGACGAAGAGCGATGCGCTCGCCGCCGATGCCTTGCATTTTTCCAGCGATCTCGTCGCCTCCGTGCTGGTGACCATCGGCCTGGTAGCGACGCGATACGGCTTTCAGCAGGGTGACACGATCGCCGCCGTCGGCGTCGCCGTCTTCATCGGCATTGCCGGCTACCGGCTCGGCCGGCGCACCATCGATACGCTCGTCGACACGGCGCCGGAGGGCGTTGCCGAGGAACTGCATGAGATCGTCGAGAGCGTGCCGGGCGTCGCCGAGATCGAGGATCTGCGGCTGCGCCAGACCGGTGCGACCGTCATCGGCGAAGTGACCGTCGGTGTCGCGCGCACCCTGCCGGTCGACCGCATCATGGCGATCAAGCAGGAGATGTCGCGACGCATCGTCGATAGAATCCCGGACTCCAATATCACCATCATCGTCAACACGCGGGCACTCAGCGACGAGACGGTGATGGAGCGCGTGCTGATGGCTGCGGCGCGCAAGCGCCTGCCGGTGCACCATGTCACCACGCAGGAGATCGATGGCGTCAAATCGATCAGCCTCGATCTGGAACTCGACGGCCGCATGGCGCTGGGCGCGGCGCATGAGGTCGCCTCGAGCCTGGAAAATGCCATCCGCGGCGAGCTCGGCACTGAGATCGAGGTCGACACGCATATCGAGCCGCTGGAAGTGCGCGAATTGCAGGGCGAGAATGCCACGGCGGAGCGCACGGCCATGATCACAGCAGCCCTGAAGGCGATCGCGGCGACATCGAAAGTCGTGACCACCGTGCACGACGTCCGGGCGCGGATCACGCCTGTCGGCCTTGTCGTCAACTATCACTGCTGGGCTGATGCCGGCGCCAGCGTCGGCGACGTGCACGACGAAGTCGACCGGCTCGACCGCGCGGTGAAGACGCAGTTCCCGGATGTGGCGCGGATCGTCGGCCATGCGGAGCCGTTCGGGTCTTGAATTCTTGAAACCTGGTCAAAGACAACGGAAGCCCTCATCCTGAGGAGCAACGCTTTGCGTTGCGTCTCGAAGGACGGAGGCGTCACGCCAGGGCCAACCAACGGCAGACTGGTTCTCGCGATAGGAAGGTTGCGGCCTATCGCCCTCGTCCTTCGAGACGCCTGCTGCGCAGGCTCCTCTGGATGAGGGCTTCTGGAAGATTCTTCAGCTCCCAGGTGGCATTTCCAAACCTGTAAGCCTATGCCATGATCCTCCTCCCGATGGCTGCATAGACGGCCACGGGTGACGGAGGAATCGACGATGCGAATGGTCCCGGCTCTGCGGAGCATCGGCATTGCAGCGCTGTTGCACATGACTAGTCCCGCCGCGGCGGACGATACCATCAGGGTCGCCGTCTCCAACCTCGGGTTCTGGTCGGTGGAGACGCCGAGGGTTGGCCAGCAGGGCGGCATCTTCAAGAAGCACGGGCTGATCCTCGACATCTACGGCACGGCAGGCGCGGGTGAGACCTTGCAGGCGGTCATCGCCGGTTCGGCCGATATCGGCATCGGCCTTGGCACGTCGGGCGCCATGAGTGCGTTCCAGAAGGGCGCGCCGATCCGCATCGTCGGCTCCAACTTTACCGGCGCCGGCGATCTGTTCTGGTATGTGAAGACGGAGTCGCCGCTGAAAAGCCTGCGCGACGCGACCGAGAATACCTCCGTCGGCTTTTCCAGCAATGGCTCCAGCACCCACATCGCCCTGCTGACCCTGCTGAAAGAAATCGGCTCCAAGGGCCGGTCTCAGCCCGGCGGCAGTGTGGCCGCGACCTTGACGCAGGTGATGTCCGGCCAGATCGATGTCGGTTATTCCGCCCCGCCCTTCGCCCTACAGGAGGTGGAGGACGGCAAGCTGCGCATCATCGCCAGCGGCAATGACGCGCCGTCGCTGCGCGACCAGACGGTGCGTGTCGATATCGCCTCGCTGCAGTTCATCGAAAAGCGCCGCGAGGTGCTCGATCGCTTCCGCGCCGCCTACAATGAGGCGATCGACTGGATGTATGCGGATCCGAAGGCCATCGCGCTATGGTCGGCGTCGATCAACGTCTCGCCGAAGCTCGGGCAGATCGCGTCCGACCGTTTTCAGACGAAAGAGTCGCGCACCTACGATCGTTTCACCGGGCTCGACCAGATCATGGCTGACGCCATCCAGGCAAAGCTCCTGACGCGCAAGCTGACGCCGGAAGAACTCGATCGGCTGATCATGAAGCCGCCTATGTGAGGATAATAAAATGAAATATCGCCAACTCGGCCGCACCGGCCTAAAAGTTTCGGAAATCTCCTTCGGCACCGGCGACAATGCCGGCCTGATGATGAACGCCAGCGCCGATGAGCGCGCCCGCTCGCTGGCCCACGCCGTGGATCTCGGCATCAATTATTTCGACACCTCGCCGGACTATGGCAAGGGCGCGGCCGAGACCAATCTCGGCGAAGGCTTGAAGGAGATCGGCGCAAAAGCCATCATCTCCACCAAAGTCGAGATCATGCCGCCGGATTTCGCCGATATCCCCGCCGCTGTGGTGCGCAGCGTCGAGGCCAGCCTGAAGCGGCTCGGGATCGACAGCATCGACGTGTTGATGATCCACAATCCGCCGCGCCTGTCGCGCAACCTCGATGCCGCGCATTGGCCGCCGCTGACGCCGGACGACATGCTCGGCCCCGCGCTCGAAGGGCTGGAGCGCGTGCGCAAGGCCGGCAAGGCGAAGCATTTCGGCTTCACCTGCGAGAATGCCGAGCCCGCCGCCGTGAAGCCGCTGCTCGAAAGCGGCCATTTCGGCGTGATCAACTGCTGGTACAATATCGTCAATCCGACGGCGGGCGTGACGATGCCGGATGGCGTGCGCTACAGCCGCGATTATGAAAACTACCACGGCATGATCAGCGAAGCGGGACGCAATGGTGTCGGCGTCGCGGTGATTCGGCCGTTGTCGGGCGGCGCGCTCACCCAGCAGGTCGTCGATATGGGCGCCGCCGGCCGCCACGCCAATGCGGGCGGGATGTATACGCGCAAGCCGGAGTCGTTCCGGCCTGAAGTCGAGCGCGGGCGCGCCTTCGCCTTCCTGCATCAACCGCCGCGCACCCTGCCCGTCGCCGGCTATCAATTCGCCCTGGCGCATGAAGCGGTCTCGACTGTCGTCGGCGGCTTTTCCGATTTCGCGCAATTGCGGGAGATCGCCGAAGCCTCCGACTTTCCGCCGTTGAGCGCGCAGGAGATGGCGCGCATCACCGACGCCTATCGCCACAACTTCTATCTGCACGCCTGACGCCCGAACCATGCGGGAGACTTGATCATGTTGACTCGAGACAAGAACGAACTGCTCTGCCGCATCGAAGGCGAGGCGCCGATGGGGCAGATGATGCGGCGCTACTGGCTGCCGGCGCTGACGAGCGGCGATCTCGAAGCGGGCGGAGCGCCCAAACGAGTGCGGCTGCTGGGTGAGGACCTTGTCGCCTTCCGCTCGCCCGACGGCACCGTCGGGCTCGTCGATGAATATTGCCCCCATCGCGGCGCATCGTTGATGCTGGCGCGCAACGAGGACTGCGGCCTGCGCTGCATCTACCACGGCTGGGCCATCGACCCGCAGGGCACTGTGGTAGAGACACCGGCGGAACCGCTCGAGAGCAAGTTGAAGGAGCGCGTGCGCTCGACCGCCTATCCGGTGCGCGAACTCGGCGGCATTGTCTGGGCCTATATGGGGCCGGCCGGGCAAGAGCCGCGCCTGCCCGATTTCGAATTCACCGGCATGCCTTCGGATCATGTCATGATCATGCGCTCGCGCGAGGAGTGCAACTGGGCGCAATGCCAGGAAGGCGTCATCGATTCCGCGCATTCGAACTATCTGCATTCCAACGGCATCAAGCCGAAGGAAGGCCTTGCCGTCACCAGCCTCGGAGAGAAACTGCAGTTCGGCCGGCCCTCCAACGATGGCGCGCCGAAGCTGGAGGTGGAAACGCAGCCCTATGGCTTTCGCTATGCAGCGCTGCGCAAGCCGCTGCAGAACCCGGAGCAGAACCGCTATGTGCGCGTGACCTTGTATGTAGCCCCGTGCTTCGGCATCATCCCGGCGCCGAAAGGCCTCGGCATGATGCAGTTCTTCGTACCGATCGATGATACGCACACCATGTTCTATTATGTGTTCTGGTCCTACGACAAACCGTTCGACCAGCAGACGCGCGATCAATACGCCTTCAATCATGGGCTGCGGGTCGGCGTCGACATGGACGAGAATTTTCGCAAGATCCGCACGCGCGAGAACAACTGGATGCAGGACCGCGAGGCGATGAAACGCGGCGAGACATTCTCCGGCATCTTCGGCATCAATGTGGAAGATTTCGCCGTGCAGGAAAGCATGGGGCCGGTGTTCGACCGCTCGAAGGAACATCTCGGCGCCAGCGATCTCGCCGTCATCCACTTCCGCCGGTTGATGCTGGATGCGGTCGAGCGCTTTACCAGCGAAGGGGTACCGCCGCCGGGACTGAATGCAGATTTTGACTACGGCAAATTGCGCGGCGCGGAAGGCATGGTGCCGCATTCGGAGCCGTGGCAGAGCGTGCTGGGTGAAGGTGTGCCGAAGGCTGCGGCGGAGTAGAGCTCCCCACCCTCATCCGCCCCTTGCTGCGCAAGGGCCACCTTCTCCCGCCCTGCGGGAGAAGACTAAGTGCGCGTTCTTCCTTCTCCCGTTTCTTTAACGGGAGAAGGTGCCCCTCGCATCGCGAGAGGCGGATGAGGGCTCTTACTGCTCAATAATCTTCTTGAAGCGCTCGATCACATCCTTCGGCGTCTTCGCCGCGTTCTCGACGATTTTCAGAACCGCGTCGCCGTCGATCGGATCGACGACGAAGTTGATTTTCTTGGCTTCATCAAGAAAGGCCTGGTCCGTCATCATGTCGCGGAAGGCCTGCTTCAGCGCATCGGCGCGGTCTTTCGGCAGGTTGGCGGGGGCCGCGACCGGGAGCGCCATGAAGAACGGCATTTCGGCGAAGTCAAGCAGGGCGATCTGCGCCGGATCCTTCGTCAGCTCGCGCGCCATCGGCACATCGGGCAGTTCGGGCAGGCGCGTGCGCCGGCCGAGCTGGACGACGGCGTTGAGCTTATGGCTCTCCCACCAGTCGCGCATGTTGGTGGCGAAAAAGCTGACGTCGGCGAATTGCGCGTCGACCTCGCCGCGCTGCTGGGCGAGGTTGATGTCGGCGGCGCCGGGATAGCCGCGCACGATCTCGTAATTCAGGCCGAGCACTTCCTTGACCACCAGCGCGACGGTCAGATTGGTCGAGCCCGAGCGGTTGGAGCCGATGCGCAGCTTGATGTCCGGATCGCGCATCTGCGCGGCGGTCTTGACTGGATGGGTGGCGTTGATCGCCAGCACATAGGCATCGGTGGCATAAGCGGAGACCGAGCCGAGCCAGTTGATCTTCAGCGGGTCGAAACGGATGTTAGGGTCTCCGGTCAACGCCACCTGCGGCAGGCCGCGCTGCAGGACGCCGATGGTCAGTCCGTCGCTGTCGCCGGCGCCGAAGCGGTTGGCAAGCCCTATGCCGCCGGCGGACGGCTGGTTCGCCGTATTGACCACGGGCTTGCCGGGAATGTGGCCGGCGATATGGCGGGCGACCAGCCGGGCGCCGAGGTCGTAATAGCCGCCCGGCGAAAACGGCACGATCATCGTGATCGCCTTGCCCTTGTAGAAGGTCTCAGCCGACGACTCGGCCGCTACCGGAGCCGGCGAGGCCGTGGCAAGCAGGGTTATAAGGCCAGCAAACTGCAGCGCCGGAAGCGCTATTCGGACGGCTCGCATCTATTTCCTCCCATGTCGGCCTTTTTGGTGTCGGCCTTCTGATCAATCCGGTCTACCGGTTGGTTCGTGGACTAAGACTGGTTCCTGCGACCAATAATGTTTTCTCTAACCTGTTCCAGCCAACCCGCGAACGTGTCAAGCGCCTGATGGCCCTTGCCCAGAAGCTTTGCCAGCTCGCCTTCAGCCGCGTCGCTTCTGTTGGCGTCGGATTCGCGCAGCGGCGGCAGGATATGGGCATAATAGGTCTTGTCCAGCAGCCGATGCAGCAAGCGCTCACCCGGGAAGGGCTCGCCATTGTTGAGCGCGCGGGCGGCCTTCAGAAGGGAGCGGATATCATATTGCGTGGGGCTGATGTCCGGCACCTGCTTGCGCAGGCCCAGAAGCGTATAGACACCGACACGCGCTGTGCGGATCGAACTGTCCATCGTGAAGATAATGTCGTTCGATGTCTCGACGAACTGGCCCATCAGGCCAAGGTTGGTGCAACCGGCAGGCACCACATGCGGCCGGTCGCCCGCCGCGCGCGGCATGAACATCGAGGTGATATACGGCATCAACGCAAGGCGCGCCTTCGTGTTTGCCACGACCGCGTCAAGCTGGTCCTCGATGCCAAGATGATAGCAAAGCTCCGCCAATATCTCGCGCCCGGTGCAGGCCGGCATCGGCTTCTTGATGAAATTGCCTTCCTTGTCCATCAGCAGCGCGTAGACCCAAATCACCAGCACGTCCTTGGGCTGGTCAGGGAAATGCGGTTGGCGGTTGCAGGTAAAACTCATCACCCAGTTCGAGTCGGTGAAGGTGATGATTCCACCCGTCACCGTCTTGCCTGAATAAGGATCGTTGACCGAAAGCTCCTTCACCTTGTCGATGAAAGGTGACGGCTTGCAGGTGAGCGTAACAGATTCCCACATGGATCGATCAATGTCGCCGTAGAATTTCTCGGGCTTTCCGAAGATCGGCGACTTTTTCGCGAGGTTCTTCCAAAGCGCCCAATCACTGGCGTCGCCCGGATCATGCCTGCCACGTTCGAGCACCGGGGCGTGGTCCATGTCGCCATAAGCGGTGCCCTCGGTCATCGACCCGGTCAGCGCGAAAACCACATCTTTCGGACCAACGGGGATGACGGTGTCCGCACCGCCCACCTTGGCCCGGATAGAAGTGACGGTGCGCGCCGCGCCTTCGACGGCCATGTCGAGGTCATAGGCGCGGGTATCGAACTGCACCTTCACGCCGCGGTCCCGAAGATGCGTCACCAGCGGGCGGACAAAGCTGTCGTACTGATTGTATTTCGGGAAGACCAGCGCCGACATGTCAGCCAGCCCGTCAAGCGCATCGAGGAAGCGATGCATGTAGAGCTTCATTTCAAGCAGGCTCTGCCAGTTCTCGAAGGCGAACATGGAGCGCCAGAGATACCAGAAGTTGGTTTCGAGGAAGCCGGCGCTGAAATATTGCTCGATGGTGATATCGTCCAGGTCTTCCTTGCGCTTCAGCATCAGGCGGATCAGTTCCCATTGCTGCGCCTTCGAAAGGCCCAGCGAGGAAAAATCCCGGATCTTGCCGCGCTGGTGCATAAGCCGGGCTTTGGAGAAGTTCGAGTCGTTGTCGTTGACGAACCGGTATTCGTCGAGGACGCTGTAGCCCTTGGGCAGTTCGAGCGCCTGCACGTCCTGGAACATGTCCCACAGATTATCGTAGTTCCAGTTCATCTCGCGGCCGCCGCGGATGATGTAGCCATCCTCCGGATTGCCTGCGCCATCGAGCGAGCCACCCTCGATCCGCATCGTATCCAGGATGGTGATGTCCTCGCCCGCCATGCCGCCGTCACGGATCATATAGAAGGCCGCGGCAAGACCAGCGATGCCGCTGCCGATGATCCAGGCCTTGCGGCCCTTGACAGTCTCTGTCGGAACCGGACGGTTGCGCATATACGCACCCATCATATCGGGCGGCGGCAGCGTGTTGTCCGGGCTGTTGTGCCAGTAGGCAGCCGTCGTGTTGTTCTCGACTGTGAAGGATTTGCCGGTGTCGGGAATTTCAGCGGTCATGACGCCCTCTCTGAATCAATTCCACATCTCCGCCCGGGATCGGTGACGAGACTTCGTCGTCCACGCCAGATGGCTCTGCGCCGCGGTCCCACTCTCCCGTCGCCAAAGGCGAGGGGTCGCGGAACCCCATCAGGAACTCCCGGACATTTTCTTCACGCGAAGTGACACCAGTTTGTGTGAAGAAAATGCTCACTTCAAGCTGGAGGCCCGCTTCTGCCGCCGCGTGCCATCAAGCACACGTCCGCCCGCGACAGCCGCCTATGGGGTTCTCCATGAGATGATTCCGACGGAAGAGCCAAAAATCCCCGCCGGCTCATTGACAGGCCACAGTAATTTTGTTAGTGAATATTCACTTACATTTTGAGCAGATCAATTTTTTTGAATTTTCGGAGGGTTCGCCATGTTTGCAGGCCTGATGTCGTCGCGGCGGTTTGCGCCGCTGTTCTGGTGCCAGTTTTTCTCGGCCTTCAACGACAATTTCGTCCGCAACATGCTGGCGATGCTGATCCTGTTCAAGCTGGGGGCGGAACAGACCGGCGCGCTCGTCACCCTCGCGGTCGGCATCTTTGTCCTGCCCTCCATTTTCCTCTCGGCGCTCGGCGGCGAGATCGCCGATGCGCACAACAAGGCGCTGATCGCGCGGCGGCTGAAATTCGCTGAGATCTTCGTGCAGATGGTCGCCGCCGCCGGCTTCTGGTTCGCCTCGCTGCCGCTGCTCTATGCCGCCCTCTTCGGCCTCGGCACCATCGCCGCCCTGTTCGGGCCGATCAAATACGGCATCCTGCCCGACCATCTGGAAACGAAGGAACTGCCGGCCGGCAATGCGCTCATCGAAGGCGCCACCTTCATCGCCATCCTGCTCGGCATTGTGGTTGGCGGCTATGCCGCTTCGCACGGCCGCAGCGCGACGGGCGTCGTCGTGCAGCTGATGGTCATCGCACTGGCCTGCTGGCTGTCGAGCCGCGCCATTCCGGCCACGGCCGTCGCCGCGCCGGACCTGCGCCCCAACCGTAACATCTTCGCCTCCACCTGGAAGCTCGCCAGCGAGTTGCGTGATGACCGGCGCATCTGGACCGGCGGCCTTGCGGTAAGCTGGTTCTGGATGACCGGCGCCGTCTGCCTGTCGCTCGTACCGGTGCTGATCAAGCATCGCATCGGCGGCGGCATCGATGTGGAAACCGTGATCAACGCGCTGTTCGCCATCGGCATCGCGGTGGGCTCGATCGGAGCCGCGATCGTCGCCCATGGCCGCATCGTGCTGCTGCCGGTGCCGCTCGCCGCCTTCGTCATGGCCGCTTTCCTGGTCGATCTGGGCCTTGCCACCTGGTCGCTGCCAATCGCCACCAGCGAGATCGACATCACGGCCTTCCTCGCCAGCGCTCAGGGCGTACGCATCGCCATCGACGTGGCGGGCATTGCCTGCGCCGGCGGCTTCTTCGTGGTGCCGGCCTTCGCCGCCGTTCAGTCCTGGGCCGGCGAAGACCGGCGCGCCCGCGTGGTCGCCGCCGTCAACATCATCACCGCGCTGTTCATGGTCGGCGGCGCAGTCGTCACCGCCATCCTGCAGACGAGCCTCATCGGCCTCAGCGAGCCGACCCTGCTGGTTTTGCTCGGCGTGCTCAATGTGCTCGCCGGCATCTGGCTGTTCCGCAATCTGCCGGGCACATTCATGGCGGATTTCCTGCGGATGCTGTTCAAGCTCGTCTTCCGCATCGAGGTGAAGGGCGCCGAGAACGTGAAACTCGCCGGGGACCGCTGCGTCATCGCCGTCAATCACCTGTCCTTCCTTGACGCGCCGGTGATCCTGTCGCTGCTCGACGACAAGCCAGTCTTCGCCATCGATTGGCAGATCGCCAAAGCGTGGTGGGTGAAGCCGTTCCTGGGCGTCGCCCGCTGCTTTCCCATGGACCCGACGAAGCCGCTGTCGACGCGCGGCCTCATCAACGAGGTCAAGGCTGGCAACAGGCTGGTGATCTTCCCGGAAGGCCGTCTCACGGTCACCGGCTCATTGATGAAAGTCTATGACGGCGCGGCCATGATCGCCGACAAGGCCGACGCGATGATCGTGCCGGTGCGCCTCGAAGGGCTGGAGCGCACGCCGTTCACGCGCTTGCCGCGCAGCTTCGTGCGTCGCACCCTGTTCCCGAAAGTGCGCGTGACCTTCCTGCCGCCGCGCAAGCTCGCCATGCCGGTGGGCCTGATGGGCCGCAAGCGCCGGCAGGCGGCGGGCGCGGCGCTCTATGACGTCATGTCCGATCTCGTCTTCCGCACGTCGAACATCGACCGCACCCTGATGCAGGCGCTGGCGACGGCCGTGAAGGAATCCGGCAAGTCGAAGGTGATGCTCGAAGATCCGATCACCGGAAAGCTTAACGGGCGCAATGTCCTGATCCGCACCGCCATCCTGTCACGCAAGATCGCGGCACTGTCGGCGCCCGGCGAAAATATCGGCGTGCTGCTGCCCAACGCCAATGCGGTGGCGGTGACGTTCTTCGCGCTGCAGTCAGCCGGCAGGGTCGCCGCCATGCTCAATTACACGGCCGGCCTTTCCAACATGCAGTCGGCATGCCGGGCGGCGCAAATCCGCACCATCCTCACCTCGCGCGGCTTCATCGAGAAAGCCAATCTCGGTGCGCTCGCGGCCGAACTCGAGAAGACGCTGACGCTCGTCTACCTCGAAGACGTCGCCAAGACCGTCAGCACCGCCGACAAGCTGCGCGGCATGTGGGAGGCAGGTACGTCGCTCGAACCGCGCCAGCCCAACGATCCCGCCGTCGTGCTGTTCACCTCCGGGTCGGAAGGCGTGCCGAAGGGTGTCGTGCTGTCGCACAGGAACTTCCTGGCCAATGTGGCGCAGGTGGAAGCCCGTTTCGACATTACGCCGGCCGACATCATCTTCAACGTCCTGCCGGTGTTTCACTCCTTCGGCCTCCTCGGCGGCATGCTGCTGCCGATGCTGGCCGGCATGAAGTGCTATCTCTATCCCTCACCCCTGCACTACCGGCAGATTCCCGAACTCGTCTACGGCACCAATGCCACCGTACTGTTCGGCACCGATACATTCTTCAACGGCTATGCGCGCACCGCCAACCCTTACGACTTCCGCTCGCTGCGCTATCTCGTGGGCGGCGCCGAGCCGGTGAAGGACACCACGCGCAAGATCTATATGGAGAAGTTCGGCCTGCGCATTCTCGAAGGCTATGGCATCACCGAGACCGCGCCGGTGCTGGCTGTGAACACCGCCATGTTCAATCGCAGCGGCTCGGTCGGACGTTTGATGCCGGGCATCGAATACCGGCTCGAGACCGTTCCGGGCATTGAGGAAGGCGGACGCCTGTTCGTCAAAGGCCCGAACGTGATGATGGGCTATTACCGTGCGGAAAATCCGGGCGTGCTGGAGCCGCCGGCAGAAGGCTGGCATGACACCGGCGACATCGTCACCGTCGACGACCAGACCTTCGTCACCATCAAGGGCCGCGCCAAGCGGTTCGCGAAGATCGCCGGCGAAATGGTGTCGCTTGCTGCGATCGAACAGATGTGCGCACCGCTGTGGCCGGAGAATACGCCTTGTGTCGTCGCCGTACCGGACGAGCGCAAGGGCGAGCGCCTCATCATGGTGACGACGAAGCCCGACGCCACCCGCTCGGAAGTGCAGGCCTTCATGAAGTCGAAGGGCGCGACAGAACTGATGACCCCGTCCGAGATCATGATCGTTCCGGCGCTGCCGCTGCTGGGATCGGGCAAGACGGATTATGTCGAGCTCAACCGCATGGTGCGGGCGCGCCTGGTCTCGACTGCCGGAGCCGCATGACATGGTGGAGGTGGCTGTGAGGGGCCGCGCCCGCAACGGCGCGGTCACAAAGGAGAGAATTTTCAGCGAGGCCTTGCAGCTCTTCGCCCGCAAGGGCGTGGAGGGCACGTCGATCCGCGACATCTCGCTGGCGGTCGGCGTGGCCGACGCGGCGCTGTACCGGCACTTCCGCTCGAAGGACGATATCGCCGGCGAAATTTTCTCCCGCCACTACGGGGCGCTCGCGCGGAGCGTCGAGGAGATCGGCGCGCGGGCTCAGCCGTTTGCCGAAACGGTCAAACAGCTCGTCGCGCATTTCTGCACCCTGTTCGATGAGCAGCCCTCGGTCTTCGCCTTCATTCTGCTCAATCAGCATGATCACCTGCGCCTGATTGGCGACCAGGAAAATGTCGTCCAGACGCTCAGAGAGATCATGGCGCGGGCGTCCGAACGCGGCGAGATCACCATCCGCGACGCCGATCTGGCGGCGGCGCTGGCGCTTGGTGCGACGATCCAGCCCGCCGTCTTCAAACTGTACAGCCGGCTTGGCGGATCGATGAGCACATTGGCGCCACAAATCGCGCAAGCTGTTTGCCGGGCGCTCGGCACGCCTGAAATTGCGCCATAAACGCAAGCCAGACCCGCGCCAGCTTGCATTCAGTGCGGACGCCGCCCTAAATGTCCGCCATCAAGATTTTAGAGCGAGTTCCGCATGCGCACCGATGTTGCCCGCCCCGTCCGCCTGGCCGATTATCGCCCGACCGACTACCTGATCGACACTGTAGACCTGACGATCCGCCTTGAGACCAGCACGACGCGGGTATCCTCACGGCTGACCTTGCGTCCCAATCCGGCAGGCCGCGCCAGCGCGCCGCTCATTCTCGACGGCGATGGACTGACGGGACGGCTCGTCGCCATCGACGGGCAAGCGCCGGCCGAGGGCGCCGTCAGCATCTCTCCCGACGCGCTCGAAATCGCGCATCCGCCGCAGCGACGCTTCACGCTCGACATCGAGACGATCGTGGATCCGGCGGCGAACACTCAATTGATGGGTCTCTATCGCTCGGGCTCCGCCTATTGCACCCAATGCGAGGCGGAAGGCTTCCGGCGCATCACCTATTTTCTCGACCGGCCCGATGTGCTCTCCGTTTATACGACGCGGATCGAAGCGGCCCGCGCCGAGGCGCCAGTGCTGCTGGGCAACGGCAATCTCGTCGAGAGCGGCGATCTGGCCGACGGTCGTCATTTCGCCGTCTGGCACGATCCCCATCCCAAGCCCTGCTATCTCTTCGCCATGGTCGGCGGCATGCTCGACGCGCTGAAGGACAGTTTCGTCACCATGTCGGGACGCAAGGTGGACCTCGCCGTTTATGTCGAACCCGGCAAGAGCGAACACGCAGCTTACGCCATGGATTCGCTCAAGCGCTCGATGCGCTGGGACGAAGAGACATTCGGCCGCGAATACGATCTCGACGTCTTCAACATCGTTGCCGTGTCCGATTTCAACATGGGCGCGATGGAGAACAAGGGCCTCAACGTCTTCAACGACAAGTATATCCTGGCCTCGCCCGACACGGCGACAGACTCCGACTACGCCGGCATCGAAACCGTTGTGGCGCACGAGTATTTCCACAACTGGACCGGCAACCGCATCACCTGCCGCGACTGGTTCCAGCTTTGCCTGAAAGAAGGTCTCACGGTCTTCCGCGACCATGAGTTCAGCGCCGACCAGCGTTCGCGTCCGGTGCAGCGCATCGGCGCCGTGCGCAATCTGCGCGCGGCGCAGTTTCCTGAAGACGGTGGCCCGCTGGCCCACAATGTGCGGCCTGAGCTCTATCACGAGATCAACAACTTCTACACGCCGACCGTCTACGAGAAAGGCGCCGAAGTCATTCGCGTGCTGAAAGAATTCGTCGGCGCAGAGGCTTTCCGGCGCGGCATGGATCTTTATTTCGAGCGCTATGACGGCACAGCCGCCATCGTCGAGAACTTCATCTCCTGTTTCGCCGATGCCTCCGGCCGCGACATGACGCAGTTCATGCGCTGGTACAGCCAGGCCGGCACGCCCGTCGTTAAGGTGCGTGAGACATTCGACGCTGCGGCGCGCACCTATGCGCTGGAGTTCGAACAATCCTGCCCGCCGACGCCGGGGCAGACCGAAAAGCTGCCGCAGGTGATTCCGATCTCGCTGGGCCTCATCGCCCAGGACGGAAGCGAAGTGGCGCTTGAGACGCCCGCAGCCGGTGAGGATGGCGGTGCCAGCGCCGAAGAACTGGCGCGCGGCACGTTCGACCTGACGGCGACGGCGCGCAGGCTCGTCTTCAGGAATGTCACGGCGAAGCCGGTGCCCTCGCTGTTCCGCGGATTTTCCGCGCCGGTGCGCGTGGATTTCGATTCCTCCGAAGAGGCGCTGCGCCTTTCGCTCGCCTATGATTCCGACAACTTCAACCGCTGGCAGGCGGCGCAAACCTATGCGACGCGGTTGATGCAGGCGTCCGTCACCGCCCTGCGCCAGGGCGGCAAGCCCGCCGATCCGGCTGATTTCTGCACGGCGATGACGCGGGTGAGCGAGCAATGGCGCGATGATCCGGCCTTTGCATCCCTGGCGCTGACCCTGCCCGGCGAATCCGATCTCGCCCGCGAGATCGCCTCCGATGTCGACCCGAGTGCGATCCACGAGGCACGGCGGGCATTGCGCGCGGCGCTCGGCCAGACGCAAGCGGCCGCACTGACGAAAATTCACGACGAGCTGTCAACGCCGACGCCGTTCGTGCCGGATGCGGCCGGCGCTGCGCGGCGCGCCCTGCGGCTGACGGCGCTCGATCTCATCACTGCCGCCGATCCGGCCGAAGGTGGAGCGCGCGCGATGAAGCAATATCGCAGCGCCGACAACATGACCGAGATGTTCGGCGCGCTCAGCGTGCTGGTGCTGCATGCGCCGGCGCTGCGCGACGAGGCACTGGAGCATTTCTACAAGAAGTTCGAGAAGGACCATCTGGTCATCGACAAATGGTTCTCCCTGCAGGCGATGATCCCGGAGAGCGGCGCCCTCGATCATATCAAGGCGCTGATGCAGCACCCGGCGTTCTCCATGTCGAACCCCAATCGCTTGCGGTCGCTCCTCGGCACATTCGCCATGGCCAATCCGACCCAGTTCAATGCGGCTGACGGATCCGGCTATGAGTTCATGGCGACCAATGTGCTCGACATCGACAAGCGCAACGCGCAGGTTGCAGCGCGCCTGCTCGTCGCGTTCCGGTCGTGGAAAGGGCTCGAGCCGGTACGCCGCGCAAAGGCTCACGCGGCTCTGGAACGCATCGCCGCAGCCAATGCTTTGTCGGCTGACGTGCGGGATATCGTCACCCGCTCACTGGCCTGACAGTTAGTTAGCTAAAACGCGGCGCAAAAAATCGTAAACGAATGATTAAATACTGGACAAATCACCGGCCTGGGATTCAACTGGCCTTGATTCGCTGTGATGCGGCACATGACGGCGATCAATGTTTTTATCCAGGGGGCCACTCATGGCACGTGCAAACGTGCTGGACGCGACTGCGTGCGCAGTTTCTTCCAGAACGAACTCACGCGCAAATTTGCTGACAGATGGGGCAAGCCGCCCGCGCTATGAAAGCGTTTTGCGGCTGGCGGTCCCTCTGCTGGCGGCCCTCTTCTGCCTCGTCCTGATCTCGGCGGCCTGGATCGTCGCCACCGCCTTGCGCGAGCAGGCGCTGCAACAATCCGCCGCCGATATCGAGCTGACCTCGACGGCTCTGGCCATCGCCATCGATCGCTCTGCCCCGGCGCGCCAACTGGATCGCCAGCTTGCCCAGCCTGTCGCCAATGCGGATGACCTGCTGGCGAGCGTTTTCAAATCCCGCAATCCGGCCTCCGGCACCATGGCGCTTCTCGGCAATGCAGCCGGCGACATCGTCGCCGCAGCAGCAGGCGAGAGAGCGATCCGTGGCACCCTGTCGGATTATCTCGGCGACGCCCAGCCGCTCGTGGTGCTGGGCGAGAAAGCCGGCATTATCCGCACGCGGCTGGCCGACGGCCGCGAAGCGCTGGCCGGCGCCTATATGCTCAAGGAGCCGTACGGACAGATCGTGGTGGCGCGGCCACTCGATGCCGTGCTTGCCGATTGGCGCGCCGCGATCCTGCGGCTGGGAATCCTCGCCACCCTTATCGTCCTCATCATCGGTGTACTGGCCTTCGCCTATTTCATGCAGGCCAATCGCGCTCAGGCGGCGGCGGCCATCTGTGAACGGCTCGGCTCGAAGTTCGACCTCGCGCTCAATCGCGGCCACTGCGGATTGTGGGACTGGGATATCGCGCGCGGCCGCATCATGTGGTCGGATTCCATGTATGAACTGATCGGCCGTGCGCCGGAAGGCCGTTTCATATCCGTGGGCGACGCCACCACGCTCATTCATCCCGACGATCTCGATCTCAACGCGGTGGCGAAGTTTCTGCTGACGTCGGAGAAACAGACGATCGATCGCACCTTCCGCATGCGCCATGCGGAGGGCCACTGGCTGTGGCTGCGCGCCCGCGCCGAGATCGTGGCAGAGCCCGATGGCTCCGCCCATCTGGTCGGCATCGCCCTCGACATCACCGAGCAGCGGCGGCTTGCCGACAAATCACGTACCGCCGGCGAACGCTTGCAAGACGCCATCGAGTCGATTTCGGAATCCTTCGTTCTGTGGGATGCCGACAAACGGCTCGTGGCCTGCAATTCGCGCTTCATGAAGCTTTACAGCCTGCCGCCGGGCAGCGACCGCGAAGGAACGCCGATCGACGACATGCTGGCGCTGGCGACATCCCCCGTCGTGCTGATGCAAGTGCCAGTCAACGAACGCAGTGACGTCAAGGCGCGCTCCTACGAGGCGCAACTCAACGACGGGCGCTGGCTGCAGATCAACGAGCGCGCCACCGCGGACGGCAGCTATGTCTCGGTGGGATCGGACATCACCACCCACAAGCTGCACGAAGAAAAGCTGATGGAATCCGAGCGCCGCCTGATGGCGACGGTCGCCGACCTGCGAAAATCCCGTCAGACGCTTGAAATCCAGGCCCGCCAGCTTGCCGACATGGCCGAACGCTACCTCGAACAAAAGGCCGAAGCGGAACTCGCCAATCGCGCCAAGTCGGAATTCCTGGCCAATATGAGCCATGAACTGCGTACGCCGCTCAACGCCATCATCGGCTTCTCCCAGATCATGGAGCAGGAGACGTTCGGCACGCTCGGCTCGCCGAAATATCTCGACTATGCGGCGCATATCCGCGAAAGCGGCCAGCATCTGCTGGGCATCATCTCGGACGTTCTGGACATGTCGTCGCTTGAAGCCGGGCGCGTCACCTTGCAGAAGACGGAATTCGACATCTCGCTGGCAATCTCCTCGGCCATCGAAAGCGTGCGCGAGGCAGGCCTCGCCAAGAACATCGTCCTCTCGGCAGATACCTGCCCGCATGTTCATGTCAGCGCCGACCGCGACGCCATCGAGCGCATCCTCGGCAAGCTGCTGCGCAATGCGGTTCGCTTTACCGCCAGCGAGGGCAAGGTCGGCGTCCGCTGCCGGCTGATCGACGGCGCCATCAACATCTATGTGGAAGACACCGGCTGCGGCATCGCGCAGGAAGCAATGACCCGTATCGGCCGGCCGTTCGAGCAGATCAATGCGACGCTTGAGAACGGCATGAAGGGCTCCGGCCTCGGCCTCGCGATCGCACGGTCGCTGGCCGAACTGCACGGCGGTTCCCTGCGCATCCGCTCGGTCGAACACGCCGGCACTCTGGTGCGGGTGCGCCTGCCGCTGCCGCCGCGGGCGCTGAAATCCATGGCACGCGAGGGACACAGCGAGCGCGCCTATTCGCTGCAGACCCTGCGTCGCAGCCGGGCCTGATCAGGCGACTTTCGCCTTCCCCTCAAGCAGCCGCAGAAACACCTCGCGCACGGCGGCGCGCTTTTCGCGCAGGTCGAGTTCGACCCTGGCGAAGTCCGGCAGGTTGACGCTGTTGGCGATGCGCCTCAGCACGCTGGAGGCGACGTGCGCCGGATCGAACGGGCCATCGATAGCAAGCCGCATCATCTGCGTGACGGCGGCGTAGACCCTGCAGGCATCGGCGAGCAGATCGGCGGTCGCAGGCGGGAGGATGCCGGTCGCTCCCGCCTTGGCGATCACGGCCGCGGTCGAGGCATCGACAATGGCGGGTGTCGTCGCGGCATGGGCGAGCACCAGATATTGCGCAATGAATTCGATATCGACGATGCCGCCCGCGGCCAGTTTCAAGTCCCAGGGATCGTCCTCGCCTTTCTCCCTGGCGATCAGGCGGCGCATGGCCAGCACGTCCTTGCGCAAGGTCGTAATGTCCGCCGGCTTCGCCAGGATGGCGAATTTTGCGGCCTCGATGTCCTGCGCGAGGCTTGCGTCGCCCGCGATCACACGCGCGCGCGTCAGCGCCATATGTTCCCAGGTCTCGGCCTCGTTGTTCTGATAGTCGATGAAGGCCGAAAGCCTGGTCGCGACAGGGCCCTGCCCGCCCGACGGCCGCAGACGCAGATCGACATCATAGAGCTTGCCGCGCCTCGTGGCCGAGGTCATCGCCGCCACCAGACGCTTGGTCAACCGCGCGAAATATTGCGACGCATGCAATGGCCTCGCGCCATCGGACTCCGGTGTGTCATCGTCGTAATCGTAGATGAGGATGAGATCGAGATCAGAAGCCGATGTCATCTCGCGCGAGCCGAGCTTGCCCATGCCAAGGATAGCGCAGCGCGCGTCCGGCACCACGCCGTGCTCGCCAGCCAGCACGTTCGAGACATGGATCAGCGCCGTTCGCAGCATGGTTTCGGCGAGCAATGTATAGGCGCGGCCCGTCTCGTCGCCGGTCATGACACCGGAAAGAAAACGGATGCCGATGAGGAATTTCTCTTCCAGCGCCAGATCGCGACAATCGTCGAGAAATTGTTCGCTGTCGACGGCGTTCGCCAGAATCCTGTTGGCGCGGTCCTCGAAGCGTTGCACGGCGGAGGCCACATCGAAATGCGAAGGATCGATGGCGGCGTCGAGCACATGGGGATAGAGCGAAACGACATGGGCGAGACGCGGCGCACCGCCGAGAATGTCGGCGAAGAGCTCGCGAACCTTATCGTTGGATTTCAGAATCGAGAAGAGCTCGACCGCCGCCGGCATGCGCGCCAGTGCATTATCGAAAGCGAGAAGCGCCGCATCCGCATCGCCGCTGCTGCCGAAGGCTTCGAGCAGGGCCGGCACGAGGCCGGTCATCACTTCCCGCGCGCGTGCACTCTGCATGGCGGGGCGGCGGCCGAAATGCCAGCCACGTACGGTCTCCGCCGCGCGCGCGGGATCGGCGAAGCCGAGCTTCGACAAGGTCTCCAGGGTTTCCGCATCGTCGGTGACGCCGGTAAAAACCAGGCTGCCCGATGTGGAGGCAAGGCCCGGCTCTGTCTCGAACAGGCGGGCATAATGGCGCTCGACGCATTCGAGCTGCGCGGTCAGCGCCGCGCCGAACGCCTCCGCGTTGGCATAACCGCAGAACATGGCGAATGACGTCAGTTCGTCGGGATCGAAGGGCAGCTTCTGCGTCTGTTCATCGGCAATCATCTGCAGGCGATGTTCGATCTCGCGCAGGAAGCGATAGGCAGCGCTCAGCTCTTCCGTCGCCTCCGGCGTGATCCAGCCGTCGCTGGAAAGTTCGCGCAGCATGTCGAGAGTGCGGGCGCCGCGCAAATTCGGGCGACGGCCGCCGAAGATCAGTTGCTGCGTCTGAACGAAAAACTCGACCTCGCGAATGCCGCCGCGTCCGAGCTTGATGTTGTGGCCGGCGACGGCGATCTCGGCATAGCCGCGCACGGCATGGATCTGCCGCTTCATGGCGTGGATGTCGGCGATCGCCGCATAGTCGAAATAGCGCCGCCACAGGAATGGCGTCATGTCCTTGAGAAAGCTTTCACCGAGGCCGAGTTCACCGGCAACCGGCCGCGCCTTGATGAAGGCGGCGCGCTCCCAGTTCTGACCGAGACTTTCATAGTAGGAGAAAGCCGACGGCAACGAGACGGCGACCGCGGTCGAACCGGGATCTGGCCGCAGCCGCAGGTCGACCCGAAAGGCATAGCCGTCGCCGGTGCGCTCCTGCAGCAAGCGCGCGATCAACTGGGTGACGCGCACGTAGATCGTCGTGGCGTTGGCCGGATCGAGCAGCGCCGGCGTCTGCGGATCGAAGAAGGCGACAAGGTCGATGTCGCTTGAATAATTCAGCTCCATGGCGCCGTGCTTGCCCAACGCCAGCAGCACGAAACCGCAATCGCGCTCGGGATCGGCAGGATCGGCAAGTTTCAGCCGGTTCTGCTTATGCGCCTGGCGCAGGGCGTAGCGCGTGGCGCAGCGTGTCGCGCCGTCGGCAAGACGCGTCACCGCCATCATGACCTCGTCGACACTCCAGATGCCGGCGAGATCGCAAAGGGCGATCAGCAGATGGCCTTCCTGTTTTCCCAGCCGCAGCGCGCGCAGCATCGCCTCATCATCCGCCGCGGCTTCGCAGGCGCGCCGCATCCGCTCGAGGCAGGCCTCGAACCTGGCTTCGGGGACGCTCGACAGAAGATCGGAGAGCCGCTTTGGATCGGCGCCTGCCAGAGACCAGAGATAAGGCGAATGATCGGCGAGCGCGCTCAACAGCGTCCGCAGGGGCGGTGCCGGTTTCGCCAGCAGCGGGCCGACCTTGGCGCCGCTCTCCGTCAAATCCTTCAATTTATCGCCCGCAAACGACGCCCGCTGCACCAGCGGCGCGGAAACGATGCGCGCGACGAGCGTCTTATCTTCCGCCGTCGGCTTCGATCTTTTCGCCGCGCTCATTCCTGCCTTCCGCTTTGACGTCCGTCCCAATGGCCAGTTGTCCCGCCGCCGGCGCGACGGCCGGGATCACCAGCGTCACGAGCAGGCCGGGCGCATTGTCTTCGATTCTGATCTCGCCATTGTGGAGACGGACGACGGCAGCGGCAAGCGATAAGCCCAGGCCGGAGCCAGGCCGCGAGCGAGAGCCTTCAAGCCGCACGAAGCGCCCAAGCACATGCTCGCGCTCGGAGGCGGCGATGCCGGGGCCGCGATCGCCAATCTGCAGGTAGATGGACGCGCCCTCCCGGCGAGCGCTGACGCGCACGACCGACGGCAGATCCGGCTTTGGCGATGCGCCATATTTGAGCGCGTTGTCGATGAGGTTCGCCAATGCCTGGCCGATCAGCTCGCGGCTGCCATGCACCATCAGCCCGTCGGCAATGTCGGTCTCGATGCGCATCTGCCCGTCTTCGGCAACGGGTTCGTAGAGCTCGGCAAGATCGCGGGCGACCTGGCTCGCGTCGAAATTCTGCATGCCGTCGAACGTGCTGCCGGCCTCGAGCCGGGCGATCATCAACAGCGCATTGAAGATGTTGATGAGGTTGTCGGACTCCTCGATGTTTTTTTCCAGCGCGCCGCGAAACTCATCGGGGCTCTTGGCAGTGCGCAACGCCTCTTCGGTGCGGTTGCGCAAACGCGTCAGCGGCGTCTTGAGGTCATGGGCGATGTTATCGGACACTTCGCGCAGGCCGGCCATTAGTTCGACGATGCGATCGAGCATGGAATTGAGATTGATGGCGAGCCGTTCCAGCTCGTCATTGGCGCCAGCCAGCGGCAGACGCCGGCTGAGATCGCCATGCATAATGGTCTGCACGCTGTCGTTCATGGCGTCGACCCGGCGCAGCACGCGGCGCGCCACGAACAGGCCGCCGAGCGTACCGATGACAATCAGCCAGAACAGGGAGGTGAGCAACGCGCGGCCGATGACGCGGCGCAGCGCCTCGCGGTCTTCAAGATCGCGGCCGACCAGCAGACGGAAGCCGCCGGGCAGAAGGAAGATGCGGGCCAGCGCGCGACGCTCGACACCAGGCTCGCTCTGGCGCTCGTACGTGGTCTCGCGCACGCCGGGCTGATCGAGCACGCCGGGCGGCAATGAGGCGATGTTGCCGGCAATCTTTTGGCCGGCGAAATTGGTCATCAGATAGAGCGAGGCGCCGGGCTGGCGTATGCGCCGCTCGATCACATCGACGATGACGCGGATGCCACCGCGCGAATATTGCTCGGACAGGCCGTTGATCTCGGCCTCGACGGTCGCGGCGATCTGCTCGTCGAGCAGGCGGCCGACGTTCCATGCCACCCAGCCGATGACCGCGCCGGCGCCGATCGAAAAGATGACCAGATAGGCCAGCGACAGCTTGAAGGCCGTGGTGCGGAAAAGATTAGCGAGCGCTGTCACGGATCATGTACCCGGTGCCGCGAATGGTATGCAGCAACGGTGGATCGAAACCCTTGTCGATCTTGCTGCGCAGACGCGAGATATGCACATCGATGACATTGGTCTGCGGATCGAAATGATAATCCCAGACGTTTTCCAGCAGCATGGTGCGCGTCACCACCTGTCCGGCGTGGCGCATCAGATATTCCAGCAGGCGGTATTCGCGCGGCTGCAGCGGAATGTCCTTGCCATCGCGCGTCAATGTATGCGCCAGACGATCGAGCTCCAGCCCGGCGATGCGCAGGACGGTGGTCTCGCCTGCCCCGCCAGGACGGCGGCGCACAAGCGCCTCGACCCGGGCCAGCAGTTCGGAGAAGGCATAGGGCTTGGCGAGATAATCATCGCCGCCGGCGCGCAGGCCTTTGACGCGGTCGTCCACCTGACCGAGGGCCGACAGGATAAGAACGGGAGTTTCGATCTTCTGTTCGCGCAGGCCGCCGATCAGCGACAGGCCGTCGAGCTTGGGCAGCATGCGGTCGACGATCAGAACGTCGTAAGCGCCCTCACGCGCCATCGCATACCCTTCCAGGCCATCGGTGGCGAGGTCGGCCAGATGCCCGGCTTCGCGAAAAGACTTGGTCAGATAGTTGGCCGCCTCGCGGTCGTCTTCGATGATGAGAATGCGCATCCCGGACATATAGCTGACTTTCAAAACAAACGGCAGGCCGGGGGTGCCGGCCTGCCGTATCATACCGGGGGTAAGGTTTATAACCGGCGGTTAGGAAGCCGGATTCGTCGCCAGGGCGACGAAACGGGTATTCTCGCCGGACTTGATGCGCAGCAGGACTGCCTTGCGGCCGTTCTTTTTGGCATCCGCCAGGGCATTCGACACGTCGGACGGCTTGGTGACGGGGTTGCCCGCCGCCTCCAGGATCACGTCGCCAGTACGCAGACCCAATTGCGCGCCAGCGCCGTCGGGGTCGACCTCGGCAACAACCACGCCCTCTTTCCCGGCGCCTGCAACCGAGCTGGCCGGAGCCAGCGCCAGGCCGAACTTCTCGTCGAGACGCTCGGCGCCGTTGTTGTTGCGGTTGCGCGACGAACCGGCGTCGGCACGCTGCGGGTTATTGGGCAGCGCTTCCAGGGTGACGGAGGCCGTCTGGTCCTTGCCACCACGGATGTAGGTGACGTCGACCTTATGCTGCGGACCATAGGCAGCGATCCGGCGCGACAGGTCGCGCGGGCCATCGATGTTCTGGCCATCGACGGAGACGATCACGTCGCCCGACTTGAGGCCAGCCTTGGCTGCAGGCGTGCCGGACTGGGTTTCGGCAACCAGGGCACCCTTGGCGTCCTTGAGACCGAGCGAATCGGCGATGTCCTGCGTCACCGGCTGGATCTGCACGCCGATATAGCCGCGCGCCACCTTGCCCGTCTCACGCAGCGAAGCGATGACGTCCTTCACCGTGCTCGCCGGAATGGCGAAGCCGATGCCGACGCTACCGCCCGACGGCGAGTAGATGGCGGTGTTGACGCCGACGACCTTGCCGGCCGCATTGAACGTCGGGCCACCCGAGTTGCCGCGGTTCACCGGCGCGTCGATCTGCAGGAAGTCGTCATAGGGCCCGGCGCCGATGTCACGGCCGCGGGCCGAGACGATACCGGCAGTCACAGTGCCGCCGAGACCGAACGGGTTGCCGATGGCCACCACCCAGTCGCCGACACGCGGCGCAGCCGAAGCGAAATCGACGAACGGATAATTGCCGCCTTCGTTGATCTTCAAGAGCGCCAGATCAGTCTTCTCATCGGTGCCGATGATCTTGGCCGTCAGGGTCTTGCTGTTGTCGAGCACGATCGAAACGTCACCACGGGCATTCTTCACCACGTGGTTGTTGGTGACCACATAGCCGTCTGACGAGATGATGAAGCCCGAGCCCTGGGCCATGCCACGGCGCTGCTGATGGCGCTGGCCAGGCATGCCGGGCATTCCAGGCATCCCCTGTTCGCCGAAGCGACGGAAGAAACGCTCCAGCGGATCGCCGGGCTGCAGGCGCGGCATCGCCTGCTGATCGCCGTCATTGTCATCGGCACTCTCGACGATGTTGACCTTCACGGACACGACAGCGCCGCGGACGTGGTCAATGGTGTCGGCGAACGACGGCATCGAATTATTGACGAGCGGCGCTTCGGCATAGGCCGGCGTCGACACGTTCGGCATCACCGTCGCGGCGCTGAAAGCGCCGCCAAGGGCCAGAACGGCGACGGCGCCAAGCAAAGCGGCGCGAACCGGCGTTCTGTTTTTGAGGCGGACGGCCTGCTTGTGGTCTTCGTTGTTGAAAGGAGCGGACATAGACTTCTTCTCCGAAATCACTGGCCGGCGCCATGCCGGCTCGTTGAGAGAGAAGATGGGGCAGGCCACTTTGCCTCGCCATTTCCGCCAGATGAATTCTTTGTAAGGTTGGGCGTCCTGTTTAGACGATGCTTTTGGGCCGCAATTTCAATCGGTTGCAGGTCTGACCAACCGGATAATGCGCGCCTTCGAAGGCTCAGCGCCTCAAGGCGAGACCGCCAAGACGAAATCGGGCGATGCTTGCATGGAAGCGTCGCCCGATCGATGTTTTATAAAATCATGCTACGCCTTGATGAATTCAAGCAGGTCTGCGTTGACCTTGTCTTTCAGGGTCGTGCACATACCGTGCGGCGCGCCTTCATAGACTTTAAGTTTTGCGTTCTTGACCAGCTTTGCCGAGAGCATCGCTGAATCCGCGATGGGCACGATCTGATCGTCGTCGCCATGCAGGATCAACGTGGGGACATCGATCTTTTTCAAATCTTCCGTCATGTCCGTTTCTGAAAACGCTTTGATGCAGAAATAGCTGGCCGGCATGCCGGCTTGCATGCCCTGCAGCCAAAACGATTCCCGAACACCTTCCGAGACCTTCGCACCTGAACGATTGTAGCCGTAGAACGCCATGCTGAGATCCTTCCAGAACTGGGAGCGATCAGCCAGAACGCCGGAGCGGATCTGATCGAAGACCTCCATCGGCAAGCCTCCCGGATTGCTGGCCGTCTTGAGCATCGTCGGAGGCACGGCTCCGATCAGAACTGCTTTGGCCACGCGCTTTGTGCCATGCCGGCCGATATAGCGAGCCACTTCGCCGCCGCCGGTCGAATGCCCGACATGGACAGCGTTGGTCAGGTCGAGTTGTTCCACCAGTTCTGCAAGATCGTCGGCATAGGTGTCCATGTCGTTGCCGTGCCAGGGTTGGCTGGATCGTCCATGGCCACGCCGATCATGAGCGATGCAGCGATAACCATGCGACGCGAGGAAGAACATCTGATCTTCAAAGGCGTCCCCACTGAGCGGCCAGCCATGGCTGAACACGACAGGCTGGCCCGAACCCCAATCCCGATAGTAAATCTGCGTTCCGTCTTTTGTGGTCATCGTGCTCATCGTCCATCTCCTGTTGATTGCGTTTTGTCACTTCCATCAAATCAACTTTGTCGATCCTCCAGAGAGCAATGCGGCAATCAGGCGGATCGACTATCGCGGCGACATGACAAACCGAAGGCGGACACGCATCGAGCTTATACGGAACAAAGCCTGACAATGCTTTCATCCGCAATGAAGCCGGCATTTTCATTTGCCGGTCATTCTAAATCGCCTTGACGTGAGATCATTGTTGATCAAAACGACCCGGAAGCCAACATCTGAGCATTGGCCCAAGCGTTCAATGAGCCGGGCGATCAGACAGCGGCCATCGCAGTCAGCCGGAGCGGCTGCTATCCTCGAGAATAGCCGCCAGTTTGCGGCGTTCTTCCTCACTCAACTCCGCGGGATCGGCTTGACGCCGCCGCGCGCGCAGCAGCAGGGCCATGGCTCCGATGAGAAGAATCGCCGGCGGCGTGCCCCATAGAAGAATGGTGCCCATGTTCAGCGGCGGCTTCAGCAGGATGAACTCGCCGTAGCGCTCGACCAGATAGTTGCGCACGGCGTCATCGCTGTCGCCGGCGACGAGACGTTCGCGCACGATGACGCGCAGATCTTTCGCCAGCGGCGCGGCGGAATCATCGATGGACTGGTTCTGGCAGACGAGGCAGCGCAGGCCCGCGGAGATGGCGCGCGCGCGCGTCTCGAGCTTCTGGTCGGCAAGCAGTTCCGATGGCTCGACGGCGAAGGCGCTTGTGGTCACCATCGCTAACAGTAATCCGGCGAACAACTTCACTGACGCCGCGCGATACATCGCCCTACTCCGCCGGCTGCACGATGGGTTGCGGACGCGCCCGGCGCGCGACGCCGATGCGCAACCTGCGGTCGGCCAGCGAGATGCCGCCACCCAGCGCCATGATGAGCGCGCCAAGCCAGATCATCGCCACATAGGGCTTCCAGTACATGCGCACATCGATAGTGCCCGACGCGTTCTGCTCGGTGACGACGACATAGATCTGGCCGAGCGAATAGGTGCGCAGGCCGGCGTCCGTCGTCGTCATCTGGCGGGCGCGATAGAATTTTCGCGACGGCTCGATCTGGCCGATGACGGCGCCGCCGGAGCGGATGGTCATGCGGGCGATGGTCTCGTCGTAGTTGGGGCCCTTACGCGGCGCCACCGCATCGAGCGTCAACGCGTAGGGACCGATACTGACCTGATCGCCGATGCGCATGGCAAGAATCCGCTCGACGCCCCAGCCGGTGGCGGCGAGGCCGAAGAGCGTGACGCCGACACCGGCATGGGCCAGCGCCGTGCCCCAGGCCGAAAACGGCAGGCCCCTGGCGCGTGCGAAGATTTTGCCAGGCTCCAGTCCGCCGCCGGAAATACGCGTCCAGATTTCGACGAACGAGCCGATGATGACGAAGACGGCGAGGCCGGCGAAGACGGCGGAGACGACCGGCTCGCCATGCGTCGCCGCAAGCAGAAGCCCGGCGCAGATCGCGATGATGCAGGCCACGATCAGGCGCTGGGCGCTGCCGAGAAAATCGCCGCGCTTCCACGCCAGCGTCTGGCCGAGCGGCATGGCGAGAAAGATTGGGATGAACAGCGGCACGAAAGTGAAATTGAAGAACGGCGCGCCGACGGAAATTTTCTCACCGGTGAGCGCTTCGAGCGCCAGCGGATAGAGCGTACCGATGAAAACCGTCGCGCAGCTTGTCGTCAGCAGCAGGTTATTGAGCACCAGCGCGCCTTCACGCGACACCGGCGCGAAGATGCCGCCGGCTTTCAGCAAGGGGCCGCGCAAGGCGAACAGAACGAACGAGCCGCCGATGAAGACGACGAGGATCGCCAGGATGAACACACCGCGCTGCGGGTCGGTGGCGAAGGCGTGCACGGAGGTCAGCACGCCGGAACGCACCAGGAAAGTGCCGAGCAGCGACAGCGAGAAGGCGAGAATGGCGAGGAAGATGGTCCACACCTTCAGCGCGTCGCGCTTCTCCATCACGGTCGCCGAATGCAAGAGCGCGGTGCCGGCAAGCCATGGCATCAGCGAGGCGTTCTCGACCGGATCCCAGAACCAGAAGCCGCCCCAGCCGAGCGTGTAGTAGGCCCAGTACGAGCCCATGGCGATGCCAAGCGTAAGGAATATCCAGGCGATCAAGGTCCACGGCCTGACATAGCGCGCCCATTGCGCATCGATGCGTCCATTGATCAGCGCCGCCGCGGCGAAGGAGAACGTCATCGAGAAGCCGACATAGCCCAGATAGAGCAGCGGAGGATGGATCGCGAGGCCGGGGTCCTGCAGGATGGGGTTGAGATCATTGCCCTCCACCGGCGGCAGCGTCAGCCGCGCGAACGGATTGGAGGTGAGGAGAATGAACAGCAGGAAGGCGGCGCTGATCCAGGCCTGCACGGAGAGCGTCGTCGCCAGCAGTTCCTGCGGCGTGCGGCGGCCGCCCAGCGCCACCAGCGCGCCGAAGAACGACAGGATCAGCACCCACAGCAGCATCGAGCCTTCGTGATTGCCCCAGACGCCTGAGATTTTATAGATCAGCGGCTTCTCCGAGTGCGAATTCTGCACGACGTTGAGCAGCGAGAAATCCGACGACAGATAGGCCCATGTCAGCGCGCCGAAGGCGATGGCGATGAGCACGAATTGCATGATCGCGGCGGACGGCCCGATCGCCATCAGCGTCACATCGCCCTTGCGGCTGCCCCACAGCGGCAGCACGCCCTGTACCAGCGACAGGGCGAAGGCCAGAACAAGCGCGTAATGTCCGATCTCGGTGATCATTGCTGTGCGCTCTTTGCTTCGGCATTGGGGAGCTTGCCGTCGGGCTGCCAGTGGCCCTGCTTCTTCAATGCGTCGGCGACTTCGCGCGGCATATAGGTTTCGTCATGCTTGGCGAGCACATTGTCGGCGCGAAACTCCGTCGGGCTGACGAGCACGCCTTCGGCGACGACGCCCTGCCCTTCGCGAAACAGATCGGGCAGCAGGCCCTTGTACGAGACACTCACATGCCGCTCGCCGTCGACGACCTCGAAGCTCACGGCTCGGTCCGCACCACGCACCACCGAGCCCTGCCGCACAAGCCCGCCGAGACGCAGGCGGGTGCCGGGCGCCGGCGCCTTGGCGGCGATTTCAGACGGCGTATAGAAGAACACAATGTTGTCGCGCAGGGCGAACATCGTCAGGCCCGCGGCGACGAAGAGAACGCCGAGGGCACTGCCGATGAGGATGAGGCGGCGCTGCTTGCGCGTCATGATGTCATCCTTCGATGTTGAGTTCGCGCGCCAGCGCGTCGATGCGCTGGCGGGCTTCGGCATCATCCGCCAGAGCGCGCCGGGCATCATTGACGGCATTGCGCGCCAGGGCGGGCTCTTTCAAGACAGTATAGGCGCGGATCAGCATGGCCCAGCCGGCGCCATCATGGCCATTCTGCGCCAGACGCGCCGACAGATTGTCGACCATGCCGCGGATCGCCGTGTTGCGTTCTTCCTCAGGCAGCGCGGCGATGTTGCGGCCGGCTTCGCTCGAGGGCCGGCTGTCCGCCTGCTGCTCCGGTGGCGGACCACCGAGTTCAGCCAGGCGCTCACGCACTACGTTGGCCCAGGCTGCCCTCGGCGGCGCTTCGGCGACCAGCGCTGACCAGATGCTACGCGCTTTGTCCTTGTCGCCATCCTGCGCGGCGGCCAAGCCGGCATAGAAACGCGCCTGCTGGAAGTTCGGTGCCAAGGCGAGCGCCCGTTCGAAGGCGGCGCGGGCCTCCGGCGTCACCGTGCCTTTGGCGGCAAACACCAGGGCTTCACCAAGCGACGTCTCGCGCGCCGGCGTCGAACCAAGAACACGGATCGCCTGCGTCCACGATTTCACCGCGTCGTCATAGCGGCCCATGCGCAGATAGATCGGCGCGATGACCTCATGGCCGCGGCCATCGTCGGGATCTTTCGCCAGATGTGTCTCGATCTTTGCCAGCGCCGTCATGATGTCGGTCTGGTCCGGCGGCGCCGACTGGCGCGCCAACAACGGTTGATCGGGCAGATTGGGATGGCCGAGATAAGCGTAGAGGCCCAAGCCGACGCCCCCGATCATGGCGATGGAGCCGAGTGCGGCGACGCGCTTGCGCCAGAGCGAAGGGACAAGCTGCCGTGAGGCGGCATCGGCGGCCAAAAGACGGCGCGCCGCTTCCGCCTTCGTCGCCCGCGCATCCGCATCGCTGATCAGGCCGCGCTCGACGTCGCGGTCGATCACCGCCAGTTCGCTGCGGTAGAAATCGGCATCGTCTGCCGCGCGGGTCTGGCGCGCACGCGACAGCGGCAGCAGGACGCAAAGCGCTGCGGCACCGGTCATCAACGCGAAAACGGCCCAGATCATGGAACGGCTTCTGTCATGAGTATGCGGCTATTGAAAGCCGTCACAAGGTCACATGATTGTCAGGAACGGTATTTCCAGTTGCCGTTCGCCTCAAGACAGGCCGAGCCGTTGCCGGTTTTCGGCCGTCCGTCGATGTAGATCGTGTGGGAATAGTCGCGGCAGGAGCCAGATTGCCCGCCTGGCTCGATAAAGCCGTAGGTGCCGCCCTTGCCGCGCCAGGATTTACGCTGGCCGGTCTCGATGGCGGCATATTGGGCCTCGCCCGCCGTCTGGCGGTCCTGATCGGTCAGGCTGCGCCCCGTATCCCCCATGACCACGCCGTCCAGGAACGGCTTCGGGGGCGGCCCGGCCGGAGCGGCCGCCTGCGGTGGCGGCGTCGACGAACAGGCAGCCACCAATCCACAACCGAAAATTGCAATAACCATCGAAATTCGCATCGACTTCGCTCCCTATCCGGCCCGCGGATTTGGCGATTCCAATAGCCCAGATTTGGACGCAGATGTTGGCGGAAATAGAACTTAAGCGGACGGAAGGCGCAAAATCGCCCGCAGGCCGCCCGACGGCGCGTCATCCAGGGTCAGCAGGCCGCCGTAGACCAGGGCCAGATCATGGACGATCGACAGGCCAAGTCCCGAGCCGGGC
>Ga0180219_1000356_pt1 | contig 40518 bp, 44 predicted proteins | sample eDN3rd30CBELigMG_FD_151338 | JGI IMG/M metagenome (GOLD analysis project Ga0180219, IMG submission 151338) | Enriched Miracle-Growth compost microbial communities from Emeryville, California, USA - eDNA 3rd pass 30_C BE-Lig MG (version 2)... ... | reverse complement strand
CAGCAGCGCCTGCGTATAGGGATGATATTGGCGCCCGAACAGCGCGGGGGCCGGCGCATCCTCCATCAGGCACCCCAGATACATGACCATCACATGCGTCGCGATCTGCCGGACGATGGCAAGGTCGTGGCTGATGAAGAGGATCGAGATGCCCGTCTCGCGTTGAAGATCGATCAGCAGGTTGACGATCTGCGCCTTGACCGACACGTCGAGAGCGGACACCGCTTCGTCGCATATCAGCAGGTCCGGTTCGGCTATCATCGCGCGCGCGATGGCGATGCGCTGCGCCTGTCCGCCGGAAAATTCGGATGGGTAGCGATCGGCCATGTCCGCCGTCAGCCCCAGCTTTTCGAGCCAGTCGATGGCGAGCGGGCGCCGTCTTGCCGGCGCGATGTCGGGCCGCAGCGTTTCCAGCGGTTCCGCGATGATGTCGCCCACCGTCATGCGCGGGTTCAGGCTGCCGAGCGGATTCTGGAAAACCGGCTGGACCGACCGCCGAAATTCGCGCAGTCCGGCCGCGTCGAGCTCGCCGACATCGCGGCCGCGCCACAGCACGCGCCCCTGTGCCGGCTTGACGAAGCCCAATATGGCGCGGGCGAGCGTCGACTTGCCGCAGCCCGATTCCCCGACGATGCCCAGGCATTCGCCGCCGTCCATCGTCAGCGAAACGTCGGACACGGCGCGCAGCGTGCGTCCTTTCGCGAACATGCCGGCCCCGATCTGGAAGCGGACATGAAGCCCTTCGACGGACAGCAGGGGGGCGGTCATAACGGCACTTTCAGGCAGGCGGCCGACAGCGTGCCCTGGCGGCGGACGTCGGGCCGGGTGGTCGCGCACGCATCGTCCGCATGCTCGCAACGGGGCGCGAAGGCGCAGCCGGAAAAGCTCTGGCTGATCGGCGGCGGCGTTCCCGGTATCGTCGGCAGCGGTCCGTCCATCGGGCGGTCGATACGGGGCGTGCAGGCGAGCAGGCCCCGCGTATAGGGATGGGCGGGCGCGGCGAACAGGTCGGCAGCGGGACCATGTTCGACGATGCGGCCGCTGTACATGACGGCCACCTCGTCGCAGACGCCGGCCACCACGCCCAGATCGTGGGTGATCAGGATGATGGCGGTCTGGGCATGCTGTTTCAGCTTGGCGAATTGCTGGATGATCGTGGCCTGGACCGTCACGTCGAGCGCCGTCGTCGGTTCGTCGGCGATCAGCAGCGAGGGCTTGCAGAGCAGCGCCATCGCGATCATCACCCGCTGCCGCATCCCGCCGGACAGTTCGTGCGGATATTGCCGCAGCCGCCGTTCGGGTTCGGATATGCGCACGACGTCGAGCATCGACCGGGCACCGTCGAGCGCGTCCTTCCGTTTCAGCCCGCGGTGGACCTGCAGCATCTCGGCAAGCTGGTCGCCGATCCGCATGTGGGGGGTGAGCCCGGTGATCGAATCCTGAAACACCAGCGAGATGCGGTCGCCGCGCAGCCGGTCGAGCGTGCGGCGGGGCATGCCGATCAGTTCCTGTCCCTCGAACAGCGCCGATCCGCTGACGACGCCATTGTCCGGCAGCAGGCCGAGAAGGCCGAGCATCGTCTGGCTCTTGCCCGAGCCCGATTCGCCCACGATGCCGAGGCAGCGGCCCGGTTCGACCTGAAAGCTGACGCCCTTGACGGCCTGCAGCTCGCCGCGCGGAGTGCGAAAGGTGACCCTGAGGTCGTCGACATCGAGCAGGGCCATGGTCCTAGCGCCCCCGCGGATCGAGCGCGTCGCGCAGGCCGTCGCCGACGGCGTTGAACGACAGCATGGTGATCGCCAGCAGGACGGCGGGAAAAACCAGCATCCAGCTGGCCGAATCGAGCACCGTGGCGCCCTGGTTGATCAGCAGGCCCCAGCTCGTCAGCGGCTCCTGAACGCCGAGGCCGAGGAAGGAAAGCGAGCTTTCCACGATGATGTTCACGGGGATCAGCAGCGTGGAATAGACGACGACCGGGCCGATGATGTTGGGCACGACATAGCGCGTCAGGATGCGCGGGGTGGGGAGGGCGATGGCGCGCGCGCCGTCCATGAATTCAAGGTTGCGGATCGCGATCGTCTGCCCCCGCACGATGCGGGACATGGTCAGCCATTCGACCGCGCCGATCGCGGCGAAGATCAGGAAGATATTATTCCCGAGCACCGTCACCAGCACGATGATGAGGAACAGCAGCGGAACCGCATAGAGAATGTCGACGAAGCGCATCATCAGCATGTCGACGGTGCCGCCGAACCAGCCCGCGGTGGCGCCCCAGGCAACACCGATGCACAGCGCGATCACCGTGGCGATCAGGCCGATCGCCAGCGAGATGCGCGCGCCATAGAAGACGCGCACGAACAGGTCACGGCCGTTCGCATCGGTGCCGAACCAGTGGAAATCGGCGAAGCTGGGCGGTTGCAGCGCCCGTTCGAGCGATGCGTCTTCCAGCCCATAGGGCCAGACCATCGGGACGATCACCGCCAGCAGGATGATCACCGCCAGCAGCACGAGGCCGACCATCGCGGCGCGGTTGGCCGCGAAGCGGGCGAGGGCCTGGCGCCGTGCCGAATGGGATGTGCTCATTTGACCCTCGCGCGGGGGTCGAGCCAGCCATAGGCGATGTCGACCAGCAGGTTGAGAAGGATGAGGACGGTCGCATAGAGAATGACGATACCCATCACGAGGCCATAGTCGCGATTGATCGCGCCCTGCACGAAGAAGCGGCCGATGCCGGGCAGCGAGAAGATCTGCTCCACGATGACCGACCCGGTGACGACATTGGCGGCGACCGGCCCCAGATAACTCATGACGGGCAGGAAGGCGGAACGCATGACATGGCGCCACAGGACGCGCCGTTCGGGCATGCCTTTGGCGCGCGCGGTGCGGACATAGTCGGCCGACAGGGTTTCGAGCATCGAGCTGCGCGTGATCCGGGCGATCGCGGCGATCTGGGGCAGGGCGAGGGCGATGACGGGAAGCAGCCAGTAACGCAGCGACCCATCGCCCCAGCCCGCCACGGGCAAGAGCTGCAAGGTGATGCCGAACAACAGGGTCAGGATGGGGGCGACCACGAAATTGGGGACCGCGATGCCCACCGACGCCAGCATCATGATCGCCCCGTCGAGGAAGCCGTTGCGGTTGCGTGCGGCAATGACGCCGGCGAGCAGCCCGAGAATGGTGGCCAGCAGCATCGCGGTCAGGCCGAGCTTCAGCGTCACCGGCAGGCCGTCGGCGATCAGTTCGCCAACCGAACGGTCGGGATAGGTGGTGGACGGTCCGAAATCGAAGCGCGTGAGCCCGTCCAGGAACCGCAGATACTGGGTGCCGATCGGCTGATCGAGGCCATAGCTCGCTTCCAGATTGGCGCGAACCAGCGGATCGAGATCGACTTCCGCGTCGAACGGCCCGCCCGGCGCCACGCGCATCAGGAAGAAGGAGGCGGTGATGATGATGAGCAGCGTCGGGATGCCGATCGACAGACGCTTGAAGATATAGCCGCCCACGCCTTTACTCCGCGGTGGCGAGGTACAAGGGCCGGCCCGCGCAGGGCGCATCGCGGCGATGCGTGACGATGCTCATCGCGAAGGGCGTCCTGAAGGGGTCGAGCGGGCGGATGGGGCGTCCGGAACCGGCATATTGGGGGTCACGCGACATTTCCCTTTCCATCGCGGCGAGCTTGTGTCACAAACATAATGACATGACAACATGATAATCAAGATTGCTTCGGGGGAAAGAGGAAAATGCTCCCTCGAAGCGGGCCGGGCGCTCGCGTCTCCGGGGCCTGTCGCATCGGATATGCAGCTTTACGTGAGTGAGAGGAAGCCATGATCGACCAATCCAGTCATGAAATGCTGGCGAAGCCGTTGCCGGACGAAGAGGCGCGGCAGCGGTTCGTCCTGTCGCTGAAGCGCCATATCGGCGGTCCGATGCGCGACGCCACGCCGGTCGTCTGGGCGCGCGAGGCGGAGCCTGCCTTCTCCGCGCGGGTGCGCCGTGCGCCGGCGACGCGCGAGGAGGCCGAGGCGGCGCTCGACGCCACGCGATTCCATCGCTTCGCCAAGGCGCTGAACCGCACCGGCCAGGAAATGATGTGGCAGGCGATCGGCGAGACGATCTATCGCGAGGAAGGCCGGATACGCGCGGCGGCCGCCCGCCTGTCGTCGCAGAAGGGGGCCGGGGGCACGCTGGAACTCGATCCCGATCTCGCCGTCGACCCTATCTACAAGCATTGCTTCATCCACCTTCAGCCCGAGGGCTATCTGCCGCCCGACCCCGATGGCGACAGCGTCGTTGCGGGCGCTTTCTACGAAAGTGGAGGCCGGCTCTATTCGATGGGGCGCGGCATTACGGCGGGCGATTCGAAAGCCCTGGCGGCAATCGCCTGGCTCCGCGCCTATCGCCCCGGCTGGGAACCCCGCAACATCCTGGACATGGGATGCGCGGCGGGCGGCGCGTCGACCGTGTATCCGGCGCATTTCCCCAATGCGGAGGTGCACGCGATCGACCTCGGCGCATCGATGCTGCGCTATGCCCATGCACGCGCCGAATCGATCGGGGTGCCGGTGCATTTCCACCAGCGGGACGCCGGCAAGGCCGGCTTTGCCGACGGCAGTTTCGATCTGATCGTCAGCCATAATCTGTTTCACGAAATCTCCGACGCGAAGCGCCGCGAAGTCGCCGCCGAGACGCTCCGCCTGCTCGCGCCGGGAGGGCTTGCGATCCACCAGGACGTCGACCTGCTGTTCCGGGGCAAGGCGTTGTGGGAGGAGGCGGAGTGCGCCTATGATTTCTATCACAACAACGAGCCCTTCTGGCTGACCTATGTCGCATGCGATTTCGCGTCCGAGTTGCGCGATGCCGGCTTCGACGCCGCTTCGGTGAGCGAGCATAAGGTGCCGAAAACCGCGGGTCCCGGCTTCTGGCACGCCTTCGTCGCAGAGAAATAGCCGCCGGGCAGCGGGTCGATGTCGATCCCGGGTGGACGATCGGTCGAATTTTGCCCTTAACATCATAATGTCATCATGATAATATGACATTTCATGTATCGAGGCGAAAGGATCCATATTGATGCAGGCTTCCTTGCTGAAGGAAAGCGAAACCGCACCGACGCTCGAGTCGCTGATCGCCGCCGTCGATCGGCTCGGTCCGACGCTGCGCGCGCGGGCGGCGGAAGCGGAAGGGCAGCGCCAGCTTCCCGCAGAGACGATCCGCGACCTGTTTGATGCCGGGGTCCTGCGTTTCTTCATTCCCCGGCGCTTCGGCGGCCATGAGCTGGAATGGGGCGGCCATCTCGCGCTCGGGCGGCGGATCGCGCATCATTGCGCCTCGACGGCCTGGATCAGCTGCGTCGTCGGTTCCCACGCCACCTATGTCGGGCGCATGGACCCGCGCGCCCAGCAGGACGTATGGGGCGGCGATCCCGACGTTCTGGTGGCGACGGGATCGGTGTCGCGCAACGTTTCGGTGGAGGCGGTGGAGGACGGCTTTCGCATCAGCGGGCGCTGGAGCTTCTGCAGCGGCATCGACCATGCCGGCTGGGCGCTGCTTCGCGCCTCGCCGACGGGGGACCAGCGGCAGACCTATTTCTTGTTCCCCCGGTCCGATTTCCGCATCGACGACGACTGGTTCGTCAGCGGCATGAGCGGCACCGGATCGAAGAGCGTCATCGTCGACAATGCCTTCGTCCCTACCTATCGCACGCTGCCGCTCGGGACGCTGATGGCGCCCGAACCGCCAGGCGGGGCGGTCAATCCGGGCTATATCTACAAATATAATTTCCGTCCCTTTTCGGGCGTCAATCTGCTGGGTCCGATCATCGGCGGCGCCGAGGCGGTGGTCGCGGCCTATCGCGACCTGCTGGAGGCGGGAACGCCGGGCCAGTCGAAGGACGATGTGCAGACGCAATTGCGCCTCGCCGAATCGGAGGCGGAGGTCGGCGCGGCCCTGTGCCTGATGGAATCGCTGGTGGCGCGGCTGCAGGATTACGGCCGCAACAATATCGACGTGCCCCATCCGGAACGGATCGGCTTCGTCCGCGACCGGACCTTCGCCGCCCGGCTCTGCTTCAACGCGGCCGAGCGGCTGGTGACCTCGCTGGACCAGTCGGTCGTGCTCGCCGAGCATCCCATCCAGCGCTGTTTCCGCGACCTCGGCGGGATGATCCAGCAGATCGGCGTCAACTGGGACCGCAACATGACCGACGTGATCAAGGCGAGCTTCGGCCGCCAGACCAACATCCCCTTCCTCAACACCCAGTAACGGGAATCCCCATGGTGGACCTTATCCAAGACAAGGCAGCGCTGTCGCTGCGCATCGACGGCATCGCGGAGGCGCTGGCGCAGTCGGCAGGCGACGATGTGGAGTCGGTGGCCGCGACGCTGTCGCTGGTGCGCGAGGCCGGCCTTTTCGAGCTGGACGATCCCCTTCTGGCGCTCGAGGCCACGCGCGCCGTGGGCCGCTTTTGCGCTTCGGCGGCCTGGATGCTCGCCGAACATGGCGAAGCGTGGCGGCTGCTCGGCGGCTTCCCGGCGTCCGCGCGCGAAGCCGTGGGACGCGGGCTGATCGTCATCGCGCGCGGCGGCGAGGGCGCGGGCCTGTCGGACGACGCGATCCGCGGTGTCTGGCCGTCGGTCGGCGGCCTCGTCCATGCCGACTGGCTGTTGCTGACGGGCGTCGCCGACGCATCGGGTCAGGACGGCGCGGCGCTGGTTCCCGCCGGGTCGGTTCGGGCCGCACCCTATGCCTATCTGGGCGGGCTGCGCGGCGTGGGCTGGCAGGGAATCGAAATCGACGCCCTGTCCGTGGCGCCGGGATGCTGGGCGCCGTCTGCCGCCTTTGCGGACCGGGGGCTGGGCGCCAACCGCCTGATCGGCAGCCTGATCGGCTGCGCGGACGGAGGGTATCGCGACTATGTCCGGATGACGCGATCGCGCATCACCGGCATCGGCGGCGCCTCGGTCGCCGGCTTCACGCAGGTGCAGGCCCGCCTCGCCGAGAGCGACGCCGAACTGGGCTGCGCGACCCGGCTGTTCGAGGCGCTGGCGGCCGGTCTCGACGGGGATGACGGTGCGCATGCGCGCCGCGACCGCGCCTATATGGCGCATCTGGCGCTGGACGCCGTCACGCGGCTCGTGCGGCAGATGGGGGCGATGGGGCTTTCGGAGAGCAATCCGGTGCAGCGTCGTTATCGCGACCTGCGGACGTTGGCGGCGGACGCCGCCTTTGCCTGGGACGATCATATGGCGGGCTATGGCCGCGCACTGCTCGGTATCGGGGAAACGGTCGACGTCGCGGCCTAGGGTCTGTCAGGCTCCGGAGTAGAATCGTCTTTGACGGAAAAGCGTGGGTTCCCGCGAAAGCGGGGATCCACGGATGATTCATGGCATCTCAAGCAAAGACGATCGCGCTCCAGGATCGGCCGGTTTCGCGAAGGGTCAGGCGAGATGCTCGCCTAGCCAGCGGCCGAATGCGAGCGCCGGGGACAGCGCCATTCCTCCGACGCCGCCTTTCCCGGACAGGTTGCTGCCCAGAACCTCGCCCACCGCGTAAAGCCCGGGAATGGGCTTTTCATCGCCGTCGAGCACGCGAAACGCGGTATCGACCTTCAGCCCCGCGAAACCGCGCACGGTATAGCTGGCGATCGGCAGGGCATAGAAGGGCGGCTGCGCGATCGGCAGGGGCATGTGGCGGCGGCCCAGCCGGTCCCGCCCGGTTTCGACCGCGCGGTTATAGTCGGCGACGGTCTCTTCCAGCTTCGCGGCGGCGATGCCGCATGCGTCCGCAAGCGCCGCGATGCTGTCCGCCGTCACGATGCTGCCGTCCGGATCATAGAAGCGCGCAGCCTTTTCCCGGTCGAAATAGGTGAAGATCGTCGGGGCCACCTCGCGGATCGCCTGATCGTAGATGACGAAGCCGCAGGATTTCGGCTGCTCCATCATCAGGGCGGAGCGCGCGTCGGCGCTGTCGTTGTCCTCGGCGAAGAAGCGCTCGCCATTCAGGTTGACGATGATCTCCCATGGCTGTCGGTCCTGCGGGACCAGCCCGCCCGGCGCGCGATAGCGCGGCGCGTCGGGCGCGCCGAGCGTATGATCGAGCACGCCGCCGAAATTCGGCAGGAATTTCTCGTCATGCACGACGCTGCCCCCGGCGCCGAGTCCGAGTTCCAGCCCGCGTCCGGTGGCGTGATGATAGGAACCGGGCCACAGCGTCGCGCCCTGGTGGAGCCGGGCGAAAAGGTCCGGATTGGCGCCATAGCCGCCCGTCGCAAGGACGATATTGCGGCCGCGAAACGACTCTCCGTCCGCCGTCAGGCCGCAGACGATGCCGTCCTCGACGACCAGGCCGTCGACATCGCTGCCCAGTTTCAAGGTCACCCGACCTGTGCGGACATGTTCGTCGAGCATCGGCTTCAGCACCTCGAGGATCGAAAAGCCTTCCTTCTTTCCCCAATAGGTGCGCGCGATGCTGTAGGCCTCGTGCCCGTGGATGACGCGCGGCATGTCGTCTTCCATCTCGAACCCGTGGTCCATCAGCCAGTCGATCAGCGGCCCCTGCAGGCGCACGGCGAGTTCGAGCATGGCGGGATCCGACGTTCCCTTGCTGATCCGCATGGCGTCGTCATAATGGTCCTGCGCGGAATCGACGATGCCCTTCCGGACCTGGAGCTTCGTTCCCGCTCCGCTGAGCTGTCCGCGGTTGATGAGCAGCGCGCCGCCCACCTGGTCGGCCTTTTCCAGAAGGCAGACCGACAGGCCGCGCCGGGCCGCGAAAATGGCGATGGTCAGGCCGGCCGGACCGGCGCCGGCGACGACGATATCGTGCGTCGCTTGCGGAGTGGAATGGGCAGTCGTCATATTCGTTCGGAATCCGTCGCCAGAGGAGCCATATCGATTCCAAATATCATATTGTCATCATGACATCATATCAAGCTGCGAATATCATTATCGCACGGCGCCGATGTGCGGAATATCGCGCCCTCCGCCGCGTCCGGCGGGCGAAAAGGCTGCTATGTCGATATGCCGTCATATCATTAAGCGGCACTTGCTTATCCCCGGTCGCTTCACCATAGTCCGGCAAAGGTCGTGCCGGCATGATGGTGTCGTCCGCATGGTGGACCCCTTCCTCTTCAATTCGGATCGTGACGAAAATGACCGTAAATTCCTCCGAAGTCGTCCGCGACAGCATCAAGGCGCTGCGATATCATCAGGTCTATTCCATTCTGCGGGGGTGGATATTCGACGGCACTTATCCGGCGGGAGCGAAGCTGCCTCCGGAAGGCGAATTGTGCGAGCGGCTGGGCGTATCGCGCATAACGTCGCGCAAGGCGCTGGACCTGCTGGTGAGCGAGGGGCTGGTGCGGCGCGTGCAGGGCAAGGGGACCTTCGTCGCATCCGAATTGAACGGCGCGCCGACGGTCGGCGATATGGAGCAGCTGATCCACCGCGTCGCGCGCGCCTCGTCCCGATCGAAGGTCGTCGACGTGAAGATCCGCGAAGTGATCGGCGATCCGGACATCTGCCGCGACCTCGACATCGACGAGGGAGGCAAGGTCCGCGAGATCGGCTTCGTGCGGACGCTCGACGGCAAGCCGACCGGATACCGGCAATCCTATCTTCCGCTGGATGTGGCGCCCGGCATCACGGCGGATGAGATTCGGCGCAAGCCCATGCTGCAGGTGTTCGAAGACCATGGCGTGAGGATTTCGGCGGCGGACACGCTGGTCGGCGCCTGCCTCGCCGATACGCAAAAGGCGATGATCCTCGATACCACGGTCGGCGTGCCGCTGGTCCGTATCCGCCTGATCCTCCTCGACGAGGACAAGCGGCCGATCGAGCGCAGCACCCGATATTATCTTGCCGATTATTACGAGCACCACCTGTATCTGACCCGGTCGGCCGGACTGAACGCCAGCAACCTGAGCATCTGAGCCGCGTGCCGCGGCGCCGGCATCACCGGCCTATCCCGTCCTGTATAATATCATAATGACATGATGACTTGATGGTGGTAAATGGGACGTCGAGTCCATGAGGAGAGACCGCCTTGTCCGAACCACGCCCGCTTCCCCATGCCATGTCCGCGCTGCCCGACGCCGCGGAACAGGCCCGACTCGATTTCGCGGTGGCCTTCAAGCATCTGCTGGGACATCCGATCAAATCCGCCTTGCCGCATATCTATCGCGAGCGTGCGGAGCCCGTCTGGACCGCGCAACACGGCCGCGCGCCGGAGAATTGGCAGGAAGTCGGCGACGCCCTGTCGGACACGTCCGCCTATCGCTGGTGGAGCGCGCTCGCCCGCGCCCAGCAGGAATATTATGTCGATGTGACCTCCACCGTATGCGAGCGCCAACTGCCCGAGCTGATCGAGCGCTATCGCTCGATCTCCCGGGCGGCGACGCGCGGCACGCTGACCCTCGATCCCGAGCTGGCGATTCCGCCCTATCAGTCCGAGGTCGACATTCACTGCGTTCCAGGGTCCTATTTCCTCGAGCGCACCGATGACGACGTGTGGGCGGGCGCGCGCTCGGATCTCGGCAGCTTCGTCTTCATGATGGGGGGCAACGGCCCCCTGTGCGACGACAAGGGCCAGACGGGCGCGGCCTTCCTGAAGGCCCGCTTCCCCGATTTCAGGGCAACGCGCGTCCTCGACCTGGGGTGCACCGTCGGCATGTCGACGCTTCCCTATGTCGATGCCTATCCCGAGGCCGAGGTCCATGCGATCGACCTGTCCGCGCCGTCGCTGCGCTTTGCCCACGCCCGCGCCGAGTCGCTGGGCAAGGCGGTGCATTTCCGCCAGGCCAATGCCGAGCACGCCCCCTATGACGACGGGAGTTTCGACCTGGTAGTCAGCCATATCCTGCTGCACGAGCTTTCGTGCGGCGCGCTCGACCGCGTTCTCGCCGAATGTCACCGGCTGCTGCGCCCAGGCGGCATCATGCTGCATGTCGAGGTTCCGATCCGCCGCAAGGACCCGCTCGACCAGTTCCTGTGGAACTGGGACACGACGAACAACAACGAGCCCTTCTGGTCGACGCTGGCAGAGCTCGACCTTGTCGAACCGGCGGTGCGCGCGGGCTTCCCCCGGGAATCGATATTCGAGGCCGAAATGCCCTCGCTGTCCCGCAAGGGAGGCATCTGGCTGGGCTATGGCGCGCGGAAAGCGGGAGACGCACAATGACCACGATCACCAGCGCGCCGCTGCCCAAAGCCGCCAAGGGTGAGCGCCCCTTCTCGCTGAAGGATGCCGATCACGAGCGGTTGTTGAACATGATCGTCGCTCTGACCGCCGAAATCAGCGTGCTGCAGGACCAGCAGGACATGCTGACCCGCATCCTGGTCGCGCGCGGCGTCGCCACCGACGAGGAAATAGCCTATTTCCAGCCTGATGCCGCCGCCTCCGCGGCGCGGGCGACGAAGCGCCGCGAACTGATCGAACGCGTCATGCGGATTATCATCGCCGACGCCGAGCGTGCGGTGCGCGACGAGAAGCCCTATGAGGATCTGCTGGCCATGGTGTCGTCGCCGACGTCCTAGCGGATCGGGCCTCCGGAAGCGCGACAAACCGCCATCCGGCTTCTTTAATACATAATGTTGTTATGTTGACATGATGAATTATCCCGCTATCCTGGGGCCGTTGTCGCAGGATGAAGGGATGCGATTTGCAGGACGCGATGGACAGGATGAGCGTGCCGACGCGGGTCGACGAGGCGCTGATGCGCCGCGTCTGCGGCAATTATGCCACCGGCGTCGCGATCGTCAGCACGATGTCGGCGACCGACGAGCCCGTGGCGCTGACGGTCAATTCCTTTTCGTCGGTCTCGCTCGATCCGCCCCTGATCCTGTGGAGCCTGCGCTCGACATCCCCCAGCCGTCGCCATTTCGAGGACGGCAAGGCCTTTGCCATCTCCATCCTGGGGGAGGGGCAGAATGAACTGGCGATGCGTTTCGCCCGCCCCGTTCCGGACAAGTTCGACGGCGTCACGCGCCGCGCCGGCCTGTTGGGCGCGCCCCTGATCGACGGCAGCATCGCTCATCTGGAATGTCTGCGCTATCATCATCTCGAAGCCGGCGATCACATCATCTTCATCTGGCATGTCGTGGAAGCGCGTCAGGCGATGGATCGCGCGCCGCTCACCTTTTACGAAGGCCGCTTTCACCGCATCGCCCCGCTTCCGGGCGCTTAAATCCGACGACGGTGACCCATATCGGGAGTCCCGATCGGCCCCGGACTTCCAGCCTCTGACCGGCCCGCCTACCGCTTCGCCCCCATCTGCGCCGCATAGCCCGCCTGCACCATCGCGCTCATGCGGTCGAACAGCGCGTCGGGGTCGCTGCGGCGCAGTGCCGGGATTTCGGCCTCGGCGCCCTCGGCGACGACGATCTCGCGCTTGCCCGCCGCGACTGCGTCCAGGATCCGCGTCGCCGCGACGTCGGGGGAGAGGCCGTTGTCGATCGCCTTGTCGCTCTCTCCGCGGACGCTGCCATCGGCGTTCAGCGCATTGCGGCTGACGTTGGTGCGCACCGATCCCGGCGCGACGACGAGGACCTTCAGCCCCAGATGTTCGTTTTCGGCGCGCACCGCGTCGTGATAGCCGATCAGCCCGTGCTTGGCGGCGCAATAGGCGCTGCGCACCGGGATTCCGGCTATGCCCGCGACGCTCGAAATCGCGACGATCTGCCCGCCGCCCGCGCCGACCATGCGCGGCAGAAGCTGCTGCGTCAGCGCGATCGGCGCGAGCAGGTCGACGTCGATGATCTTCTGATAAACCGAAAAATCGGTCTCGATCGCGAGGCTGCGCTGCGAGATTCCGGCGTTGTTGACCAGACCGTCGATGCGGCCGCACCAGTCCCATGCTTCCTCCGTCATGCGGGGCAGGGCGGCATAGTCGGTCGCCTCGAAGGGCAGGATCATCGTGCCGGCGCCGATATCCTGCGCAACCGCTTCGAGCGCCGCGACGTTGCGGCCCGACAGGATCAGCTTCGCGCCGCGCGCCGCCAGACTGCGCGCCAGCGCCGCGCCGATCCCCGACGAAGCGCCCGTAACCCACCAGACTTGATCCTGCATAGCCGCATCCCCATTGTTGATTCCGTATCAAGGTGAAACGGACCCAAATCGTCGTCAAGCCGCTGATTTCGCGGATTTCCGTGCGGGGGTGGCAATTTTGTTGCGACTCTGCTATAATAAATGTCAACACGTCGGACTTTTCCCCGCTTGCCAGCGGCGGCGGGCATCGCCCGGCGTTCCTATGGAGCCACATCCCTTGTCACTTTAACGGGCTAGCGCCGACCGAATCGTTCATCCCCCTCCCGACGGAGGGCCGGATGCACCGGAGTCTTGACGCTGATCCCCCGGCAGGGACCAAAGAAAGGAAACTGCATGTCCGCCAATACGCTCGTCTTTGAAGTCGGTGACTATGTCGTTTATCCGAAGCATGGCGTGGGGCGCGTCATCGAGCTGCAGAAGTCCGAGATCGCGGGCATGCAGCTGGAACTCTATGTCCTGCGCTTCGAAAAGGAAAAAATGACCCTGCGCGTCCCGACCAACAAGGCCGAGGGCGTGGGGATGCGCAAGCTGTCGTCGGACAAGACGCTGAAGGAAGCGCTGCAGGTGCTGACGACCAAACCGAAGGTCAAGCGCACCATGTGGTCGCGGCGCGCGCAGGAATATGAAGCGAAGATCAACTCGGGCGACCTGGTGTCGATCGCCGAGGTGACCCGCGACCTGTTCCGCGCCGACGACCAGCCCGAGCAGAGCTATTCGGAGCGTCAGATATTCGAAGCGGCGTCGAGCCGCCTCGCGCGCGAACTCGCCGCGATGGAGGAAAGCGACGAAAAAACCGCGCAGGCGAAGATCCTCCAGATCCTGAACGAGCATGCGCCGCTTTATTATGCCGAAAAGGTGTAAGCGAGGCGCACGGCGATGAAGGGGGAAGGGGCGGTCCGCAGGGACCGCCCTTTTTTATTTCGAGCCTACGTCCACCATTCGTCATGCCGGACTTGATCCGGCATCCCGCTTCTTAAAGCGGCGGAAGGAAGCGGGGGCCCGATCAAGTCGGCACTTATCCCTTTCGGAACAAGATGAGTGATCCCCGGCGAAAGCCGGGGTCCAGATGGCGCGCACCTGCATCGCATGGACCCCGGCTTTCGCCGGGGATCACCAGCTTCCTTGTCTCAAGGGTATAAACGCCGATCAAGTCCGGGGTGACGAGCTAGGGTGAAGTTTCAGGGATACCGGGCCTCGACGAAATACAGCCCGTCGGGCGGCGCATTGAACCCCAGCGCGCTGCGGTCGGCGGCGTCGAGCGCGGCCTTCAGGTCGCGCGCCGACCATTTTCCTTCCCCGACCAGCACGAGGCAGCCGACCATCGAGCGCACCTGATGGTGCAGGAAGCTGCGCGCCGCCGCCTCGATGACGATCTCCTCGCCGTGGCGGCTGACCGACAGCCGGTCGAGCGTCTTGACCGCGCTGTCCGCCTGGCAATGCACCGAGCGGAAGGTGGTGAAATCGTGCCGCCCGACAAGCGCCTGCGCGGCGCCGTGCATCGTCTCGGCATCGAGAGGCCGGGCGAACTGCCACGCCAGCCCCTTGTCCCAGGTCAGCGGCGCGCGGCGGTTGACGATGCGATATTCATAGGCGCGCCCGAGGCAGGAGAAGCGCGCGTGCCAGTCGTCGGCGACGGCCTCGCATGCGAGCACCGCGACAGGCGCAGGGCGAAGATGCGCGTTGAGCGCCTCCATCAGGCGGAAGGGGGCGATATCTTTCGCAATGTCGACATGCGCGCGCATCGCGAGCGCGTGGACGCCGGCGTCGGTGCGCCCGGCGCCGTGCACCGCGGCCGTCTCGCCGATGATGCGCGCGACGGCGTCTTCCAGCGCCTGCTGGACGCTGGGGCCGTGCGACTGGCGCTGCCAGCCCATATAGGGGCGACCGTCATATTCGATGGTGAGGGCGAAGCGGGTCATGGGCGGCCACCATCCTCACCGTCGTCACCCCGGACTTGATCCGGGGTCCCGCTTGTCACCGTCGCTGAGCGGGACCCCGGATCAAGTCCGGAGTGACGAAGAAGCGGAAGGGAGAGTGTCATGCCAGCCGCATCCCCTTCGGAATCGCGCGCCCGCGCAGCAATTCCGTGGCGTCCATCGCCGGCTTCCCCGCGCGCTGCACCCGCGTCGCGCGGATCGCCCCGGGATTGCAGGCGATGGTCAGCGCATCGTCGAGCGTGACGCCCGGAGCGACGCCCGCGACCGTCTCGGCCGGATGGACGACCTCGGCAGCGAGCAGCTTGTAGCGCTCGCCTTCCAGTTCGAAGAAGGCGCCCGGCATCGGGTTGAACGCGCGAATCTGGCGCGTGACCTGCACCGCGCTGGTCAGGAAATCGAGCCGCGCTTCGCTCTTGTCGATCTTCGCGGCATAGGTGGCGCCCGTGTCGGGCTGCGGCTCGGGCGCGAAGGCGTGAAGGTCGCCCAGCACCTTCGCCATCAGTGCGGCACCCATGTCCGCCAGTTCGTCGGTCAGCTCGCCCGCAGTCTTGCGATCGACCGGCGTGCGCCCGATCAGCCGCATCGCGCCGGTGTCGAGCCCGGCGTCCATCTGCATGATCGTCACGCCGGTCTCGGCATCGCCGGCGAGGATCGCGCGCTGCACCGGCGCCGCGCCGCGCCAGCGCGGCAGGATCGAGCCATGGACGTTCAGGCACCCTTCGCGCGGCGCGTCGAGGATCGCCTGCGGCAGGATCAGGCCATAGGCGGCGACCACCGCGACATCGAGGTCCAGCGCTGCGAATTCGGCCTGTTCCTCGGCACCCTTCAGGCTCTTCGGCGTGCGGACGGGCAGGCCGTGCGCCTCGGCCCAAGCATGCACCGCACTCTGCTGCAGCTTCTTGCCGCGCTGCGCGGGGCGCGGCGGCTGGGTATAGACGGCTGCGATCTCATGCCCCGCGGCGTGGAGCGCGGCGAGCGTCGGCACCGCGAAGGGCGGCGTTCCCATGAAGGCAATGCGCATGGGGAGGGGCTTTGGCGGAGGATGGAAGGCGGTGCAAGACTCTCGCTTACCCCAATCGTCACCCCGGACTTGATCGGAGTCCCGCTCAGCGACGCCCGAAAGCGGGACCCCGGATCAAGTCCGGGGTGACGACGGGAAGGGATATTGTGCACCGATTGCACACCCATTACCACCGCTCCCATGGCCTCCACCGAAATCGAAGCTCTCGTCCAGCAACTCGCCCGGCTTCCCGGCCTCGGCCCGCGCTCGGCGCGGCGTGCGGTGCTGCATCTGATGAAGAAGCGCGAGAGCGCCTTCGCGCCGCTGCTCGCTGCGCTGCAAACGGTGTCCGAACGGCTCGTCACCTGCACCATCTGCGGCAATGTCGATACGCAGGACCCCTGCGCGATCTGCGCCGACCCGCGCCGCGACGCGCGCAGCCTGTGCGTGGTCGAGGAGGTGTCGGACCTGTGGGCGCTCGACAAGTCGCGGCTCTTCCCCGGCCAATATCATGTGCTCGGCGGCCGGCTGTCGGCGCTGGAAGGCGTGCGGCCGCAGGACCTCAGCATTGACGCGCTGGTGAACCGCGTCGCGGCGGGCGGCATCGACGAGGTGGTGCTGGCGATGAACGCGACGCTGGAGGGCCAGACCACCGCGCATTATCTCGCCGAGCGGCTGGAAAGCTACCCCGTGCGGCTGACCCAGCTCGCGCACGGCTTGCCGGTAGGCGGCGAGCTCGACTATCTGGATGAAGGGACGCTGGCGCAAGCTCTACGGGCGCGAAGGCCGGTGGGTTGACGGCGGCCCCGCGAGTTCATACCTGCACGCCATGGCCCTGCTACCCATCATAGAGACCCCGGACCCCCGGCTGCGCGTCATTTCCAAGCCCGTCGAGACCTTCGATGCCGAGCTGAAGACGCTGATCGCCGATATGTTCGAGACGATGTACGACGCACCCGGCATCGGGCTGGCGGCGATTCAGGTCGGGGTGGCGAAGCGCATTCTGGTCATCGACCTGCAGGAACCCGATCCCGAGGACGAGGAGGGCAAGCGCGTGATCCGCGATCCGCGAGTGTTCATCAACCCGGTCTTCTCCGACTTTTCGGAGGAGCATAGCGTCTATCAGGAAGGATGCCTGTCGGTCCCGGAGCAATATGCCGAGGTGACGCGCCCCGCCGAGGTCACGGTCGACTGGCAGGACGCCGACGGCCGGCACCACCAGGAACGCATGACCGGCCTGATGGCGACATGCATCCAGCACGAGCACGACCATCTGGAGGGCATCCTCTTCATCGACCATCTGTCGCGGCTGAAGCGCGAGATGGTGCTGAAGAAGCTCGCGAAGCTCCGCAAGGCGGCCTGACCATAAACATTCGTCAACCCCGGACTTGATCGGCGCTTATCCCGTTCGGACAAGTGCGTGATCCCCGGCGAAAGCCGGGGTCCAGATAGCGCGCGCTTCCCTGTCATGGACCCCGGCTTTCGCCGGGGATCACCTTGTTCCTTGTCTCAAGGGTATAAACGCCGACTTGATCCGGGGTCCCGCTCAGCCACGCCCGAAAAGCGGGACTCCGGATCAAGTCCGGGTGACGATGCTTTGGATATTAATCCGCCTTCTTGGCGACCCCCACCATCGCGGGGCGCAGCAGGCGGTCCTTCATCATATAGCCTGCCTGCATTTCCTGCACGATCGTGCCGGCTTCCTTGTCGCTGGGGATTTCCAGCATCGCCTGATGCTGGTTGGGGTCGAGCGGCAGGCCGATCGCTGCGATGCGGGTGATGCCGTGGCGCTCGAACACGCTCATCAGCTCGCGCTCGGTCGCCTCGAGGCCGGCGACGAAGGGCTTGAATTTCTCGTCCTCGCGCTGTTCCTCGCCGATCGCGGCGAGCGCGCGGCCCAGATTGTCGGCGACCGAGAGGATGTCGCGCGCAAATTTGGTCGCCGCATAGGCGTGCGCGTCGGCGATCTCCTTGTCCTTGCGGCGCGTGACGTTCTGCGTCTCGGCGCGCGCGTAGAGCAGATCCTGCTGCAGCGTCGCGATCTGCTCGGCCAGCTTCGCCGCCTCGTCCTGCGGCTGCGCGGCGGCGGTGTCCGCTTCGGGGGTTTCGGCTTCGGTGTCGTCTTCGACGGGCGTTTCGTTTTCGATGTTCGTCATAAACCTATCGTATCAGTCTGGAGAGCGATTGGGCGGTGAAGTCCACCATGGGAACGATGCGCGCATAGTTCAAGCGCGTCGGGCCGATCACACCGACAACGCCGACGACGCGCCCGTCCGATCCGCGATAGGGCGCGGCGATAACCGACGAACCCGAAAGCGAAAAGAGCTTATTCTCCGACCCGATGAAAATGCGGGCCGCGCTGCCCTCGCGCGCGCTGTCGAGCAGTTGCGCGATGTCCTGCTTGGCCTCCAGCTCGTCGAGAAGCTGGCGCACGCGGTCGAGGTCGCCCGCGGCGCTGTCGTCGAGCAGATTCGCCTGGCCGCGCACGATCAGCACCGGGCGGTCGGCGCCGTCCGACGACCAGATGGCGAGCCCGCGCGATACGAGGTCGGCGGCGGCGCGGTCGATCGCGATCCGCTCGGCCTCGATCTCGCGCCGGACCCGCGCCTGCGCCTCGGCCAGCGTCAGCCCGCCGAGCATGGCCGAGATGTAATTGCCGGCCTCGACCAGCGCCGAGGGGGGAAGGCCGGCGGGAATGTCGATCACCCGATTCTCGACCGCGCCGTCGCCCGCGACGAGCACGACGAGCGCCTGAGCAGCCGACAGCGGCACGAAAGCGACCTGTTTCAGCACCCGCTCATGCTTGGGGACGAGGACGAGGCCGGCGCAGGCGGACAGGCCGGAAAGCGCCGCGGTCGCCTGCGCCAGCGCGCTTTCGATCGGTCCGCCCTCGGACAGGCTGGCCTCGATCTGCGCGCGGTCCTCGGCGCTCGGCTCGGCGACCTGCATCATGCCGTCGACGAACAGGCGCAGTCCCTGCTCGGTCGGCATCCGCCCCGCGCTGGTGTGCGGGCTGGACAGGAGGCCGAGCTCCTCGAGGTCCTGCATCACATTGCGGATCGACGCGGGCGACAGGTTGAGCGCCGCCAGCTTCGACAGCGTGCGCGATCCCACCGGCTGCCCGGTATCGAGATAGGCGTCGACGACCAGCCGGAACACATCGCGCGCGCGTGTGGTGAGCTCGATGATCGGCGGCGTGGTCATGGGACAGGATTTAGGGACGGGAAGGGGCGGGGGCAAGCGCGGCCCTTTCCGCTCACCCCCAGGTGATGGGGTATGGACGCGGCGGGGGGTTCGCCGCTAAGCGCCCCGTCACAGCTTCACAAGGAGACCTCCGACATGCGCCCTTCCGGCCGCGCGCCCGACCAGATGCGCCCCATCGCTATCGAAACCGCCTTCACCATCCATGCCGAGGGCAGCGTCCTCGTCGCCTTCGGCCATACCAAGGTGCTGGTCACCGCCAGCGTCGAGGAGAAGGTGCCGCCCTTCCTGCGCGGCAAGGGGCAGGGCTGGGTGACGGCCGAATATGGCATGCTTCCCCGCGCGACCCACACGCGCGGCAGCCGCGAGGCGGCGAAGGGCAAGCAGTCCGGACGGACGCAGGAAATTCAGCGGCTTATCGGACGCAGCTTGCGCGCTGTCGTCGATATGACGAAGCTCGGCGAGCGGCAGATCGTCATCGACTGCGACGTGATCCAGGCCGACGGCGGTACCCGCACCGCATCGATCTCCGGCGCGTGGGTCGCGCTGCGCCTCGCGGTCGACAAACTGCTGGAAGCGAAGGCGATCGCCGAGGACCCGATCGAGGATCAGGTCGCGGCGATCTCGTGCGGCATCCATCAGGGCACACCGGTGCTCGACCTCGATTATGACGAGGATTCGACCGCTGGGGCCGACGGCAATTTCGTCCTCACCGGCAAGGGGCAGATCGTCGAGGTGCAGGCAAGCGCCGAGGGTGCGACCTATGACGAGGAAGGCCTGCTCCGCCTGCTGCGCCTCGCGCGCATCGGCTGCGGCGAGATCTTTGCCGCGCAGGCGAAGGCGGTGGGGCGATAACTTTCCTCTCCCGAGGGAGAGGAAGCGAGACTTGCGAACTTGTTCGCTAGTCGCAGCAGGTGAGGGGATGTGACCGATCGGCAGCATAAACCATCGACCATCATCGCCCGCAAATTGCGGCGAAGCGAAACCGAAGCCGAGAAGGCGCTCTGGCGAGTGCTTCGGGGGCGCCAGTTCCTGGGCCTCACATTCCGCCGGCAATCGCCGGTTGCCGATTCTATCGCCGATTTCCTGTGCGAGGAACTGAGGGTCATGGTCGAGGCGGATGGCGGACACCATGCGGACAATCGCGCCGATACCGATCGTACGGCGCGCTTGCAGGCGGCCGGCTATCAGGTCATTCGTTATTGGAACAACGACGTCATGGGCAATCTGGAGGGCGTGTTGGAAGATTTGCGCGGACGTCTGATTGCCGCCGCGAACGGCGGAACCTCTCACCCAACCCTCTCCCAAGGGGAGAGGGCTTCGTGACCCGCAAACTCGCCCCCGGCAGGCTCGTCATTGCCAGCCACAATGCGGGCAAGGTACGCGAGATTCGGGCGCTGCTCGCGCCGTTCGGCATCGAGCCGGTGTCGGCGGGCGACCTCGATCTGCCAGAGCCCGAGGAAACGGGCACGACGTTCAAGGAAAATGCCCTGCTCAAGGCGCACGCCAGCGCTTCGGCCTCGGGCTTGCCCGCGCTGGCCGACGACAGCGGACTGGAGGTCGCGGCGCTCGGCGGCCGGCCCGGCGTCTACACTGCCGACTGGGCCGAGCGGCAATGGTTCGAAGGCGAGAAGGGCCGCGACTGGTATATGGCGATGGGCAAGGTCGAAGGCCTGCTTGCCGAACAGGGGGCGGACGTCGACCGCAGCGCCGCTTTCGTCTGCACCCTCGCGCTCGCCTGGCCCGACGGCCATGCCGAGGTCTTCGAGGGCCGGGCGGCGGGCAGCCTGACCTGGCCGCCGCGCGGCACGCTGGGTTTCGGTTATGATCCGGTCTTCGTTCCGGCAGGCAAGTTGCTGACTTACGCCGAAATCGATCCGGCCGAAAAACATGCGATCAGCCACCGCGCCGATGCGTTCGCGAAGCTGGTGGCGGGCGTTTTCGACTGACAATTAATTTTACCCGGATATTATTGACTCCTATTTTACCCGGGTGTAATTGCCCGACATGACCGATATTCAATCCGTGACCGCCTTTCTTGGTGACAGGAAGCTCGCAACGGGGCCCCGTGCGACCGTCCAGCATCTGCTGGAGGAGCGCTATCCGGGCGACCTCGGGTCGATCCTCGTCTTCGACGACGCGACGGGCAAACTGGCCGACCTCGATTACTGGGATGCCGCGACGGCCGACCCCACGCCGTCGGCGGGGCGCCCCCGGCTGGGCGTCAAGGCGCGCGAGGTGACGCTGCTGCCGCGGCATTGGGACTGGCTGGCCGGGCAGCCGGGCGGTGCGTCCGCCGCGCTGCGCCGACTGGTCGAGACAGCGAGCAGGGAGACCGGTGACGGCCGGAAGCGCCGCCACGCCGCCTATCATTTCATGAACCATATGTGCGGCAACCTGCCGGGTTATGAAGAGGCGCTGCGCGCGCTGTATCGCGACGACGATGCGGTGTTCGGCGGGCTGATCGCGCAATGGCCGGAGGATGTGCGCGCGCATATCCGGCATCTGATCTCCGGCTGACATTCGCGCGCCGCGCCCTATATGGCCGGCATGGCCGAACCGCTCGCCCTTTATGTCCATTGGCCGTTCTGCGTCAGCAAATGCCCCTATTGCGACTTCAACAGCCACGTGCGGGAGCGCGTCGATCAGGCGAAGTGGCGTGCGGCGCTGCTTGCCGATCTCTGGCACGAGGCGGCCCTGCTGCCCGATCGCAAGGTTTCGTCGATCTTCTTCGGCGGTGGTACGCCCAGCCTGATGCCGCCCCGGACGGTCGCGGCGGTGATCGCGGCGACGGATGCCGCGTGGGGGCTGACCGGCGATTGCGAGATCACGCTGGAGGCCAACCCCAATTCGGTCGAGGTCGCCAATTTCGCGGCGCTGGCGAACGCGGGGGTCAATCGCGTGTCGATTGGTGTCCAGAGCTTCGATCCGCAAGTGCTTGAATTTCTGGGGCGCGCGCACAGCGGGGACGAGGCGCAGGCGGCGATTGCCGCCGCGCAGGAGCATTTCGCGCGGGTCAGTTTCGACCTGATCTATGCGCGGCCCGGCCAGTCGCTGGCGGCGTGGGAGGCGGAGCTGGGCGCGGCGCTGGCCTTCGGCACCGGCCATCTGTCGCTCTATCAGCTTACCATCGAGCCCGGCACGCGCTTCGCGACGCTGGCGGCGAAGGGCGCTCTCGTCATCCCCGACGGCGACGCCGCCGCCGACCTGTTCGACGCGACGCAGGCGATGACGCGCGCCGCCGGCCTGCCGCGCTACGAGGTGTCGAACCATGCGCGGCCGGGCGAGGAGAGCCGGCATAATCTGACCTATTGGCGCTATGGCGACTATGCCGGCATCGGTCCCGGTGCGCACGGGCGGCGACTGGCGCAGGCGACCGAGCGGCACAGGAAACCCGAGAATTTCCTCGCCGCGGTGGACCGTAACGGCCACGGACTCAAGGTCGAGACCGACCTGCCGGGTGGCGAGCGCGCGACCGAGGCGCTGCTGATGGGGCTGCGGCTGACCGAGGGCGTCGACCTGACGCGGATCGAGGCGCGCAGCGGGCTGGCGCGCGCGGCGTTTCTGGATTCGGACGCGGCGGCGCGGCTGGCGGGGCAGGGACTGGTCGTGCGCGACGGCGACCGGCTGGCGGTGACGGACGAGGGAATCTTGCTGCTCGACTCCATTCTTTCCGAGGTGGTGCGGACCGGCTAAGCTGCTCTCGACGTAAACGGAAATGGATGCGGTGGGCTTCCCCCTGCCGTCACCCCGGACTTGATCCGGGGTCCCGCTCGGCACCGGGGAAAAGCGGGACCCCGGATCAAGTCCGGGGTGACGAGGAAAATGACATTCCGCTTTGCTTTTCAGATGGTTTTGCGACCGCAATGGGAATGGATTTGAGCTTTGCCGCAGGATTTCATCCGCGAATGGGACGCCCATCTGGCGCATGAGAAGCGCCGATCGGACCATACGCGCCGCGCCTATGTCGCGACGGCGGAGCGGTTCTGCGCCTTTCTGTCGGAGCATCGCGGCGGCGCGGTCGATGCGTCGATGCTGGCGACGCTCGGCGCGAACCACCTGCGCGCCTATCTCGCGGTCCGCCGGGACGACGGGCTCGGCAATGCCTCGGCGGCGCGCGAACTGTCCGCGCTGCGCGGTTTCCTGCGCTTCGTCGGCGGGTCGAACGCCAGCGTGCCGCAATTGCGCGGGCCGCGCGTCAGGAAAGGCCTGCCGCGCCCGGTGGCGCCCGACGAAGCGCTCGCCCTCGCGCGCGATGTCGAGGAAAAGGCTCGGAGCGGCTGGATCGGCGCGCGCGATTTCGCACTGCTGCTGCTGCTCTATGGCGCGGGGCTGCGCATCGGTGAGGCGCTGTCGCTGACCGGCGCCGCGCTGCCGCTCGGCGATACGCTGCGCGTCACCGGCAAGCGGGGCAAGACGCGCGTCGTGCCGATCCTGCCGGCGGTCGCCGACGCGGTGGCACGCTATGCCGAGGCTTGCCCTCGGCCGATCACGAAGGATAGGCCGCTGTTCCTCGGCGCGCGAGGTGGGGCGCTCGACCCCGGCGTGGTGCGCGCCGCGGTGCGTTCGGCGCGCCGGGCGCTTGGCCTGCCCGAACGGACGACGCCGCACGCGCTGCGCCACAGCTTCGCGACGCACCTGCTTGCGGGCGGCGCCGACCTGCGCAGCCTTCAGGAACTGCTCGGCCATGCCAGTCTCGCCTCGACGCAGGTCTATACCGCGGTCGACGCCGCCCACCTGCTCGACATCTATCGCACCGCGCATCCGCGGGCCGAATGATTCAATCGCCGCGTGGCTTCGCCTTCCAGGTGACGACGCGCCAGATATAGATCAGCACCAGCGACCCGATCGCGATCAGCGCGATCGGGCCGACGAACCGGTCGAGCTCGGCGAAGCGCCGCCCGAACCAGCTTCCGGCGCCCGCCAGCGCGCTGACCCAGATCGTCGAGCCGGCGGCGGTCCAGATCAGGAATTTCGCCTGGTTCATCCGCACCATGCCCGCGGGCAGCGACACCATGGTGCGCGCGACGGGCAGGAAGCGCGCGACGAAGACGATGCCCGGACCATATTTCAGGAAACCCGCGTGCAGCCGCTCGACATCCCGCCAGTCGAGGGTCAGCCAGCGCCCGTGCCGGTCGACGAAGGGTTTGAGCCGCTCATAGCCGATCCAGCGTCCGATGCCGTACCAGACCCAGTTGCCGGCGGTGGTCCCGGCGACCGCGACCGCGATCAGCGTCCAGAAATCGAAGCGTCCCTGCGCTGCGGTGATGCCGCCGAGCGCCATGATGACCTCCGACGGAATGGGCGGAAAGACATTTTCCAGCACCATCAGCACGAAGATGCCGAAATAGCCCCAGCTCTGGATCAGGTCGAGGATGAAGCCGGTCATACGAGCGTCAACGCGGGGCGCGCGTCAAACGATCCGCCGCGCGATCGCGTCCCAGATCATGCCCGCTGTGTCGGTACCGTTGAAGCGGTCGATCGCGACGATGCCGGTGGGGGAGGTGACGTTGATTTCGGTCAGCCATTCGCCGCCGATCACGTCGATGCCGACGAAGATCAGCCCGCGCTCGCGCAGTTTCGGGCCGAGTGCGGCGCAGATTTCCTGCTCGCGCGGCGTTAGCGCGGCCGCCTCGGCATAACCGCCGACCGCGAGGTTGGAGCGGAACTCGCCCTCGCCGGGCTTGCGGTTGATCGCGCCCGCGACCTCGCCGTCGATCAGCACGATGCGCTTGTCGCCCTCGCGCACGCTCGGCAGGAACTGCTGGACCATGAAAGGCTCGGGCCACACCTGCCCGAACAGCTCGACCAGCGCGCCGAGGTTGGTGCCGGCCTCGTCGATGCGGAACACCGCTTTGCCGCCGTTGCCGTGCAGCGGCTTGATGACCAGCGCGCCGTGGCGCCGGTGGAAATCCTTCACCGCGTCGAGGTCGCGGGTGACCATCGTCGGCGGCATATATTCGGGGAAATCGAGCACAAACACCTTTTCGGGCGCGTTGCGGACCGACACCGGATCGTTGACCACCAGCGTCTTGCCCGCGATGCGTTCGAGCAGCCAGGTACCGGTCAGATAGCCGAGGTCGAAGGGCGGGTCCTGCCGCATCAGCACGACATCGACGTCGCGGCCGAGGTCGAGCGTCACCGCCTCGCCGAACCGGTAATGCGCCCCCGCCTCGCGCTGCACGTCCAGCACCCGATGCGCGGGCGTCGTCAGCCGGCCGGCTTCCCACGTCAGCCCGCGCACGTCGTAATGATACACGGTGTAACCGCGCTCCTGCGCGCTCAGCATCAGGGCAAAGCTGCTGTCGCCGGCGATGTTGATAGTGTCCATCGGGTCCATTTGCACCGCGGCGCGCAGGGTCATCATTCACTCCAAAGGCTGCCAGACGTGGACCAGATGGCGCGGCAGGCGCCGCGGCGCAAGGAGCATCACGTCGATTCGGATCGCATCGCTTGCGCGGGCGAAGCGCGGGGCGAGTATTTCCGCCGCCGCCGCGACCCGGCGCAGGCGCCAGGCGTCGATGGCGAAATCCAGCTCTTCGGGTCGGTCGCGCCATTTGACCTCGACGAAGGCGAGGGTGCGGCCGCGCCGCGCGACCAGATCGACCTCGCCCGCCGGTACCCGCAGCCGCTCGCCCAATATCCGCCAGCCGTGGAGGCGCAGCCACCAGGCGGCGCGGCGCTCGGCCCGCCGTCCGCGCGCCTCGGCGTCGGCGCGGGTCAAGCGCCGTCCTTGAGCGCGAGCGCGCGGGCGTAGATTGCGTGCCGGTCGCGGCCGAAGCGCCTGGCGACCGCCTTCGCGGCCCGGGCCACCGGCTGGTCGGCCAGCGCGTCGCGCAGCGCGGCGTCGACGGTCGCGTCGTCGGCTTCCTCGGCACCGTCCTCGGCGGGCGGCGCGACGACGATCACGATCTCGCCCTTCGGCGGCGCCTCGGCATAGCGCGCGGCGAGCTCGGCGAGCGAACCGGGCACGCATTCCTCGTAGAGCTTGGTGATCTCGCGCGCGACCGCCGCCTCGCGCGTGCCGAGCCCTTCGGCGAGCGCGCCCAGCGTCGCGGCGAGCCGCGGCCCGCTTTCATAGAAGATCAATGTCGCGCGCAGCCCCGCGATTTCGGCGATGGCGTCGGCGCGTGCCTTCGCCTTGGACGGCAGGAACCCCGCGAACAGAAAGCGGTCGCTCGGCAGCCCCGACAGGGTGATTGCGGCGATGGCCGCGCACGGCCCCGGCACGGTCGTTACATGCCGCCTCGCCGCGCGCGCGTCGCGCACCAGCTTGTATCCGGGGTCGGAGATCAGCGGCGTCCCCGCATCCGACACCAGAACGACGACCTGATCGGCCATGCGCGCAACCAGATCGGCGCGCGTGCGTTCGTCGCTATGATCGTGATAGGGGGTCATCTTTATCCGCAAACCCAGATGCGACAGCAGCTTCGCGGTGACCCGCGTGTCTTCGGCCGCGATCAGGTCGGCGCGGGCGAGCACCGCCGCGGCGCGCGCGCCGATGTCGCCGAGGTTGCCGATGGGCGTCGCCACGATATAGAGACCGGGCAAGGGAGATTTGGACATGGTCGAATCCGGCATGACGCCGAAAATGGCAGAAACTGTCGCCGAGCGCCAAGATTATGCGTCGTCGCGGCGCCGGATGCTGCGCGGGCTCGGCACGCTGGCGCTGGGCGGGCTGCTCGCCGCGTGTCAGGTCGTGCCCAAGACTCAGGGGCCGCCGCCCCCGCCGCCCGAAAATCCGGACGCGATCGAGCCCGGCCTGCCGACCGACACCGACCGTCACCGCGTCGCGCTGCTCGTGCCCGAAACGGGCACCAACGCCGACGTCGGCACCGCGATCGCCAATGCGACGACGCTGGCGCTGCTCGACACCAAGGCCGACAAGCTGCGCATCACCACCTATGATACCGCGCTCGGCGCGGCCGAGGCGGCGCGCCAGGCGGTGGCCGACGGCAACAAGCTGATCCTCGGCCCGCTGCTCAGCGAGGATGTGAAGGCTGTCGCGCCGATCGCGCGCGCCGCGAAGGTGCCGATCCTCAGCTTCTCGAACGACACCGGCGTTGCGGGCAACGGCGTCTTCATCATGGGCTTCGTTCCCGGCCAGTCGATCGAGCGGGTCGTCGCCTATGCGCGCAGCAAGGGGCAGCAGCGTTTCGGCGCGCTGATCCCGAAGAACCTGTACGGCACCCGGGCGACGGGCGCGTTCCGCGACGCGGTGTCGAAAGCGGGCGGGACGCTGGTCGCGATCGAAACCTATGATCGCAGCGCGACCGCGCTGTCGGGCGCCGCGCGCCGCCTCGCCAATGCGGGCGATATGGACGCGGTGCTGATCGCCGACGTCGGCGGCAATGCGATCCGCGCCGTGCCGGTGATCCGCAGCACCGGCGACAAGCAGATTCTGGGCACCGAGCTGTGGAACACCGACGCCTCGCTGGGCGGCAATGCCGCGATGCGCGGCGCCTGGTTCGCCAGCGTGTCCGACGGTCTCTATGGCCAGCTCGCGACCAAATATCGCAGCCGCTATGGCAAGGCGCCCTACCGGCTCGCCAGTCTCGGCTATGATTCGGTACTGCTGACCGTGCGCATCGCCCGCGACTGGAAGCCGGGGACGAATTTCCCGGTGAACCGGCTGATGGCAGCCGACGGCTTCGGCGGAATCGATGGCATCTTCCGTTTCGACAACCGCGGAATCGCGCAGCGCGCGCTCGAGGTCAGCGAGGTGGGCGCCGGCGGCTTCCGCGTCATCGATCCCGCGCCGACCAGATGGTAGGCGGCCGGCGTGGCATAGCCGCCACAGTCGGGTGAAAAAGCGTCGCCGCTCCGCCACAGGCAGCCTTTACGCGGCGGCTGCGTTCACTATATGACCGCTAGGCGCGTTTGCGCGAGGGTGCCGCGCGCCCTTTTGCAATGACCAAGGAGATACAGCTATACGCCCGCCCATGACCCGCCGCCCCCTTGGACAGACACCCCCCAAGAACGGCCCGCGATACAATGAATTCATCGCCTCCCCCAAGGTCCGCGTGATCGACGAGGAAGGCGAAAATCTGGGCGTTATGCTGACTGCCGAAGCCATCGAGGCGGCCGCCGAAGTCGGACTCGACCTGGTCGAGGTTTCCCCGAATGCCGATCCGCCGGTGTGCAAATTCCTGGACGTCGGAAAGTTCAAATACGAAGCCCAGAAAAAGGCGAATCTGGCGCGCAAAACCCAGAAGACGCAGGAGATCAAGGAGATCAAGATGCGTCCGAACATCGACGACCACGACTTTGACGTGAAGATGAAGAAGGTGTTCGACTTTCTGGGCGAAGGCGACAAGGTCAAGATGACCATGCGCTTCCGCGGTCGCGAGATGAGCCACACCCAGCTCGGCCTCAACGTGCTCCAGCGCGTCGCCGAGATGACCGCCGAGGTCGCGAAGGTCGAGGCCCACCCACGTACCGAAGGCCGCCAGATGCTGATGGTGCTGGCGCCGAAATGACCTGACGTTCTTCCTCCTCCGAAGATGAGGGGGGCAAACCGCCGTCTGGAACGGCGTGCAGCCACTCTTCGTCACCCCGGACTTGATCCGGGGTGACGGGAGCGGCAGGTGGCATCGGCTCCACGCAAAGCCGCCAGCCATCTTCACCCGATCCGGAAATCCTGCATCGTCGTCCCGTCGGGACGGCCGCCTTTCCCGTAACGGCGCTCGACCATATGCGCGGCGCCTTGCCCGTCGACCGCGATCAGCGTCGAGGCACGCGTGCCATAGACGTCGCCGAGCAGGAACAGCGCGGGGTCGCTCGTCGCGGTCAGCGTGTCGAGCAGTCCTTCGGGGTCGCTGGCGCTGTCGACCACCGCCGCCAGCGCCGCGCGCAGCCGCTCGGCGCGGGGGCAGGGGCGATCGACCGGTTCGTTGGCCAGCGCGTGCACGCCCGGTTCCAGCGACAGCATGCGCGGCCCGGGCCGGTTCGTGAACAGGCGCGCCGCGCCGTCGACAGCGAACAGATTGAAGGCATTGAAGCGGTCGAGGTCGGTCTCGTCCGGATCGGCGAAACGTCCGGCGCCGCGCAGCAGATCGACGACCAGTGCGCCGCGGGACTCCTTGGCCGGATCGGGCATCTCGCCGCGGACATTGGTGACGACGACGACGCGTCCGCTCGGCGCATGGAGCCCCATCCAGGTGCCGCCCGCCTGCAGATCGCGCCCGGCGACGATGCCGCTGCCATCGTCCCACACGCCGAGCGGCGCGCTCGGCCGGTCGTGGAACTCGTCGCGATTGCCGATCAGAATCAGCGGCCAGTCGGGGTGAACCTGCCAGGCGAGGGCGACGACACACATGCGCGCCCTATCGCCGCTCGGCTTTCGATTGCCAAGTGCGGTGTGACCGCGCGGTGAAATGACGGGATTTCCCGGGACCGCGAAAGATGATAGATTGCGTTCGTTCAATGGGGAGGGGATCGCCATGAATACCACCGTCAAGACGCCGTGGCACCTGTGGGTCGTCGGCGTGCTTTCGTTGCTGTGGAATGCGATGGGCGCGTTCGACTATACGATGACCAAGCTCGACGCCGCCAGATATCTGGCCGAGTTCCCGCCCGACCAGCAGGCTTATTTCCAGAGCTTTCCGGTCTGGGCCAATGCGGGCTGGGCGCTGGGAGTGTGGGGTTCGGTCGTCGGCTCGCTGCTGCTGTTGGGCCGCAGCCGGCACGCCGTGACCGCCTTCATCGTCTCGCTCGTCGGACTCGCGATCAGCACCTTCTATCAGTTCGGTATGCACTGGGGCGATCTGCAGCGGATGTTCGGCAATTTCCCGGCGATCTTCACCGCGATCATCTGGGTCGTCGCGATCGCGCTGCTGATCTATTCCCGCCGGCAGGCGGCGAGCGGGGTGTTGCGCTGACGGAACGGATCAGGCGGCGCGCGGAACGATGCGATCGAGTGCGTCGTTCAACGCCCGTTTGGCTTCGAGCAGTTCATACTGGTCCTGAAGGCGAAGGAAAAAACCCTCGGACATGCCGAAATAACGGCCGAGGCGCAGGTCGAGGTCGGCATTCATCGGCCGATCACCGGACACGACGCGCGCTAGATCCTCGGTCGCGATCCCCAAAAGGCGCGCGAGATGGGCACTGTCAAGCGCAAGCGGTTCCATGAATTCCGACCACAAAATTTCGCCGGCATGACTATTGTGCAGCCAGTCGGGATTAGTGGTAGTCGACGATTTCGACGTCATGAGCGGCTCCATCTTTCCAGATGAAGCATATACGCCATTGCATGTTAATGGAAATCGAATGTTGCCCGGCGCGGCCGCCGGTCAGCGCGTGCAGCCGGTTGCCCGGCGGGATCTTGAGATCTTCGATGAAGTCGGCGGCTTCGAGCATGAAGAGCTTGACCAGCGCGCGGCGCTGAATGTCGGCTGGCAGCTTGCGGCTCCGTTCGCCGTTCCAGATTTTCTCGGTTTCGGAATCGGCGAACGAGCGGATCATGATTTGAAACCATCCAGGCGCTGCCATTTCGTATCGCCGGGCCTGAGGGCATGCCAAAAGCGCCAGCCATTTACATTTGTGTGCGTGATTTGAAACGCGGCGTCTGACGGGCTGTTCCGTTCATTCCCCTCCGCATCCACCCAGCGCCCATCCGCTGCCTCAGCGAGATATGTTTTTCCCTTGTAGGTGGCTCGGAATCTGGTTCCGTGAGGGAATTCGACATTGCCAATCCAGAGACTTTTTTCTCCGATCAATTTCGTGAATTCCGCCGCCGGCGGGTCCAGCTCGAGAAGGCGCCGGATTACGGCGTTGTAGCTGTCGGCTTCGTTTTCGCGACGAGCCGTCAGGGATTTGAACACTTCAAAGTCAATTTCGATCTGCATTCTGATTCACTCTCATGTCTATGAGAGAAAATAGCAGAAATAATAGTTCCTGCAATAGCCGGGCTACCGCCCCCACTTCGTCTTGCTCTGCTTGCCGAAACGCCCCTTCCGCGTCCCCGGTTTGCCCTCGTTGCTGCGCCCGACCCGCGGGGCGACCTGTTCGTCGGCGGGCAGGCCGAGCTCGTCGGCTTCCAGCCGGCGGATTTCGTCGCGCAGGCGGCCGGCTTCCTCGAATTCCAGGTCGGCGGCGGCGTCGCGCATCTTCTTTTCGAGGTCGGCGATATAGGCGCGCAGATTGTGGCCGACCATATGGTCGGGCCTGTCGTCGCCCAGGTCGACCGTGACCTGATCCTTCGACGCGACATGAGCGATGATGTCGCCGATCTGCTTCTTCACGCTTTCGGGCGTGATGCCATGCTCCTCGTTATAGGCGAGCTGCTTGGCGCGGCGACGGTCGGTCTCGCGCATCGCGCGCTCCATGCTGCCGGTGATGCGGTCGGCGTAGAGGATGACGCGTCCGTCGACGTTGCGCGCCGCGCGGCCGATCGTCTGGACGAGGCTGGTTTCGCTGCGCAGGAAGCCTTCCTTGTCGGCATCGAGGATCGCGACCAGCCCGCATTCGGGAATGTCGAGCCCTTCGCGCAGCAAGTTGATCCCGACCAGCACGTCGAACACGCCGAGTCGCAGGTCGCGGATGATCTCGATGCGCTCCAGCGTCTCGACGTCCGAGTGCATGTAGCGGACCTTGAGCCCCGCCTCGTGGAGGAATTCGGTCAGATCCTCGGCCATGCGCTTGGTCAGCGTGGTGACGAGGGTGCGATAGCCCGCCGCCGCGGTCTTCTTCGCCTCGGCGATCAAATCGTCGACCTGCTCCTCGACCGGCTTGATCTCGACCGGCGGGTCGATCAGGCCGGTGGGGCGGATCACCTGCTCGGCGAAGACACCCTGCGTGCGTTCCATCTCCCACGGCCCCGGCGTCGCCGAGACGCTGACCGTCTGCGGCCGCATCATATCCCATTCGGCGAAGCGCAGCGGGCGGTTGTCGATGCACGACGGCAGGCGAAAGCCATATTCGGCAAGCGTGATCTTGCGGCGATGGTCACCCTTCGACATCGCGCCGATCTGCGGGATCGTCTGGTGGCTCTCGTCGACGAAGAGCAGCGCGTTGTCGGGCAGATATTCGAACAGGGTCGGCGGCGGCTCGCCGGGCAGGCGGCCGGTGAGGAAGCGGCTGTAATTCTCGATTCCCGCGCAGCTACCGGTCGCGGCGATCATCTCGAGGTCGAAATGGGTGCGCTGCTCGAGCCGCTGCGCCTCGAGCAGCCGGCCCTCGGCCTCCAGTTCCTTGAGGCGCTCGGCGAGCTCGTGCCTTATCGCCTCGCTCGCCTGTTTCAGCGTCGGCCCCGGCGTCACATAGTGGCTGTTCGCAAAGACGCGGACATAGTTGAGGTTCGCGATCTTCTTGCCGGTCAGCGGGTCGAATTCGGTGATCTCCTCGATCTCGTCGCCGAAGAAACTGACGCGCCACGCCATATCCTCGTAGTGCGACGGGAAAATCTCCAGACTGTCTCCGCGCACGCGGAAATTGCCGCGTGCGAAGGCCTGATCGTTGCGTTTGTATTGGAGCGCGACCAGCTTGCGGATGATCTCGCGGCTGTCGGCGACCTGTCCCTTCTTCAGATCGAAGATCATCGCCGAATAGGTTTCGACCGACCCGATGCCATAGAGGCACGACACCGACGCGACGATGATGACATCGTCGCGTTCGAGCAAGGCGCGCGTCGCCGAATGGCGCATCCGGTCGATCGCCTCGTTCACGCTCGACTCCTTCTCGATATAGGTGTCGGAGCGGGGAACATAGGCTTCGGGCTGGTAATAGTCGTAATAGCTGACGAAATATTCGACGGCGTTGTTCGGAAAGAAGCTCTTGAACTCGCCATAAAGCTGCGCGGCTAGGATCTTGTTGGGGGCGAGGATCAGCGCCGGGCGCTGCAATTCCTCGATCACCTTCGCCATGGTGAAGGTCTTGCCCGATCCGGTGACGCCCAGCAGCACCTGGTCGCGCTCGCCCTCCCTTGCGGTGTCCACCAGTTCGCGGATCGCGGTCGGCTGGTCGCCGGCGGGCTGATAGTCGCTGACCAGCTCGAAGCGCTTGCCGCCCTCGACCTTGTCGGGGCGCGCGGGGCGGTGCGGGACATAGGCGTCCGCGGTGTCGATCTCGTCGAGCGAGGTGCGAATCTGGATGGCCATCGCGCGCCAATATGGGATCGCCGGCGCGCGGCTGCAATCGGCTTGCAACTATCCGCTCCCATCGGGGTTTCAGCTTGACCGACAACAGGAGGATGGAAGTTTATGAAAAGATTCGCGACGGTTGCGGCGCTCGGCGTCGCCCTGGCACTGGCCGGCTGCGGCAAATCGGACGACGCCGGCAAGGCGGACGGCACGGCAACCGCCGATGCGGGCGCGACCGCGGGCACGGCGACGGGGCCGATCAAGCGCGAAGCCGGCAACTGGAAGACCGAGGTGAAGCTGGTCAAGTTCGACATGCCCGGCGCTCCGGCGGCCATGAAGGACCAGATGGCCAAGCAGTTCGCGTCGGCGGGCGCCACTGAAACCTGCCTGACCCAGGAACAGGCCGACCAGGAAGACATCGCCAATGCCATGGCAAAGGGCTATGGCGATGCGTGCACCTGGACGAAGAACGCGATCGGCGGCGGCACGGTCGACGTTGCGGGCACCTGCACTGCCAATGGCCAGAAGGTCGACCTCGCCATGGCGGGAACGATGGAGCCGAAGAAGACCGACATGACGATCACCACCAAGACGGCCGCCCCGACCGGCGGCCAGATGGAAATGCAGATGCAGGTCATCGGGACCAACATCGGTCCCTGCAAGGCCTGATCGGCGGTTTCGATATCGAGGGCGCGTGGCCGACGGGCCGCGCGCCCTTTTCCTTGCGCGCGAAGCGTGGACCGCCGTTATGGTGGTGACGCAATTTGAAGAGCGGGGCGTGATTCCCTGCTTCGTCACCCCGGATCGAGTATCGGGTGAAGAGGAGGGGCATCGAACCTTCCAAGGTCCAACGACGTCATGATTGGAAGCAAGGGCGGACTTGCCGATCGGGATGTAGGTGGGGCTACGGTCCCGACCGGCGAAGTCTCAGTGCATGAAGCCGGAAAGTCATTAGCGAAAGATGCCAGGGACCAGCTCGCATCCTTCGACCCACCGGCTTCATTATGTCCAACTGAGAATGATCTCAGGCCAGACCGCGACGTTGTGGGGAACGCCGCGTCGGGACAATATGTGACAGGACGGGCGCCGCGGCGGCAGTTACTTGGGGTCACGTATCGGCGTGTAGCCAAATGATAAGCTTGCCTTAACCTTGTTTGGTGGAAATCTGTCAAATATTGCCGGAACAAACAGCGCGACTGCGCGTTTGGCAGCGGTTGTTACCGTAACATGGGTGTAACCATAGCTGACCGCCGGGGAAGATTTCCGTATCGCCCCCGGCCCGGGGGGACTAGAGGATGGCAATGGATCGCACCCAGGCGAACGAGACGTCCGATTCCGGCGACAGCGACCGGATTGTCGCTGAAGAGCTGGAAAGGCTCCTCGCCTCGCCGCTGTTCATCCGCTCGCCCGTGCTGTCGCGCCTGCTCCAGTTTCTGGTCGATCACCGCCTGCGCGGCGGCCGCAGCGCGCCCAAGGCCTATGCGATCGCGACCGAGGCATTGGGGCGCAGCGCCGATTTCGATCCGGCGATCGACAGCTATCCGCGTGTCATGGTCGGCCGCCTGCGCGGCCTGCTCGATCGCTATTATGCCGACATTCCCTGGACGCACCGGCTGCGCGTGCCGCAGGGCAGTTACGAGATCGTCGTCCAGAACCGCACGGCGCCGCCGGCGCGGACGGCTGACGCGCCGGCGCGGGACGGGGACGGTGCATCGGTCGAGCCGCCCGAACGCCCCGGCCCGCCGGCCCGCACCGGCGGCCGTCGCCGGTGGCCGTGGGCGCTCGTCCTGCTGCTCGCGGCGGCGATTGCCGCCGCTGTCTGGTGGATCGCCGATGGCCGCGACCGGCTGCTTGGCCGGACGCCGGTGGCGATGCCGCTGCTCGACGTGAGCGCGCCGTCGGCGGGCGAGACGCCGCAGTCGCGCGCGATCGCCCGCGCGGTCGACGGAACGCTGCGCGACGGTTTGCGCCGCTTCGACCTCGTCGACCTGCTCAGCGCCCGCGCGCCGGGGGAGGCCGAACCGGCGCGCCCCGCCGACTACCGCCTCGACACGTCGATCGTGCGCCGGCTCGACGGTCCGGTCGACGTCACCCTCGTCCTGAACCGGGTATCGGACCAGCGCGCGATCTGGTCGACCCAGATCAAGGTCGCGAGCGAGCAGCTTCCCGAATTCGACGCCCTGGCGCCGGCCATCGCGCAGATCGCCGGGGATTATGGCGTCATCGTTCGCGACCAGGTGCAGCGCGAGCCCGACAATTACGCGCCCGGCTATCCCTGCCTCGCCCAGTTCAACCGGATGCGGCAGATGCGCAGCACCGGCCATGCGCGACAGATCGACGCCTGCCTGCGGGGCACCCTGCGGACCCGGCCCGCCGATCCCGTCGCCCTCGGCGCCCTGTCCTGGCTGCGCTTCGGCGACTGGCAGCCGCGGCGTGGCACCGAAGAAGGGAAAAAGGCGTTCGCCGAGGCGCGGGGGCTGGCCATGCGCGCTTATGAAAGCGGGCCGAACAGCTCGGCCGGCCTGTTCGCGATGGCGCGCGCGCATTTCTATGCCGACGATTGCGCCGGGGGCGAATCGATGGGCGACGCGGCGCTGCGGCTCAACGCCTATGATCCCGACATCACCGGTTTCCTGGGGCTTTTCACCGCGGCGTGCGGCCGTGGTGCGACGGCGCTGCCGCTGCTTCAGCGCTCGGTCGACCTCGACGCCAGCTATGCCGGCGTTCCGGCGGTGACGCTGGCCTTCATGCTGGCGCAGAATGGCGAAGTCGATCGGGCGCTGGCGATTCTCGACCGCATGCCGTCGCCCAGCAATCTCGAGCCGCAATATCTGATGGTGCGCGCGGTCGTGCTGGCGCGCGGCGGCGACATGGCCGGCGCCCGTGCGATGTGGCGCCGGCTGCTCGACTATACGCACCAGCCGGCGACCGCGACCGCCGAGCAGGTGCTCCGCCAGTTCATGATCACCCCCGCCGTGATCGGGCGGGCGGCACAGGTGCTGCGCGAAACCGGCATCGCACCCGCCAAACCCGCCGCCTGACCCGCGGATGGGCGGGGGAGGCTCCACCGGCGGGACCGATATGGCTTTTATCGCACACGCGCGCCCTCTTGCCAGCCTCGCCGCTGCGCTCTAGGGCAAAACCCAACATTCACGCCATAGTCAGAAAAAAGGAACTGTGCATGAGCGATTCGGCCGAAAAGGTGAAAAAGATCGTCGTCGAACATCTCGGCGTCGAAGCCGAAAAGGTGACCGAGGAAGCGAGCTTCATCGACGATCTGGGCGCCGACAGCCTCGACATCGTCGAACTGGTGATGGCGTTCGAGGAAGAATTCGGCGTCGAGATTCCCGATGACGCGGCGGAGAAGATCGCCACCGTCAAGGACGCGATCGACTATATCGAAGCGAACAAGGGCTAAAGCGGCCCCGTCCGGCATGGCCGGACGCGGCGGCGACGCCGCCCACGCGTTTCCGGCTTCCCGGTCCCGAGCGCTCGCGCGCAGCGACCGGGAAGCCTTTTTTATGGATATGCGTCCACCTATCTGATGCGGACCCTTGCGGGGGCAGGGGCCGACGAAAGGAAAGACTATGCGCCGGGTTGTGGTGACGGGACTGGGTTTGGTGACGCCGCTGGGCGGAGACGTCGAGACCAGCTGGGCCAATCTGCTCGCCGGAAAGTCCGGCGCGGGCCAGATCACCCGCTTCGATGCGTCGGACCAGAAATGCACGATCGCGTGCGAGGTGAAGCCTGCCGACCATGACTATGGCTTCGATCCCGGCAAGCGCGTCGATCACAAGGTCCAGCGCCAGGTCGACCCCTTCATCGTCTATGGTATCGACGCCGCGGGTCAGGCGCTCGAGGATGCGGGCCTGATCGACATGACCGAGGAACAACGGCTGCGCGCCGGCTGCTCGATCGGTTCGGGCATCGGCGGCCTGCCGGGGATCGAGAGCGAAAGCCTGCTGCTCGCCGAAAAGGGACCGGGCCGCGTCTCGCCGCACTTCGTCCACGGTCGCCTGATCAACCTGATCTCGGGCCAGGTCAGCATCAAATACGGTTTGATGGGGCCGAATCACGCCGTCGTCACCGCCTGTTCGACCGGCGCCCATTCGATCGGCGACGCGGCGCGGATGATCAAGGACGGCGACGCCGATATCATGCTCGCGGGCGGCGCCGAATCGACGATCTGCCCGATCGGAATCGCCGGCTTCGCGCAGGCGCGCGCGCTGAACATGAGCAGCAACGACGCCCCCGAAAAGGCGAGCCGCCCCTATGACAAGGACCGCGACGGCTTCGTGATGGGCGAAGGCGCGGGCGTCGTCGTGCTCGAGGAATATGAGCATGCCAGGGCGCGCGGTGCCAAAATCTACGCCGAGGTCGTCGGTTACGGCCTGTCGGGCGACGCCTATCACGTCACCGCGCCGCACCCCGACGGCTTCGGCGCCTACCGCTCGATGGAGATGGCGCTGAAAAAGGCGGGCATGACCCCCGCCGACATCGACTATATCAACGCCCACGGCACCTCGACCATGGCCGACACGATCGAACTCGGCGCGGTCAAGCGCCTGTTCGGCGACGCGATCGGCGGCGTGTCGATGAGCTCGACCAAATCGGCGATCGGCCATCTGCTTGGCGGGGCCGGCGCGGTCGAGACGATCTTCTGCATCCTCGCGATCCGTGACCAGATCGTCCCGCCGACGCTCAACCTCGACAATCCCGACGAGGGCACCGAAGGCGTCGACCTCGTCCCGCACAGGGCGAAGGCGCGCCCGGTCAAGGCGGCCCTCAACAACAGCTTCGGATTCGGCGGCACCAACGCCAGCCTGGTGGTGAAGGCGGTCGACTAGTGCCCATAGCCCTCTCCCCTTCAGGGGAGAGGGTTGGGAGAGGGGGCCGTAGCGCGCACTCCCTGCCCCTCTCAACTCCGGCTGGCGAGCAAGCTCGCAAGCCTGCGTATCTCTCCCCTGAAGGGGAGAGAGTATGGACGCCCGCAAAACCCCTTTCCTACATTACGCCGCCATGCTTTATGCCTGCGGCGACGCAATCCGGTGACCGGGCTTAAAGCGACAAAGGAGACAGTTCGGCCCCGCACGGCCGTATCTTTTGTCGCTTTAAGGGCAGCATAGGGAGACTATCGTGCGTCCGTTCCGCTGGCTGACGATCGCGATTCTGGCCTTGCTCCTCGCTGCCTGCTCGGGCGGCGCGCCGCGCGATACCGTCGTGGTCATCCCGCCGGGCGCGAGCATCGCCAAGGCGGGCGAGATTCTCGAACAGGCGGGTGCGACCTCGGCCGCCGCCTTCGTCAATCACGCGCGCTTCTTCGGCGGCGACGCCCCGATCAAGCCCGGCGAATATCAGGTGAAGAAAGGGATGGACGCCGGCGATATCCTCGACCTGATGCAGGCCGGAAAGACCATCCAGCGTTTCGTCACCATCCCCGAAGGCATGCCGTCGATTATGGTGTGGGAGCGGCTGATGGCCGAAGAGCGGCTGAAGGGGGCGGTCGCGGTTCCGGCCGAGGGCAGCGTGCTTCCCGACACCTATGCCTATACCACCGGCGAAACGCGCGCCGCGGTGCTGAAGCGGATGCAGGCCGCGATGGACAAGGCGTTCGCCGAGCTATGGGCGAAGCGCAGCCCGCGCACCGCGGCCAAGAACCGCAATCAGGCGCTGACGCTCGCCTCGATCGTCGAAAAGGAAACCGGCGTCCCCGCCGAACGCCGCACCGTCGCCGGTGTCTATACCAACCGTCTCGCGGTCGGCATGAAGCTTCAGGCCGACCCGACGATCATCTATCCTATCACCAGGGGCAAGCCGCTCGGCCGCCGCATCAAGCGGTCGGAGATTCAAGCGGTGAATGACTACAACACCTATGCGATGACCGGCCTGCCCAAGGGCCCGATCGCCAACCCCGGCAAGGCGTCGATCGCCGCGGTGCTCGACCCCGAACCGAACGACTATCTCTATTTCGTCGCGAAGGGCGACGGCGGCCACATCTTCGCCCGCACCCTCGCCGAACACAGCGCGAACGTCCGAAAATGGTATGAGATCCGGCGCGCACGCGGGGAGATGTAGAAAAGCGCGGGGAGATATAGGAATACGTCGCCCCAGCGAAAGCTGGGGCCGCTATCGGCGCAGCGCAAGGCTTCGGGCGTCCCCAGCTTTTGCCGGGACGACGAATAAGGGGAGAACCATGACCACCGCAAAACTCTTCCTTCACGGCGTTCCCGACAGCCCTGCGATCTGGCGCCCGCTGCTCGCCGCGCTCGATCTCGGCGCCGTGCCGGTCGCGGTTCCCGCGCTGCCCGGTTTCACCGGTCCGCTCCCCGCCGGCTTTCCCGCGACCAAAGAGGCCTATGCCGAATGGGCGGCGGGGGAGGCGGAGGCGCTCGCGAGGCAGCATGGCCCGATCGACATCGTCGGTCACGACTGGGGCGCGCTCATCGCGCAGCGCGTCGCGATGCTGCGCCCCGAGCTGATCCGAAGCTGGGCGGTCTCCAACGCGGTGATCGACCCCGATTATCGCGGCCACCGCATCGCGCGCATCTGGAACACCCCGATCCTCGGCGAGCTCTTCATGGCGCTGAGCCGGCCCGCCGCGCTCGCCAGGGGGCTGGCGGGACAGGGGATGCCCGCCGACATCGCGGCCGAGGAGGCGGCGCAATGGGCGAACAGGGACAAGCGCCGCGCGATCCTCCGCCTCTATCGCTCGGCAAAGGGGCTAAGCTTCCGCCACGACTGGGCGCGCGACCTCGGCCGCCTGCCCGCGAACGGAGCGCTGATCTGGGGCGCGAACGACCCCTATGTCGACCTCGCGGTCGCGCGGCGTTTCGCTGCCGCCACCGGGACGCCGCTGACCGTGATCGGGGGCACAGGCCATTGGGCGATCGCCGAGCGCCCGGGCGAGGTGGCAGCCGCCCTGCGCGCCTTCTGGGACGGCTGCGGCTCCCCGGCCTGAACGACGCAGCCGATCATAGTGAGCCAATTTATCGATTGGATTTGCGGCGGCGAACCGACCATTTCGCGGGCGGTCGCCGGCCGAACCGCAATCGGCTTCAAAGCGGCCCGATATAACCGGCGCGGGCTTCCCCCCTCCCGACCGCGCCGCTGGCGCCGCGCCCATCGTCACCACTGGATTGTCAATCGGCGCGCAAAAGGGACCCCCGATCGGCGTCGAAGAGGGACCCCCTTATCGGATATGATGCTGGTTTGTTGAGGATGGCCTTGCGCTGCGTGCGGCGGAGGGCGGGCGTAGCCCGACCGG
>Ga0180219_1000352_pt1 | contig 41033 bp, 40 predicted proteins | sample eDN3rd30CBELigMG_FD_151338 | JGI IMG/M metagenome (GOLD analysis project Ga0180219, IMG submission 151338) | Enriched Miracle-Growth compost microbial communities from Emeryville, California, USA - eDNA 3rd pass 30_C BE-Lig MG (version 2)... ... | reverse complement strand
GCCTCTATTTCACGCGCGCGACGGCGCCTGCGGGGCCCGGGCCGCTCTACCACCACATCGGGCTCTACTGCTACCGGCGGGCGGCGCTCGAGCGCTTCGTGCGGCTGCCGCCGTCGCCGCTCGAACGGCGCGAGAAGCTCGAGCAGCTGAGGGCGCTCGAGGCCGGCATGCGGATCGACGCCGTTGCGGTGGACGTCGTCCCGCTCGGCGTCGACACGCCCGAAGACCTCGATCGCGCAAGAGAGATCATGGCGGGGGCTGGCCAGTGAGCGGGCAGGGCAAGATCGCCTATCAGGGCGAGCCGGGGGCGAACTCCCACATGGCTTGCGCCCAGGTCTATCCCGGGATGGAGGCGGTCCCCTGCGCGAGCTTTGAGGACGCGCTCGACGCGGTCGCCTCCGGCGCCGCCGAGCTCGGCATGATCCCGATCGAGAACTCCGCCAACGGCCGCGTGGCGGACGTTCACCACCTGATGCCTACCGCGCAGCTCCACATCGTCGGCGAGTACTTCATGCCGATCCACCATCAGCTGCTGGGCGCGCCGGGCGCGACGCTGGAGACGGTCCGGACCGCGCAGAGCCACGTTCAGGCGCTCGGGCAGTGCCGGCGCAAGCTCCGTGAGCTCGGGCTGACGCCGGTTATCGGCGCCGACACCGCGGGCTCCGCGCGCGAGATCGCGGAGGCGCGCGACCCGAGCCGCGCCGCGATCGCGTCGCCGCTCGCCGCCACGGAATACGGGCTCGAGATCCTTGCCGCCGATATCGAGGATTTTGCGAACAACACCACGCGCTTCCTCATCCTCTCGCGGCGGAAGGACTGGGCCCCGGCCGGCGACGGGCTGACGGTCACGACCTTCGTGTTCAAGGTGCGCAACATTCCGGCCGCGCTCTACAAGGCGCTTGGCGGCTTCGCGACCAATGGCGTGAACATGACGAAGCTCGAGAGCTACCAGCTCGACGGCGCCTTCGTGGCCACGCAGTTCTACGCCGACGTCGAGGGCCATCCGGATGACCCGGCGCTCAAGCGGGCGCTCGACGAGCTCGCCTTCTTCTCGAGCGAGCTCGCGATCCTGGGTGTCTACCGCGCGCACGAGTTCCGCATCGCGGCGCGGCTCGCCGAGGCGGAGAAGGCGCAGGCGAAAGGCGGGCGTTAGCCGCTCACGAACCGCCGCAGCAGGTGGTGCGCGATCGCCGCCGGCGGCGGCGCGAACCAGCCTTGCGGGTGGCGGCGCTCCAGCATCGCCGCCGCTTCCTCCCGGTCGAACCAGCGCGCGTCGTCGAGTTCGGCATAGTCGGGTCGCAGCTCCTCGCCGAGCGCCTCGGCCCGCATGCCGACCATGAGCTGCGAGGGGAACGGCCAGGGCTGCGACAGTTCGTAGCTCACGCGGCCGATGGCGACGCCGGCTTCCTCGAGCGTCTCGCGCCGCACCGCCTCCTCGAGCGTCTCGCCGGGCTCCACGAAGCCCGCGAGGCACGACCACATGCCCGCCGGGAACCGCGGCTGCCGCCCGAGCAGGCAGCGCTCGCCGCGCGTCACCAGCATGATCACCACCGGGTCGACACGCGGAAAATGATGCGCCCCGCAGGTCGGGCAGTCTCGCCGCCAGCCGCCAGCGGCCTGGGCGGTGGCCGCGCCGCAATTCGCGCAGAACCGATGCCGCGCGTGCCAGGAGAGCAGGCTTTTGGCGCAGCCGGCGAGCGCGAGGTCTGCGCCGGCGACGCGGCCCTCGCTTGCGAGCGCCCGCAGGTCCTCCAGCGCCACGCCATCGGCGACTAGGTCCTCCGCCACCGTCGCGGCGAAGACCGGACCATCTGGCGAGCGGCCGAGGAAGATCTGCGGGTCGCTCGCGCCGAGCCGGGCCGCCTCCGCCTGATCGAACAGCAGGCGGAGAGCGCCATCCGCAGCGGGCTTCAGCGCGAGCCTGTCGCCTGCGAGCAGCGCCGTCCGGTGCGACGGGCTCCGGGCTTCGGCGGCGACGACCTCGGGATCGTTGCGGGCGTCGCCGAGGCGGTCGAGCGCGAAGCCCGCATAGCCGAGATCCGGCTGGTCGGCGAAGGGCGCGTCCTGGGCCATGACTCTGGGAATCCCGAATGAAGAGTCGCGCGGCTTGCATCGGGGCGGCGCGGTGGCCCATATAGGGCCGGGAGGTTGGCGGTGGACGTGTCCCTCGCCAACCGGGTCAGGTCCGAAAGGAAGCAGCCCCAACGAGACCGATACGGGTCGTCGTCCGACCTCCCACCCTTCTCTAAGACGAGGCGCCTGCGTGATGACGGCGACGGCCGGCGCCTCTCTCCCCGCCGCCGACCCGGAGCGCCGGGCCGCATGAGCGCTGTTCCTTACCGCGTCCTTGCCCGCAAATACCGCCCGCAGCGCTTCGAGGACCTGATCGGCCAGGAGCCGATGGTCCGCACGCTGCGCAACGCGTTCTCGTCCGGCCGCATCGCGCAGGCCTGGATCCTCACGGGCGTCCGCGGCGTCGGCAAGACCACGACGGCGCGCATCCTCGCGCGCGCCCTGAATTACGAGCGCGCCGACGGGACAGGCGGCCCGACCACGGATCTCTCCGAACTCGGCGTGCACTGCGAAGCCATCATGGAATCGCGCCATGTCGACGTGGTCGAGATGGACGCGGCCTCCCACACCGGCGTCGCCGACGTGCGCGCGATCCTGGAGACGGTGCACTACGCGCCCGTCACGGCGCGCTACAAGGTGTTCATCATCGACGAAGTGCACATGCTGTCGACGAGCGCCTTCAACGCCTTCCTGAAGACGCTCGAAGAGCCGCCGCCGCACGTCAAATTCATCTTCGCGACGACCGAAATCCGCAAGGTTCCGGTGACCGTCATGTCGCGCTGTCAGAGCTTCGCGCTGCGCCGGGTGGCGGCCGACGAGATGTCCGCGCACCTGACGCGCGTCTGCGCGGCCGAAGAAGTCGCGATCGAGGACGAGGCGCTCGCCGTCATCGCGCGGGCCTCGGAAGGCTCGGTGCGCGACGCGCTGTCGCTGCTCGACCAGGCGATGGCGCATGGCGAGGGCCGGGTCGAGGCGGCCGCGGTGCGCGGCATGTTGGGCCTCGCCGACCGCGCCGGCGTGCTCGATCTGTTCGAGGCGGTGATGAGCGGCGACGCAGGAGCTGCGCTCGACGCCTTCCACGCCCAGCATGCGGCCGGCGCCGACCCGGCGTCCGTGCTGGCGGACCTCGCGGAGACGACTCATCTCGTCACCCGCATCAAGGTCGCGCCCAAGACCGCGGACGATCCGGCGCTGAGCGAAAGCGAGCGCAAGCGCGGGCGCGATTTCGCTGGTCGGCTGTCGATGCGGTCGCTGTCACGCGCCTGGCAGATGCTGCTGAAGGGCGTTCCCGAGGTTCAGGCCGCCCCGAAGCCCGCGCAGGCCGCCGACATGGTTCTGGTGCGGCTCGCCTATGCGGCCGACCTGCCGACGCCCGACGAACTGATCCGAACGCTCGCCGAGGGCGGCCAGCCCGCGCCGCGCGATCCAGGACCGAGCGGTCCCTCAGGCGGACCGCGCGCGCCCGAACCGATGGCGCCCTCGCGGGGCGGGCCGGCGCTCGCCGCCGCGCGGGATTTCGCGCGCGCGCCTGAGGCCGCGCAGGCTGCGCCGCGCGCCGAGGCGCAGCCTACGGTGCGGCTGCAGCGCTTCGAGGACCTGGTCGCGCTCGCGGCGAAGAACCGCGACATCCTCATGCAGGACGCGCTGACGCGTCAGGTGCGCGTCGTGCGGTTCGAAGACGAGGTTCTGGAGTTCCAGCCGACGGCCGACGCGCCGCCCGACCTCGCCGGCGCGATCTCGAAGAAGCTGCAGGAATGGACCGGCGCACGCTGGATGGTTGCGGTGGCCGCCGGCGACGGAGCGCCGACGCTGCGCGAGCGTGCCGACGCCGAGGCCGCGGCGCGGCTTGCCGGCATCCAGGCCCACCCCCATGTCCGGACGATCCTGGACCGCATGCCTGGCGCCGTTATCGTCGACGTCAGGCCGCGCGCGCAGGCGGCGGACGCCGAGCTTGACGCGGCGGAAAGCGACGCCCTACCTGCGGTCGAAGACGACGACGAGTTCTGACGCGGAAGGAGCGCCGATGCGCGACCTCATGGGGATGATGGCGAAGGCCAAGGAGCTCCAGCAGAAGATGCAGGACGCCCAGGCCGAACTCGAGCGCATCGAGGTCGAGGGCGCATCCGGCGGCGGCGCGGTGCGCGTGACGCTTTCGGCCAGGGGCGACCTGCGGGGCGTGAAGATCGACCCGAGCCTGCTGAAGCCCGAAGAGGCCGAAATCCTCGAAGACCTTCTGGTGGCGGCCCACGCGGACGCGCGCGGCAAGGCCGAAGCCGCCGCGCAGGAAAAGATGCAGGGCCTCACCGCCGGGCTGCCGATCCCGCCCGGGATGAAACTGTTCTGAGTTTACTGTACCTCCCGGCCGTTGCGGGACGGACGAGCCCCTCACCCTGATGTCCCGCACCGCCGCCGGCCCCGAGATCGAGCGCCTGATCCAGCTCCTGGGCAAGCTGCCGGGCCTTGGCCCGCGTTCAGCCCGCCGGGCGGCGCTCCACCTGCTCACCCGCAAAGACAAACTGCTCGAGCCGCTGTCGGATGCGATGCGGCTCGCCTGCGAGCGCGTCACGACCTGTTCGGTCTGCGGAAACGTCGACACTCAGGACCCTTGCGCGATCTGCCGTGATCCGCGCCGCGACGGCGCGACCATCGTGGTCGTCGAGGACGTGTCCGATCTCTGGGCGCTCGAGCGCTCGGGCGCGGTGTCGGCCCGCTATCACGTGCTCGGCGGCACGCTGTCGCCGCTCGACGGACGCGGACCCGAGGATCTGAACCTCGGGACGCTCGCCGATCGCGCCGGCGCGGCGGAGGTGCGCGAGGTGATTCTCGCGGTGAACGCCACGGTCGAGGGACAGACCACCGCGCACTACGTCACCGATCTGCTCGCCGACGCCGACGTGAAAGTGACCCGGCTCGCTCATGGCGTGCCGGTCGGGGGCGAACTGGACTATCTCGACGACGGCACGCTTGCGGCGGCGATCCGGAGCCGCACGACCTTCTGAGGCCGCGCCTACTCCGCCGCCTCGCGGCGCAGCGGGTTCGGCAGCGTCTCGGCCGCCGGCGCGACGCCGAGCTCCATCTGCTCGAGCCGGGCCCCGCGCCGGGAAATCTTTTCGGCCGAGATCGCGATCTGGTCGAGATCGCCGACGGTCTGGCCAAGATGCGCCTTCAGCTTCTCGACCCGCTCGCCGATGCGACGGACGTCGTCGAGCAGCCGGCCGACCTCCGCCTGCAGGAGATGCGCCTGGTCGCGCATCGCGGCGTCGCGCGTCAGCCCCTGCACGACCTGGACGGCCAGCATCAGAAGCGAGGGCGACACGATCAGCACACGCGCCCGGTGGGCGCGCGCCACCACGTCGTCAAACCGTTCGGCGAGCTCGGCGTGGATCTGCTCCGACGGCACGAACAGCAGCGCGACGTCCTGCGTCTCGCCCGGCAGCAGATATTTGGCGGCGACGTCCGCGACGTGCTTGCCAACGTCGCCGCGCACCCGCGCCTCCGCGGCCTTCTGGGCGTCCGCCCCGTCGGCCATACGCAGCCGCTCGAAGCCTTCGAGCGGGAACTTGGCGTCGATCACCAGCGGACGATCGTCGCCTGGCAACCGGATCAGCGCGTCGGGCCTGACGCCGGTCGAGAGCTGCGCCTGGAAGGCGCAGGCGGAGGGCGGCAGCGCGTCCTTGAGAATAGCCTCCATGCGGCCCTGCCCGAACGCGCCGCGGGCCGGCTTGTTGGCGAGGATCGCCTTGAGGTCCGTCACCTGACCGGCAAGCGCGCCAATGCTCGCGCCTGCGGCGTCGATCACCGCGAGCCGCGCCTCGAGCCGCGCGAGCTGCTCGGCCGTCGCCTGCCCGTTCGCCGCCAAGCCGTCGCCGACCCGCGCGCCGACGGCGTCGAGCCGCTCCGCCACGCCGCGCGCGAGGTCGGCCTGCCGGGCGCCGAGCGCGGAAGCGAACGCCTGCAGCCGACCCACCGCCTCGGACTGCATCCGCTCGACGGCGGCGAGCCGGCGATCGGCCTCCTCGGCGCGGAACGCGGCCTCGCGGGCCTCGGCACGACGCGCGGCTCCGGCGCGCAACAGCGTGATCAGCAGCAGGCACAGCGCGGCCACCGCGGCCGCGCCGAGCCCGGCCAGCGCCTCGCCGGAAGTCACGGCGCGGCCGCCGAGAACGAAGAGGACCTGATCCGTCATGGCAGTCCTTGTACGCAGAACAAATAATGAACATGTTGACGCGCAGGACGCAAGGTCCTATCGGCGGTCTCTGATCTTCCGCACGCACCTATGTTGAGACATGGCAGTCGCGCCGCTCGTTTATCTGCCCGACCCGAAGCTCAGGCTCGTGAGCGCCCCCGTGGCGCAAAGCGACGCCGAGGTGAAGGCGCTCGTCCAGTCCATGTTCGACACGATGTACGATTCGGCCGGCATCGGGCTCGCGGCGATCCAGATCGGCGTGCAGAAGCGCGTCGTGACGATCGATCTCGCCGGGCAGGACGAGGAGCCGCAGCCGCTCGTGCTGATCAACCCGGAGATCGTCGAAGCCTCGACGGAGCGCCAGGTCTACGACGAGGGCTGTCTCTCCATTCCGGAGTATTTTGAGGAGGTGGAGCGGCCGGCCCGGGTGACGGTGCGCTATCTCGACCTCGAGGCGCGGCCGCAGGAACTCCAGGCGGACGGCCTGCTCGCGGTGTGCGTTCAGCACGAGATCGACCATCTGAACGGCGTGCTGTTCATCGACTACATCTCGCGCCTCAAGCGCGACCGCGTGACGCGCAAGTTCGAGAAGGCGCGGGCCATAGGCGAACTGCCGTCGTTCCCGAAGCGGGAGCGCGACCGGCGCGAGCCGGAGCCGGTCGCGTCCTGAGCGGGGCCTTGCGAGCGGGCGCGGTGGAATGACGCTGCGGCTCGTCTTCATGGGCACGCCGGACTTCGCCGTGCCGACGCTTTCGGAACTCGTGGGTCAGGGCCATGAGATCGCCGCCGTCTATACGCGCGCGCCGAAGGCGGCGGGTCGTCGCGGCATGGACCTGACCAAGACGCCGGTTCATCGCTTCGCCGAGAGCCTCAATCTTCCCGTCTACACGCCCCGGACGCTGCGCGACCCGGAGACGCTCGAAGCGTTCGCCGCGCATGAGGCGGACGCCGCGGTGGTGGTCGCCTACGGGCTGCTCCTGCCGAAGGCGGCGCTGGACGCGCCCCGGCTCGGCTGCCTGAACCTTCACGCTTCTCTGCTGCCGCGCTGGCGCGGCGCGGCTCCGATCCAGCGTGCGGTGATGGCCGGCGACACGGAGACGGGCGTCATGGTCATGAGGATGGAGGAAGGGCTCGACACCGGACCGGTCGCGGCCGCCGAGCGCGTCGCGATCGGCCCGGACGAGACGGCCGGCGAACTGCACGACCGGCTGAGAGCGCTTGGCGCCGACCTGATGGGTCGCGCCATCAGCGCGCTGGAGCGCGGCGGCCTCACCTTCCGGCCGCAGGGCCAGGACGGCGTCGCCTATGCGGCCAAGATCGACAAGGCCGAGGCCCGCATCGACTGGGGCCGCCCGGCCGCGATCGTGCACAACCAGATCCGCGGTCTTTCGCCGTTCCCCGGCGCATGGTTCGAACTGGTCGGGCCGCGCGGCCCGGAGCGCGTCAAGGTCCTTCGCTCGACGCGCGCGGAAGGCGGCGGCGCGCCCGGCGAACTGATCGACGACCGGCTGACGGTGGCCTGCGGGGAGGGCGCGGTTCGGCTTTGTCTGCTGCAGCGCGCCGGCAAGGCCCCGGTCGACGCGGGCGCCTTCCTGAATGGCGCCCGGCTCGATCCAGGTGCGCGGCTCGGCTGACGCGCGATGCCACGCTACCGCCTGATCGTCGAGTACGACGGCCGACCCTTCGTCGGGTGGCAGCGCCAGGCGAACGGACCGTCCGTGCAGGGCGCGCTCGAGACCGCGATCGCCGCTTTCACGGGGGAGTCGGTGACGGTCAAAGGCGCCGGGCGCACCGACGCCGGCGTTCATGCTTCCGGGCAGGTGGCGCATGTCGACCTGTCCCGCAGGGTCCGGCCGGACGTGCTGCGCGACGCCGCGAACGCCCATCTGCGACCGCAGCCGGCGGCTGTCCTGGATGCGTCGGAGGTCTCGGAGGCGTTCGACGCCCGGTTCTCGGCCATCCGCCGGCATTACGTTTATCGGATCATCGACCGGCGACCCCCGCTGACGCTCGATCTCGGTCGCGCCTGGCGCGTTCCCAAGCCGCTCGATGTCGCGGCGATGGACGCGGCCGCCAAGCGGCTTCTCGGACGGCACGACTTCACGACCTTCCGCTCCGCGGCCTGCCAGGCCTCGAGTCCGCTGCGCACGCTCGACCGGCTCGACGTCGAGCGCTCAGGCGACGCCGTGCTGATCCGCACCAACGCGCGCTCGTTCCTGCACAATCAGGTGCGGTCGATGGCAGGTTCGCTCGTCCAGGTCGGTCTCGGCCGATGGAGCGCCGACGAGCTGGCGGCCGCGCTCGCGCGGGCGGACCGGACGGCCTGCGGCCCGGTCGCGCCGCCCGACGGGCTGACGCTCGTGCAGGTGGATTATCCGCCGGATCGAACGGAGGCCGGGCAGATTCCCGGAGCCTAGCGCGCCTTCGCCGTCGGTCGGCACTCGGCGTTGATCTTGTCGAGAGCCGCCGAAACGCCCGAAAGCGAATAGCTCTGCGTCGACGGCCGACCACGCGCCGGAACGGCCTTGACCGTCATGTCCTTGCGGCCCTCTCGCATCGCGTTCACCAGCGCCTGCTGCTCCTCATTGGAGCTCATGAAGGCGCCGTCGCCCCGCACGAACAGCGTGAACTTGGCGTCGTCGACGCCGAGCTCGACCTGGCTTTCGGGCTTGAGGGCGAAGCCCGGCATCACGCTGACCTCGTTGACGACGCCGTCCTGAGGCCTGTTGGAGATGAAGAAGTACGCCCCCGCAGGGGGATTGGCGGAGCGGCGCCGGCCTTTTTCCGGCGTGGCGAGCGCGTAGCAGACTTTGCCGCCCTTCACAGGGGCCGCATAGGCGTTCCAGTCCTTGAATTCGCCGAGCTGGGTGGGCTGCACGCCCGCCGGCGCGCCCTGAGCCAGCGCGCCGCCGCTGCCGCAGACGACGAGGCCGGCGGCGAGCAGGAGAGGAAGGCGAAGGCGGTCGGTCATGGCGTCGCTTTCGTTTCAGGCGCGGCTCACAGGCCGCCTCGCGTCGAAGAGTGGGCGCGTCGCGAAGGGCGCATCTGGGGCGGAGGCCGTATGTCGCGCATCAGATTACGTCGAAAAGTTTAGAAAATTCGACCATGCGACACAGGTTAGCCTCAGCGAGGAGGTCGTGCTTTAGTGCGCCTCGGCGCAGAACGTCCAGCCGCTGGCCGGCAGGTGTCGCGAAACAGTGATGTCGTCAGACCGCTCCTCCGAAATGGCGCTGCTCGTCGTCCGGGTCGCAGAGATCCGGGATCGCGACGCTTTTGCGGCGCTGTTCGACCACTACGCGCCGCGTCTCTCCGCCTATCTGCGCCGGCTGGGGGCCGATCCTTCCACCGCCGAGGAGATTGCGCAGGACGCGATGCTCGTGCTCTGGCGGAAGGCCGATCTGTTCGATCCCGCGAAGTCGTCCGTCGGCACCTGGCTCTACCGGATCGCGCGCAACCGCCGCATCGATCTGCTTCGGCGCGGCCGGGGCGCAAGCCTCGACCTCGACCAGGTGGTCGCCATGGTCGACGACGCGCCGCGGCCCGACGAATCGCTCGGGGCGCGGGAGAGAGACGATTTCGTCCGCCGCGCCATGGGCGTTCTGCCGCCGGAGCAGAGCTCGCTCGTCAGGCTCGCCTTCTACGAGGGCCGGTCGCACAGCGAAATCGCCGCCGTCACCGGTCTGCCGCTCGGCACCGTGAAGTCCCGCATTCGCCTCGCCTTCGGACGGCTGCGCCGAAAGCTCGAGTCCGACGGCGTCCTGGACGCCACCTGAGGATCGCCTTTGAAAGCCGTGTCATGCGTCGAGCTCGGACCGCCCGAGCGCCTGCAACTCGTCGACCTGCCGGACCCGGAGCCTGGCCCTGACGAGGTGGTGATCGACGTCGCCTATGCGGCTCTGAACTTCTTCGACACGCTGATCATCCAGGGCAAGTACCAGACCCGCCCGACCCTGCCGTTCTCACCCGGGGGCGAAGTCTCCGGCTGGATCTCCGCGGTCGGCTCCAGGGTCGAGGGATTTACGATCGGCGATCGGGTCGCCGGCTATCTCGGCTATGGCGGATGCCGGGAGAAGGTCGTGGCGCGTGCGGAGGCGCTGACCCTGGTGCCGGAGGAGCTCGATCTCGACCGCGCCGCCGGACTCATCATCGCCTACGGCACCACGCTGCACGCGCTCGCCGACCGCGGCGAACTCCGGCCGGGCGAGACGCTGGCCGTGCTGGGGGCCAGCGGCGGCGTCGGACTGGCGGCTGTGGAGATCGGCAAGCTTCTCGGCGCGCGCGTCATCGCCTGCGCGTCATCCGCTGACCGGCTCGCCTTTGCGCGCAGGCGCGGCGCGGACGAGACGATCGACTACTCGCGCGAGGACCTGAAGGAGCGGCTGAAGGAGCTCACCGGCGGCGCGGGCGTGGACGTGGTCTACGATCCGGTCGGCGGGGCGTTCACAGAGCAGGCGGTTCGGGCGCTCGCCTGGCGCGGACGGCTGCTGGTGATCGGGTTCGCGGCCGGCGACATTCCAAAGTTGCCGCTCAACCTGCCGATGCTGAAAGGCGCCGACATCCGCGGCGTGTTCTGGAGCGAGCACGCCCGGCGGGAGCCGCAGGCGCATGCGGCGGAGCTCGCGCGGCTGTTCGACTGGGCTGTGGACGACCAGATTTCCGCGCATGTCGACGCCGTGCTGCCACTCGCCGAGACGCCGGAGGCGATCGCCCGCATCGCCCGTCGGGAGGCCCGCGGCAAGATTCTGGTCAGGCCCTGAGCTTCTACTTCCCGAGCGCCGCGTCGATCAGCTTCAGCCCCTCCGCGCTCGCCCACTCGGCGGGTCCCGGCAGATAGCCGATTTCGCAGCCGGCCCGGTCCAGGATCAGAGTCGTGGGCAGGCCGCTGCCGCGGCCGACCGACTTCATCGCCTGAAGCATCTTGCCGGAGGGATCGGCGTAGAGCGGCAGGTTCTGCGCGCCGATCTCCTTGAGGAAAGCCTTCGGCTTGTCGGTCGAGCCGAGATCGAGCGAAACCGGCACGACTGCGAAGTCGGCGCCGCCCTTTTGCTTCTCCAGCGCATCGAGCGCCGGCATCTCGCGCCGGCAGGGCGCGCACCAGGTCGCCCACAGGTTCAGCAGCACGATTTTGCCGCGGAACCGCTCAAGACCGAGATCGGCGCCGTTGGCGTCCTTGAAGGAGACGGCGGGAAGCGCGCGCGGCGCGGCGGGCGTGACGACTCCCGCAAGCTCGCCGACCGCAGCGGCGTTGATCGCCGCGAGCGTCTCCGGCCGCGCTTCGCAGGCCGCGGCCTTGTCCCGGCCTCCGATCCCGTATAGGGCGAGCGCGCCCGCTCCAAGAGCGAGAACGATGACGACGACGCCCCATCGGGCGTAGGCGCGGCGCGGCCGGGCTGGCGGTTCGGACATGGACTTCAACCTCGATCGGCGCGGCGCCGGAGCCGGCCAGGAACGCGACAGACGATGAGCAACGCGATGTGGGGCGGCCGTTTCGCCGAGGGGCCGGACGCGGTCCTCGAGGCGATCAACGCGTCGATCGATTTTGACCGCCGCTTCTACGCCCAGGACATCCGCGGCTCAAAGGCTCATGTCGCGATGCTCGCGGCGGCCGGCATTGTCTCGCAGGAGGACGCCGCCGCGATCGCGCAGGGTCTGGACCAGGTGCTCGCCGAGATCGAGAGCGGCCGCTTCACCTTCTCGCGAGCCCTCGAAGACATTCACATGAACGTCGAGAGCCGGCTCGCCGAGATCGTCGGTCCGGCCGCTGGCCGGCTGCACACCGCACGCTCGCGCAATGACCAGGTCGCGACCGACTTCCGCCTGTTCGTCCGCGATGCGCTGGACGCGCTCGGCGCCTCGCTGCTGCGGCTGCAGCAGGCGCTGGTGGAGAAGGCGGAGACGCACGCCGGCGACGTCATGCCGGGCTTCACTCACCTCCAGAGCGCGCAGCCGGTGACCTTCGGCCATCACCTGCTCGCTTATGTGGAGATGATCGGCCGCGACCGGGGCCGGCTCGCGGACGCGCGCAAGCGCCTCAACGAGTCGCCCCTCGGCTCCGCCGCGCTCGCCGGCACCTCCTTTCCGATCGACCGCGACATGACCGCGAAGGCGCTCGGCTTCGACCGGCCGACGGCGAACTCTCTCGACGCCGTGGCCGACCGCGACTTCGCGCTGGAGACGCTGGCCGCCGCCTCGATCTGCGCCGGCCACCTGTCGCGTTTCGCGGAGGAGATCGTGCTGTGGTCGACGCCGCAGTTCGGTTTCATCCGGCTTTCGGACCGGTTCTCGACCGGTTCCTCGATCATGCCGCAAAAGCGCAACCCGGACGCGGCCGAGCTGGTGCGCGGCAAGTCCGGCCGCGTGACAGGCGCGCTGGTCGGGCTGCTCACGGTCATGAAGGGACTGCCGCTCGCCTATTCCAAGGACATGCAGGAGGACAAGGAGGGCCTGTTCGACGCGCTCGACACGCTCGACCTCTGCATCGCCGCGACCGCCGGCATGGTGACGGACATGACGCCTGACGTCGCAGCGATGCGGCGCGCGGCGGGGGCCGGCTACGCCACTGCGACCGACCTTGCGGACTGGCTGGTGCGGGCGCTCGGCATGCCGTTCCGCGAGGCGCATCACGTCACCGGCCGGGTCGTCGCGGCGGCCGCCGAGCGCAAGGTCGCGCTCGAGAAGCTGGCGCTTTCGGTCATGCAGGAGATCGAGCCTCGGATCACCGACGAGGTGTTCGGCGTGCTCGGTGTGAAGAATTCCGTCCGCAGCCGCACCAGCTATGGCGGCACGGCGCCCGCCAATGTCCGTCGGCAGGCGGCGCGCTGGCGGCGGGCGCTTGCGAAACAGCTTTCTGCGCTGGAAAAGAAGGCGTAGCTCTCGGGCGTCCAAGGCCGCACGAAGCGTGTTACGGGGGAACGTCGTGTCGAGCCGCACCATCGCCGTCGCCGCACTGCTCGCCGTCGCCATGGCGCTTTCCGCTTGCGGCAAGAAGGGCGATCCGGAGTTCCCGCCCGGCACGCAGTTCGAAACCGTGCCCAACTCTCAGGGCAAGCCCGACAAACGTCCGAAGAAGCCACAGCGGCCCTTCGCGCTCGACGGCCTGCTGAACTGATCGCCGCGACGGTCCATCCGAGATGCACCATTTCGACTACCGCGACGGCGCCCTGAGCGCCGAAGACGTGCCGCTTGCGCGCATCGCCGACGAGGCCGGCACGCCGACCTACGTCTATTCGACCGCCACGCTGACCCGGCACGTCCGGGTGTTCGACGAGGCCTTCGCAGGCGTCGACCATCTCGTCTGCTACGCCGTGAAGGCGAACTCCAACCAGGCGGTGCTGGCGACGATTGCGCGGCTTGGCGCGGGCATGGACGTGGTCTCAGGCGGCGAGCTCGCGCGTGCCCTCCGCGCCGGCGCGCCCGCCGACCGGATCACCTTCTCGGGCGTCGGCAAGACCGCTGAGGAACTCGCGGCCGCGCTCGACGCCGGCATTCTCTGCTTCAACGTCGAGAGCGAACCTGAGCTGCGGCTGCTGTCACAGATCGCGGAGCAGAAGGGGCTCAGGGCGCCGGTCGCGCTGCGGGTGAATCCGGACGTGGACGCCAAGAGCCACGCCAAGATCTCGACCGGTTCGGCGGAGACCAAGTTCGGGGTTCCGCTCGACGCCGCCCGCCGGGTCTACGCCGAGGCCGCCGCCATGCCGGGCGTCGCGATCGCAGGCGTCGACATGCACATCGGCAGCCAGATCACCGACCTCGAGCCGTTCGAGCGCGCGATCGCGCGGCTCGTCGGTTTCGTGGGCGAGCTCCGCGCCGACGGCCACGCGATCCACCACGTCGATCTCGGCGGCGGCCTCGGCATTCCGTACCGGCTCAGCAACGAGCCGCCGCCGCTTCCGGCGGCTTACGCGGAAATGGTGAAGCGGCTCACGGCCGGCGTCGACGCCAGGCTCATCTTCGAACCGGGGCGGCTGATCGTCGGCAACGCCGGCATCCTGCTCACCCGCGTGATCTATGTGAAGCAGGGCGCGCAGAAGACTTTCGTCATCGTCGACGCCGGCATGAATGATCTGATCCGCCCGACGCTCTACGAGGCGCATCACGAGATTTGGCCGGTGACGCAGCCGGCGCCCGACGCGCCACGGGCGCGCGTCGACGTGGTGGGGCCGGTCTGCGAGACGGGCGACTATCTCGCGCTCGACCGCGACATGCCGCTGCCGAAGCCTGGCGACCTGCTGGCGGTGATGACCGCCGGGGCCTATGGCGCGGTGCAGGCCTCGACCTACAATTCGCGCCCGCTGGTGGCCGAGACGCTGGTCGACGGTCCGCATTATGCGGTGATCAGGCCGCGTCCCTCTGTCGAGGATCTGATCGCGCTGGATCGCGTCCCGGACTGGCTCGCCTGATCCGGAGCGTCGCCATCGGTGCTGGCCCGCCCTGCGGTCCATGGTAACATCGGCGCCGGGGCGTTCTCGGCGGGGGCCGGAGACCGGCGGATTGGCGATCGAAGAGCGCGGCGCGCCGCGTGAATCCCGACTTGAGGCGCTCGTCCGGAGGGCGCGTCTTGTGCTGCTCTGGGAGAGCGCCTGGCCGTGGCTCGCCGCGGCGCTCGCCGTCGTGCTGCTGTTTCTCACGGTGTCCTGGCTCGGCGTGTGGGACGCGCTGCCGCCGCTCGGCCGCATGGCGGGCGTGGCGCTGTTCGCGCTGGCCGGCGCCGCCGCGCTCGCGCCGCTCTTCAGAGTGGCGGCGCCGGATCGCCGCGTGGCGCTCAACAGGGTCGACCGTGAGAGCGGCCTCGCCCATCGCCCGGCGACCAGCCTCGACGACTCGCTTGCCGGCGCCGGCGAGGACTCGCTCACGCGCGCTCTCTGGCGCGCTCACCAGCAGAGGAACGCGGAGGAGGCCGACCGTCTGCGGGTCGGCCCGCCGGCCCCGCGGCTTGCGGCGCGCGATCCTTACGCGCTGCGCTTCCTTCTCGGCCTCGTCGCGGTCGCGGCGTTCGCATTCGCGGGGTCCGACCGCGGCGATCGCGTGCTGGCGGCGTTCGACTGGCGGAGCCCGGCGGCGGACGTCGTGCCGGTCCGGATCGACGCCTGGCTCGCGCCGCCAGCCTACACGGGACGCCCGCCGATCTTTTTGACGACGCGCCAGGGCGCGAAGGACGAGCCGGTCGCAGACGCGGCTCCCGGCGAGATCGAGACGATCCGCGCGCCGCAGAATTCGGTGATCGTCGTCCGGGCCGCGGGCGGGACGGCCGCGATCGCGGCGACCGGCGGCGTCGAACCATTCGAAGCTCAGGAGAAGCAACCTGAGGGCGTCACAGAGCGGCGGTTCAGGCTGAACGGCCAGGCCGAGTTGAAGATCGCCGCGGCCGGCGCGCCCGACCGGGCCTGGCGGTTCACGGCGATTCCCGATGCGCCGCCGTCGATCAAGCTCGAAGGCGCGCCCGAGCTCAACGCGCGCGGCAGCGCGACGATCGCCTATGAGGTGAAGGACGATTATGGCGTCGCCGCCGCCGAGGCCCGGTTCGAACTGAAGCGCGAGCCGCCGCCGAAGCCCCGTGGGACCGTCTCCGGGGAGGACACGGCGCCCGCGCCTGCGGCGCGGCCGCTCTACGAAGCGCCGCGGGTCGCGCTGGCGCTGCCGCGGGCGAAGGCGCGCGAGGGCCGCGCGGAGACGCCGCTCGAAGTCACGGAGCATCCTTTTGCCGGCGCCGAGGCGGCCATGACGCTCTATGCCCGGGACGAGGCCGGGCAGGAAGGCAAGAGCGAGTCGCTCCAGATCCGGTTGCCGGCGCGGAGCTTCAAGAAGCCGCTTGCGCGCGCGCTGGTCGAGCAGCGCCGGATCCTCGCGTCCGACGCCAACGCCAAGCCCAACGTGCTGCAGGCGCTGCGCGCGCTGATGATGTTCCCGGAGGAGTTCACGCCCCAGGCCGGAGTCTATCTCGGCCTGACCACCGCGTACCGCCGGCTCGAGAACGCCCTGAGCGACGAAGAGCTGCGCGGCGCGGCCGACTATCTCTGGGAGATCGCGCTGCGCATCGAGGACGGCGACCTGCCGGACGCCGAGCGCGAGCTTCGCGCCGCACAGGAGGCGCTGCGCAAGGCGCTCGAGAACAACGCCTCCGAGCAGGAGATCCAGAAGCTCACGCAAGATCTCCGGCAGGCGCTCGAAAAGTTCATGCGCGAGATGGCCCAGCAGGCGCGGCAGCAGCCTCAGAGTCCGCCGCGCGACGGCCAACGCGGCGCCCAGGAGATCCGCCCGCAGGACCTCCGAAACATGATCGACCGGATGGAGAACCTCGCGAAGCAAGGCTCGCGGGACGCCGCGAAACAGGCGCTCGCCGAGCTGCGCAACATGCTCGAGAACCTCCAGAACGGGCAGCAGCAGTCGGATCCGAACGCGCAGGCGCAGCAGGAGCGCCTCGACAAGCTGCAGGACATGATCCGCGAGCAGAGCAAGCTGCGCGACAAGACCTTCCAGCAATACCGGCAGAACCAGCAAACCGACCGGAACCTTCGCGGCCAGCCTCAACAGCGGCGGAAGGAGCAAGGTCAGAACGGCGAGCAGGCGATGCGGGAACTCGCCGAGCAGCAGCGGCAGCTGCGCCAGAAGCTCGACCAGATGACCAAGGAAATGCAGCAGGGCCAGCAGCAGGGGCAGGAGGGCGACGAGCAGCAAGGCCAGCGACAAGGCCAGCAGCAGGCTCCGGGTCAGCAGCCCGGTCAGGGAGAGGGCGAACAGCCGGGCTCCGACGCGCTCGGCCAGGCGGGCAAGAGCATGGGACAGGCGCAGGGTTCGCTTGGCGAGGGCCAGACCGGCGAGGCTCTGGATCAGCAGCAACAGGCGCTGGAGAACATGCGCAAGGGCGCGCAGGCCATGGCGCAAGCCATGGACGGCGAGGGCCAGCAGCCCGGCCAGAAGGGTCGGCAAGGTCAGCAGCGGGCGCAGAACGGCGAAGAAGGCAATGGCGACGACGATCCGCTCGGCCGCCCGTCCCGGCGGCGCGAGAGCGACGGCCAGACCACACGGGTTCCGGGCGAGATCGACGCCCAGCGGGCGCGGCGCGTGCTGGACGAACTGCGCCGCCGGCTTGGCGACACCGATCGTTCACGTGAGGAGCTCGACTATCTGGAGCGGCTGCTGGCGCCCTGAGACGTCATTCCCCGACCGCGACGCCCTCACGCCGCGGATCGGCGGCGCCCTCCAGTCCCTCGGGCGTGATCGCGATGGCCTGGAGCCCGGAAGTCAGATCGGTGAGCCGCGTCTCGTAGCCGAGATCACGCAGCGGCGCGGCCAGGGTTTCGGCCGCCGTGCCTCGTTCGAGCTCGTACGGCCCGTTTCGGTTCAGCATGTTCGGCAGCGCGACGGCGCTCGCCACGTCCATGCCCCAGTCGAGATGCGCGGCCAGAGCCTTCACCACGAAGCCGATGATCTGGCTGCCCCCCGGCGAGCCGATCGCGAGCGTCGGCCGGCCGTCCTTCAGCACGATCGTAGGCGCCATCGAGGAGCGCGGCCGCTTGCCCGGCTCGACCCGGTTCGCGACCGGGCGACCCTCCCGTTCGGCCACAAAGGAGAAATCGGTCAGCTCGTTGTTCAGCAGAAAGCCATGCGTCATCAGCCGCGAGCCGAACCCGGCCTCGATGGTCGTCGTCATCGAAACGACGTTCCCCTCCGCGTCCACAATCGACAGATGGCTGGTGCCGGGAAATTCGATCGCGGCGTCAGGCGTGAAGTTTTCCGCGCGTGTGCCTTTGGGTGAGCCGGCCTCGACGTTCGGCAGGGCGCGTGCGCCGCTCAGCAGGCGGCTCCTTGCCTGAAGGTAATCGCGCGCCAGCAGCCCCGCCGTCGGCTGAGGGACGAAGGCCGGGTCGGCGAGATAACGATCGCGGTCGGCGAAGGCGAGCCTTGAGGCGTCGCCGATCAGCCGCCAGGCCTGCGGGCTGTTCGGGCCAAGCGCCGCAACGTCTGTCGGCTCCAGGAGACCGAGGATTTCGGCGACCGCGACGCCGCCGGAGGAGGGCGGTCCCATCCCGCAGACCTGATAGCCCCGATAGGCGCCGCAGATCGCGGGCCGCTCGATCGCCTGGTAGCCGGCGAGATCCTCGGCCGCTAGGCTTCCGGGGTTCGGCGCGTCGCGTACGGTCGACACGATGTCGGCCGCGATCGCGCCGGTGTAGAAGGCGTCCGCTCTGCCGTCGCGGAGCGTCTTCAGCGTTTCAGCGTAAGCGGGGTTCTTCAGCCGATCCCCGGCTTCGAGCGGTCTGCCCTCCGGCAGGAAGTAAGCGCGGGCGGCCGCATTGCGGGCGAGACGCGGCGCATCGGCTGCGATCTGGGCGGCGAGCCGCGGCGAGACTTCAAACCCCTCTTCGGCGAGCGCCACCGCGGGGCCGAACAGGCGAGCCCAGGGAAGCTTGCCGAAGCGGCGGTGCGCCGCTTCGAGCAATCGCGGGGTCCCGGGCGTCCCCACGGAGCGGCCGCCGACCACCGCATCCATGAAGGCGAGCGGCTCGCCGCGCTCGTCCTGGAACAGCGACGGCGTCGCCGCCGCGGGCGCTGTTTCCCGGCCGTCGAGCGTCGTCAGGTCCCTGCGCGCGGCGTCCCAGACGACCAGAAACGCGCCGCCGCCGAGCCCCGACGATTGCGGCTCCACCAGGCCGAGCACGAGCTGTGCGGCGATCGCCGCGTCGACGGCGTTTCCGCCTGCGCGCAGCATCTCGGCCGCCGCGGCGGCGGCATGCGGATTGGCGACCGCCGCCATCCAGCGCTGCGCCCGGACCAGCGGCCTCGGGGCGAAGCCGGTCGCAATCTCCGGCGCCGGACGGCTCGGGGCAGGCGGTGCCTCCTGCGCCGACGCAGCCGTGACCGAGAGCAAGAAGGCCAGGACAAGGATGTTCCGGCGCTGCATGGCGTCCCCGTTTCTGTGTCGCGGGATAGTCCGATGCGGCCTGCGGACAGGCAGCCAGATGACCGTTAACCACCCGTTAGGGTTAACAAATTATCACCGTCTCAATCGCTCGAGCGCCCGAGATGGAGCCTGCTCATGCCGGTCGGCACCTCATTCCTGATCCGCGGCTTGGCCGCCGTGACACTAGCTGTCGCGCTGGGCGGCTGCATGGCCGATCGGGACGTCACGGGATCGATCATGAAGACGAGCGCGTCGCGCGAGGTGACGCCGGAGCAGCGCGAGGCGCGATGGCGGCAGCTCGCCGCATCCTATGGCGCGGCCTATCAGAAAGACCCGAGCGACGCGTCCGCCGCCTACGGCTATGGCCTCGCATTGCGGGCCCTCGGCCAGAAGGCGCAGGCGCTCGCGGTGCTCGAATCCGCTAGCATCAAGCATCCCCAGCAGAAGCAGATTCTCGGGGCCTACGGTCGGGCGCTCGCGGATGTGGGTCGCCTTGACGACGCGATGGCGGTGCTGGAGCGCGCCCACACGCCCGACAATCCCGACTGGCGCATACTGAACGCTCAGGGCGCCATTCTCGACCAGCTCGGCCGCAGCGGCGATGCGCGCGGCTACTACGAGGCCGCGCTCAAGATCGCGCCGGGCGAGCCGTCGATCCTCTCCAACCTCGGCCTGTCCTACGCGCTGACGAAGGAACTTCCCAAGGCGGAGGCGGCGCTTCAGCAGGCGGCGGCGAGCCCGAAGGCGGACGATGACGTCCGCGCCAATCTCGCGCTGGTCCTCAGCCTGAAGCGCCAGAACCCGACGATGATCGGCAAGCCCGTGAAGGCGAAGCCCGCCGCCTGACGGGCTCAGCTCGCGCCGAAGGTCGAGGCGCCGCCGTGCGCGGCGGACCACCGCGCCGGCTCGTTCAGGAAAGCCTCGACCTCGGCGAGCTTCCCTGCATCGATCTTTCCGTCCTCCTTGGCGACCGCCAGCACGTCCCAGAAGGTCGCAAGCTCGTGGAACTTGACCCCGATCTGCTCCATCGTGGCGCGGCTCTCGGGGAAGATGCCGTAGTGGAAGACCACGAAGGCGTGCTCGACCACCTGCCCCGCCTCGCGCAGCGCTTCGCAGAAGGCGACCTTTGAGCGCCCGTCGGTCGCGAGATCCTCGATCAGCAGCGTGCGAGCGCCTTCGGTGACCGCGCCTTCGATCCTGGCGTTGCGGCCAAAGCCCTTGGGCTTCTTCCGGACGTAGAGCATCGGCAGCATCAGCCGCTCCGCGATCCAGGCCGCGAACGGAATGCCCGCAGTCTCGCCGCCCGCGACTGCGTCGAGGCTCTCATACCCGACCTCCCGCAGGATGGTGGCGGCGGCGTCGTCCATCAGCTGGCGGCGCAGCCGGGGGTAGGAAATCAGCTTGCGGCAATCGGTGTAGACCGGGCTCGCCCAGCCGGAGGTGAAGATGAAGGGCTCCTCGGGCCTCACGTGGATGGCGCCGACTTCGAGCATCATCCGGGCCACGCGGCGGCCGATGTCGTCTCGGGAGGGGAGCGCAGGCTCGTTCATGCGGCCGATCCGGTAAAAAGCGTCGTTCACGCGGCGTCTTTCTGCTTCTTCTCGACGAGCACGGACTCAAAGCCCTCGAATTGGGGATGGCCGGCGTACATCGGCTTGTTGTCGCCTGCGCTGCGGTGCGCGGCGCGGAACGCCTCCGATCGCGTCCAGGCCTCGAAGTCCGCGCGCGAGCGCCAAATCGTGTGGCTGGCGTAGAGCACAGTGTCCTCGGCTTCGGGACCCTTGAGGAGCGCGAACTCGACGAAGCCCGGAACCTCGTTCAGGTGGCGGTCGCGATCCCGCCAGACGGCCTCGAAGGCCTCGGCGTCCTTCGCGAACACCTTGAAGCGGTTCATGGCGACGAACATGGAGGCTCTCCCGAGACGTGGCGGATCGCGCCACCTCTAGCGCGCCAGCGGCGGCGCGCAAAGGTTCGACGGCGAACTCGCCGTCACAGACGGGCCTGACGATTGAGGTCTGGCGGCCGAATATGAGCGAGAAGCGTCACCGCCAGACGTAGGCGAACTTCTCGAGCGTGATGTCGCCGAAATGCTCGACGCCGCGGGCGGCGAGCTTGCCGCCGAGCCGGGCATAGAAGCCGCAGGCGGGATCGTTGCCGGCCAGAGACCAGGCCGCCGCGCCCGACAGCCCACGCGCGGCGAGCTCGCTGCGGGCGGCCGAGAACAGCCGCCGTCCGAGGCCGAGGCCCTGATATTCCGGTTTGAGATAAAGCTCGTAGACCTCTCCGCCGACCGCGAGCGACGAGGCGCGGTTGCGGCCGGAGCTCGCATAGCCGACGGTCTCGCCGGCGAAGATCAGCAGGCTGACGCGGCTGCCCCGGCGAATCGCGCCTGACCACCATGACGGGCCGCGCCGCTCGATCATCCGCTCCAGCTCGCGGCCGGGGATCAGGCCGCGATAGGCGTTGCGCCAAGCCGAGTCGTGAACGCCGGCGATCGAAGCGGCGTCGTCAGCATGCGCAGGCCGGATCTCGATGGCGACTGTGCTCACCGGATGAGAGTAAGCCGCAGCTTCGCGTCCGGACAAGCACGGAAACGCTCCGGCCAACGCTTCTCGTCCGAAAGTGTGGACGCCGGCTGCGAAAGGGCGGCATAGGGACGTAAATCCATTGGATATGCGTTGTTTTCCGATGTGGCGCGCCACCGTTCTCACGCTCTATCCGGAGATGTTTCCCGGCCCGCTCGGCCATGCGCTCGCCGGCCGCGCGCTTGACCGCGCCTGGCGGTTGGAGGCGCGCGACATCCGGGCGCATGCCCTCGACCGGCATGCTTCGGTGGACGACACGCCGGCTGGCGGCGGCCCCGGCATGGTGATGCGCGCGGACGTCCTCGCGGCGGCGATCGATGCCGCTGATCGAGAAGCCGGCCCATGCCCGCGGATCCTCCTGACCCCCCGCGGAAGGCCGCTTGAACAGGCGCGGGTCCGCGAGCTTGCGGCGGGTCCGGGCGTGACGCTCATCTGCGGGCGGTTCGAAGGCGTCGACCAGCGGGTGATCGAGGCGCGGGCGCTCGAGGAGGTCGCGGTCGGGGACGTCGTGCTGTCGGGCGGCGAGGCCGCCGCCCTGCTGCTGCTCGACGCCTGCGTGCGTCTGCTGCCAGGCGTAATGGGCGACGCCGCTTCCGGCGACGATGAGAGTTTCGAGGGCGGGCTGCTCGAGCACCCGCAATACACCCGGCCTCGTGAATTCGAGGGCCGCTCAATCCCGCAGGAGCTGCTGAGTGGCGATCACGCCGCCGTCCGACGGTGGCGCCGGGCGGCCGCGCTGAGGGACACGCGCGCCCGTCGCCCCGATCTCTGGGTGAAATATGTCGCCGGGACCGTCGACAAACCCGCGCAAATCGAGTAATAGCCGCGCCACATCACGAGATCCTCAAAACTCTCGTGCGCCCCGCCATGCGGGTGACGCGGAGACCACGCCATGAACATTATCGAACAGCTCGATCGCGAGCAGATGCAGGCTGTCGCAGAGAAGCGGCAGATTCCGGAATTCGCGCCCGGCGACACGGTGACGGTCAACGTCAAGGTCAAGGAAGGCGAGCGCGTCCGCGTACAGGCCTATGAGGGCGTGGTGATCGCGCGCTCCGGCGGCGGCCTGAACGAGAGCTTCACTGTCCGCAAGATTTCCTATGGCGAGGGCGTGGAGCGCGTGTTCCCGTTCTACTCGCCGCTGATCGACAGCGTGAAGGTCGTCCGCCGCGGCAAGGTGCGGCGCGCCAAGCTCTATTACCTGCGCGAGCGCCGCGGCAAGTCGGCCCGCATCGTGGAGAAGCAGGACCGCAGCCAGAAGGCGCTGGCCGCGAAGAGCAAGGGCGCGGCCGCAGCCGCCAAGTGATTTAAGCGCAGCCTACTGCGTGCTTCCAAAAGGGCGGGGCTTCGGCCGCGCCCTTTGCGTGTTCGGCTGCCGTCAATCGCGGAGCGGCTCGGCTCGGCGCGCCAGCCCGGAGCTTCGCCCGGCGATCAGCCAATGGACCAAGCCGCCGACCAGGCCGCAGAGCACCACCTCCGGCGCCGTGAAGATCGGTCCGTCGAAACCGCTCGGACTTAGCGCCCACGGCAGCGTCGCGGTCACCGCGCCGGCCACCGCGTGATAGGCCCACGAGCGGATCGAGAACATTTCCGCAATCAGCACTGCGACGATCGCCGGCGCCGCCATCAGCGGCGCCAGCAGGAAGAGCGCTGTCGCGGCGCTGACCGACATGTCGTAGCCCAGCAGGACGATTTCGTCCGGCAGCGCGCTGACAGGCGTCAGATCCTTGGTCGTCAGGAAGGCGAGCGTCGCAAAGCCGGCCAACACGCCGCAGGTGAAGCCGAGGGGCGCAAGCAGAAGGCGGGCTGCGAGACGGGCGAGCATGAAGTCAGAACGCCGGCCGCTCGGCTCCGTTGCGCGCGGCTCGTCAATCACTCGGCGGCGAGCGCCAGCCGCTCTTTCGCTCTGACGCGCTGGGTCTCGGATTTCAGCTGTCCGCATGCTGCCGAAATGTCCCGGCCGCGCGGCGTACGCACCGGGCTGGCGTAGCCGGCGCGGAATACGATCTCGGAGAACCGCTCGATCGTCTCCCAGTCCGAGCACTCATAGGGGCTCGCCGGCCATGGATTGAACGGGATCAGATTGATCTTCGCCGGAATGCCCTTGAGCAGCCGCACCAGTTCGCGCGCCTCCGCCGGGCTGTCGTTGACGCCTTTCAGCATCACGTATTCGAAGGTGATGCGGCGCGCGTTCGACGCCCCCGGATAGCTTCGGCAGGCGTCGAGCAGCTGGGCGATCGGATATTTGCGGTTGATCGGAACGAGCACGTCGCGGAGATCGTCCCGCACGGCGTGCAGCGAGATCGCGAGCTGAGCGCCGGTCTCCTCGCCGAGCCGGCGCATCTCCGGCACGACGCCAGAGGTCGAGACGGTGATCTTGCGACGGCCGACTCCGAGCCCCTCACCGTCGGCCATCACCTCTATGGCGTCGCGCACGGCATCGAGATTATAGAGCGGCTCGCCCATCCCCATGAACACGATGTTCGTCACGAACCGGCCGCCATCGCCCGGCGCCGTCACGCCGTCTGGCGCCGCGGCCCCGCCCGACCAGTCGCCGAGGCGGTCCCGGGCCAGCACAAGCTGGCCGACGATCTCGGCCGCGGTCAGATTGCGGACAAGGGTCTGCGTGCCCGTATAGCAGAAGCTGCAGGTCAGCGTGCAGCCGACCTGGCTCGAGACGCAAAGCGTGCCGCGGCCCTCTTCGGGGATGTAGACCGTCTCGATCTCGGCCGGCCGAGACCGCGCGCCCTGCGCAGGCAGCCGCAAGAGCCACTTGCGGGTGCCGTCGACGGAGATCTGCTCCGAGACGATCTCGGGACGCGCCAAGGTGAAGCGTTCCGAAAGAGCTGCGCGCAGGTCTTTCGAGACGTTCGTCATGGCGTCGAAGGACGCCGCCCCGCGATTGTGAAGCCAGTGGTTGAGCTGCGCCGAGCGCATCTTCAGCTGACGCTCCGGAACGCCGGCTTCGCCAAGCGCCTCCGCGAGACGCGCGCGGGTGAGCCCGACGAGCGACGGTTTCGCCGCGGCCGGAGCCGCCGGCGCGGCGCCGAGCGCTGATGCGCGAGGCGGAAGCTCGATCGTGGTCATCGGCTGGGGACGTCGTTCAGGTCGAGTGCGGAAGGCCGGCCTTTAGCATGAACCGACGTGCGAATCGACCGCTGGCCGCTCAGGCCGCGGCGGGGGCGAACGCTCTCAGGAAAGTGTCGACCGCGGAATCCACCACATAGGCGATCCGCTCCTTCGGAGGCGGCGCCTCGCCGCCAAGCAGGACCGGCATCGTCACCGCCGTGTGGCACATCGTTAGGAACTGCCAGGCCGCAAGCTCCGGGTCGCTGCAGGCAAGCTCGCCCTGGGCGATCTTCGCCTCTATCCACTTGGAAAGCCGCCTCACGCCAGCCCGAGGGCCGGCCTCGACGAACAGCCGCCCGATGTCGGGCTTCCGGTCCGCAGAGCCGATCACCATCCGAATGGTGGCCACATGGGTCGGCTCGATCATCGCGCCGGCGAAACTCAGGCCGAGCCGCGTCAACGCCTCGCGGAGGTCGTGATTGTCCACGTCGAGCTCGAACAGCCGTTCGGCGGTCAGCGCGCACTGGCACTTCACCAAGGCGGCGAACAGCTCCTCCTTGCTCTCGAAATAGACGTAGAGCGTGCCCTTCGAAACCCCGGCCGCCCGCGCGATCTCGCCCATGCTGGCCGCATCGAAGCCCTGCGCGAGAAAGACCTGGCGAGCGCCGTCGACGATCTGGCGACGCTTGGCGCTGTCGAGCGCCGTGTCCAACGTGTTTTCCGCGGAGTGCTGCTGCATGGTCGTGTCGTTGTTCCGTCCGGCCCCAGCGCCGCGCGAACGAGCTCGGATGCTGGACCCTCGCTCACCGGAGCGGGCTGTGCAATCCGCGAAACGGGCAGGCATAGCGGCTAAATCCCGATAGCTCGGCCCTATTGACCGAACCGTTCGGTCATAATTAGGAAGCGCGGTCTTATATGTCGAGCTTGCATGTTCGAGCAGGGCCCAGCCCCGCGCCCGGCACAGAGCTCGACGGAATTCATTTACCTTGTTGGCTGATGATCCAGCGCGACGCGAAGGCGAGGTGGATCGTGGCGAACAGAATGCTGGGCTTGGCGATCGCGGTCGCCGCCGTCGCCGGGAGCAGCCAGGTTCAGGCTGCGTCCGATGACGACATCGGACGATTGCTCGTCGGACAGGCGCAGCTGAGCGAGCCGGAAACGACAGGCTCGGTGGACGCCGTAGCAGCGCCCTCGGCGGTTCCGCTCGCGCCCCTGGCGCCTGCTGCGCCCGTTGCGCAGAGGCCGTCTGGCGGGGCGCCGCGCGACGCCTCCGAAGCCTATCCGATCGATCTTCTGATCTCGCTCGCCAATGATGCGGTCTTCACCCCGGACCCCTATCCGAAAGGCCGGCGCTCCGACCCCCGCATGATCAAGCTGCAGGTGCTGCTCGACCGCAACAACGCTTCGCCGGGCGTGATCGACGGGCTGTTCGGGGACAATGTGGTCAAGGGCGTCATGGCGTTCGAGGAGATGGTCGGCCACAAGGTGGACGGTCAGCTCGATCCCGAACTCTGGGCGGCGCTCGAAAGAACCTCCACGGAGCCGGTGCTCGTCTCCTACACCATCACCCCGGACGACGTCGCCGGGCCGTTCGTTCCCGAGATGCCGCAGGATTATGCGCTGCAGGCCGAACTGCCTGCGCTGGCCTACCGCGACGCGGCCGAGATGCTGGCCGAGCGCTTTCACATGGACGAGGCCTTTCTTCGCCGTCTCAATCCCGAAGTCAGCTTTGCCGAAGCCGGCGCGGAGATCGTGGTGGCGAATGTCGGGAAGCCCCTGAAGGCCAAAGTTGCGAACATCGTCGCCGACAAGGGCCGGAAGCAGCTGCGCGGCTATGACGCCGCCGGCCGGCTTGTCGTCGCTTATCCGGCCACGATCGGTAGCTCCGACCTGCCGTCGCCGACCGGCGTCCATGCCGTGAAGGCGATCGCGATCGATCCGGAATATTGGTACCGGCCAAAGGTCAACTTCGTTCAGGGTACGAACACCAAGGCGTTGCGCCTGCCGCCCGGCCCGAACGGTCCTGTCGGGGCGACGTGGGTCGGGCTGGATAAGCCGACCTATGGGCTACACGGCACGCCGGAGCCCTCGAAGATCGACAAGACCAACAGCCACGGCTGCGTCCGGCTGACCAACTGGGACGCCCGTGAACTCGCAGGCCTGGTCCAGCCGGGCGTGCCGGTCGACTTCCAGGAGCCGGAGGGCGCTTCCGCGCCAGTCGTCGCTGAGCAGCCGGCTGTCAGCGACGCAGAGCCCGCTCCGCTGCCTGCCGAGCCTGTTCAACCGGAGTTCTCTCCGGAGCCCGCGCCCGCCCGAATTCCGCCGCTGCGCGATCGGCACGCGGACATCCGCTAGTTCAGGGGCGAACGGTCTCCGCTACGATGGACGCCAATCGCCCAGGCTCGGCGACGGGGCTCGAACAGCGCGATCCGGCGCACACGAACGCCGCCGAGCCGCTGACCTGCGCCGCTCGCACCGGATGACGCTCCGGAAGCGCCTCTGCATTCGTGGCGCATCGGACGACCCGCTCCGTCCAAGGCACCGCCAACGCTTCCTGATGGAGCGCCCGCGCTGCGTCGTCGTCGCCGACGATCACGATGGAAGCGAGCCGCATGCGGGCGTCGAGCGCGTTCAGCAGACCCGCATGGCCGACCGGGTTCTGGGCCATCCTGCCCATCAGGGCCGCGAGTTCTCCATCAAGCCGGCCGAGCCGGTCCTCGTCCGCGTCGAACGCCGCCAGCCGAAGCGCCGCGTTCAGCAGCAGCGCCGTGCCGCTCGGCAGCGCCTCATCGACGGTGGCTTCCGGACGGATGACGAGCTGCGGCGCGTCGTCTGCGTCGATCGCGAAGCCGGACCCATCAGGATTGCGGTGCCTCAGCCAGGCGGCTTCGATCCACCGGGCGGTGTGGTCGCGATACGACAGCTCGCCGGTCGCGCCGGCGAGCGCGAGCGCCGCCAGCGCCATTGCGCCGTAGTCCGTGGCAAAGCCCGGATAAACCAGCCGCCCTTGCCGCCAGGCATGCCCGAGACGGTCGCCCCGCGTCATCCTGGAAACGACGGAATCAAAGGCGGAGCGGGCGAGCTCCAGGGCGTCGGGGCGGCGAAGCGCTGCGGCCGTCTCGGCGAGCGCCGCGATCATCAGCCCGTTCCAGTCGGCCAGCACCTTGTCATCGCGGCCCGGCCGGGCTCGGGTCTCCCGGTAGGCGAGCATCCGCGCCTTGACGTGCCGCAGCCTGGACTCGTCCACCTCGACGGCCGCGGCCTTGCGGAGGCGGTTTGGAATGGACGCGCCCTCCCAGTTCCCGGCCGGAGAGATGTCGAGGATGTCGGCCGCGAACGCGGCGTCCTCCGGGCCGAGCGCCTGCTCCAGTTCCTCGCGGCGCCAGACGTAGAACCTGCCTTCGACGCCTTCGCTATCGGCGTCCAGGCTGGAGGCGAAGGCGCCCTCGACAAGCATCTCTCGCGCTAGCCAGTCGATGATGCCGTGCGCAGCGTCCAGCATCCCGGCGTCTCGGGCTGCGCTTCCGACATCGGCGAACAGCGGCAGGAGCTGCGCGTTGTCGTAGAGCATCTTCTCGAAATGCGGGACCAGCCAGCGTTCGTCGACGGAGTAGCGCGCGAACCCGCCGCCGATGTGATCGTGAATGCCGCCCTTCGCCATCTGGCGCAGGGTGAGCGCGACAGGAGCGGCGAGCTCCACCCGCCCGGTTCGGCGGGCCGCCCGCAGCAGCACCTCCAGCGCGCCGGCCTGCGGAAATTTGGGCGCGCCCTGGAAGCCGCCGTTCTGCTGGTCGAACACGCCGGCGAGGCGCGAGGCGACGTCATCGAGCTCCGCCGGCCCGACCGAGCCCGGAGGCGTCGCCGCAGGCTTCAATCTGGCTACGATCGCGGCCCGGTTCTGCGCGACCTTCTCGGGCTCTCTGGCGTAAACTTCTGCGATCGTCCGCACCACGTCGGCGAAGGCCGGCCGCCCGTATTGCGCCTCCTTCGGGAAATAGGTGCCGCCCCAGAAGGGCTCCGCATCCGGCGTCAGGAACATGGTGAGCGGCCAGCCGCCCTGCTGTCCCAGCGCGTGCAGCGCCGCCATGTAGATCTGGTCGACGTCCGGCCGCTCCTCGCGATCGACCTTGATCGCGACCACATGCTCGTTCATCACCGCCGCGACGGCCTCGTCCTCGAAGCTTTCATGCGCCATGACATGGCACCAGTGACAGGCGGCGTAGCCGATCGACAGCAGGACCGGGCGGTTCAGCCGCCGGGCCTCCTCGAAGGCTTCCGGCGACCACTCCCACCAGTCGACCGGGTTGTCGGCGTGCTGCAGCAGATAAGGGCTGGCCGAGCGGGCGAGGCGATTTGCCATGATGGATGCGACGCTCTTTCCTGATCGGGACAGTGAGGGTTCACCTAGGGCGGCCGAGCGGCGCGACACGATCGTCGCGCTGTCGACCGCGGGTGGCCGGGCCGCGGTGGCGGTCATTCGTCTGTCGGGTCCGCAGGCAGGGCCGGCGCTGGATTTGCTGGCGGGGGCGCGCCCCGCGCCCCGCCGCGCCGCCTATCGGAGCTTTCGACGGCCCTGCGATAACGAGATCCTCGACCGGGGTTTGGCGTTGTGGCTTCCCGGGCCCGGAAGCGCGACGGGCGAGGACCTGGCTGAGCTGCACATCCATGGCGGTCCGGCTGTGATCTCCGCCATGCTGGACGCGGCGCTTGCTGTCTCGGGTGTCCGCATGGCCGAGGCCGGCGAGTTCACCCGGCGCGCTTTTCTCGCAGGCCGAATGGATCTCGCCGAGGTCGAGGGGCTCGCCGATCTTCTGGAGGCCGAGACCGAGGCGCAGCGCAGGCAGGCGCTGCGGCAGAGCTCGGGCGAGCTGTCGGCCCGGGTCGAGGCATGGCGCGAGCGGCTCGTCGGCGTGATGGCGCAGATCGAAGCCGCCATCGACTTTTCCGACGAGGGCGACGTGCCGGATGGCCTGCGGGAGCGGGCGCGGAGAGAGATCGAAAGTCTCGTCGTCGACCTCGCCGCGGCGCTTACCGATACGCGGGCGGAGCGGCTGCGCGAGGGATTTCGGGTTGCGATCGTCGGACCGCCGAACGCAGGCAAGTCTTCGCTGCTCAACCTGCTTGCGCGCCGCGACGCCGCCATCGTCGCCGACACGCCGGGGACGACGCGGGACGTGATCGAGACATATCTGGATCTTGGCGGCGTGCCGGTGATCGCCGTGGATACGGCCGGCCTCCGGGAGAGCTCCGACGCCGCGGAGCAGGAGGGCGTCCGCCGCTCCGCGGCGCAGGCCAGGACGGCCGACCTCGTCATCTGGCTGGAGGATGCAGCCGACCCCGTAGAACCGGCGGTCGAGGGCGCGGCCCGACTCTGGCGCGTCGCCAACAAGGCTGATCTGGCAGGCGCGGGGAGAGGTCGCGCGGATCACTTCATATCGGTGCGTTCGGGCGTCGGCGTGGAGCGCCTCATCACTGCGCTGACCGCAGCGGCGCAGGAGGGAACCAGCGGCGAGGCGGCCGGCCTGACGCGCGCCCGACACCGCGACGCGCTCCAAGCCGCCCTCGTCGCTCTCGACGCGTGCCGGGACGGGTGGGACGCATTACCGGACGAGCTTGCTGCCGAACTCCTCCGCCAGGCCGCTGCAGAGCTTGGCCGCATCACCGGCCGGGTTGGCGTCGAGGATGTGCTCGACCGGGTGTTCGCCGCTTTCTGCATCGGGAAGTAGCGCTGCGTTTCACGTGAAACATTGCGACCTTCTGGGGAACTCCCTAAAGCAGCCGGCATGACCGAAATCGCTCCTTTCGCTGCAGCGCTGCGCTACGACGTCATCGTTGTGGGTGGCGGCCACGCCGGCTGCGAGGCCGCCGCCGCCGCGGCTCGGATGGGCGCGGCGACGGCGCTGGTCACACACCGCGTCTCGACCGTCGGCGCGATGTCCTGCAACCCGGCGATAGGAGGGCTAGGCAAGGGCCATCTGGTCCGAGAGGTCGACGCGCTCGATGGGCTGATGGGGCGCTGCGCCGACGCGGGGGGTATCCAGTTCCGCGTCCTCAATCGTAGCAAGGGCGCCGCGGTGCGCGGCCCCCGCGCGCAGCAGGATCGGAAGCTCTATGCCGCCGCCGTCAGACAAGAGTTGGCCGAGCAGTCGAACCTCGACCTGATCGAGGGCGAGGTCGATGACCTCGATGTCCGGAACGGCGCAGTCGAAGGGGTGGTGCTGTCGGACGGGCGCCGGATCGCGGCGGGCGCGGTGGTGCTCACGACCGGCACTTTCCTGCGTGGGCTGATCCACATCGGCGAACGGACGATCCCCGCCGGCCGCGCCGGCGAGGCGCCGGCGCTCGGGCTCTCGGAACGCCTGCGGGCGCTCGAAGTGCGGCTTGGCAGGCTGAAGACCGGAACGCCGCCCCGCCTCGACGGCCGCACGATCGACTTGGCGGAGCTTGAGGCGCAGCCGGGAGACGAGCCGCCGGAGCCGTTCTCGACGCTCACCTCCCGCATCGACCGCGCGCAAATCGCCTGTCACGTCACGCGAACCACATCCGAGACGCACGCGCTGATCCGCGCCGATCTCGGCCGTTCGCCGCTCTACTCCGGTCGGATCGGAAGTCGGGGTCCTCGGTACTGCCCGTCGATCGAGGACAAGGTGGTGCGGTTCGCCGATCGCGAGAGCCACCAGGTCTTCCTCGAGCCGGAGGGCTTGGACGATCCGACGATCTACCCGAATGGAATCTCGACTTCCTTGCCCGAGGCGACGCAGCTTGCGCTGGTCCGAAGCATGCCGGGTCTGGCGAAGGCCGAGATCGTGCGGCCCGGCTATGCGATCGAATACGATTACGTCGACCCGCGAGAACTCAATGCGACGCTCGAACTGAGGCGTCTTCCCAGGCTGTTCCTCGCCGGTCAGATCAACGGCACGACCGGCTATGAGGAGGCCGCGGGGCAGGGTCTGTTGGCGGGGCTGAACGCCGCCCGGCGGGCAGGCGGCGGCGACGGGATCGTGCTGGCCCGCTCCGAAGCCTATCTGGGCGTGATGGTGGACGATCTGGTGACGCAGGGCGTCACCGAGCCCTACCGCATGTTCACCTCCCGCGCCGAGTACCGCCTGTCGCTGCGCGCCGACAACGCAGACCTGCGGCTTACGGCCAAGGGCGAGGCGTTGGGCTGCGTCGGGGCCAAGCGCGCGCAGGCGTTTCAAACCAAGGCCGGACGACTTGCGGAGGCCGAGGCGCTCGCGCGCTCGCTCAGCCTGACTCCGAATGAGGCTCGGAGCGCTGGCGTCGCTGTGAACCAGGACGGTCGCCGCCGCACCGCCTACGAGCTGCTTTCGCTGCCCGGCTTCGGCCGGGAGGACCTCCGGCGGATATGGCCGAGCTTCGGGGCAGTCGACGAGGTCACCCTTGCCCAGCTGGAAATCGACGCGGGCTACGCCGTGTATCTCGACCGCCAGCAGGCCGACATCCAGCGCCAGCGCGCGGAGGAGGAGGCCGCTCTGCCGGCGGATATCGACTACTGCGGCATCCCGGGCCTTTCGGCCGAGCTTCGGGAGAAGCTCGTCGCGGTCGCGCCGCGCACCCTTGGTCAGGCCGGGCGGATCGAGGGCATGACGCCTGCGGCGCTCGCCCTTGTGGCCTCACGCCTTCGCCGCGAGCGCCGCGCCGTTGGATAGGGCGGAGGACCGCGCCGCGGCCGAGCGGCTCGTCGATGTTCCACGTGAAACATGGGCGCGGCTGGAGCGGCTCGTTGAAGCTCTAGATCACTGGCAGGCGAAGACGAACCTCGTCTCCCCCGCCACGCTCCCGGTGATCTGGACGCGGCATGTCGCGGACAGTCTGCAGCTCCTGCGTCTAGCTCCCGCACAGATTAGCGCTTGGGTCGACATCGGCTCAGGCGGCGGATTTCCGGGCCTTGTGATCGCAGCTGCGCTGACGCCTGAGGGCGAAGTCCACCTCGTCGAAAGCAATCTGAAGAAGGCCGCCTTTCTGCGCGAAGCCGCCCGCGGGCTCAGCGGCTCCGCCCGCGTGCATGCGGACCGAGCAGAGAAAGTGCTCGGCCGCACCGTAACGGAGGCGGACGTGATCAGCGCCCGCGCCCTCGCCCCGCTCGCGCAGCTTCTCGATCTCGCAAGTCCCTTGTTGAAAACGGGCGCGATCGGGCTGTTTCCGAAGGGCAAGGAGGCGGAGGCCGAATTGACCGAAGCGCAGGAATCCTGGAGATTCAAAGCCTCGCTCCATCCGAGCCTGACGGACCCCGCCGCCTGCATCGTGCGGATCGACGCGTTCGAAGGACCCAGATAGAGGCTTGGCGCAGATCGCCGCGCCGGAGTCGCCGCTCATGCTCTCCAGCAACTTTCCCCCGGGCGCGCCACGCGTGCTCACGCTCGCCAATCAGAAGGGCGGCGTCGGCAAGACCACGACAGCGATCAACCTCGGAACGGCTCTGGCCGCGATTGGCGAGACGGTGCTGATTGTCGATCTCGACCCCCAGGGAAACGCTTCGACGGGTCTCGGCATCGACCGCAAGGTCCGCAAGCTTTCAACCTATGACGTGCTGGTCGGGGAGGCCGGTCTGCGGGAGGCGATCCATGACACCGCCGTCCCGCGCCTGCATGTCGCGCCGTCCACCATGGATCTGCTCGGCGTAGAGCTCGAGATCGCGTCCGCAAAGGATCGCGCGTTCCGTTTGCGCGACGCCATCGCAGCGCTTCACGCATCCGAAGGCGAGCCGCGCTTCACCTATGTGCTGGTCGACTGCCCGCCTTCGCTCAACCTCCTGACGATCAACGCCATGGCGGCCGCCAACGCGATCGTGGTTCCTCTGCAGTGCGAGTTCTTCGCTCTCGAAGGTCTCAGCCAGCTGCTCCGAACCGTCGAGCAGGTGCGCGGCTCGCTCAACCCCAAGCTCGCGATCCATGGGGTGGTGCTGACGATGTTCGACCCGCGGAACAATCTGTGCAACCAGGTGGTGGAGGATGTGCGCCGCTTCATGGGCGACAAGGTCTATGAGACCATGATCCCCCGCAACGTGCGGGTCTCGGAGGCGCCGTCCTACGGCAAGCCGGTGCTGCTGTACGATTTTAAGTGCATGGGTTCGCAGGCTTATCTGAAGCTCGCCTCCGAGGTCATCCAGCGCGAGCGCGCCCTTCGGGCGGCCTGAGGAGACGGCGATGGCGGAGACGAAGATGGAAGAGCCTCAGCGCTCGCGGCTCGGCCGAGGGCTGGCCGCGCTGATCGGGGACGTGGGCGACGAATCCGCAGTGATGGAGCGCGCCCGCCCCCAGCGCCGCGCTCCCATCGCGCAGCTCCGCCCGAGCAAGGCCAATCCGCGCCGCAGCTTTCGCGAGGATGACCTCGAAGAGCTCACCGCCTCGGTGCGCGAAAAGGGCGTGATCCAGCCGATCCTGGTCCGTCGCGTTCCGGAAGAACGCGAGACTTACGAGATCATCGCCGGCGAGCGCCGCTGGCGGGCTGCGCAGCGCGCCGGCGTGCATGATGCGCCGATCGTGGTGCTCGACGTCACCGAACGAGAGGCGCTCGAGATCGCCATCGTCGAGAACGTCCAGCGCGCCGACCTGAACGCGATCGACGAAGCCGCCGGCTATGACCAGCTGATGGGCCAGTTCTCCTACACGCAGGAAGATCTTGCGCGCGTCATCGGCAAGAGCCGCAGCCACATCGCCAACACGCTCCGCCTGCTGAAACTGCCCGACAGCGTGAAGGCGCATGTCGCGGGCGGCGCGCTCACGGCTGGACATGCGCGGGCGCTGCTTGCTCTGCCGGACCCGGAAGCCGCCGCCGCGAAGGTCGTGGCCAAGGGGCTTTCGGTCCGCGAGGTCGAGGCCATGGCGCGCGCGCCGGAGGTCAAGAGCGTCGCCCGAAAAGCCCGCGACGCCGAAAAAGACGCGGACGTCCGCGCGCTGGAGGCCGAGCTTGCTGAGGCGCTCGGACTGGACGTGACGCTCATGCCGCGCGCCGTCGGGGGCGAGATCGCGATCCGCTATCGCAGCCTGGACCAGCTCGACATGATCGTGCGCCGCCTGCGCGGCTGAGCCTTTCGAGCTCTTTTTCGTTCGACCGGCCGAGTTCGGGAGGCCGTTGACTCCTGCGGGCCTTGGACGGGCCGCAGAAGCCCGCCTCCCTCGGCCGACCAATCACACCAGCCGCTCCCGAAATCGCCGCCAGTGAGTCCCTGAAGGGCGGCTGCTTTCCCGACGCGCCACAACCTCCGCGAGAAATCAGCTACCGGCCGGCGCGGGCCGCTTCGGCGGCCGTCGCGAGCAGCGCGCGTTCGGAGGCCGCCTCGCCGAGCGCTGGGCTTCGGCGGGTGAGCGCCACCGCATCGGCGAAGCGCGAGACGGCGCCGATCAGGCGTTCGGAACTCCAGCGGGACAGCGCCCGCTCGACCGCATCCTTGCGGCGGAAATGGATCGCGCCGGCGCTCTCGACGACCGAGCGGGCGGAGCGGCCGCCATCGACGTCGCCGCGCATGCGATGCAGCGACAGCGCGTGCCGCAGCGCTGCGCCCACCACGACAGATGACGGCGTGCCTCCGACCTTGAGCGAGCGGAGCAGCGCCGCGGTGTCGGCGGTTCGCCCGGTGAAGGCGGCGTCCACCGCCTCGTCCATGCCGATGTCGCCTGCGTCGGCGATGACGGCCGTGACGTCGTCCGGCTCGATCCGGCCTCCGCCCATCGCGTAAAGGCAGAGCTTGCGCACCTCTTCGCGCGCCGCCATGCGGTCGGCTGCGAGATGGGCGGTGAGCAGCGCGCGGGCCTCCGGGGCGATCGACAGACCGGCCGCGCGCATCTCCTCGTCGATCAGCCGGTCTCGGCCGGCGGCCTCGTCGGGGTAGCAGGGCAGGGCTGCGGCCCTCGGGCTTTTCTCGAACAGCGCCCGCAGCGGCGCAGACTTTTTGAGGTCGCCCGCCTCGACGACCGTCAACGATTCCGGCGCCGGGCCGCTGAGCAGCCCGTCGATCGCCGCCGTGATGGCGCGACCGCCGGCGCGGACGCGGATGACGCGCTTGCCGCCGAACAGCGCGATTGTGCGGGCTTCGTCGGCAAGGCGGCCGGGGTCGGAGGAAAGTTCGTCGCCCTCGAGCCGAACCAAGCCGAACGGGTCGTCGGAGCCTTCCAGCGCCTTGGCCGCCAGCCGTTCGGCTCGCTCCGCCACCAGCCCGGCGTCTGGTCCGTAGAGCAGGACGGCGAAGGCGTCGGGTTGCGGCCGCGCTAGAAAGGCGTCGACCGCTGAGGCTTTGATGGCGACCATGGCCGGACCGTGCGGTTCGCTCGGCCGGCCGTCAAGCGGCGGTCAGCCGACCAGCGCGCGGATCGGCACGACCGCGCCGCCGCTCTCGATCGTCATGTCGAGCTCGCCGGCCTCGTTGCGGAAGACGCGGTAGCCGATCTCCTCGGCGACCTCATTGTCCGGCCGGAAGGTCAGCACCGTGGGGCTCGCGGAGATCACCTCCTCGACGTCCCCGTAGGTGGCCGAGGCGATGATCACCTCGTCGCCGATCTGGCAGGTGCGCGCCGCAGCCCCGTTCAGGATGCAGCAGCGCGAGCCGGCGACGCCGTACAGCACGTAGGTCGAGATCCGCGCGCCGGAGTTCTTGTTCCAGATCTCCACGAACTCCAGCGGGTCAATTCCCGCCCGGCGGCAGATCTCCGGGTCGAGCGTGATCGAGCCATGGTAGTTCAGATCGGCCCCCGTCACCCGGAGGCCGTGGAGCTTGGCGCGGACGAAACGCTGCATCAGGCCGCCGCGGACGGTTTCGAGGCCTGATAGGCCTCGACCACGTCCTCCACCGTGCGCAGCCCGGCGCGCGGCGCGTTGACCAGCACGGCCATGTTGCCGGGCGCATGCTGGTTCTTCCACATCTTGGTGTGCGCGGCCGGGATGTCGTGGAACGAGAACACCTCAGACATGCACGGGTCGACCCGCTGCTCCAGAACGAAGCGGTTGGCGGCTGCGGCCTGCTTCAGATGGGCGAAATGCGAGCCCTGGATGCGCTTCTGCCGCATCCACACATAGCGGGCGTCGAAGGTGATGTTGTAGCCGGTGGTGCCGGCGCAGAACACCACCATGCCGCCGCGCTTCACCACCAGGCACGACACCGGGAAGGTCGACTCGCCCGGATGCTCGAACACCATGTCGACGTCGACGCCCTTGCCGGTGATCTCCCAGATCGCCTTGCCGAAGGCGCGGGCGCTTTTCACCCACACATTGTATTCGGGGCTGTTGACCTTGGGCATCTGGCCCCAGCAGTCGAAATCCTTGCGGTTGATCACGCCCTTGGCTCCGAGGCCCATGACGTAATCGCGCTTCGATTCGTCCGAGATCACGCCGATCGCGTTCGCCCCGGAGGCGGCGATCAGCTGCACCGCGAACACGCCGAGACCGCCCGAGGCGCCCCAGACCAGCACGTTGTCGTTCGGCTTCAGCCCGTGCGGCGCGTGGCCGAACAGCATGCGGTAGGCGGTGGCGAGCGTCAGCGTGTAGCACGCCGCCTCCTCCCAGGTCAGGTGCTTCGGCCGCTCCATCAGCTGGCGCGACTGCACCCGACAGAACTGCGCGAAGGAGCCGTCCGGCGTCTCGTAGCCCCAGATCCGCTGGGAGTTGGAGAACATCGGGTCGCCGCCATTGCACTCCTCGTCGTCGCCGTCATCCTGATTGCAGTGGATGACGACCTCGTCGCCGACCTTCCAGCGCTTCACCTTGGCGCCGACGGCCCAGACGATTCCGGAGGCGTCCGAGCCGCCGATGTGGAACGGCGAGCCATGCCGGTCGATCGGGGAGATCGGCTCGCCGAGCGACGCCCAGACGTGGTTGTAGTTCACGCCCGCGGCCATGACGTAGACCAGCACGTCCTCGTCGCCGAGCGGCCAGGTCGGCACCACCTCGAGCTCGTTCGCGCTCTCGGGCGGCCCATGGCGCTCCTTTCGGACCACCCAGGCGTGCATGTTGGCGGGCACATGGCCAAGCGGCGGCATCTCGCCGAGGTCGTAAAGGTCTTTGCGCTCGGCGGTCGCGGTCATGTCGCGGCTCTCCGGTCCGGGTGGGCGTTGTGGCCACGCAATATGCTTCGCCGCGACGGCTGCGCAATGCGACCATCGCCGGGCGCCGCGCTGCGGCATGGCCAATTCCGCGCGCCGCCATATCTCCATCCCGCGGCGGCGGAATAGGCCGTCCCCGCACGGCATCGAGGCGCACATGGAACCCTTCGCAGGCTTCGGCATCATCGCGATCCTGATCATCGGCGGCATCGCCGGCTGGCTCGCCGGGCTGATCGTCCGCGGCTACGGCCTCGGCATCATCGGCAACATCGCGGTCGGCGTGATCGGGGCCTTCATCGGCGCGTGGCTGCTTGGCCGGCTCGGCATCTTCGTCGGCAACGGCATTTTGGGCGCGATCGTCGGCTCCACCATCGGCGCTGTCGTGCTGCTGCTGATCATCGGCCTGTTCCGACGGGTGTAGGCAGCGCCGCCCTTTGTTCCCTCCTCGCGCGAAGCGTGGGGGTGGCCTCGGCCGCTAGGCCGAGGTCGGGCGGCGCCTCTTGCGTAGAGCGCGCCCCTCGCGTCCCGGCCCTGAGCCGGGACCCAGAACCGACGCCGCGCGCAGAAGACCCTCCGCCGTCCTCACCCGTCATGCCCGCCTTTGGGGGCAGCCACGACTTACCTTCCAGCCGCGCCGGTTTGGCCCCAAGTCGTAAATACCCGCGAAAGCGGGCATGACGGCGGAGGTTCGGGCGCACGACGGCAGACGCGCGCCATCCGCCGGGTCGCACGGCGCGAAATCCTTTCCTCCGGTTCAAACAGCGACAGCGGAAGGCGCGGAGCGCCGGGCCACCGTTGGTTTTACGCGTAGTTTTGCCGGTCGCCCGGCGCTCCACGCGCGGCGGCTTGGCGACGACTGCAGAAGCCGCGCTCCGGTCGCGGGCGGCCCGCAGCCCCTTGCGGGGTCGGTCCCTTTGCGGATTCTGGCCTCGCCGCCTCCGAAGAAGCGCCTCGTCCAAAACCCATCCCGCGCCTTAAGGCGCTCGACGGCGCGGCCCCGTCCTAGTGCGGGGCGGGCGGCCTGTAATCCCGGCGAGACGCAAGCGCCTCGCAAGGCCCGCAGCCGACGTCCCGGGACCGCAAGCTCCGGTGCTCGCAGGCGCAGGCGCCGCTCCTCCCCCGCATGGCCGGCCGGTCCGGACACGCCTTCCTGTCGGGGAAGGACAATGGAAGGAGAGCACGCGGGAGGCGAGATGTCAAGGAATAAAAGCCTATACCTTCCCTTCTCCCTCCTCACGCGCAGCGTGGGGAGGGAGGCCCTTCGCGCAGCGAAGGCTTGATGGAGCCTTCGGGCGTAGAGCTCCCCCGTCATCCTCGGGCTTGACCCGAGGATCCATCGGGCGCGGATGCGCCCGCCAGGATGGATGCCAGGGTCAAGCCCGGGCATGACGCTGAGGTTCGGGCTCCTGTTCCCGAGACCACCCCACCCGGCCGGGCTTCGCCCGTCCACCCTCCCCTCTGCGAGGGAGGGAGAAGAGCGCCCTTCGTCTGCCGCCGCCTCGTCTAGGTCCCGCGCCAAGCGAGGATCGGGCGGGGCGCAGCGCGCGGGCCGGTCAGCTGCGCTCGTCGATCAGCCTTGCGATCGCGGCGCGCAGCTCCTCGAGGCCGAGGCCCTCGCGGCTGGAGGTCGCCAGCACCACCGGGAAGGCGGCCGGGCGGCGGATGAGGGCGGTGGCGGTCTGCTCGATGCGCTCCGCCTGCTCGGGGAGCTTCAGCTGGTCGAGCTTGGTCAGCACGATCTGGTAGGAGGTCGCGGCCTGGTCGAGCACGTCGAGCGCCTCGCGGTCGACCTCTTTCAGGCCGTGCCGGGAGTCGATCAGCACAAACACCCGCGCGAGGCTCGCGCGGCCGCGCAGATAGGATTTCACCAGCGCGGTCCAGGCGCGCACCTGGTCCACGGGGGCCTGGGCGTAGCCATAGCCGGGCATGTCGACCATGTAGGCCCGGCCGCCGAGGTCGAAATAGTTGAGTTGCTGGGTGCGGCCCGGCGTGTTGGACGTCTTGGCGAGCGTCTTGCGGCCGGTCAGCGCGTTGACGAGGCTCGACTTGCCGACATTGGAGCGGCCCGCGAAGGCGATCTCCGGCCGGTCCATCTCGGGCAGCTGCACGAGCTTCGCCGCGCCCATCACGAAGTCGCAGCGGCCGGCGAACAGCTTTCGGCCGATCTCCGGATAGGGGTCTTCGTCGGGAGAAGTGTCGTCGCTCACGGGAGGCTTCCAGATGGCGCCATACCGGCCGGAGCGGCGGAGCCGCGGAAAGCCGGGATCGTCTGCAGAAAGAAGCGCTCGATCCTGAACGCGATCCGGGAGCGCCGCTTCGCGGCGTCCGGGATGACGAAGGTCGTCAGGTCTTCGCGGCGTCCGCTGGCTTCTTCTTCCGGAACGCGTCGCGGATGTTGCCGAGCAGATCCACCTTCACGCCCTGCCGCTTCATGATGATCGACTGCTGGATGATCGACAGCGTGTTGTTCCACGACCAGTAGATCACCAGGCCCGCCGGGAACGACGCCAGCAGGAAGGTGAAGAACACCGGCATCCAGGTGAACACCACCTGCTGGGCCGGGTCCTGCGGCGCAGGGTTGAGCCGCATCTGCAGGAACATCGTCACGCCCATGATCAGCGGCCAGATGCCGATCATCAGGAAATGCGGCGGCGTCCAGGGGATCAGGCCGAACAGGTTGAAGATCGTCGTCGGATCGGGCGCGGCAAGGTCGTGGATCCAGCCGAAGAACGGCGCGTGCCGCATCTCGATGGTGATGAACAGCACCTTGTAGAGCGAGAAGAACACCGGGATCTGCACCACCACCGGCAGGCAGCCGGCCAGCGGATTGATCTTCTCCCGCTTGTAGAGCTCCATCAGCTCCTGCTGCTGCTTCGCCTTGTCGTCCTTGTAGCGCTCGCGCAGCCGCTGCATCTCGGGCTGCACCAGCTTCATCTTGGACATCGAGACGTAGGACTTGTTGGCGAGCGGGAAGAACAGCAGCTTCACGATCACCGTCACGATCAGGATCGAGACGCCGAAATTGCCCACCAGCTTGTAGAAGAAATCGAGCGCGTAGAACATCGGCCGGGTGATGAAGTGGAACCAGCCCCAGTCGATCAGCAGCTCGAAGCGCTGGACGCCGCCTTCCTTCTCGTAGCGGTCGAGCACCGAGACCTGCTTGG
>Ga0180219_1000349_pt1 | contig 41139 bp, 38 predicted proteins | sample eDN3rd30CBELigMG_FD_151338 | JGI IMG/M metagenome (GOLD analysis project Ga0180219, IMG submission 151338) | Enriched Miracle-Growth compost microbial communities from Emeryville, California, USA - eDNA 3rd pass 30_C BE-Lig MG (version 2)... ... | reverse complement strand
ACCGCGAAGGCGAACGCGATGAGGTTTCCGATGAGCACCGCACGCTCCTGACCGAGCCCGACCGGGAACGTGCCGAACAGCGGCGCCCAGCCCACGAGCACGCCGACGACGACGGCGACGATCAGCTGCTGCCAGCGGCGGGGCGGCAGGGTCAGGGGCTCGGAGAGCATGAACGCCCCGAGGAACAGCACGGGCGACGACCACAGCTGCTGGCCGACGAGCGTCCAGACGTCCATCGGGACGCCCTGCTGCGCGTACTGGGTGGCCACCGCGACCACCCCGACGGCGATCGCGACGACCCAGAACAGAGCGATCACCCGCAGCTTCTCGGTGCGCCAGACCAGGATCACGCCCAGCAGCAGCACGATGGGCCCGAACAGTGGCGAGCCGACCCACCACGACGAGTAGCCGAGCTCGGCGACGCCGCTGGTCGCCGAGATGAGCGTGAGCACGGTCGCCCCCACCGCCGCGGGGTTGAACACGTGCCGCCCGCGCCAGGCCAGGACGTACTTCGAGACGGATGCCACGGCCCCGGCGATCGCGATGCCCACCAGCCCCAGCACCGTGGCGCTCGGCCGCAGCACGAACAGCAGGATGCCGGCGGTGATCAGGGACGACTCCACACGCCACGGCAGCTTCAGCAGACGCTGGGAGGCGGCATCCACCGCCGTGCACACCGCGACCAGCACGGCGGCCGTCGCGAGGATCTCGATCCATGAGGGACCTGCCAGCTCCGCCAGCGACAGCAGGAAGGCCACCGCCGCGAGCACGCCGACGCTCAGCAGGGCGAGGCGGTACATCGACACGCGGCCGAGGACCGCGAAGACGCGGTTCCACCACGCCGTGAGCGCCGCGATCACGCCGCCACCGCCGAGCCGCCGCGCCGACGGATGGCCTTGAGGCCCTCCACGGCGAGGAAGACGACGATCGACAGCACGATCGGCAGCGCCCACGACCAGACTGCCAGCGGACGCGAGCCGAAGAGATCGTTCATGAACGGCACGTACGTGTACACCAGCTGCAGCACGACGAGGGCCAGCGCCGACCACCACACGACGGGGTTGCCGCGCACCGCGTCGAGCGACAGGCTCGACCGCGACAGGAACCGGCAGTTCAGCAGGTAGGCGAGCTGGCCGAGGGCGAGCATCGCCACCGCCTCGGTGCGCGCGTAGTCGATGTCCACGCCCGTCGCGGCCACCCCGTAGAACACCGCGAGCGTGGCGCCGCCGATGAGCACCGACACGATGAGCACGAAGCCGAGTTCACGCAGCGACACGATCGACCCGCCGGGCTTTCGCGGCGGCCTGGACATGATGCCGCGCTCGGCGGGCTCGTACGCGAGGGCCAGCGACAGCGTGAGCGCCGTCACCATGTTCACCCAGAGCACCTGCACGGGCGTGAGCGGCAGCACGAACCCGAACACGATCGCCACCAGGATGACCAGCGACTGCGCACCGTTCGTCGGCAGCAGGAAGACGACGGACTTGCGGAGGTTGTCGTAGATGCGCCGGCCCTCGCGCACCGCGCTGCGGATCGTCGCGAAGTTGTCGTCGGCGAGGACGATCTCGGCGGCCTCCTTGGTCGCTTCGGTGCCCTTGATGCCCATGGCGATGCCCACGTCCGCACGGGTGAGCGCCGGGGCGTCGTTGACGCCGTCGCCGGTCATCGCGACGACCTCGCCGTGCGACTGCAGGGCGCGAACGATGCGGATCTTGTGCTCGGGGCTGGTGCGCGCGTACACGTCGACGTCGCGCACGACCTCCTTGAGCTGCTCCTGCGACATGGCCTCGAGCTCGGTGCCGGTGAGCACCGGGGCGTCGGGCGCGTCCACGAGATTCATCTCGCGCGCGATCGCCAGCGCCGTGCCGGCATGGTCGCCGGTGATCATCTTCACCCGGATGCCGGCGTGATGGCAGTCGGCGATGGCTTCGACGGCCTCCGGGCGCGGCGGGTCGAGGATGCCCCACACCCCGAGGAACTCGAGATCGTGCAGGTCATCGAGGACGATGTCGGCGGTGTCGGATGCCGCGGGCAGCCGCGCGGCGGCGAGCACGCGCAGGCCCTGACCGCTGAGGTCCGCGATGACGTCCTCCCAGTGCAGGACGTTCAGGGGCTCGCGACCGTGCGCTCCGCGCTGCGTGTGCGCACGGCGCAGGAGGCGGTCGGGCGCACCCTTGACCAGGATCGCCCGCGATCCGTCGGCCGACGCGTTGAGGGTGGCCATGAGCTTGTTCGTGGAGTCGAAGGGCAGCACCGCGACGCGGGCGGTCCCGGCCGAGCGCACGCCGCCCTTCATCGCGACGGTCTTCAGCGCGCCCTCGGTGGGCTCGCCGACCAGCGTCCAGTGGCCGGGCGCATCGTCGTCGGAGACGATGTGGGCGTCGTTGCAGAGGTTCGCGACGGCCAGGAGGGCCGCGAGGTCTCCCCCGTCGCCCGCGACGTCGCCATCGCCCGCGTCGGCGCGCGTGATCTCGCCCTCGGGGGCGTAGCCCAGACCGCTCACGTCGTACGACGCGAGCGGGGTGATGATGCGACGCACGGTCATCTCGTTGCGGGTGAGCGTTCCCGTCTTGTCGGAGCAGATCGTGGTCACCGAGCCGAGCGTCTCGACCGCGGGCAGCTTGCGGGTGATCGCGTTGCGCTTGGCCATCTGCTGCACGCCGATCGCCAGCGTGATCGTCACGAGCGCGGGAAGGCCTTCGGGGATCGCGGCCACGGCGAAGCCGATCGTCGCCGAGATGAGGTCGCCGAACGGCATCTGATGCACGAACCGGCCGATCGCCAGCATGAGCGCGGCCATGCCGAGGATGATCAGCGTCAGCTTTCGGCCGAAGTCGTCGAGCTGCGTCGTCAGCGGGGTGTCGAGCGTGCCCGCCTCGCCCACGAGCGTCTGGATCGTCCCGATCTCGGTGCGCGTGCCGGTGCCGGTCACGATGCCCCGGCCCTGCCCGGCCGACACGATCGTGCCCGAGAACGCCATCGAGTGCCGGTCGCCGATGCCGGCATCCGCGGGCACCGGCTCGGCGTCCTTCGAGGCGGGCACCGACTCGCCGGTCAGGGCGGACTCGTCGATGCGCAGCTGCGAGGTCTGGAACAGGCGCACATCGGCCGGCACCCGATCGCCCGGCGCGAGCCGGACGACGTCACCGGGCACCAGGTCGGCCGCCGGCACGGTCTGCCAACCGCCGTCGCGCCGCGCCGAGGCATCGGCCGACAGCATCCCGCGGATCCCGGCGAGTGCCTTCTCAGCACGCCCCTCCTGCACATAGCCGATGACCGCGTTGATCACGGCCACGGCCACGATCACCCAGAAGTCGAGCCAGTCGGCCATGATCGCCTTGATCACGGCGGCGCCCAACAGGATGTAGATCAGCGTGTCGTTGAAGTGCAGGAGGAACCGCACGAGGGCGGGCTTGCGCTTGGGCTCGGGCAGCAGATTCGGGCCCCCCTCGGCCAGCCGCGCTCCGGCCTGTGCAGAGCTCAGCCCGGCGAGGTCGGCGTCCAGTGCGACGACGACGTCGTCGACCGTCTGCGCGTAAGGCCTGTTCTGCACTGCCGGCTGCACCATGCCGACCGCCCTTCGTCCCGTCTGGTCTGCGGCAGGTCTCACGCCTCGCCGTTGAACATGCTCGTCACCGATCCGTCGACGAACACCTCATGGATCGCCCGCGCCAGCAGCGGCGCGATCGGGAGGACCGTCAGGGTCGGGAAGACCTTGTCCTCCGGCAGCGGGATCGTGTCGGTGACCACGACCTGGTCGATGACCTCGTTCTGCAGGCGCTCGACGGCCGGATCGCTGAAGACCGGATGGGTGGCCGCGACGATGACGCGCTCGGCGCCGTTCGCCTTGAGCGCCTCGGCGGCCTTCAGGATCGTGCCGCCCGTGTCGATCATGTCGTCGACGAGCAGGCACACGCGGCCGCGTACGCGCCCGACGATCTCGTTGACCGTGACCTGGTTCGCGACGTTCGGGTCGCGGCGCTTGTGGATGATCGCCAGCGGCGCGTCCAGCGAGTCGGACCACTGATCGGCCACGCGCACGCGCCCGGTGTCGGGCGAGACGACCGTGAGCTTCTCGCGGTCCTCCTCGCTGAGCGTGCGCGTGAAGTAATCGAGCAGCACGGGCTTGGCGAACAGGTGGTCGACGGGGCCGTCGAAGAAGCCCTGGATCTGCGCGGCGTGCAGGTCGACGCTCATCACGCGGTCGGCGCCGGCCGTCTTCAGCAGATCGGCGACCAGACGCGCGCTGATCGGCTCGCGCCCCCGGCCCTTCTTGTCCTGGCGGGAGTACGGGTAGTACGGCGCGACGACCGTGATCCGCTTCGCCGAGGCGCGCTTGGCCGCGTCGAGCATGATCAGCAGCTCCATGAGCCACTCGTTGACGGGCGGCCCGAACGACTGCACGAGGAACACGTCGCAACCGCGCACCGACACCTCGAAGCGGGTCAGGATCTCACCCGACGCGAACGTCCGGTATTCGGTGGGCACGAGCTCGGTGCCCAGTGCCGTGGCGACCTCGGCGGCCAGAGCCCGGTGCGAACGCCCGGACGCGACGACCAGGCGCTTCTTCGTCTTGGCGACCAGGCCCGGCGCTATCCCGCGCTCGCGATCGAGATCAACCTTCTTGTCCTTGTGGCCCATCGCCCGCTTTCTGTGCGGACCGGGAGGCGACATCCGCCGCCGCTGTGCCCGGTCGGTTCTTCTCGACCCACCCCTCGATGTTGCGCTGGGGGGCCACGCTGAGGGCCAGGGCTCCGGCGGGCACATCCTTGCGGATCACGGCGCCCGCCCCGGTCTTCGCGCCATCTCCGATCCTAACGGGCGCGACGAAGACGTTGTGCGACCCGCTGTGCACCTCGTCGCCGATCTCGGTGCGGTGCTTGGTGATGTCGTCGTAGTTCGCGGTGATGGCGCCGGCGCCGAGGTTCACGCCCCGGCCGATCGTGGTGTCGCCGATGTAGGAGAGGTGCGGCACCTTGCTGCCCTCGCCGATGGTCGAGTTCTTGGTCTCGACGAAGGTGCCGATCTTGCCGTGGTCACCGAGATAGGTGCCGGGGCGCAGGTAGGCGAAGGGTCCGACGTTCGCATCGGCGCCGATCACCGCGAGGGTGGCGTCGGCGCGTCGCACGATCGCCCGCTCCCCCACCTCGCAGTCGACCAGGCTCGTGTCGGGCCCGACGATCGCGCCCTCGGCGACGGTCGTCGCCCGCAGGATGTGCGTGTTCGGCAGCACGGTCACGTCGGGCGCCAGGGTCGCGGTGACATCGATCCAGGTCGTGGCCGGGTCCATGATCGTGGCGCCTTCGAGCTGCCACCGGCGCACGGTGCGGGCGTTCAGCAGCCGCCCCACGTCCGACAGCTGCGCGCGGTCGTTGACGCCGTACGTCACGGTCACGTCGTCGACGACGGATGCCGCGACCCGGCCGCCGGCACGGCGCACGAGCGCGGGCACGTCGGTGAGGTACTTCTCGCCCTGGGCGTTGTCGGTGCCCACAGCCGGCAGGTGCGTGCGCAGCGCCTCGGCGCGGAACACGTACACGCCCGCGTTGATCTCGGTGACCGCCGTCTCCTCCGGGGTGGCGTCCTTCTGCTCGACGACGCGGTCGACGTCGCCGTCCGCGTCGCGGATCACCCGGCCGTAGCCGTGCGGGTCGGCGACGACCGCGGTCATCAGCGTCACCGCGGCCTGCGCGGCGCGGTGCCCGTCGAGCAGCGCGCTCAGCGTCGCGGCGTCCAGCAGCGGCACGTCGCCCGACAGCACCAGCACGTCGCCGTCGAATCCGCCCAGCTCGGCGAGCGCGACCTCCACCGCACGCCCGGTGCCCGGCACCTCGTCCTGGTCGACGACCCGCGCGGCGGGATCCAGCTCGGCGACGGCGGCGGCGACCTGGTCGCGCTCGTGGCGGACCACCACGAGCACCTCGGTGGCCTCGAGCGCCTGCGCCGTGCCGAGCACATGACCGACCAGTGGCAGACCGCCGATGCGATGCAGCACCTTCGGCAGCGAAGACTTCATGCGCGTGCCCTGCCCTGCGGCGAGGATGACGATGGCGAGTTGGGTGTCGGTCATGCTCCGCCGCCAGGACTCGAACCTAGACCTCACAGCTCCAAAGGCTGTCGTGCTGCCATTACACCACGGCGGACCGCCGCTTCCGCGGCCACGTCAAGTCTGCCATGACCCGGCGCGCGGGCTGAGCGTGCACGCGGCCTGCGCCGCGGCATCCCTCGCGATAATGGACGGATGGCGAACGAGCATGACGAGGTCGACCGGATCGTCGAGGCGTGGAACCGGCAACGGCCCGATCTCGACTTCTCGCCCCTCGAGGTGCTCTCGCGCGTCGACCGTCTGTCGCGCCATCTCGACCACTCGCGGCGCGATGCGTTCCGCCGCAGCGAGCTCGAGCCGTGGGAGTGGGATGTGCTGTCGGCCCTGCGGCGCGCGGGCGAGCCGTTCCAGCTCACTCCGAAGCAGCTCCTGCAGCAGACGCTGGTGTCGTCGGGCACGATGACGAATCGCATCGACCGGCTCGTCGGGCGCCGGCTCGTGCGTCGCGAGGCCGACCCGGCCGACGGGCGCAGCGTGCTCGTCGTGCTCACCGGAGACGGGAAGACGCGGGTGGATGCCGCGATCACGCGCCTCGTCGACGCCGAGGCGGTGCTGCTGGCGGGGCTCACCCGCACCGATCGCGAGCGGCTCGCGACGCTCCTGCGCAAGCTCAGCCTCGGCTTCGACCTCTGAGCGGTTTCGCCGTCAGTCGATGACCGGTGACGGGGCGAGCCGGCTCGACGGCAGCCAGCCGACCTCGTCACCGCGGTCGAAGAAGTGGCGGAACGCGTACACGAGCGGATGCCACCGCCGCGGGTCGATCTCGCCGGTGCCCTCGGGAACGAGCGCCGGATCGGCGTGCACGCGGAGCACCTCGGCCTCGACCATGAAGTAGCTGCCGTCCAGCCCCGGGGTCATCCGGCGCACCTCCGCCTCGAACTGCAGCGCGCACTCGAGCACGCGCGGGGCGTCCACGAGGTCGGATGGCTGCGGGGTGAGGCGTGCGGCCGCGAACTTGTCGGGCTCGTAGCTGTACCGGTCGGCCTTGTCGGCGGGCACCGGCGTACGGCCGGTCAGGCGCGACAGGCGCACGAGAGAGGGCCACAGCGGTGCCGACGGGAAGCTGATCGTGATCCCCGGCCGCTCGGCGATGTTCAGGGCCGTCTGCCCCTCGGCCTCCAGCCCCAGGCACAGCATGTCACCCAGCGCCCAGTGCGACGACGCCGGTGCCAGGTTCGCCGTGCCGTCGGCATTCGTCGAGCCGATGAGGTAGGGCGGAGTGCCGACGTACAGCACGTGCGGGTGCGCGATCACGTGCGACGGCGCAGCGGCCGCGGCATCCACCCCCCTCTCCCTGGTCTCGGTGAGAGGGGCGGGCGAATCGGCGGTCATGGTGCGAACGTATCAGCGGAATCGATGCCCCCGGCCCGGTGTGACGTCGCATGATGGAGTCATGGGCGAAGACGACCGACGGCCCCCGCTGCAGAGCGTGGATGATGCACAGATGGGCGGGGATGCCGCCTGCTGGCTGCCCGCGCTGTGCACGGACTGCGGCGCGATGATCGAGGGCCCGCCCGGGACCGCGTGCTGGCGCTGCGGCGGCACCCGGCGCGAAGGCGGCTGACCCTGGCTACAGTGGGCGGATGCCGGGCATCCGATACGAGTTCGAGACCACGCTCTTCCGCTGGGCGGCGCGGCGCGAGCTGTGGGTGTTCGCGCGTGTTCCCGCCGGCATCTCCGACGAGATCCACGACATGCCGCTGCCGCGCGGCGGATTCGACTCGGTGAAGATCACGGCCTCGCTCGGTTCGTCGCGCTGGCAGACCTCGCTGTTCCCCGAGTCGGACGGCACCTACGTCTTCGCGATCAAGCAGGAGATCCGGCGACGCGAGAGCGTCGAGGTGGGCGACACCGTGCGCGTCGCCGTCGAGCCGGTGATCTGAGCGGACGACGCTGAGAGGGCGGCACAGCCCGGTGCCCTAGCCTGGGAAGGATATGGCACATCTTCTCGGGGCCGAGGCCCTGCACCTGGAGTATCCGACCCGGGTCGTCTTCGACGCCGTCAGCCTCGGCGTCGACGAGGGCGACCGCATCGGCATCGTGGGCCGCAACGGCGACGGCAAGTCGTCGCTGCTGGGCATGCTCACCGGACGGGTCGAGCCCGACGGCGGGCGGGTCACGGTGCGCGGCGGCGTGCGCATCGGCGTGCTCGAGCAGCAGGACATGCTCGACGACGAAGAGACCATCGGCCACGCCATCGTCGGCGACGCGCCCGAGCACGAGTGGGCCGGCGACGCGCGCGTGCGCGACATCATCGCGGGCCTCGTATCGGATCTGCCGTGGGACGGCCGCATCGGCATGCTCTCCGGCGGCCAGCGCCGCCGCGTCGCGCTCGCCGCGCTCCTCGCGCAGGATCTCGACGTGATCGTGCTCGACGAGCCCACCAACCACCTCGACGTCGAGGGCATCTCCTGGCTCGCGCGGCATGTGAAGAACCGCTGGCCCGCGAACGCCGGTGCTCTCCTCGTCGTCACGCACGACCGCTGGTTCCTCGATGAGGTGTGCACCGACACCTGGGAGGTGCACGACCGGATCGTCGAACCCTTCGAGGGCGGCTACGCCGCGTACATCCTGCAGCGCGTGGAGCGCGACCGGCAGGCGGCGGCGATCGAGGCGCGCCGGCAGAACCTCGCGCGCCGGGAGCTCGCGTGGCTGCGCCGCGGCGCGCCCGCGCGCACGTCGAAGCCGAAGTTCCGCATCGACGCCGCGAACGAGCTCATCGCCGACGTGCCGCCGCTGCGCGACTCGGTGGCGCTGCAGTCGCTGGCGACAGCCCGCCTCGGCAAGGACGTGGTCGACCTGCTCGCCGCCTCCGTCTCGTATCCCGACCCCGACACCGGCGACGCATGTGAGGTGCTGCACGACGTCGAGTGGCGCATCGCGCCGGGTGAGCGCACCGGAGTCCTCGGCGTCAACGGCGCGGGCAAGTCGACGCTGCTCGGCCTCGTCGACGGCACCGTCTCCCCCACGTCCGGGCGCGTCAAGCATGGCAAGACCGTCCAAGTCGCCGCCCTCTCGCAGCGCATGGACGAGCTCGACGAGCACCTGCACAAGCCGGTGCGGCTCGTGCTGGAGGGCCTGCGCACCACCTATACCTTCGGCACCGGTTCCAAGGCCGCCGAACTCACGCCCGGGCAGCTGCTCGAGCGCATGGGCTTCGCGAGCGTGCAGCTGTCGACCCCGGTCAAGGATCTCTCCGGCGGCCAGAAGCGCCGCCTGCAGCTGCTGCTCGTGCTGCTGAGCCAGCCGAACGTGCTCATCCTCGACGAGCCGACCAACGACCTCGACACCGACATGCTCGCCGCGATGGAAGAGCTGCTCGACTCGTGGCCGGGCACGCTCCTGGTCGTCTCGCACGACCGGTACTTCCTCGAGCGGGTCACCGACCAGCAGTACGCCATCCTCGACCACCGGCTGCGGCACCTGCCCGGCGGCGTCGACGAGTACCTGCACCTGCGCGCGGATCAGCGGGCGCGGCCGGCCTCGACGGTGCGGGATGCCGCGGCCGCGGCACCCGCTCCCGGCCTGACCGGGTCCGATCGACGCGCCGCCGAGAAGGAGGTCGCCGCGATCGATCGACGCCTGCAGAAGCTGCAGAAGGAGATCGCCGCGGTCGACGAGAAGCTGGCCGGCGCCCACGACGACTACGACACGCTGATGCGCCTGCAGAAGGACCGCGACGCACTCACCGACGAGAGCGCGACGCTCGAAGAGCGCTGGCTCGAGCTGTCGGAGTCGCTCGAAGGCTGAATCGCCGCGCCGTCCGGGGTGCTTGACCGCCGCCGGGCGCGGGTGGACCATGTGGATGAGGGGAGCCTCATCTAAGAAGGTTCATCATGCAATTCGCCGTATCGATGTTCCCACCCCTGGCCCTCGGTTTCTTCGGACTCGGAACCGGCTACCTGATCTACGGCCCGCAGGAGCTGTTCGGGTGGCCGAAGCGGGACGAAGGTGTCGACCGCGCCACCGGGATCTGGGGCATCTGGTTGCCGGGATTCTGTCAGTTCGTGACCGGGACGATCCTGTTCATCGGGCTGACATGGTTCCAAGTGTTCAAAGATGCACCGCTGTACATGGCCGCGCTCGCGTTCTCCGCGTATGGCATCCACTGGTTCGCGATCGGCTTCAACCGGTACCGCGGCCACGACCCTCGCCCGAACGCGGGAATGTGCGTCGCTTTCTTCATCATCTCCGTCGTCGGCCTCGTGGTGTTCTTCGTGGCCGGTGACTGGCCGGTGGGGCTGCTGTTCCTCGGCCTGGCACTCATCTATCTGTCCGACTTCTTCGCTGCGATCGGGCAGAAGTGGGGCGAACGCGCCCTCGGCTTCTGGCACATCGTCACAGGGCTGTGGCTGATGTACCTCATGGTCGCCGTCGCGTTCAACTTCTCGCTGGGCTGGGGTCTGGCCGTCTGAGAGAAGTCGGAACCTCCCGCCACCGCCGAGCCGTGCTCCCCTCGAGACGGCGGTGACGGGAGGTTTCGCGCGCTATTTCAGGCCGTTGTCGGCGAGGAAGGCCTTCGCGATGTCGGCGGCCGACTTCTTGTCGACGGTGTTCTGCACGTTCATGTCGACGAGCGCTTCGGGCGTGAGCTTGGCCTGCACCGCGTTGATGACGTCGGCGACCTTGCCCTGCACCGAGGTCGCGACCACGGGCACGACGTTCGAGGCGAGGATCATACCCTTCGGATCCTTCAGCACGACGAGGTCGTCGGTCTTGATGCGCGGGTCGGACGTGTACACGTCCGCGACGTTCACCGTGCCGGCGACGAGGTCTTCGACGGTGGTGTCGCCAGTCGCCTTGAACCCGATGTCGATGCCGTAGGTGCTCTTCAGCCCCTTCGGACCGTACGGCCGGTCGGCGAGTTCGGGGTTGCCGCCGAGAGTGAGCTTCTCGGTCACATTCTTCAGGTCGGCGATCGAGCTGAGGTGGTACTTGTCGGCGAACGCCTTCGTGACGGTGTACGAGTCCTGGTCGGTGGCGGTTGCCTGATCGAGGACCGTCAGAGAGTCGGGCATCGCATCTTTGAGCGCCGCATAGACCTCATCGGGGGCGGTCGCCGTCGCGCTCTTGTCGAGGTACTGCAGCAGATTGCCGGTGTACTCCGGGAACAGCTGGATCTCGCCGTCCTCGAGGGCCGGCATGTAGGCGTCGCGCTGGCCGATGTTGAACTTGCGCTCGACCTTCAGGCCCGCCCCTTCGAGCGCCTGCGCGTAGGTCTCGGCGATGATCTCGTTCGAGGCGTACGACTGCGAGCCGACGACGATCGTCGACGCGTCGGCGGTCGCATCGCCCGACGCCTCGTCGAGCGGGTTGTTCGATGAGCAGCCGGCCAGGGCCAGGGCGGCACCCGCGATCACGGCCGCGAGGGTCAGGGTCTTGCGTACACGGAGCATGGTGCTTCTCCTTCTTCGGGGGTTCGTGGGGTTCAGGGAGTCGCGACCGCGGGTCGCGAACGGGTGGGATGCCGCGCGGCACGGAATCCGCGCGGCACGCTGCCGCGCTGCAGCAGCGCGAAAAGGCCGTCGAGCACGAGCGCGAGCGCCGCGACGAGAATCGCGCCGCCCAGCACCATCTCCAGCTGCCGCAGCGGGATCCCGGCGATGATGTACTGGCCGAGGCCGCCGATGCCGACGTAGGCCGCGATCGTCACGGTCGCCACCACCTGCAGGACCGCCGACCGGACGCCGGCGACCAGCAGCGGCATCCCGAGCGGCACCTCGATGCGCCACAGCACCTGCCACTCGGTCATGCCCATCGCGCGTCCCGCATCGATGACGGCGCGGTCGATGGCTTCGAAACCCGAGTATGCACCGGCGAGGATGGACGGAACGCCCAGGACCACGAAGGTGACCACGGCCGCTTCCGGCTTGTGGATGACGCCCATCAGCAGGACGAGCAGGATGAACAGCCCGAAAGACGGGATGGCGCGCGCGGCTCCCGAGACCGAGACGGCGACATCGCGACCACGCCCCGTGTGCCCGATGAGCCAGCCGATCGGGACGGCGATGACGATCGCCACGGCGACCGAGACGGCCGTGTAGAGGAGGTGGATGCCGAGGGCCAGCGGGATCGGGTCGGTGCCGGAGAGATCGCCGCCGAAGATCCAGCGGATCGCGTCGATGAGGAAGCTCATGCGATCGCCTCCTGCGCGACGACCGCGGCCGCACGACGACGGCGCGGCCGGCGCGCCCAGGGCATCAGCAGCCGGCCCGCGAGCACGAGCAGCACATCGACGATGATCGCGATGATCACGACGGCGACGATGCCCGCGAACACCTCGATGAGGATGCGCCGCTGCAGCCCGTTGGTGAACAGGTAGCCGAGGTTGGTCACGCCGACGAGGACGCCGACGGTCGCCAGCCCGATCGTGCTGGCGGCCATCACGCGCAGACCGGCGAGGATGACGGGGCCTGCCAGCGGGAAGTCCACCGCCCAGAACCGGCGGAACGGCCCGTAGCCCATCGCGACCGAGGCGAGCCGCACATCGTCGTCGACCGAGCCGAGCCCGTCGGCCACCGAGCGCACCATGAGCGCCACGCCGTAGATCGTGAGGGCGACGAGAAGGTTGATGTCGCTGATGTAGCTGGTGCCGAGGAACACGGGCAGAAGCGCGAGGAGTGCGAGCGAAGGAATCGTGTAGAGCAGCCCGGTGATCACGAGGATCGGCCCGTGCAGCAGCCGATAGCGCCATGCGACCCACCCGAGCGGGACCGAGATGACGAAGGCGAGCACGATGGGGATGACGCTCTGCTGGATGTGCACGAGCGACAGTTCGAGGATCATTCCGATGTTGTCGGCGATCCAGCTCACCCGGACGCCCCGTCCTCGACGAGCGTGCCCTGCGTGCGCCCCTGGGCGTCGACGACGACGGCGCCGCGCGGCGTGTGCTTCACGCGCAGAGCGCGCGCGCCGCGATCAGCGCCGATGAAGCTCGCGACGAAGGCGGACGCGGGCTCTTCGATGATGGCGCTCGGCGTGCCGACCTGCGCGATCTGCGCGCCCACCTCGAGGATGACGACCTGGTCGCCGAGCAGGAACGCCTCGTCGATGTCGTGCGTGACGAAGACGATGGTCTTGCCGATCTCGCTCTGCAGGCGGATGAGCTCCTGCTGCAGCTCGGCGCGCACGATGGGGTCGACGGCGCCGAAGGGCTCGTCCATGAGCAGGATGTTCGGGTCGGCGGCGAGCCCCCGCGCGACGCCCACGCGCTGCTGCTGGCCGCCGGAGAGCTGGCTCGGATAGCGCCGGGCGAGTGCCTCGTCGAGGCCGACGGTGTGCATCAGCTCCCGGGCCCGGGCCCGGGCATCCCGCCTCTTCGCCCCCTGCAGAACCGGCACCGTCGCGATGTTGTCTTCGACGGTCTCGTGCGGCAGGAGTCCCGCGTTCTGCATGACGTAGCCGATGCTGCGACGCAGGGCGACGGCGGGTCTCGACGCGATGTCGACGCCGTCGATCTCGATGACGCCCGAGGTCGGATCGACCATGCGGTTGATCATGCGCAGCAGCGTCGTCTTGCCGCAGCCGCTCGAGCCGACGAACACCGTGGTCTTGTGCGCGGGGATGGTCAGGTCGAAGTCCCGCACGGCACGGGTGCCGTCCGGGAACTGCTTGGTCACGCCGCGGAACTCGATCATGCGATACTCCCCCGGCGGGCCGGCGGAGTCAGTCGCCGACCTCCACCTCGGGCGCGAACGCGATGTAGCCGGAGAAGTCGGTGCCGACCTTCTCGATGGCGCTCGGATACGGCGTCGGGTAGGCCCAGGCCAGGTCTTTGTGGATCTGGTTGCCGATCTTCACCGAGTAGTACTGGCATTCGCCCTTCCACGGACAGGTGTACGGGGTGTCGCTGTCTTGCAGCAGCGCCGCATCGACGCTCTGCGGCGGGAAGTACCAGTTCCCTTCGATGCGGACGAGCTCGGAGTCGTCTGCCGTCGCGATGGTGGTCTCGCCGAGTCGTGCTCTCATGGTCGTTCCTCCCATGTCGCCTCTCGCGTGTTCTCCACCGTAGCTCAGGGTGCCGACATCGGGGCCGTGGCCTTCACGCCGACGGCGCCGGATCAGTACCAGAAACTCAACCGCGGTGGCACGTGCCAGCCGAGCATGCGCGCAACAGCCGCGACATCGGTCGTCTCGATCCGTCCGGCGGCGGCGAGCGCCGCCGGCGACACTCCCCCGAGGCACATCGCCGACAGCTCGGTCGTCCCCGTGCGCAGCACGGGCACGTCACCGGTATCGACTCCCTCCGCCGAGACGATCCCGCCCTCGCCGTTCTCCGCCGCCTCGAGCAGCCAGCGCCCCTCGCTGATGCCGAGCGGGTCCGTGACCTCGAGCACGAGCTCGCCCGGCGAGGCGTATCGGCGCGCACCGAGGACACCCGGCACATCGAGGATGCGGACGTAGTGATGATCGGTCAGGCTGATGCGGACGGCACGCTGGTCGGCGATCATCCACAGCAGCGGCTCATCCGTCGACAGCTCGCTGGCGGTCACCGTCGCCACCAGCGGCAGCGACAGCAGAAAGCGCCACAGACCGGCGTATGCCTCGTCGTCCGTCGCGAGCAGGTACTGCACCCGCGCGGTGGCCTTCGTGAAGTCGTCCTCGTTCTCCGTGACCGTGTACATCGCCACGCCCTGCACCTGGCCGGCCGCGTCCGCGTACTGCACGGCGCGGACGGCACCGGGCTTCTCCGCATCCGCGTCGGTGCCGGTGAAGCGTCCCCAGTGCGACTGCGGCATCGCCAGTTCTCCGGGGCGCGACCGCAGCACGCGCTCGTGCAGGCCCGGCGCGAGGGAGCGCGCCAGCTCCCGCGGGATGTAGTCCACGCGTCCCGTGGCCTCGGGCCCGACCCATCCTGCGCGCCGTGTCTCGATCGTCCACGTGGCGGCCGTCACGGCCGGTCCGAACCCGTATCGGCCGTACAGCGTCGACTCGCTGACGGTCAGCGCGGCGATCGGCACGCCCAGACGCACCGCGTGCCGCAGCTCGCCTTCCATCATCGTCCGGGCGATGCCACGGCCGGCGTGCGTCGGCGACACCGTGACGGCGCTCACGGCCACCGCGGGTACGACGACGCCACCGGGCAGTGCGAGATCGTCGAGCCAGGTCGCGAAGGTCCCGACCGGCGTCTCCTCCTGCGGCGCCGAGGGATCGTACACACCGAGAAGCCTTCGGTTCGACGAGCGCTGCAGCGCCGCCGCGATCTGCTCCTCGGTCCGCTCGCTGTCGAGGAAGCCGCGCGCCGACGCCTGCAGCCAGCTGTCGTACGCGGGGCGCTCATGCGGCACGACGCGCAGCGTGAGACCCCGCTCGGCGAGCCGTTCGACCGCCTTCCCATCGGCACCGGCCTCGCGGTGCCGGGTGGCAAGGGAAACGTCCATGTCCATCCTCCTGATGTCGTCGAGGGTCGCGTGTCACTCCGGCAGAACGCGCGCCCCGGGCACCGGCCCGTGCACGTGCAGCGCCTCGTATCCTGCGGCGCTCAGCGCCACCTGAAGCTCGAGCGCGGACTGCTCCCCGTCGGTGAGGAACGCCACGGTCGGGCCCGAGCCCGACACCAGCGCGGTCATGGCCTCTTCTCTCAGCCCGAGATCGATGAGGTCGTCGAGCGCGGGCCGCAGCCTCAGCACGGCGGGGGTGAGGTCGTTGTCGGATGCCGCGGCCAGCATCCGCGCATCCCCCTGGCGGATCGCCTGCAGCACCGCCGGCTGCACCGTCGGACGCACCGGGGTGGGCGGAATGTGCGGCGCCGCCCCCGCCCGGTACTCATCGAGCTCCGCATACACGGCCGGGGTTGACATCCCCTCCTCGCTGACGACGAGCACCCAATCGAACCGTCCCCGTGCCAGCGCCGGGCTCAGCTGGTCGCCCCGGCCGGTCCCGACCGCGGTGCCGCCCATGAGGGCGAAGGGCACGTCGGCTCCCAGCTCAGAGCCGAGCCGCAGCAGCTCACCGGTCGACAGCCCCGTGCCCCACAGCGCATCGCAGGCGACGAGGGCCGCCGCGGCATCCGCCGATCCGCCGCCCATGCCCCCGGCCACCGGCACCGTCTTGTGCACGTGCAGATGCACACCGCCCGCATAGCCGGCTTCGGCCGCCAGCAGCCGCGCGGCGCGCACGGCCAGGTTGCGATCATCCAGCGGCACGCCAGCCAGTCCGACCGACCCGGTGACCTCGATCGTCACGTCATCGTCGGGTGTCGCCCACAGGTCCTCGTACAGCGACACCGCCTGATAGGCCGAAGCGACCTCGTGGTAGCCGTCGGCACCGGGCGCCCCCACCTGGAAGAAGACGTTCACCTTCCCCGGGGCACGCACGTGCACGCGTTCGGTCACCAGGGCTTCGCTCACAGCTCGGTCGACTCCGCCCACAGATCGACGTCGATGGCGTCGGAGAGCGCGTCGATCCGCTCGAGCTCTTCCGTGTCGAACGCGGGCCCCGACAGCGCCTCGAGGTTCTCATCGAGCTGCGCGGGGCGCGATGCGCCGATCAGTGCCGACGCCACGACGCCGTCGCGCAGCACCCACTGCAGCGCCATCTGCGCCAGCGTCTGGCCGCGTTCCTTCGCGATGACATCCAGGCCCCGCAGGGCGGCGAGCGCCGCATCCGAGAGGCGCCCGCCCGGCAGCGACGACCGCTGCTGCGCGCGCTCGGCCGTGCCGTCGCCCAGATACTTCGATGTCAGCAGTCCCTGCGCCAGCGGCGTGAACGCGATCGCTCCCATGCCCTCTTCGCGCAGGGCACCGGTCAGTCCGTCCTCGACCCAGCGATTCAGAATCGAGTACGACGGCTGATGGATCACCAGCGGCGTCCCCAGGCTGCGGGCGATGGCCTTCGCCTCGACGGTGCGCTCGGCGCTGTACGACGAGATGCCCACGTGCAGCGCCTTGCCTGCGCGCACCAGGGTGTCGAGCGCCCCGATCGTCTCCTCCAGCGGAGTGAGCGGGTCGGCGCGGTGGGAGTAGAAGATGTCGACGTAGTCGAGACCCATGCGGGCCAGCGACTGATCCGCGCTCGCCAGGATGTACTTGCGGCTGCCCAGATCGCCGTACGGGCCCGGCCACATGTCCCAGCCTGCCTTCGACGAGATGATCAGCTCGTCGCGGTACGGGCGGAAGTCCTCCCGCAGCATCCGGCCGAAGTTGGTCTCGGCCGAGCCGTAGGGCGGTCCGTAGTTGTTCGCGAGGTCGAAGTGGGTGATCCCGTTGTCGAACGCATGACGCAGCAGCTCGCGCTGCCTGTCGAACGGGATGTTGTCGCCGAAGTTCCACCACAGGCCGAGCGAGATCGGCGGGAGGAACAGCCCGGATGTCCCGACCTGGCGATACTCGGTGGTCGAGTACCGGTCGTCGGCGGCCGTGTACGGGCGATGGATGTCGCGAAGGTCGGCCCGGAAGCGCGGTTCGTCGGTCATCCTCCGAGGCTAGCGCGATCGTTCAGCCCGCGTCGGCGATGCGCACGAACTCGTCGATCCCGAGCTGCTCGGCCCGGTCGGTCGGTGCGACGCCGGCCGCCTCCAGCACCGTCGTCGCCGCGGCCGCGGAGCCGCCCAGCGCACCCGACAGCGACTGCCGCAGCATCTTGCGCCTCTGGCCGAATGCGGCATCGATGATCTCGAAGGTGCGGCGACGCGCCGCATCCGACCCCCGTGGCGTCTCGTCCCGTTCGAACGCCACCAGCACGCTGTCGACGTTGGGGACGGGCCAGAACACCTGGCGCGACACCGTCCCGGCCAGGCGCCACGGTCCGTACCACGCCGCCTTCGCGCTGGGCGTCCCGTACACCTTCGAGCCGGGTGCGGCCGCGAGTCGTTCCCCCACCTCGGCCTGCACCATGACGACACCGCGCTGCAGATTCGGGAAGGTCTCGAGCAGGTGCAGCAGCACCGGCACCGACACGTTGTACGGCAGGTTGGCCACCAGCACCGTCGGGTCGCCCGGCAGGTCGCTCACGCGCAGGGCATCCGCATCGACGACCGTCAGCGCCCCATCGGGCACGCCGTGGGCCGCGGCGGTCTCCGGCAGCCGCGCGGCCAGCCGATGGTCGATCTCCACGGCGGTCACCGTCGCCCCGGTCTCGAGGATCGCGAGGGTCAACGAGCCCAGCCCCGGACCGACCTCGACGACGCGTTCGCCCGCCTCGACGCGCGCGACCTGCACGATGCGGCGCACCGTGTTGGCGTCGACGACGAAGTTCTGGCCGAGCTTCTTGGTGGGCGTCACATCGAGGTCGGCGGCCAGTGCGCGGATCTCGGCCGCGCCCAGCAGAGTCACGGGCATCCCCTCACTGTACCGGGGCGGCGCCGGAGCACCCCTGACGGATCGGTCGGCGCGTGGCTAGTGTGGCGGATATGAGCGGTTCCGATTCCATCCCCACCGGCTCGTTCACCCTGCGCGGCCCGTACGGCCGGCGAGCGATCGGCCTCTCCATCGCGGCCGCGGTCGGCGGCTTCCTGTTCGGCTTCGACTCGTCGGTCATCAACGGCGCCGTGGACTCGATCCAGCACGACTTCGCGCTGAACCCCGTCATCACCGGCTTCGTCGTGGCCATCGCCCTGCTCGGCTGTGCCGTGGGCGCCGTGGTCGCCGGCAACCTCGCCGACCGGTGGGGACGGCTGCGCGTCATGCTGCTGGGCGGCGTCATGTTCTTCGTCAGCTCGATCGGCGCCGGCCTGTGCGTCACCGTCTGGGACCTCGGCTTCTGGCGCGTCATCGGCGGTCTGGGCATCGGCATCGCCTCGGTCGTCGCCCCCGCCTACATCTCCGAGATCGCGCCCCGGCAGATCCGCGGCGGACTCGCCTCACTGCAACAGCTCGCGATCACCCTCGGCATCTTCGTCGCGCTGCTGTCGGACGCCGTGCTCGCATCGTCGGCGGGCGGCGCCGACAGCGTTCTCTGGTTCGGGATGCCGGCATGGCGGTGGATGTTCATCGTCGGGGCCATCCCGGCCGCCGTGTACGGCATCCTCTCCTTCACGGTCCCCGAATCACCCCGCTTCCTCATCGCGAAGGGGCGCGCCGACGAGGCCCGGGAGATCTTCTCGCGGCTGGTGCCCGCGGCAGACCTCGACAAGACCATGAACGAGCTCACGCACGCCATCGAGGCCGACCGCAAGAACGCCGGCGTCTCCCTGCGCGGCCCCGTGCTCGGGCTGCAGCCGATCGTGTGGATCGGCATCATCCTGTCGGTGTTCCAGCAGTTCGTCGGCATCAACGTGATCTTCTACTACTCGACGACGCTGTGGCACTCGGTCGGGTTCACGAACGCCCCGCTGATCAGCGTCATCACATCGGTCACGAACGTGCTCGTCACGATCATCGCGATCGTGCTGGTCGATCGCGTCGGCCGCAAACCGATCCTGCTCACGGGATCCGCCCTCATGACGGTCGCGCTCGGCGCCATGGCGCTCTCGTTCACCTTCGCGACCACCAACGCCCAGGGCGAGGTCTCGCTGGGCGCCCCGTGGGGCCCGGTCGCGCTCATCGCCGCGAACGTGTTCGTCGTCGGCTTCGGCGCATCGTGGGGGCCGCTCGTGTGGGTGCTGCTCGGCGAGATCTTCCCCAGCCGCATCCGCGGCAAGGCCCTGGGCGTGGCCGCCGGCGCGCAGTGGATCGCGAACTTCCTCATCACCGTCACGTTCCCGGCGATGTCGTCATGGTCACTGCCGTTCACCTACGGCATGTACGCGTTCTTCGCTCTGCTGTCGTTCGTCTTCGTGTTCTGGCGCATCCCCGAGACCAAGGGCATGGAGCTGGAGCAGACCGAGACGCTCTTCGTGCGCAAGGCCAAGACGGCGGGCTGAGAGCGGTCAGCGACTGCTCACCGTCCAGAAGTCCTGCCAGTCCGCAAGGGAATCGAGGTCGTCTGCCGCGGTCTCGGGAACCGGTTCGAAGACGGAGTCCAGGTCGTCCGCGATGCCGGAAGGCTCATCAGCACTGGGGGCGACCTTCTCATTGGTGGAGATCTTGCCGTCGGCCAGTTGGGGTGAGATCCCGTCCTGCGTCAACAGGTAGTGGATGAACAGCTTCGCCGCGTTGGGGTGCTCGGTCCCGCTGGCGATGACACCGACCTTGGCGTAGGAGCGTCCCAGCCACGGCGTCATGCCCGTGCACAGGGCCAGGTGATAACCGGAGTCTGCGTTGTCGCGGTACTCGGCCGTGCTCACGAGGCCCACTGGTGCGGCGGCCTGTCCGGGAGCGCCGATCGCCTCCGCGACATCGCCGCCGGATTGCTTGACGATCGGGTCGTTCTCCCCGAGTCCCCGAAGCCACTGCGCCGTCGCGGTGCCCTCCTCCGGATCCAGGGGCTTGCCGAAGTAGTCCGCATAGGCCGCGGCGAGCTCGTCGTCGGCGTGCTCCTGCATCTGGTTCACCCAGTACAGGAAGTCTGCGCGAAGAAGGGGGTCCGAGATGGCGACCCTGGAGCGCCATTCAGCCGTTGTCAGCGCCCACATGTTGTCGACCGGGCACGTGTCGCCGTACGACTCCGTGTTGTATGTCCACGCGTCGACCTCATTCGACACGGCTGTCGGCGACTGGTAGCGCGCAGGCACATCGTCTGTCAGGTCCGGAGGAAACCAGTTCACCGCGATCCCCTGCGCCAGCAGGTCGCCGCTCACGGCGGGAGCGTCTGTCATGAAGAAGACGTCGCCCTTGACGTTGCCGCTCTGGGCCTCCCGCGTCATGATCTCCTGCTGTTCGTTGGCCTTTGCCTTCACGCCCGTCGCTGTGATGCCGTAGGCAGCCGTGAAATTCTTCGCGGTGTCAACGATCTTGCCGGTGACGTCATAGACGGTGATCGGACCTTCCTTCTTCGCCGCGGCGATCAGAGCATCGAGGTCGAAGTCGTCATCGCTGATTCCGAGTTCGGTGCGCGGCGAGTTGTTCGCGGGCGCGGATGAGGGCGCACAGCCTGCGAGCATCGCCGCGGTCACGAACGAGCAGAGGACGAAGGGCATCACACCTTTGTGGCGTCGGGCATCGGGACTCACATTGTCTCCTATCTTTGTCCTGACATTGCGTCAATCATACATATAGAGACAGGAATGACAGCAAGGGAGAAGAACGAGCGCCGACGATCCGCGGATTCAGAGGAAGAGGTCGCGCAGCCACCGCGCGCCGTGCACGCTCGCGCCGACCGCGCCGCAGCGATCGCTGAGCTCTCGGTCGCTCGTGACGACGGTCACGGTGCGTCCCGCGTCGACCAGGCGCGTCGCCTCGCCGACGATCGTGTCATCGCCGGATGCCGCGGCCCGCACGATCCGCACGCGGGAGCCGTCGCGGTCCGAGACGGCCTTCTCCCGTCCTTCGACCACCACGCTCGTCTCGGGGAACCAGGTGCCCGCGGCGAGATCGAGGGCCGCGGCATCCACCCCCTCGTCCACGAGACGGGTGACGTCGTCGATCAGCCGGTCTGCGGCCCCGAGACGGTCACGCCACCAGCCGTCGGGCACCGAGCCCACGACGTTCGCGGCGTCCACGACGAGCGCGGGCCGCACGTCGAGCAGCGCACGCAGCCGCGGCCAGGCGTCGGCGAATCCCGGGTGCAGCGGGCGCTGGTCGACCTCGGCGACGGGCACCCACTCCAACGCCACGCTCTCGGGGTCGCTGATGACCGGCTCGAACGGCCGGATCACATCGGCGACGACCGTCGCGTAGGTCCAGACCTGAAGGTCGAGCACGCTCATGAGCCGCGCACGCACGGCGCCGTCGGGGACCCCGGCCTCTTCCTGCGCCTCGCGCAGCGCACCGGCACGGGCCGACTCGCCCTCGTGACGCGCACCGCCGGGCAGACCCCAGGTGTCGCCGTGGTGGCTCCACGACACGCGATGCTGCAGCAGCACGCCGCGCACGGCGTCGTAGGCCAGCAGTCCCGCGGCGCCGAAGCGCCCCCAGTACCGCTCCCCCGAGTCGGCGATCACCCAGGCGTCGCCCGGGTCGCGCGGGCCGGACGGACGTCGCGGCTCACCGGGGCGCGGGTACTCGATCGTCACCTGTCCAGCCTGTCACAGCGGCGCGGCGCCGAGGCCGCGCCGCGTCACGCAACGACTCAGCGCTGCCGGCGCTCGCGCACCCGCATGTTGATGACGATCGGCGAGCCCTCGAAGCCGTACAGCTCGCGCAGCCGGCGCTGGATGAAGCGCCGGTAGCCGGGGTCGAGGAAGCCGGTCGTGAACAGGACGAACGTCGGCGGGCGGGTGCCCGCCTGGGTGCCGAACAGGATGCGCGGCTGCTTGCCGCCCCGCAGCGGGTGCGGGTGCTCGGCGACGAGCTCGGCGAGGAAGGCGTTGAACTTTCCGGTGGGGATGCGGGTGTCCCACGACGTGAGGGCCGTCTCCAGCGCCGGCACGAGCCGGTCGAGGTGACGTCCCGTGCGCGCGGAGATGTTCACGCGCGGCGCCCAGGCGACATGCGCGAGGTCCTGCTCGATCTCGCGCTCCAGGTACCGGCGGCGGTCCTGGTTCTCCATGTCGTCGTCGAACAGGCGGTCCCACTTGTTGTACGCGAGCACGAGCGCGCGGCCCGACTCGAGCACCATGTCGATGATGCGGATGTCCTGCTCGCTGATCGGCTGCGAGACGTCGAGCACGACGACGGCGACCTCCGCCTTCTCCAGCGCCGCCGACGTGCGCAGCGACGCGTAGAAGTCGGCGCCCTGCTGCAGATGCACGCGGCGCCGGATGCCGGCGGTGTCCACGAAGCGCCAGACCTTGCCACCGAGCTCGACGATCTCGTCGACCGGATCGCGGGTCGTGCCGGCGAGCTCGTTGACGACCACGCGCTCTTCACCCGCGGCCTTGTTCAGCAGCGACGACTTGCCCACGTTCGGGCGGCCGAGGATCGCGACGCGTCGCGGCCCGCCGATCTCGTTCTTGGCGACCGCCGACACCTCCGGCAGTGCCTTGACCACAAGGTCGAGAAGATCCGCCACGCCACGACCGTGGATGGCCGAGACGGGATGCGGCTCGCCCAGCCCGAGATTCCACAGTGCGGCGGCCTCCGGCTCCTGCCGCGAGTCGTCGATCTTGTTCGCCACGAGGAACACCGGCTTGCCCGCCTTGCGCAGCAGCCGCACGACGTGCTCATCGGTCGAGGTGGCGCCGACCTTCGCGTCGACGACGAACAGCACGACGTCCGACAGGTCGATGGCGACCTCGGCCTGGGCGGCGACCGAGCGGTCGATGCCCTTCGCGTCGGGCTCCCATCCGCCGGTGTCGACGATCGTGAAGCGCCGGTCGAGCCACTCCGCCTTGTACATCACGCGGTCACGGGTGACGCCCGGCGTGTCTTCGACGACCGCCTCGCGGCGACCGAGGATGCGGTTCACCAGCGCCGACTTGCCGACGTTCGGCCGCCCGACGATCGCGACCACCGGCAGCGCCGGCAGGTACTCGATGCCGTCCTCGCCGAGCGTGACACCGGCCAGCAGCGCGGCGTCCTCGTCCTCCAGCTCATAGTCGGCCAGCGACGCGCGCAGCGCCTCGGCACGCTGCTCGGCAAGCGTCTCGTCGATGTCGGCGAGCCGTTCGGCCAGGTGATCCTGGCCGGGCTCGTACTCGTCTTCAGCGCCCATCGGCGTTCTCCAGCTTCTCGTGTACGACGCCGAGGACGGCGTCGACGGTCTGCGCGAAGTCGAGGTCGGTCGAGTCGACCACCTCGACTCCCGGCGCGGCGTTCAGGAAGTCGACGACGCTCGAGTCCGACGCGTCGCGCTTGTGCAGGGCGGCGGCGACGGCCGCGGCATCCTGCTCGGTCACCTCGGCGGCGCGGCGGGCGGCACGCACCTCGGGAGCGGCCGTGAGCAGGATGCGCACGGGTGCATCGGGCGCGACGACCGTGGTGATGTCGCGACCCTCGATGATGACGCCGGGGCGGTCGGATGCCGCGGCCAGCGCCCGGAACAGCTCGTTGACCTGCACCCGCACCTCGGGAACCCGAGCGACCCCGCTGACGGCGCCGGACACCCGCGGGTCGCGGATCGCGGCGGTCACGTCGGTGTCTCCCACCCGCACCCAATAGTCGTCGGGGTCGAGCGAGATGGCGTACGGGAAATCGGATGCCGCAGCCTGCACGGCGGCGGCGTCCGCGGTGTCGGCGCCCTGCTCGAGCACGTGCCAGGCGAGGGCGCGGTAGGCCGCGCCGGTGTCGAGGTACCCGTACCCGAGGGCGCGGGCCGCCTGCTTCGAGACGCTCGACTTGCCGGATCCCGCCGGTCCGTCGATGGCGACGATGGCGACGTCAGTCATTCGTGGTGCTCGCAATCCGCCAGCCGCGTGCGGCCAGGCCCTCTTCCGCGCGCCGTGCGGCGCCCGGGTCGACACTGATCTCGGCGAGGCCGAACTGCGCGCCCGGAGAGTGCTCCAGCCGCAGGTCCTCGACGTTGACATCCAGTTCGCCGAGCTCGCCGAACAGGCGGCCCAGCTGGCCCGGCGTGTCGTCGACCATGACGACCACCTGGGCGAAGCGGTGGTTCTGCCCGTGTTTGCCGGGGAGCAGCTCAACGCCCTCGTTGCCGCGCCGGATCGTGTCGGCGACGGTGCGCCGCGCACCGGGCGCGTCGGGGTGGCGAAGTGCGTCGGCGACGTCGCGCAGATCGCCGGCGAGCGCGTCGAGCACGTCGACGACGGGCTCCGCATTCGCACCGAGGATCTGCACCCACAGCTCGGGAGCGGATGCCGCGATCCGGGTGGTGTCGCGCACGCCCTGGCCGGCCAGCCGCAGCGATCCCTCGGGCGCGGCCGTGAAGCGGCCGGCCAGAAGGCTGGCGACCAGTTGCGGCACGTGCGAGACGAGGGCGACCGAGCGATCGTGCTCGGCGGGATCCATCTCGATCGGCTGCGCCCCGAGATCGAGCGCGAGGCCCTCGACGATCGCGAGATCGGCGGGCGAGGTCTCCGCGTCGCGGCATACGACCCAGGGACGGCCGATGAACAGATCGGCGCGCGCCGAGATGGCGCCGCCGCGCTCGCGACCGGCCAGCGGATGCGAGCCGATGTAGTGCGTGAGGTCGACATCACGCTCGCGCAGGGCGCGCAGCGGCTCGAACTTGACGCTGGCCACATCGGTGACCACCGCATCAGGGAAGGCGGCCAGCTCACGGGCGACGACGTCGGCCGTGACGTCCGGCGGCACGGCCACCACCACCAGGCGCGGGCGATCGTCGTCGCCGGCAGCGCGCCCCGCACCGTAGTCGACGGCCAGGCGCAGCTGGGCCGGTGATGTGTCGGCGAGCGCGACGTCGACGCCGAGGGCGCTCAGCGCGTGGCCGATGCTCGCGCCGAGCAGACCCGCGCCCACGACCCGCACGGTCCCCGAGGTGCGCGCAGCACTGCGCCCGCCACCGTGTGCGGGCACGCCGGTGCTCTGGCTCATGGGGTCTCCTGGTCGTCCTCCGGCGGTGTCGGCTCCCCCGGCTCACGGCGCGCGAGGGTCAGCAGCGCGCCGCGTTCCACTTTAGTCAACTCACGGGTCGCGCCCACCGGGAGAGTTCCCAGGTGGAGCGGTCCGAACCGCCGGCGCACGAGTTCGTCGACGGGATGCCCCACTTCGGCCATCATGCGCCGCACGATGCGGTTGCGGCCCGAGTGCAGCGTGAGCTCGACCAGGCTGGTGCCGCCCGAGCGGTCCAGCAGCCGGGCGCGATCGGCCGCGATGGGCCCGTCGTCGAGGTCGATGCCGCGCGTCAGCGACGCGATCGTCTGCGGCGTCACGGCGCCGCGCACCTTGGCGATGTACACCTTCGTGACACCGAACGACGGATGCGCCAGCACGTGTGCCAGTTCGCCGTCGTTCGTCAGCACGAGCAGGCCGCTGGTCTCGGCATCCAACCGCCCCACGTTGTACAGCCGCTCGGACCACTCCCCCGTGAACCGGCGCAGGTCGGGACGCCCGCGGTCATCGCGCATCGAGCTCACCACGCCGGTGGGCTTGTTGAGCATGACGTAGCGCTTGGTCTGATCGAACTGCACGGCGGTGCCGTCGACGTCCACGAGGTCGCGCTCGGGATCGATGCGGCTGCCGAGCTCGGTCACGACCGCACCGTTGACGCGCACACGTCCCTCGACGATCAACTGCTCGCTCACGCGGCGCGAGGCGACGCCCGCGTTCGCGAGTGCCTTCTGCAGGCGCACTCCCTCGGCGCTCTGGCCGTCGTCGCTCATCGCGCTCCCCGTTCATCGATTCCGTCGGCGCCCACCGCGTCGACGTCGTCGAGCAGCGGCGAGATCGGCGGCAGCTCGTCGAGCGAGTTGATGCCGAGGTTCACCAGCAGCGCGTCGGTCGTGCCGTACAGGATCGCGCCGGTCTCGGCGTCGTGGCCGATCTCCGTCACGAGGCCACGCCCCAGGAGGGTCCGCACGACCGAGTCGACGTTGACGGCGCGGACGGCGGCCACCTGGCTGCGCGACACCGGCTGCTTGTAGGCGATGACCGCAAGGGTCTCGAGAGCCGCCTGCGAAAGCCGTGAGGGCGCCTGGGTGTTCACGAACTCGCCGACCAGATCGTCGAAGTCCTCGCGCACGTAGAGCCGCCAGCCCCCGCCGACCTCGCGCAGTTCGAAGCCCCGGCGCGGTCCGCCGGTCTCGCCGTCGTAGTCGGCGACGAGCCCTTCGATCGCCTGACGCACGGCCGGCACGGGTTCGCCGACCGCGGTGGCGAGAGCGACGAGGCTCTGCGGCTCCTCCACGATCAGCAGGATCGCCTCGAGCTTTCGCGCGACGGCGTGGACGTCATCGGTCATAGTCGGCTCCCAGCGCGGCGAGGTTCTCTTCGGACCACCGCTCGGCGGTCCAGGTCAGGGTGAGGTCTCCGAGCGGCTCGAGCTGCTCGAAGGTGAGGGCGGCGTGCCGGTACAGCTCGAGCACCGACAGGAAGCGGGCGATCACCACTCCGCGCTGCGCGACGCCCGTCACGAGATCCCGGAAGGTCAGGCTGCCGGCCGAGCGCAGCATCGTCACCACGACCGCCGCCTGCTCGCGTATGCTCACCAACGGCGCGTGCAGGTGGTCCAGCCCCACCGTCGGGATCTCCTTCGGCGCGAACGCGAGCAGCGCGAGCGCCGCGAAGTCGTCGGCGGACAGCGTCCAGACCAGCTCGGGCGCGGCGTTGCGATACTTCGCGTCCAGCCGCACGGCGCGCGCGTGACGCCGGTCCTCGCGCACCAGGCAGCGCGAGAACCACGCGGAGACCTCCTTGAAGGCGCGGTACTGCAGCAGCCGCGCGAAAAGGAGGTCGCGGGCCTCCAGCAGCGCCACCGACTCGGCGTCGACGAACTCGCCCTGCGGCAGGAGACCGGCGACCTTCATGTCGAGCAGGGTCGCCGCCACGACGAGGAACTCGGATGCCTCGTCCAGGTCGTCCTCGGTCTGCAGCTCGCGCAGATAGGCGATGAACTCCCCCGTCACCGTCGACAGTGCGACCTCGGTGATGTCGAGCTCGTGGGTACCCAGCAGGTGCAGCAGCAGGTCGAACGGCCCGTCGAAGACGCCGACCGAGACCCGGAAGCCGCCCTCCGGAGCGTCCGCGTCGGGCGCCGTCTCAGGCGACCGCACGCCGTTCTCGGGCGCCGTCTCAGGCGACTGCGCCACGCGCGACCAGCTCCCGCGCGAGCCGCAGGTAGGCCTGAGCGGCCGCGTGCTCCGGGGCGAACTCGGTGATGGGAACGCCCGACACCGACGCGTCGGGGAACTTCACCGTCCGCCCGATGACCGTCTCCAGGACGTCGTCGCCGAACGCCTCCACGACCCGCTCGAGCACCTCGCGCGAGTGCAGGGTGCGCGGGTCGTACATGGTCGCCAGCACGCCGTCGAGCTCGATCGCGGGGTTGAGCCTGTCGCGCACCTTGTCGATCGTCTCGATGAGCAGCGCGACGCCGCGCAGCGCGAAGAACTCGCACTCCAGCGGGATCACTACGCCATGGCTCGCCGTCAGCGCGTTGACCGTCAGCAGGCCGAGCGAGGGCTGGCAGTCGATGAGGATGACGTCGTACTCTTTCGAGACGTCGCGCAGGGCGCGCGCCAGCGTCATCTCGCGGGCGACCTCGTTGACCAGGTGCACCTCGGCCGCCGACAGGTCGATGTTCGCCGGGATCACGTCGAGGTTCTCGATCGCCGTGTGCACGATCACCCCGTGCGGGTCCCGCTTGCCGTCCAGCAGGAGGTCATAGATCGTCGGGATCTCATGCGTCGCGATGCCGAGCCCGGCCGACAGCGCCCCCTGCGGGTCGAAGTCGACGGCGAGCACCTTGCGGCCGTAGCCCGCGAGCGCCGCCGCCAGGTTGATCGTGGTCGTCGTCTTGCCGACGCCGCCCTTCTGGTTGCACAGGGCGATGATGCGCGCCGGACCGTGACCGGAGAGGGCCGGAGGGGTCGGGAAGCCGTGGTACGGGCGCCCCGTCGGGCCGATCGGCGTGTCGCCTGCGGCCTTCGACTTCTGCGTCTTGCTCGCCGTGCTGCCCGCCACCGTTCTCCTGACCTTGTCGTGCTTTCCGGACGATTCTAGCGAGGAGAACGCCCCGTCCGCGGGCGGCCGGTGCGGGATGTCGCCGGATCAGGGTGTTTCCGCCGTCTCACCGGGCCCGCGGATGCGAGGTCGCGTACACGTCACGCAGCGCGTCCGCGCTCACATGGGTGTAGATCTGCGTGGTCGCGACCGACGCGTGCCCGAGCAGCTCCTGCACGACGCGCACATCCGCCCCGCCCTGCAGCAGGTGGGTCGCGAACGAGTGCCGCAGCGTGTGCGGCGAGACATGCGCGCTCAGCTGGGCGCGCTCGGCCGCGGCCTGGATGACCAGCCACACGCTCTGGCGTGACAGCGGCGCCCCGCGCGCACCGAGGAACAGCCGGGGCGTCGCGCGCCCCCGACGCGACAGCTCGGGGCGCACCCGAGTGAGGTACGCGTCGACGGCTTCACGTGCATACTGCCCGACGGGCACGATGCGCTCCTTCGAGCCCTTCCCGCGCACGCGCAGCACATCGCCGTGGGCGAGGTCGTCGACGTCGAGCTGCACGACCTCCGACACGCGCGCGCCGGTCGCGTACAGCAGCTCGAGCAGCGCCCGGTCGCGGATGCCCAGCGGCTCGGCGGGGTCCGGCGCCTCCAGCAGCCGCACGACCTGGTCGACGGTGAGGGCCTTGGGCAGTCGCTGCGGCAGTTTCGGCGGACGCAGCCGTCCCGTCGGGTCCTCGGCCTCGATGCCCTCCCGCTGCAGGAATCGATGCAGCCCGCGTACCGACGACTGCAGACGGGCGAGGCTGGATGCCGCGGGCCGGGGCTGAGCTCCGGATCGCTCCGCGATGAACTCGGTCACCCGTGCCGCCGTCACCTGCGCGCTGTCGGTGACGTCGTGCTGCGACATCCACTGCACGTAACCGGTCAGATCCCGCCGGTAGGCGCCCACCGTGTGCTCGCTCAGGCCGCGCTCGACCGTGACGTGGCGCAGGAACGCGTCCATCGCCCGGTCGAGCTGCACGGGATCAGCCCTCGCCGATGCCCGCGCCCACCGGCCGGGAACGCCGCGGCCACGGCGTGTCGCCGGGGACGAGGCTCTGCCAGTCGGCCGCCCGCGACGCGTGCGCCGCCAGTGCGCCGATCACGAGCGAAGGGTTCTGCACACGGCGTGCGAGCACCGCCGCCACGACGTCCTCGAGCGGCTCCCAGCGCAGCTCGATGTCGGCCTCCTCGGCCTCGCGCTCGAACGACTCGGCGGCCGGCGCGAGGTCACGGGCGAGATAGATGCGGATGCACTCGTCGCTGCCGCCGGGGCTCGTGGAGAACTCGGCCAGCACGTCCCACCGCGCGGCGGTCAGGTCGGTCTCCTCGGCGAGCTCACGCTGCGCGGCCGTCAGGGCGTCCTCCTGTGCGATGTCGAGGAGTCCCGCCGGGATCTCCCACTCGCGCGCGCGGACCGGATGCCGGTACTGCTTGATCAGCAGCATCCGGTCGTCTTCATCCAGTGCCAGCACCGCCACGGCGCCCGTATGGTCCATGTACTCGCGCACGATGGTCTCGCCGTTGTACGAGACCTCATCGCGGCGGATGTTCCACACCCGACCCTCGTACACGGTGTCGCTGCGCGTGACCGCGGCCTCGGCCGGCTCGTCCTGCAACGGTTCAGTCATCGTCGCCCTCGTCATCGAACAGCTCGCTCGCACGGTGGCGCACAAGTGCCGCCTCGACGAGTCCGCGGAAGAGCGGGTGCGCGCTGGTGGGCCGCGAGCGCAGCTCGGGGTGGGCCTGCGTCGCGATGTAGTACGGGTGCTCCGCGCGGGGCAGCTCCACGTATTCGACGAGGTTGCGATCGGGTGACAGCCCCGAGAACACGAGGCCCGCGTCGCTCAGCCGGTCGCGGTACGCGTTGTTGACCTCGTAGCGGTGCCGGTGGCGCTCCTCGACCCGGTTCGAGCCGTAGACCTCGGCGGCCAGCGACCCCTCCGCCAGATCGGCGGGGTACAGCCCGAGCCGCATCGTGCCGCCCAGATCGCCGGCGGCGATGATGTCGACCTGCTCGGCCATCGTCGCGATCACCGGGTCGGCGGTGTCGGGGTCGAACTCGCTCGACGAGGCACCGGCGATGCCGGCCACGTTGCGTGCGTACTCGATGACCATGCACTGCAGGCCGAGGCACAGTCCCAGGGTCGGGATGCCCTGCTCGCGCGCGAAGCGCAGCGCGCCGAGCTTGCCCTCGATGCCGCGGATGCCGAAGCCGCCGGGGACGACGATGCCGTCGAGGTGAGCGAGCGACTTCTGCGCACCCTCCGGCGTCTCGCACTCGTCGGAGGGGATCCACTCGATGCGGACCTTCGTCTCCTGGGCGAACCCGCCGGCCTTGACCGCCTCGGTGACCGAGAGGTAGGCGTCCGGCAGGTCGATGTACTTGCCGACCAGGCCGATGGTGACCTCGTGGCGCGGGTTGTGCACGGCGTCGAGGACCTTCTGCCAACGCGTCCAGTCGACCTCGCCGGCCTTCCCGGCCAGGCCCAGGCGGCGGGCGATGTAGACGTCCAGCCCCTGGTCGTTGAGCGTCGACGGGATGTCGTAGATGCTCGGCAGGTCGACGGTGTTGACCACGCCCTCGATGTCGACGTCGCACATCAGCGCGATCTTCTTGCGGTTGCCGTCGCTGACCGGCCGGTCGCTGCGCAGCACGAGCGCGTCGGGCTGCACGCCGAGCTGGCGGAGGGCGGCGACGGAGTGCTGCGTCGGCTTCGTCTTCTGCTCACCGGAGGCGCCCATGTACGGCAGCAGCGAGACGTGCACGAAGAACACGTTGTCGCGGCCGAGCTCGTGGCGCAGCTGGCGGGCCGCCTCGATGAAGGGTGTCGACTCGATGTCGCCGATCGTGCCGCCCACCTCGGTGATGATCACGTCGGGCTTGGGGTCGGCGTCTGCCTGCAGGCGCATGCGCCGCTTGATCTCGTCGGTGATGTGCGGGATGACCTGCACCGTGTCGCCGAGGTATTCGCCGGCGCGCTCGCGGGCGATCACGGTCGAGTAGATCTGCCCCGTGGTCACGTTGGCGGCCTGACTCAGGTCCACGTCGAGGAAGCGCTCGTAGTGCCCGATGTCGAGGTCGGTCTCGGCGCCGTCGTCGGTGACGAAGACCTCGCCGTGCTGGAACGGGTTCATCGTCCCGGGGTCGACATTCAAGTACGGGTCGAGCTTCTGCATGACCACATGCAGTCCCCGCGCGGTGAGCAGATTGCCCAGGCTCGCGGCGGTCAGACCCTTCCCCAAAGAGGAGACGACACCGCCGGTCACGAAGATGTGCTTGGTGGTGTCGTCGTCGGTCGCCGTGGTGTCGACAAGAGGTCCGGAATCGCCTGAGCCTGAACTGTGCATCACGGGCTTCGATCCTATCAGTGCGAGGCTGAACGGTGGGTGCGTGTCGGCGTGTGCCGGCGTCGTGTCGCGATGAACATCCAGACGGCGGCCACTGTGGCCAGTCCCGCGCTGCCCATGATCGACAGGAACTCCGGCTCGTCGCCGGCCAGGTCGCGGGTCGCCCAGACGGTCAGCATCCAGGCGGCGACCGTGAGCCACGGCGTGATCCAGCGTGTCATGTCCCGGGGCGCCCCGGACACGCCCCGCCGCCCACGGACGATGCCGATGAGTCCCGCCCCGACGGCGATCATCGCGCACAGTATCGGCAGCGCGATCGGCAGCGCACGCACTCCAGCGTCGGCGACGAAGGCCGCGTGCGACCCGGACGCGAACGTCGCCTCGGGGAACTGCAGCTGTGCGCCCAGGTAGTCGTCGTTCGACCAGAAGGGTCCGTCCTCCGTGACGCTGTGCGGCCACAGCCCGTCCTCGTCCGGCGCGAACCATTCGGCGTACTCCGTGCCGGATGCCGACCGTGCGGGTGCCCCGAAGTCGCGGACCCTCAGATCGGGCCACATGCCTCCGCCGAGCCAGCCGTGTCCGCTTGTCGCGGCATCCCGCACCCCGTCGGCGATCGTCAGCGAGAGCGACACCCCCTGCACGTCATGGTTCACACCGGCCCAGCCGGAGTCCCATCCGGGGCTCAGCGCCGTCCAGCGCAGCCTCTGCTGCCATCGTCCGTCCTCCCAGACCTCGGCGACCGGGTCGTCGATCACGTAGCGGATCGTCACGTCGTGCGCGCCGGGCCACTCATCCGGCAGCCGTGTGCGCAGCAGCGCCTGCCCCTCGAGACGGCCCTGTGAAAACCCCACGGGAGATCCGTCGACGGTCACCGAGGTCACGGTCAGCCCCATCCGGTGTCCGTTGACGGTGTCGTGCCACTGCCGCACGACCTGGGGCACGTTGCGGTATCCCTCCCCCACGTCGGCGGTGATGTGCTCGGTGACCTCCAGCCGCGGGGCGCCGCCCGGGGCGCCGGTCAGCGTGGCGTCGGCCGCGAACGTGTTCACGAAGAAGCCGTACGCGCCGGCGACGAGATCGCTGTCGTACCCCGCGTCGTCGAAGTCGTAGTGTGTGCTCGCGGGCACCCAGGTGACCACGGCGATGGCGGCGGGAACGGCCAGCACGGCCGCCGTCCGCAATGCCAGCCGTCCACCGGACAGGAATCTCGGGTCGGCGGCGACGTCGGCGTCCAGGCCCTTCTGCGCGACGAGCGCGCGGACCAGACGCCCGGCACGACGCGGCGACGCGAACATCACCGTGTACGGCAGCAGCGGGTTCCTCAGACCGATCCGGTGCTCCGCGAGCGTCTGCTGCGCGTACAGGCGCAGCCCGAGCAGGTCCTCCTTCACGAGCGCGCCCTTGCGCGTGAGCGGACGGGCCGTGAGCGCGATGGTCAGAATGACGCCGGCGAGGAGCACCGACACCGCCACGACGGCCACCGGCCACCAGTAGCGGGACAGCGGCACCTGGTACGACAGCTGGCGCACAAGACCCCACTGCAGCACGGTCCACGCGATGGCCGCGCCGATGAACGACTCCCGCACGAACCCGCGCGGGACGCGCCGCAGTCCGCGCGTGAACGACTCACGCCACGCCGATCCGCCCACGTGGCGCCCCCATGCGAGCATCACGTCGCCGGGTCTGCCCGCCTGTCGCGCGGCGCGCACCAGGCGCCGCTTGTCGGCCGCGCCGCCGCCGGTGCGATAGGCCTCGAGCGCCTCGACGAGGGGCGTGTTCCGCACCGATCCCCACACCCGCGCCGCCAGCGCCGGGCTCACGGTGTCGGGCGGGTCCTCCCGGTACACGTACCAGGCGCGTCCGCGGGCATCCGGCCAGGCGACGGCACGGGCCGCGAGGGCGAACAGCAGGGTCACCGCCAGGAGCAGCAGCGGCACGAACGGGCCGATCACCTGCACCCAGTAGAGGGCCGACGGCGCCGGCAGAGCGAACGTCCCGGGTTCGAATCCGAACCGGAACCAGAAGGTCGCGTACGGCGGGATGCTCTGGTCGTTCGTGAGGGTGTAGGTCACCGTGTCGGCCGTGGTGCGCTCCGCCTCCAGCCGGGATGAGTCCCCCGCCAGCAGCCACGAGAGTCCGCCCCGAGGTTGCCGCGAGTACTCGTCAGTGAGATCGCGCGGCACCGTGATGTTCAGTTCGGAGTGCGCGACCCCGTGCGCGAACGCCGGACCGTAGGCGTTCCACTCCCACAGCTGCTCGTCGCGGGCTGTTGAGTCGTCCTGAGCCGCATACGCCATATCGTGCAGCGTGTAGTGAAGCACGAGGTCGTGATCGCCGCGCAGCCCTGCCGGGTGCGGGATGTCGAAGACCACTCCGTCGGCGGTGGTTCGCGTGCGCGCATCGACCGCCGCCCCGTCGAACGTGGCACGAGCGAGGGTGGGTCGCAGATCATGCGACTCGTACTCTGCGGGGATCACCCGTTCGATCGTCTCGTCGCTCACGTCGTCGGGGAAGAAGGCGCTGATCCGCTCGGTCACATCGACCTGAAGTTGGCCGTCGTCGGTGCGATGCAGCACGTAGTCCGCCTGGAACGACCGGGCGATCCAGGTGTCGGTGACGTCCTCGGCGGACGCGGTGATGTCGTCGAAGCCGATCGGCTTGTTGATCACCGGGCCGAAGATCAGCAGCAGCCCGATGCCGACGATCATCGCCCAGACGAAGCCGATGCCCCAGCGCAGGTTGACCGACCCGTGCGAGCGCACCCAGTGCTCCAGCCGGGTGAGCCGGGCCGACAGCCAGCGGTAGAGCGGCGTGGGACGACGCTGCTCCACGGCGATCGCGTCGGCGGGCATCCGCTCCGGCCGCCGCGGCCCCTCAGCCGTCACGAGCGCGCGGTCTCGAGCAGCTCCCGCGCATGAGTGAGAGCCGCCTGGGAATCCGCGAGACCGGACAGCAGCCGCGCCATTTCCGCCTCGCGGTCGTCGCCGTCCAGGCGCCGCACGCTCGAGGCGGTCACGGTGCCGTCGTTGTCCTTGACCACCGTCAGGTGATTGCCGGCGAACGCGGCGACCTGGGCGAGGTGCGTGACGGCGATGACCTGCGCCGATTCGGCGAGTCGCGCGAGCCGGCGCCCCACCTCGATCGCGGCGGCGCCGCCGATGCCGGCATCCACCTCGTCGAACACGAAGGTCGGAACGGGGTCGGTCGCCGCGATCACGACCTCGATGGCGAGCATCACCCGGCTCAGCTCGCCGCCGGACGCTCCGCGCGAGACCGACCGCAACTGCGCTCCCGGATGCGGCGCGAGCAGGATCGCCACTTCGTCGCGCCCGTGCAGCGAGGGAGCCGCCGGCTCCACGACGACCTCGAGCCGCGCGTCGGGCATGGCCAGCGCCCGCAGTTCTTCGGTGACGGCCTCGCCCAGCCGGGCCGCGGCGTCGACGCGCGCCGCGGTGAGCGCGGCGGCCGCATCGTCGAGGGTGGATGCCGCGGCCTCGCGCTCGGCGGTCAACCGGTCGATGCGGTCCGAATCGTCATCGAGTTCGACGAGCCGTGCCGAGCCCGTCTGCAGAAGATCGATCGCCGATGAGAGATCGCCGTGTCGGCGGATGAGCGCGCCCAGCTGCGCACGACGTTCTTCGACGGCCGCCAGCTCCGCGGGCCCGGACTCGTCCAGGTCGGCCAGGTATCCCGACAGCCCGGCGGCGAGATCCGCCGCGCGGTACGCGATGTCGGCGGCCTGCGCGGAGAACTCCTCGAGTGCGGGGTCGTTCTCCCCCGCACGTTCGAGCACGCGCCGGGCTTCGCCCGCGAGCACGCTGACGTCGGGCTGGTCGTCCTCGCTGGAGAGGGCGGCGTGGGCCGTTGCCGCGGCCATCCGCAGCTCTTCGATGTTCGCGAGCCGTTCGGCGCGCACCGTGAGCTCGTCGTCTTCGCCCGGCTGCGGATCGACCTGCTCGATCTCGGCGATGAGCGCCCGCAGCTCCTCCGCCTCGCGGGCACGTGCGTCGCGTTCGGTCACCAGTGCGGTCAGTGCACGATCGATCTCCTGCCAGGCGGTGAAGCCTTCCCGGTAGGCCGTGAGCGCCGACGCCACGGGCTCGCCACCGAAGCGGTCCAGCGCATCGCGCTGCGCGGCCGCCGAGCGCAGACGCAGCTGGTCGGACTGCCCGTGCATGACCACGAGCTGATCGGCCAGGTCGGCGAGCACGCCGGCCGGGGCGCTGCGCCCGCCCACCGTGGCACGGCTGCGGCCCTCGGCGGTGATCGTCCGCCCCACGTACAGCTCCGCGCGCCCCGCGCCCGCGGGCTCGACATCGCCGCCGGCGTCGCGCGCCCGCTCGGCGACGGGCCCGTCTTCGTCGACGAGCCACACGCCCTCCACCGACGCCTGCGCGGCGCCTGCGCGCACCGCGCCCGAATCGGCACGACGGCCGAGCAGCAGGCTCAGGCCGCTGATGACCATCGTCTTGCCGGCGCCGGTCTCTCCCGTGATGGCCGTGAAGCCGGGGCCGAGCGGCAGCGTCGCCTGCGCGATGACGCCGAGGTCCTGCAGGCGCATCTCCTCGATCATGCGCCGTTTCCCGTGCTCGGGCCGTCCCCGTTACCGCGCCAGCCGTCGACCGGCAGTCGGAACTTGCGCACGAGACGGTCCGTGAACGCGGCCGGGTGCAGCCGTGCGAGTCGCACGGGCTCATCGGCGCGCCGCACGACGACGCGGGCGCCGGGCGGCAGGTCGTGCGAGCGCCGTCCGTCGCACCAGAGCACGCCGACACCGTTCGTGCGTTCGAGCACCTCGATCGCGACCGAGGCCTCGGGCCCGACGACGAGCGGCTTCGCGAAGAGCGCGTGGGCCGACAGCGGCACCACCGAGATCGCCTCCACCGTGGGCCAGATCACCGGGCCCCCGGCCGAGAAGTTGTAGGCGGTGGAACCGGTCGGGGTCGACACGACCATCCCGTCGCACCCGAACGTCGACAGCGGGCGGCCGTCGATCTCGACGACGACCTCGAGCATCCGCTCTCGGCTGGCCTTCTCCACAGTTGCCTCGTTCAGAGCCCAGGTCGAGTAGATCACCTGGCCCGCGGCATCCTTCACCCGCACCGCCAGGGTCATGCGCTCTTCGACGCGGTAGTCGCGGGCGATGACGCGGCGCACGGCGGCGTCCATGTCGTCGCGATCGATCTCGGCCAGGAATCCCACATGCCCCATGTTGATGCCGAGGATCGGCGCGGCGCCCCCGCGCACCAGCTCGGCCGCACGCAGGATCGTGCCGTCGCCGCCGAGCACGATGGCGAGCTCGATGTCGTGGACGGTGACGTCCGTGCCCAGCACCGCCGTGGACGCGAACGCGCTGCGCCTCGACGCCAGTTCGTCGCGGTCCTCGGCGGCGAGCACGGGTCGCGCGCCGGCGTCGTGCAGGGCCCGGATCACCCGGGCTGCGGCTTCGACGGTGTCGTCGCGCAGGGCGTGCGCGACGACGAGGATGCTGCGCTGCTCGTCGCTCATGAGCCCCCTGTCAGTTCGTCCACGGTGTTCCTCCATTCTGACGGATCGGCGCCCGCCCCTGGTCGGAGGTGCACGACGTACTCGCGGTTGCCGTGGGTGCCGACGATCGGCGACGGGATGAGCCCGTGGGTGGCCAGGCCTGCGTCCCACGCCGACCACAGCACCTGCGCGACGGCATCGGCGCGCAGGATCGGGTTGCTGACGAGGCCGCCTTTGACGGCCGTGCGCCCGACCTCGAACTGGGGCTTGATCAGCAGCACGATGTCGGCATCGTCGGTCGCGACGTCGCGCACCGCCGGCAGCACGTGACGCAGCGAGATGAACGACAGGTCGCCGGTGACCACCTGGGGCGCGGCGCCGGTTCCTGCCGCTTCCGCCAGCGTGTCGCGCGTCATGTACCGGACGTTGAAGCCTTCGATCGGGATGACACCGGGATCCGCGGCGATCTCGGGCACGAGCTGATCGTGCCCCACGTCGACGGCGATGACCGGTGCGGCCCCGCGCTCGCGCAGCACCTGTGTGAACCCGCCGGTCGAGGCGCCCATATCGAGGGCGACGCGTCCGTCGACCGTCACCGCGAACGCGTCGAGTCCGGCGACCAGCTTGTGCGCGGCACGGCTCACATAGTGGTCGGGCGCGGCGACCGCGAGTGATGCGCCCTCGTCGACCGGCGTCGACGGCTTGTGCGCCGGACGTCCCTCGACGGTCACGACGCCCTGTGCGATCAGCGTCTGTGCGTGCGTGCGCGAGCGCGCGAGCCCGCGCGCGGCGAGAGCCTGATCGAGTCGCTGCGTCATGCCGACGGAAGACCCGCCGGTCCTGCGTCGAGCTCCCGTGCCAGGGCGTCGTGCAACTGGGCATAGGCGTCGGCGCGCTCCGACAGCGGCTGCTCCTCGATCACCCGCAGCCTGCTGATCAGTTCGTCGCGCTCGCCCGGTTCCATGTGCCCATGGTAGTCCGTGGCCCGTCTCCGGTCAGGGACGGAAGAACGGGTCGGCGTACAGTTCCTCCTCGACGCGGAAGCCGAAGATCGCACGTCCCGAGTCCCACACCGCGGCCGCGGCCGCCCGGACGAGGTCGATGGGCCGGGTTCCGGCATCCACCAGCCGCAGGTCGGCTCCGTCGATGCGCACGATCGCATCGCCGACGCGGGTCGTGTCACCGTCCGTGTGCGTGGTCGGGTACGGCTCGAACAGCTCGCGCAGGTCCTCGAGGATGAAGGTCGGCCGGCTCGCCGCGGGGGCCGCGAGCACGTGCCGGGGCCTGTCCACGCCGGTGAGGACGAGGACGGACGGGATGCCGGCGGCATGAGCGCCGGCGATGTCGGTGTCGAGCCGGTCGCCGATGAAGAGGGGATGCTGCGCCCCGAACCGCGCGACGGCCTCATGGTAGATCGGCGGTTCGGGCTTTCCTGCCACGGTCGCGAGGCGCCCCACCGCGGTGTGCACGGCGGAGACCAGCGTGCCGTTGCCGGGAGCGATGCCCTGTGCCTGCGGGATGGTCCAGTCGGTGTTGGTGGCGATCCAGGGGATGCCGCCTTCGTCCTCGGGAGCCTTCAGCGCGAACGCGGCCTGGGCGAGGTCTGTCCACGCGACGTCGGGCGAGAAGCCCTGCAGCACAGCGGCGGGCGCGTCCGACGCGCTGCGCGTGACGGTGTAGCCGGCGCGCTCCACCTCGGTGACGAGTCCTTCACCGCCCACGATGAGGATCACCGCCGGGGCGGGCACCTTGGTGCGCAGCAGCCGCACCGCGGCCTGCGGGCTGGTGACGACGTCTTCCGGCGCGGTGCGGCTCAGCCCGAGCTCGCGCAGGTGCGCCGCGACGCTCGCATCGGTGCGTGAAGCATTGTTCGTGATGTAGCCGAGGCGGGCACCGCCCTCTGCCGCGCGCGTGAGGCTCTCGACAGCGTGCGGAAGCGCCCCGGAACCGGCATACACGACGCCGTCGAGGTCGGCCAGGATCGTGTCGACGCCGTCGAGGGGCGTGGACGTGGGACGGTGTCGCGAGAACAGCCCCATCAGTCGTCGGCCTCCTCGCCCGGTGCCTCCGCGGGTGTCGGCGGCTCGTCGTCAGCAGGCGCTTCGTCATCTGCGGGCACCTCGTCCTCGCCAGGCAGCTCGTTCTCGGGCTCGTCGAGCTCCTCGATGACGATGAGTTCGCTCTCGTCGACGCCGGCGGCTTCGTCGAGCGCTTCGGCAGCCACGTCGGCGAACTTCTGCCAGCGCGCGGCCTCGGCGTCACGGCCGAGCTCGTCGAGAACGGCGGCGCGCGCCGAGAAGAGTGCCGGGCTCCAGTCGAAGGCGCGCTCCGGATCCGCCTCGGGGATCTCGAGCTCCTGCAGCGCGCGCTGCGCATCGCCCAGATCGAGCCAGGCACCCGACATCGCAATGGCCAGATTCACGCGCACCTCTGTCGGCAGTGCGGCGCGGTCCACGGATCGCCCTTCTTCGAGCGCGCGCTCGGGACGGCCCATCCCTCGCTCGCTGTCGACCATCAGCGCGATCTGGTCGTCGCGCCCCGTCAGCCGGCGATAGGTGCGCAGCTCGCGCAGCGCCAGGGCGAAGTCCCCCGTCGCATACGCCGTGATCGCGACGGTCTCCCGCGCGACCGGAATGCGACCCGCGTGGCGGGATGCCGCCAGAGCGTGCTCGTGCGCGAGCGCGACGTCCTCGTCGATGAGCTGCGCGGCCATCGCCAGGTGCCGTGCGACCCGCTCGGCGTTCTCCTTGCTCAGGGTCTTCAGCTCGTTGCGCGCTGCGGGATGCAGATCGCGGGGCGTGATGTCATCCGGCAGACGCGGATCGAGCGGACGGTTCTCGCGCTCGCTCTGCGGCGGCCGCGTCGTACGCCGGTCATCGCGGCCCTCCACGCGGCCCCGCGCACCGCGGTCACCATACGGCTTCCGATCCGACCGGTCACCATACGGCTTACGCTCGCCCCGGTCACCATACGGCTTACGATCCGCCCCGTTGCCATACGGCTTACGGTCACGATCGCCATAGGGCTTGCCGTCTCGATTACCGTACGGCTTGCGATCACGGTCGCTGCCGTACGGCTTGCGATCACGGTCACCATACGGCTTACGATCGCCTCGATCACCATACGGCTTACGATCGCCTCGATCACCATAGGGCTTCCGATCCGCCCCGTTGCCATACGGCTTACGGTCACGATCGCCATAGGGCTTGCCGTCTCGATTGCCGTACGGCTTGCGATCACGGTCGCCGTACGGCTGACGATCACGGTCACCATAGGGCTTGCGATCGCCCCGATCACCATAGGGCTTCCGATCCGCCCCGCTGCCATACGGCTTACGGTCACGATCGCCATACGGCTTGCGATCGCGGTCGCCGTAGGGCTTGCGCTCACCACGTTCGCCGTAAGGCTTCTTGTCTCGGTGGCCGGTGCTGCGTTCCTGACCGTGCGCAGGGCGGCGCCGGTCTCCGCTGTCCCCCCGGTCGCTGCCGCTCTTCGCGCGCTCGTCGTCTTCAGCCACGTCGATACCTCATCTGCCGATTCTGCCGTAAAACAGAAATGGCCACCTCGAGGGTGGCCATTTCTGGAAAAATGTTCGGCGGTGTCCTACTCTCCCACAGGGTCCCCCCTGCAGTACCATCGGCGCTGAGAAGCTTAGCTTCCGGGTTCGGAATGTGACCGGGCGTTTCCTTCTCGCTATGGCCGCCGAAACTC
>Ga0180219_1000348_pt1 | contig 41184 bp, 35 predicted proteins | sample eDN3rd30CBELigMG_FD_151338 | JGI IMG/M metagenome (GOLD analysis project Ga0180219, IMG submission 151338) | Enriched Miracle-Growth compost microbial communities from Emeryville, California, USA - eDNA 3rd pass 30_C BE-Lig MG (version 2)... ... | reverse complement strand
GAAGTGTGCGGAGCAATTATGCAGGGATTGTATGATCACTCTGTAAAGGATAATCCTGTTTATCAGCAGGCGCAGGCCCAGTTCTGTCCGTTCGAGGATGGACATGCAACCCGACGTGCCGTGGAATTCTTCTTCTTCGGCTCGAACGAGTGTGTGGTCGACCGCTATGAGGATTCTCGCAAGTCCATTATAATGTACAATGGAATGTTTCCTATCAATGGGATCACATCCTCCTATCTGAGCCTGTTGAATAGCCTTGAAGGTGAAGATATCCAGATTTCAACGCTGTTCGACCCGGTAAAGGTCGGGGCCGATCCGATCCGGATCGAGAAATTTGGTTCTATGCCTCAGGATATCAAACGTATTGCTCATATTGGCCCGATGGTGATGACGCCGGAAGAAATTTGGATCATCGAACAATTACGGGCACGACAAATTACGGACAGCAAGGAAATGTGGGACGTCCAACTCCGCGCTTATCAGCGGGAATATCGTCGTGTCCTTGGCGAAGCGAAGCATGACACATTCGTCAATTTCGAGGGCTATCATGCGATAACGGCCCATATGATCGCAGCAGCACCCACTGGTATAAGGAAAGTCATATATCTACATAACGATATGATCGGGGAACGAGATGTAAGACTACCATATCTACAAAGAATATTCAGATTGTATGATAATTATGACAGTCTGGTTTCTGTTTCCAGCTCTATATGTGATGTGAACACAAATTCATTATGTAATGAATTTCATATTGATAAGAAAAAATTCAGTTACTGTGAAAATACCATAGATGTGAATGGTGTACTCTCTCTTGCGCAAGAGGATGTTGATATAGATTTGCAGCCTTGGTTCGGTGGTGGTGCTACATTTTTGTGTCTTGCCAGATTGTCGCCCGAAAAGGGGCAAGCCAAGCTTATCCGGGCATTTTCCGCTGTGTTGAAACAGCGCCCCGATGCAAAGCTTGTCATCCTTGGTGACGGACCCTTGCGGCAGGATCTCGACCTGCTGATTGATGAACTTGGCATGGGCGGAAAAGTGTATCTGGCCGGATTGCGGGTAAATCCGTTTTCGGCGCTAAAAGTGGCTGATTGTCTTGTGCTGCCTTCTGAACATGAAGGCCAGGGATTGGTGCTGGTAGAAGCTATGGTACTCGGGAAACCGATTATTGCTACGGACATCGTGACCAGTCGGGATGTGCTGGGTGATGATTATGCGGGACTGGTCGAGAACAATGAGGACGGTTTGCGGCGTGGTATGCTGCAATTCCTCGAGAAGGGGAGATTTCCTTATGTATTTGACGCATCGGCATATCAGGCAAATGCCATAAAAGATTTTAAATCTGTCATTTTAGGTTTGAGTTGCGAATAGCTGGGCATTTTGAGCTTGGTGTGAGCCGCCGAGGCCGGACGACGGTGCTCTGCGGCAAAGGCTGCGCGAGTTGGCGGCCGAGCGTCGCTGGTTTGGCTACCGGTGCCTCGCCTATCTGCTTGCGCGGGAGGACTTGAGGCCCAACTACAAGAAGCTGCTGCGGGTCTATCGCGAGGAGAACTTGCGAGTCCGTCGCCGCGGTGGCCGCAAGCGCACCCTGGGCACGCGGGCGCCGATCGTGCTGCCGGATGGCCCACACCAGCGTTGGTCGCTGCCGATACCCTGACGTGCAGCTGGGCGGTTCCGTCTCCTGTGCGTGGTGACCTGCTCCCCCAAGCTTTTCCACTCATAAGTAGAGTCCGGGGTTGTCATGGTGCCCGTCTGGGCAAGCTTGCACAAGCCGCCTGGCAGCATCGGCCGGCGTTTCGGCTTTATCCGGGAAATGGCTGTGACTTCGGCATCGGCAGCCGATGGACGCCTTCTCCGGCAGGTCGTGAGCCTGGACAACACCAGTTCCGAGGTTTGGGTCGACAGCGCCTATCGCTCAAAGCGCAACGAGAAGTGGTTGTCGGATCGAATGCTGACGTCCCGCATCCATCGGCGCAATGGTTGGAAGGCCCGGATAGAATGACCCATATGACCGAAAGGCTACCTGCCAATGCACCAATACCGTCGGCGCCATCTAACCACAGCCTGCTGGCGATCAAATTAGCCGGTTTTTGCGGGTCTCCAGCTTCAACGGCCGCCTGCGCGACGAATGCCTCAACGAGACGCTGTTTACGTCGCTGCCGCAGGCGGCACGACTACAACCACGTCAGGCCACACTCGAAACTGGGCGGGAGAACCCCCGCCAACCTGTCCGGGGGCATGCCCCCGGACAGGTTGGCATCACCTCAACCGATCATCATGAAGGAACTGGAATTTACCTCTGAGTGGTAACAATCAGGGGGTCACGTCAGGATCACGTCATTTTGATTAGTATTTTTTAAATATAAAGAAAATCTTCCAATGATTTCTTTATATTTTCTATATCAGATGAATTTGAAAAATTTTTGTATATCATAACGTTTTTCTTAGATGCTTCTGGATTAAATGATTTTTTTATATTAAATTTTTCCCAACTTAATCCAAGATTTTTAACTAATTCATCTCTGGTTTCTTCTTTTAAAACAAAATCTTCAAAGAAAACTTCTATTAATTTATCAGACAGTTCGAGAAATTTTACTGTTCTATTGTAATGCATGAGGCGGCTTCTATTTACTTTTATGAATCTTTCTATAGTTGGCCTATCTTTTGGAGGCATCTCATAGAACTGCGATACATATTGATCTCTTGGATCTCTTCTTACGGAAATCATCAAAGAATTTTCAAATATAGCCATTTCTCTTGCATGAAAACCAAATATACAGTTATTAAATACTGTATATTTTTTATCATTTTTAATTATACTATCTATAATTTCATTGGAGAAAATTAATAGATATTCTAGGATTCTCATGTGAGAATTTTCATTAGATCTTATATCTAGATTTGATATTCTATCAAGAAATTTATGACAAACAGAAATTTGTTTATCTATATTATTCTCAGCGTCCCATTGAGCTTTGAATAAACTGCTATTGCGCCGCGGCATAATCCTAGATTTATCCACTAAAAGTCCTGCGATCGGCCCCATAAAAATACTTACTAGCTCTCGTCCGCTGACTTCGCCGCACTTTGAATCAAATATTCCGAGAAGTGTATTTAGATAGTTAAATAATGTTAGTTCACGACCATTAAATGCTATATGGATCTCTTGAGAATCTGATAAAAAATCAGTTATAGCTCCCGATCCAGACCACATAAATCCAGAACAAAATAATGCTCTTGAAGAAGATTTATCAATATTTATTCTTCTAAGATTTTTATAATTAGTTAAAATATCCCATTTATCTTTTGATTCTAAATTAGGAATATCTATTTCAGATAATATTTTGAAAGACCTTATGAGTAAATCTTCTACATTTTTATTATTATAATAAGGAAGATTTGAATTATATAGAGATTTTCTTATAATTTCTTCATGAAGATGGGTGTCTTTTTTATTTTGCCCAATTAAATTAATTAAATCTTCTGCATAATTTATAGATTCTAATATAGAAGAATTAAATTCAATAAGTCTTTTCTCTTTTAAATAAAGATCTTCATTAATTCCATAATCGCTAACTTTATTAATATGATATTTTGCTTCATCCAATTTTGCCATTCTGGAAAAATTGGATGCCATCCCCAAATTTGAGACATTGGAGAATTTTAAACAAATATCATTAATTTTCGAAAAATAATTGAGAGATTTTTTATAATCTCCCCTTCTAAATGATAAATCTGATATAATATTTATAATAAATAAATTGTATTTGTCGATATCATATAATATTTCTGCTCTATCTTCCAAAGAAGAAATGCATTGAATGTATGATTTTTTGTCTGCTTCGCTTTTTGGTGGAGGTGTATTCATTAAACTATTGTATTGTTCTGTTATTTCATAAAATTCTTTTGAAAAATTGATTTCGAATCTATTTTCCATGTCAACAATCCTTTTAAGATCACTGCGGAATAAAATTCCATTATTCCCTCAGGAATGCCGAATAATATCGCTCTTACCTGTGGAGCTAATAAAGATCGACGAGGGCTTTGCTGCGTTCGAGAAGCGTTTCGATGTCGTCAAATGACACGGCTCGCATGTTGTTATCCGCGCGTCCGGGGGTGATCATCTCGGGGATGAAGGGTTTGAGCTGGTCGATGGTCGGAACATAGGCGGCCATCCATGAGGACAGGTCGACAGTCTTGAACAGGGTTAGTAATCGGTCGACCAGCGCTGTTACATCCGGTTCACCTACCACATGGGCCAGAGCAGTGGCGCGGTTAGGAAACTGCTCGGCGTTGAACTCTAGGATCGCAGGCAGGGTGAAGCTACAGGCAAAACCATGGGGTAGACCAAAGCGCGCGGTGATAGGATAGGAGATGGAATGTGCGATAGCGGTACGCGTATGGCTGATTGCCATACCTGCCAGCAGGCTGGCGGCCATCATCTGCCCGCGATCGACTAGACTGTCGGGGTTGGCAACAATTTGAGGAAGGCTTTCCAATCCGAGCCGAAAGGCATGGCCTGCCCATGCCTCTGTGACAGCATTGCTAGCGCGCCCCCAATAGGATTCGAAGGCCTGTGAAATAGCGTCGAGCGCGGTCGAGACTGTCACTTCCGTCGGCAGGCCCAATGTCAGTTTCGGGTCGAGCAGCGCGATCTGCGGTCGTAGATGGGGGCCTAGGATCGAGTATTTCTGCGCGGCGGCATGATCCCAGATGGTAGCAAAGGGAGTGACTTCCGAACCCGTGCCGGCGGTCGTGGGCACCGCGATGATCGGCAGCGCCCTTTCCGGGGCGGCCATGCTGCCGCGCAGATTGGCGTCGAGGGTTAGCGCAGGATCGCCGCCCAGCAGCATGGCGAGCGCCTTGGCTGAATCCATGACGCTGCCACCGCCTAGGGCAATGATGCCGTCAATGCCCAGAGGTTTTAGCGTCTTTCCACAGCGATCGAGATGATCCAGGTCAGGATTGGGCTGTATGTCGTCATGCACATGGATGATGCGTGCTGCCATGATCTCCTTCACCTTGTCGGCGACCCCGCGCTTGACAAAGCCCGGCGTGGTGATGAGCAGCAGTCGCTGTCCTATCGCCATTTCGGGCAGGCGGAACAGTGCGTCGACACCGAACACCACGCGCGTTGGCAAATGTAACGACCAGAGGGAAAGCGTGTCAGTCAAGGCAGAGCTTCTTCATCAGGCCATCACGATTCTGGAGCGGTGTGGATTTGGGACGGCCTAGATCCTTGCGGGCACCCTTCTTCACGCGGATTTCGAGCAGAGCTGGCAAAGGCCCTTTGCGGGCTTCTTCCATCAGCGCCTCGATCAAGGCTGGACTGTCGGCGAGATAGGCTGCCTTATAGCCGCTGGCCTGCGCGATCGCTTGGAAATTGGTTGCAAAGCCCACGGTGGGCTGACCGCCGACTGAATCATGCGCGCCGTTATTGAGCAGGACATGCAGGAAATTAGATGGAGCCTGTGTGCCTATGATCGGGAACATGCCCAGATGCATCAGCGCAGAGCCATCGCCATCAAGGCAGATGACGAACTGATTGGGCCTAGCAAGCGCGATTCCAAGCGCGATGCTGGACGTATGACCCATGCCGCCCACAGTCAGGAAGTCCATGGGCGCGACTGCTCCGCTATTTACGCGATGCTCGTACAGTTCACGTGAGGTGTGGCCGGTGGTAGCGACGATCACAGTACTGTCCCCGGCCAATTGCGCGACCTTCTGGATCGCTTCCTCGCGGCGAAGCGGATAGGGCTCCTCCACCTTGGGCAGGGCATAGGAGGAAAAGGAGTCCTTGCGGATCAAGAGGGCGGTTGGTTTCTGTTCCGCGATAGCGCGTCCGACCATGTCGGCGATAATCGCGGTAGCATCGCTATCGTTCCCCACGATGGCATAGGGTATTTCCATGGCGTCCAGCATTGCCGGGGTGACACGGCCTTGTTTCACATGCTGGGGTTCATCCTTGATGTCCGGCTCACCACGCCAACCGATCATCAAAACCATCGGGATGGAATAGACTTCCTTATCTGCCAGCGACATCAGCGGGTTGACGACATTGCCTAGTCCTGAATTCTGGAGATAGACTAGACCACATCTCCCGGTTGCGACATAATGACCCATGGCCATTGCTACTGCATTGCCCTCATTTGCCGTAATGATATGAGCAGAAGAAGGCAGGGTTGCTTGCATGCAGGCGCACACGTCCTTCAAAAGGGAATCGGGAACGCCAGCAAAAAAGTTGATGCCCGCAGCCTTCAAATCGTCAACAAAGGTGATCGGATTCAGCATCATTTCGTACCCGGAATGAGTTCGAGAATTTCGGCTATCGACATCATGTTCGAATCCGCCTCGAACGATCGATTATGCTGGAGGATGGATTTGGCCGTCTCCATCATGGCCGGATAGGCGCTACGTAATAATTGGTTGGCGTGGATCACGATATTGCAGCCAGCCTCGCCCAAATCGTGTTCCGTGATCTTGTTAAAGCTGGTCGGAACTACGACGAGCGGCTTGCGATTGGTGAAGCGGCCATATTTGTCACAGAATTCCAAGATTTCGTCCGGCGTCTTGCGGCGGCTGTGGATCATGATACCGTCGGCGCCAGCGTCAATGAATGCTTTTGCGCGCGTTAGTGCATCTTCCATTCCCTTCTCCAAGATCAGACTTTCGATCCGGGCAATAACCATGAAATCATCAGTTACCTGTGCAGCCTTGGCTGAAGCGATCTTCGCGCTGAAACTGTCAATATCATCTTGGGTCTGGGTAACATCGTTGCCGAACAGAGAGTTCTTCTTGAGGCCTGTCTTGTCTTCGATGATGATAGACGACACGCCGAGCCGTTCCAACGACTTCACGGTGAATACCAGATGCTCTGCCAGACCGCCCGTGTCACCATCATAGATGATCGGCTTGGTCGTGACTTCGATCATTTCGTTCAGGGTCAGCAGTCGGCTCGACACGTCCACTGCCTCGATATCTGGTTTCCCCTTGATCGTGGAATCGGTGAGACTGCTACCCCACATGCCGTCGAATTCGACCTTGCGTCCGTCGCGGATCACTGAGGCATGTTCAACGATCAGCGCTGATAGGCCGTTATGCGCTTCCATCAGGCGCACCACCGGCTTCGAAGCGATCAGTCGTCGCAGCGTCGCGCGCCGCAAATCCGGCGTAGTTCCCAACTCCTTGAGTGCATGATTGAGCTTGGTCGAGGAAATGCCAGGTGTATAAGGCACCTCGACTAGTTCACCGTCCCATTCCGCCAGCGTGTTAATGACCCGTTGGCGTGTTTCGCGCTGCACGCCTTCGCGCCAGTCATCTCCATGAACTACGATGTCGGGGCGATATTGCCGTAGGTTAGGAGCATAATCCAACGTTTCTTGAGGCACGACTTGGCTGACATATTGCAGTGCGTCAATCACCTCTCTGCGCTGTTCGAAGGCCATATAGGGGAGGCGTTTATAGCTCGCTATCGCTGCATCCGTCAGCAGGCCTACGGTCACATCGCCGAGCTTGGCTGCTTCACGAAGAATATTGAGATGCCCAGGATGTATCAAATCTGCGCTCATGCCCACATATACCGTCTTTTTCATATTCCGGGCGTTACCTCCTCTGGATCCAAACGTAGCCGCGCTCACAGCCGGAAAGGCTATTGGTGGCCCGCCGTTGAGTAAATCATGATATGGATAATTCTGTAATTAAACACATATTTCCATAAGATGCGATGATAATTCAGCTTTGGCCGGTTGGGTTTTTTCGAAGTTTTCTCGATTGCGTATGGGATGGAATTTTCTAATAAATGAAAATAGTTTATCTTTGATATACTTTCATATAATATAAAGATTTATATAAAAGTAATGTAATTAATTATAAATATAGCATTAATTATTTGACAATAATTACATAAAACATATAATTATATTTAATAAAATTAAAGATATTGTTTCATTTTATCTATAATTTTGAATATAATTTTATAGCTTTCCCTACATCATCATATGGTGTTGCTACACCTTCATGAAGAATAATCGCGCGGTTGCAGTATTTTTTGATGGTTTCCGCGCTATGGGAGGCCAGAACAATTGCACGATCTTTTCGTTTTTCGAAAAATTCGACACGGCACTTATTCTGAAAATTGCGATCCCCTACCATGATGACTTCGTCAATCAGATAACAATCAAAATCTATCGCTAATGAGAGGGAAAAGGCGAGACGGGCGCGCATGCCGGAGGAATAGGTTTTCACGGGCATGCGAAGCTGGGGGCCCAGTTCGGTAAACTCTTCGACGAATTCCCGCATTTCCTGATAGGGCTTATCGTAAATGCGGGCGATGAAGCGGGCATTGTCATAGCCGGTAAGGCTGCCCTGAAAGGCGCCGTGGAACCCCAATGGCCATGAACATGTCATGGAGCGGGTAACGGCTCCTGATGTCGGCATCTCCACGCCGCCGATCATTTTGATCAGCGTTGATTTGCCTGCCCCATTGCGGCCCAGAAGGCCAACTCTGTCAGTCGGATTGATCGTGAAATTCACCCCGCGCAGAACGGTTTTCGTCAAATGGCCGCTGCGATATTTTTTATGGATGTCCTTGCAGATGATCATTGGACCACCAGAATACGACGTACATGGCGGGATAGTGATAAGCCAATAAGAAGAAAAACCAAAGAAATGCCGACAGAGCGTGACACATCATAATAAGGCGTCACCACGGAGCCGAAGAGACCATAGCGCATCATTTCCATCCCCGAGACTAGGGGGGACCATAGCAGATAGGATCGCGCCTCCGGGGTCAGCCATGACGCCATATTGAAAGTCCCGGATAGCGGGATGGCGATATAGGTGCTGACCGGCAGAAATTTTTCCACCACTTCCGACATTTCCGACAGGGGAGCGATAATCATGCAGAAAGACAGGACGAAAAGCACATAAATGCTCCATCCCGCGATAAGCATGGCAGGGTTTGCGGGTATCGGGAAAAGGCCGAAATTATACAGGGCGAGCATGAGAAAGACATAGGCCATCATGGAACCGATGGCTTCGATCAGGATACGCACGAAGATGAAATCCGTGATCTTGATCTGCCTGTGGTATAATAATGAGCCATTGGCGACGAATACATTCGCCGCCTTGCTGAACGAATGGCGCATGAAGGTCAGTGGGATATAACCGCTGGCCACAAAGGCGACGATCCCCATTCCATGGCTCTGTGGTCCTTTCACCACCGTCCACAGCGCCCCTACCGCCCCGGCGAACAGCAAGGGTTCGACCATGATCCACAGGAAGCCGATATTGTCCCGTCCAAACCGCGTATGCAGTTCGCGGATCATCAGGGCGTGGATCACCCGTTTCTGGACGCGCCAGCCATCGAGGAAATGCCGCAGGGCTGATCGCGCGCGCATCGTCATTTGTCCGGCGCATGTTCCCGTATGCCGACCACCAGCATCCAGGCGACAAGATAGAGGCATGCGGTTGTGGCGGCGATGGTGATGATCCGCAGCAGCCGGTTGGGCAGCAGGGGCATGTCGGGAATGTTCGGATCGACGACCCGTTCCAGATAGAATTGCTGCTTCTGCGCCTCCGCGCGGGCCTGAACGAGGCCGGCATTGGCGGCATTGAGGTTTTGCGTCGCAAATTCCTGTTCGACGACCAGGTCCTCATATCCCCCCAATTTGGTCGCTATGGCCCCGGCGGACCCGACGACGCGATTATCCTGTGACGCGATCTGGACGGATATGGCGTTGATCCGGCTTTTCAGCGTGGGGATGGAAGGATTCTGGGGGGTGAGGCGTTGCATCTGGTCGAGCTGGGCCTGAAGGGCGGCGCGTTCGGCGGTCAGGGTGTTCGCGATCTGGATCACCCCTGCGGCTTGTTGGCCAGGGTCCAGCAATTCCTGCGCATTGCGATATCCCGACAGCGCGAGGCGGGCTGCCTTCGCCCTTGCCGTGGCGAGGTCCACTTGTTTCTGCGCCTCGGTGATGGCTTTCGTCTGCGCCCGCGCGTTCAGTCGATTGACGAGATCCTCGCTGAGGCTGAGGAGCTGTCTGTTGATCGCATATGCATCCTGCGCCGTGAAGGCCTGGGCTATGATGACCGCCGTGCCGGTCTCGGAGTCCAGATGGGCGCCAACCATCTTGCCGTAATATTTATACAGATCCTCGAAGCTGCCGGATGTAAGAGGTCCGGGAAAGCGGGAGAAGAAATCTCCCCGGGAGGAGGAGAACTGCGCCCGGATATCGGGATTTTCCTCCAGCTTGCGGAGCGCGTCGCGGGAACGGACGAAGGCGAGCACCTCATTGGTCTGCTCCTGCCCGCCCGACAGCCCGGTCGTCTGGATGAGATTGGCCAGCGTGGAGGACTGGCCTCGTTTCTGCTCCGAGCTCTTGATGACGAAACGGGATTCCGAAACATAGATGTCGGAGGCGATGAAACCGTAATAGAGGGTCGCCAGGACGGTGGGCAGCACGACGCAGGCCATGAACCAGCGATGCTTCCTGAGCCATGCGGTAAGGGGGGAGCGCCGTGTCAGGGGGGCGATTTCGATCGACAACGGTGTTTCAGCATTCATAGAGCGTCTTTACGTATCTCGCATGGCGCTCCGGGCGGAGCGCGGGACCGGCTTATCGCGCTAGGGCAACATCGGGGCAGGTGCAAGGCTTGCCTGCGCCTGTACCGGTGAACCGATGGCGGGAATGAGGCGGATGGGATGTGTCCGGCCCTTGGTTTATGTAAAAATATCTCACATATTCAGCATAATATCGCAGTCCCGCACGCGGCTATTGGCCATCCCGGAAAGCTGGTGCTAAGGCGGCCTTCAAATATGCAGGCGGCGGGTTTATTTGGCGATGCAATTCAGAAATTCCATATATTTGCTCCTTTTGTCGGGTCTTGCGGGCTGTGCCTCGCTCCCCACCAACGGGCCGACGCGGGGGCAGATCGAAAAGTCGATCAGGCAGCAGCCGGGGCAGGAATTGCCGATCGGGCTGGTCGAGGTCGCTACCATCGCCGATGTCCCGGCCCAGGACAAGGCGGGCCTGAAGGGCGATTCTCCGTTGGAGCCGCCGCCCTTGCCCACAGATTTGGTGGGGGCGGGCGATGTCCTCCATATCGCGATCTATGAAGCGGGCGTCACCCTGTTTTCCGGGGCAGGGGCAATGGGTCAGGTGATGTCTACGCCCGGTGTTCAGGCGCAGCAATTGCCGCCGATCCGCGTTGATGATGACGGCTATATCAGCATCCCCTACGCGGGCAGGATGAACGTGTCCGGCTATACCCTGCGCGGGGTCGAAACCATGATCCGCGATGCGTTGCGGGGCATGTCCCAGAACCCGCAGGTTCTGATCACCATGGGGCAGACGATCACCAACAGCATCATCGTCGGCGGGGAGGTGGCGCGACCCGGACGCCTGGTGTTGCAGACGAACCGGGAAAGGCTGTCCGATGTGGTCGCCCTTGCCGGGGGTTATCGTGGCGAGACGCAGGATTTGCTGGCGCGGTTGTTTCGTGGCGACACCATCACCGATATCCGCATGAACGATCTGGTCGATACGCCGTCACTGGATATCCGGATCATTCCGGGGGACCGCCTGATGCTGCTCAACGAACCGCGGAGCTATTCGGTACTGGGTGCTTCGGGGCGGGTGGCGCAGTTTCCGTTCAATCGGTCCGAGGTCACTCTGGCTGAGGCCCTTGCGTCTGCCGGAGGCGTCAATCCCGATGAGGGCGATCCGGCGGCGGTGTTCCTGTTCCGGTACGTCAAGGACGATCTGAACGAGGAAAAGCCGGTCGTCTATCATCTCAACATGATGCAGGCGGGCACCTATTTTCTGGCCCAGCGTTTCGTTATGAAGGACAAGGACGTCCTCTATTTCGGCAATGCCGCCGCCAATCAGCCAGGCAAGCTGGCTCGTCTGGTTTCCCAGATGTTCACGCCGCTGATGACCGTCACCAATGCGATACGGATCATGCAGAACAACTGACCGCGGAAAGGAAAAGGGTGGAAGTACAATCGTTCGGCATCGATGGCGTCAGGCTCTTCATTCCTCGCCATATCGGGGATGAGCGCGGTTATTTCGCCGAAACCTTCCGCGCCGATATTTTTGCGCAGCATTGCGGTGATCTGGCCTTCGTTCAGGATAATGAATCCATGAGCGCGCGGGTCGGCACCATTCGCGGGCTGCATTTCCAAAGCGAACCGCATGTGCAGGGCAAGCTGGTGCGCTGTACCGCAGGCGCGCTGTTCGATGTCGCGGTGGATATCCGCAAGGGGTCACCCACCTTTGGCCAATGGGTCGGAGAAACATTGACCCCGGAAAATGGCAGGCAGCTATGGGTGCCGCCGGGCTTTGCCCATGGCTTTTGCTCGCTTCAGCCCAATACGGTCATTTGTTATAAAGTGACCGGCTATTACAGCGCCGCATGTGACAAGGGAATTGCCTGGGATGATCCGGCAATTGGCATTACATGGCCGGATAGTGCCGACCCTGCAACGCTTTCGGATAAAGATCGCAAGCAACCTTTGTTAGCGGATGCGCCAACCTATTTTGAGATGGAGAACATAACCCCATGCGCGTGATAGTGACTGGCGGCGCCGGCTTTATCGGGTCTGCCCTTGTCCGCTATCTGGTGCTGGAAAAGGGCTATGACGTCCTCACCATCGACGCCCTTACCTATGCGGGCTGCGAGGCGTCGCTGAAGGTCGTCGACAACAAGCCCAATCATCGCTTCCTCAAGGCCAATATCTGCGATGGCGCGGCGATGGCGGCGGCGATCGCCGATTTCGCGCCCGATCGCATCATGCATCTGGCCGCCGAAAGCCATGTCGATCGCTCGATCACCGGCGCGGCCGATTTCATTCAGACCAACATGGTCGGCACCTTCACCCTGCTGGAGGCCGCCCGTGCCTATTGGAACGGGCTGGAGGGGCAGGCGAAGCAGGATTTCCGTTTCCTCCATGTTTCGACGGATGAGGTCTATGGCTCGCTTGGCGAGGAGGGGCTGTTTGCGGAAACCACGCCTTATGATCCCAGTTCGCCCTATTCCGCGTCCAAGGCCGCGTCCGACCATCTGGCCAAGGCATGGCAGCGCACCTATGGGCTGCCGGTGGTGGTGTCCAACTGTTCGAACAATTACGGCCCTTATCATTTCCCTGAAAAGCTGATCCCGCTGACGATCCTCAACGCGCTGGCGGGCCGCGCGCTGCCGGTCTATGGCAAGGGCGAGAATATCCGCGACTGGCTCTATGTCGACGATCATGCCCGCGCGCTCGATCTCATCATCGAGAAAGGCCGCCCCGGCGAAACCTATAATGTCGGCGGCCGTAACGAGCGCCGCAATATCGACGTGGTGCGGCGCATCTGCGCGGTGCTGGACGAGCTGGTGCCGGGCGATGCTCCGCGCGAAAGCCTGATCGCGTTCGTCACCGACCGCCCCGGCCATGATGCCCGCTATGCGATCGACGCGACGAGGCTCGAAACCGAGCTGGGCTGGCGCGCGCGGGAGAATTTCGACAGCGGCATCGAAAAGACCGTGCGCTGGTATCTCGACAATGACTGGTGGTGGCGGCCCTTGCGGGATCGCTATGACGGAGAGAGGCTGGGGCTGGACGCGAAGGTCCCGGCATGAAGCCCGGACTGAAGATCGCCGTTACCGGCAAGACCGGGCAGGTCGTGACCGCGCTGATCGAGCGGGGGGCGATCGCCGGGCATGAGATTATCGCGCTGGGGCGGCCTGAACTGGATCTCGCTGATCCAGCTTCGGTGCTGCGCGCGATCGAGGCTGCGAAGCCCGATGCGGTGGTGTCGGCGGCGGCCTATACCGCGGTGGACAAGGCGGAAAGCGAGCGCGATCTCGCCTTTGCGGTCAATGGCGCCGGGGCCGGTGCCGTCGCGCAGGCGGCCAAGGCGCTGGGCGTGCCGCTGATCCATATCTCCACCGATTATGTGTTCGATGGCGCGCTTGACCGGCCTTATGTCGAAAGCGACGCCACCAGCCCCACCGGCGTCTATGGCGCGTCCAAGCTGGCGGGCGAGGAAGCGGTGCTTTCGACTTATGGCGAGAACAGCGCGGTGCTGCGCGTCGCCTGGGTCTACAGCCCGTTCGGCGGCAATTTCGTCAAGACGATGCTGCGGCTCGCCGGGGACAGGGATGAGGTTGGCGTTGTCGCGGACCAGATCGGCAATCCGACCAGCGCGCTCGACATCGCCGATGGCATAATCAAGGTGGCTACCAATATGGTAGCTGATAGCTATCCGGCTATGCGGGGCCTGTTCCACATGGTCGGAAGCAGGGATGCGAGCTGGGCAGATTTCGCCGAAGCGGTTTTCGCTGCTTCGGCCGCCTGTGGCGGACCTTCGGCCCGCGTGAACAGGATCGGCAGCGCCGATTATCCGACGCAGGCACAGCGTCCGGCCAATTCGCGGTTGGATTGCGGGAAAATTGCCCAGGTGCATGGTGTCGTTCTGCCGGGATGGCAGATGTCCCTGCCGACTATTGTAGCGCGTCTGCTGTCGGTGACGGTCGCACGGACGGATGGAGAAGGACGACAATGAAAGGCATCATTCTCGCCGGAGGCAGCGGCACCCGGCTCTATCCGATGACGCTGGCGACCTCGAAGCAGCTCATGTCGGTCTATGACAAGCCGATGATCTATTATCCGCTCTCTACGCTGATGCTGGCGGGCATCCGCGAGGTGCTGATCATCTCCACGCCGCGCGACTTGCCAGCCTTTCAGGCGCTGCTGGGCGACGGCTCGCAATGGGGGATGCAGTTTGAATATGCCGAGCAGCCCAGCCCGGACGGCCTTGCGCAGGCCTATGTCATCGGCGCGGATTTCGTCGCGGGCGGGCCGTCGGCGCTGATCCTGGGCGACAATATCTATTATGGCCATGGCCTGCCCCAATTGCTTGCCCGCGCGGGCGCCCGCAAAAACGGCGCAAGCGTTTTTGCCTATCATGTGAATGATCCCGAACGCTATGGCGTGGTGGCCTTCGACAAGGACATGAAGGCGGTGTCCATCGAGGAGAAACCGGAAAAGCCGCAATCCAACTGGGCGGTGACGGGTCTCTATTTCTATGATGCGCAGGTGGTGGACATTGCCGCGAACCTGAAGCCCTCCCCGCGTGGCGAACTGGAGATAACGGACGTCAATCGCGCCTATCTGGAACGCGGTGCGTTGTCGGTGGAGATCATGGGGCGCGGCTATGCCTGGCTCGACACCGGCACGCCCGACAGCCTGCTCGATGCGGCCGAGTTCGTTCGCGTGCTGGAGAAGCGGCAAGGCTTCAAGATCGCAAGCCCGGAAGAAATCGCCTTCCGTCAGGGCTTCATCAGTGCGAGCCAATTGGAACAGGTCGTAACAAAACTCGGCAAATCAGAATATGGGCGGTATCTGCGCGGGATGCTGGCGGGGAACTGATCCGGTTTTCACTCCGGTTTCGCCATCACCACCAGTGCCTGCCAGAAGCCGGGATGGTGGGTGGCGTCTGTCCCGTTGGTAAAGGCGACATCACCAAAACCGATATCGCGCGCCCAGAAGCGGATCCAGTCGCGGTGCAGGAAGGTGTCGGTTGTGTCCGACCAGCCCTTGCGGTCGAACCACTTTATCTGGCTGCGGAAGATGCCATGGTGGTTCTCATCCTCAAATTCGAGGAAGGAAAAGACCAGCTTTCCGCCCGGCTTCAACGCCCGGAAGCTGTCGCGCATATAGAGATAGCATTCTTCCGGTCGCAAATGGGTGAATACCGACCAGTGGAAGATCATGTCCTGTGAGATGTCGGGTGCGGCGATGGTCAGCTTGCGATGCACCACCGCTTCATAGCCGGGGCATTTCTCTTTCAGATAGGCGACCAGCGGCTTGATGATGTCTGCCCCTTTATAATCCCCCTGCCAACCCGAACGGTGCAATGCCATCGCCGTGCGCCCGCTGCCGCAGCCCAGATCGTAGATCGTCATCCCGTCGCGCAGGCCATGATGGCGCAGCACGGCGACCTGTCCGTCGCCCTGCCGGATAAACTCTTCTGGCGAGGCGGCGCCGATGGAGGCCATCATCGCCATGTCGTAATCGCCTCGATATTGCCGGCGATAACGCGCGACCAGCGCATTATAGGAATGAACCGCGTGCCAGCGATTGGCCCGTGTCAGAAGATATTGGGCCAGACCGCCCATATTTCACCGCCCCCAAATTGCTGTTCTGTCCGATAGACAGGATGGCGATAAAGAGATTGGGTAGTGATTGCCATGACCTTTGGTCGACCGGAAGCGATCGCCGGACCGATATGTCAAAGAACATGGATTATAAGACGGATTGCAGGACATAAGGCCGCCTGATGGCGCGGCTTTTCCCAAATGTCACATAAACGGACGTTAGCGTGACACCACGCGAGGTTCGATCCCCCTGCCCGCCAGGATTTTAGCTTATAGTCGCGGTGCTCCAGCGAGGGCCGGCTGATCGGCGCCCTCGCGGTACTCGCGCGGCGTGACGCCGTACGCATCGCGGAAGCGCTTCGTGAAGTGGACATGGTCCACAAGGCCCACGCTCGCGGCTATCTCCCCGACCTGCTTGCCACTGAAGGCGCTGGAACGGAGCATCGCCGCCGCCTTCGCGAGGCGGATACCGCGAAGCTCGCTGCCGAAGCTGGCGTCGGCCCCGGCCATGATCGAGTGCAGGTAGCGCTCGGAGATGTTCAGCTCGGCCGCGATGTGGCCTGCGCGCAGGTCCGGGCGGTGGTGGAGCGACCGCATGAGCGAAACTGCCCTGCGGCGGAGCGCCGTGCGGTGGGTGGTGTCCCCGGCATCGACCTGATCGCATGCGAGGGCAAGCAGGCCCCCGATCTGATCCATGCCGGCACCGTCGCGCGCCTCCGCGCGGTTCTCTGCCAGGGCGCGAAGACCATATCCCAGCGAATGGTGCCAGTTCCCCGCGCTGTGGGGCTGGCCCTCCAAGGCACGATCGGGATCGGGGAGGAACGTCTTCAACCAGTCGCCCGCGAGATAGACCAGAAAGCAGCTGCAGGCCGAAGATGTCTCGAATTCGTACCGGTCCTGGTTCGAGAGGAGAACCCAGTCCCCCTGCGGCACGACGCCGGTGCGGAAGTTGGACCGCAACTCGATGTGGCCATCCATCACGTAGATCAGGTTGAAGGTCGAGAGTGCGGTCTCATGCCGCGAGGGATTGCGTCGAACCTGCTGGTAGTCGGCCCAGACCTGGACCAACTTGTTGTCACCGACGCGTCGCCCCGCGAACTTGCCGTTGAATGCGCTCTGGTCGCGCACCCTAACCTCGATCGCGTTGAGATGCTGCTCGACCATGTCCGCCCACGCATGGCCCCTATCGGCCTGCGGCAGCGATGCGGTCGAGAACTCTATCTGCCCCATCAAAACTTCACTCCTCGGGAATGGTCGTCTGCGCGACCTCTCGCCGTACCCCCGTCCTGCGATAGCACCTGCGCTTGCGCAAGACGAGTCCTGCCCCCTGTGCACATTCACCGTGCATGTTCGTGCGCTCCCGTCCTAACGGCGCCCGCAGTGCCGCTCCTACTCTGCCGTCACAAGAAAACGGTGAGAGGTGGACATTGTCGTACGTGCGGAACGCCTGGTATGTCGCGGGTTGGTCGACCGATCTCGTCGGTGCTGCCCCGTTGGGCGTTCATATCCTCGGCGAGCGCATCGTGCTGTACCGCGGCGTCGACGGTCGCGCGATCGCTCTTGAGGACCGGTGCGTCCACCGGCTGGCGCCGCTCTCGCTCGGCCGTTGCGAAGGCGACAATCTCCGCTGCATGTATCATGGCCTCCTATTCGACCCGAACGGGACGACGATCGAGATTCCTGGCCAGGACATGGTGCCGAACAGCGCCCGGGTTCGGTCCTATCCCGTGGTCGAGAGGCACAGCTGGATCTGGGTTTGGATGGGCGACAAGCAAGTAGCCGACACCGACCTGATCCCACCGGCGGTCGGATTCGACGATCCGGACTACATATTGGGGCACGGTACGCTCGACTATGAAGCCAGCGCTGGCCTAATATGCGACAACCTGCTCGACCTCAGCCATCTGAGCTATGTCCACGCGACGAGCTTCGGCGCCGGCAACCAATGGGCCGACAATCAGCCCACTGTCATGCCACTGGAGCGCGGCGTCCGAATCTCGCGTTGGATGACGGCCGAGCCCGGCCCTCGGACGCAGACGACGGAACCGCTCGACCGGTGGCAGTCGTACGACTTCCTGATCCCCGGCGTCCTTCTGATGTTCTCGGCCAACTATCCGCTCGGCACGGCCGACCGTTTGGCGAAGGGCTCGCCTGATCCTGACGACGCAATCAGCGGCATCACCTTCACGAGTCAGGCCGTGACCCCGACCAAGGGCGCGACCGCCCGCTACTTCTTCTCTTGGGGTCCGCACGTCCGGAGTGGCGATGCCGCACTGCGCGACCAGCTCCTTGAGATCGCCCAGGCCGCCTTCGCCGAGGATCGGGCCATTATCGAGGGACAGCAGAGGGTGATCGACGACGAACCGGGCCGCCAGGTCATGCCGACGAAGGCCGACAAGGGGGTGGTGCTCTACAACCGCCTCGTCGCCCGCCTCAGCGCGGAGGAGGCCGCCGTCCAGGTTTGAATTACGCCAAATAACAACCAAAAGATGGGAGGATATGTGCGAACGAATATTTACAGGATCGCAGGCCGGACAGGCCTCGTCGCGCTGCTCTGCGCCACGACTGCACTGACATGTCAGGCGGCCGCCGCGCAGGAGGCTGCACCGCAGTCGGGCGGGGCGGGGGAGCACAGCTCCGGTGCGATGCCCGACATCGTCGTGACGGCCGAGTTCCGCGCAAACAGGCTCCAGGACACGCCGCTCGCCATCACCGCCGCCTCGGCCGAGATGATCGAGGCGAAGGGGCAGACCGGCATCGCGGAGGTCGCCATGACCGCTCCAAGCGTCACGCTGAACGCCGGCGGCACTGCGGGCGGCGCGCAGGCGACGCAGATCACCATCCGCGGCATCGGCCAGACCGACTTCAACGTCGCGGTGGAGCCGGGCGTCGGAATCTATGTCGATGACGTCTATCAGGGCATCATGTACGCCTCGACGCCGGAGCTTCTCGATCTCGACCGTGTCGAAATCCTCCGTGGCCCACAGGGCACGCTTTCCGGCCGTAACTCCATCGGGGGTGCGATCCGCCTGATCTCGAAGCGCCCCGACGACAAGGAGGGAGGCTATCTCGAGGCGTCCTACGGACGCTTCAATTCGCTCATGGTCCGAGGCGGCGTCAACTTCGCCCTTGTGCCCAATCGCCTGTTCCTGCGGATCAACGGCCTGGCGAAGGAGAGCGACGGCTTCCTAACGAGACTGGACTACCAGTGTGTCACCGGCACGCCGCCGTCGGTTGTCAACAGCCCCGGCTCACTCGCCACGCCCGCGAACGGTTGCAAGATCGGTACGCTGGGCGGCCAGAGCGTCGCAGCGGTTCGCGCGAGCATGCGGGCCATATTGTCCGACGCGATCGAGAACACCGTGACCTTCGACTACACCAACGACAAGTCGGAGCCGAGCGCCAACGTCCTCATCTACCAGGGGCCGTGGCGCGGGGCCGGGTACAATCTCACCAGCAACCCGCCGGTGCCCAATCCCACGCAGAACTTCGTCACCGCCGGGCGCTATGTGAACTACGCCAACTTCACCGCCATGATTGGCACGCCCAACCAGTACACCGCGCCCGCTCGCAGCGATGCGAACAGCTGGGGCGTGACGAACAACCTCGAAGTCAACATGGGCGATCTGCAACTCAAGTCGATCACCTCCTTCCGTAAGATCGAGACGATGTCGGCCGTTGATCTCGACGCCTCGCCTATCAGTCGCAACATGCAGATCTGGGGCATCGACCACGAGCAGTTCACCCAGGAGCTGAGGCTCAGCGGCAGCGTTGGGGACTTTGCCGACTGGACCTTTGGCGGGTTCTATTATCACGGCAATAGCCTGCAATTTGGCCGCGTTAATCTCGATGGCGCTGGCGCGGCGCTGCCGGTGTTCGCCCCCTTCGACTTCGCTTTCTCCGATCCGGTGAAGGTGCGGTCCAAGGCCGCCTTCGTGCATTCCACCTTCCACCTCGCCGAGGGCCTCAACCTCACAGGCGGGCTGCGGTACACCGACGAAAGGAAATCCTACCAGTTCGGCCGCTCCATGGTGCCGGGGGTCACACCTTCGAGCCTCTCCGCCTCGGTCCTGCCGCTCAACGGACTGACGGGCCAATTCTCCGGCAATCGATGGGATTACCGCGTCGCGCTCGACTACAAGGTGACGCCGACGATCAACATCTACGGACAGGTCGCAACGGGCTTCAAGGGCGGCGGCGTCAACCCTCGGCCCTTCTATGCGGAGCAGGTCCGTCCATTCAATCCCGAGACGGTGACCTCCTACGAGATCGGCGTGAAGTCTGAACTGTTCGACCGCCGCGTCCGGCTGAACAGCGCCCTCTACTACAATGACTACAAGGGCATGCAACTCACCCTGCTCAGCTGTCCGCAGTTCGTGCCTGCCGGCGCCCGCCAGAACTGCCAGATGACTGCGAACGTCGGCGACGCGACGATCAAGGGCTTCGAGGTCGAGGTCGACATGCGCCCGGTCGAGGGACTCGGGATCGACGGCTCGCTGAGCTACACGGACTTCCAGTACAAGCGGGTCGATGCAACGACCGGCGTCACCCGTGACATGCGGGCGCCATACGCCTCGAAGTGGAAGGCCAGCGCCGGCGTTCAATACCGGTTCGACCTCGGGGACAATGGGTCGATCACGCCGCGTCTCGACGTCCGTTACCAGTCGCGCGCCGAGACGCAGGCAATCAACAACAGCCTGAACTTCATCGAGGGCTATGCGCTGCTGAACGGCCGCCTGAGCTATCTCACGGGCGACGAGCGGGTGGAATTCGCCCTGACCGTCAAGAACCTCACGGGAAAATACTACTACACCAACCTCTACGACCAGGCGTTCCAGAGCTATGCTTTCCTGAGCGGCCAACCGGGCCGGCCCCGCGAGTGGAACCTGAGCGCGCGGTATAAATTCTAGTAAGAAGATCGGCGGCGCCCCTTCCGGCGCCGCCCTTTCCCATAGGAGGTCGAACTGACGGACAAGTCGCAAATGAGGGAAGGCGGATGCCTCTGCCGCGCCATCCGCTACAAGCTCGCAGGAGAACCTGAATGGGTCTGGCAGTGCTTCTGCCGAGAGTGTCAGCTCGCTACCGGGACCGGCCACACCACGATCGCAGGTTTCCACCGCGACAACATCGAGTTGTCCGGCAACCCGCGCCAGTTCACGACGACGGGTGACACCGGCGGCAGCGTGATACGACACTTCTGCGAGGTGTGTGGCAGCCGTCTGTTCACGACCGGAGACCTCCCCGGACCGATCCACATCTTCCAGGTCGGAGCTCTCGACGACCCCGGTTCCGTCCATCCGACGGCGGCAATCTATGTCAAGAATCGGATTGGATGGGACCACATCGATCCCTCGCTCCCGCAGTACGAGGCGATGTTCCCCTCATACAGCTGAAGTTCGCCGACCTATTGGTTGGCGAACATCGGCGGGTCCCCTCGCTCACGTCGCGCGCCGATGATCTCGATGTCGGAAGGTTCGAAGCTATAGAGCCGGGCCAGAGGGTCGCGGTCGGTCGGGATGGCGAGGATCTGATCGCGCTCACTTTCGGTCAGGAGTTGATGCTTGCGCCCGGTCCTGCCGATTCCCGTCCACAAAAGGTCATCTGGGCCTATGGACAGCCATGAGTAAAGAGACATAGTATGTGGACGGATTTGGACGGGCGAAGCGGTCGGGCTTCAGACCGTCCACAGAACGACCGTTTGGGAGACGCATGGCATGGGCGATATTCTGGGTTATGCCCGCGTCAGCACCGGCGATCAGGACGTGGCAGGGCAGACCATGCGCCTGGAAAAGGCTGGCGCGATCAAGGTGTTTACCGATGTCATGTCGGGCAAGAGCATGGAGCGGCCCGGTCTGGCCGAACTGATCGCCTATGCCCGCAAGGGCGATACGCTGGCGGTGGTCCGTCTCGATCGGCTCGGGCGCTCGCTTGCCGAATTGCTCACCACGGTCGAGACGTTGCGCGGCCAGGGCATCGCGCTGCTGAGCCTTGAGGAAAAGATCGACACATCGTCGGCCGCCGGCGAACTCATCTTCCATGTGTTCGGCGCGATCGCCCATTTCGAGCGGCGGCTGATCTCCGAGCGGACCAGAGACGGCATCGCGGCCGCGCGCGCCAAGGGCAAACAGCCTGGTCGTCAGCCGCTCGACATGGCCAAGGTCCATGCCGCGATCAAATTGGTCGAGGCGAGCATCTCGCCGACAGAAGCAGCACGGCAGCTCGGCATCGGCCGATCGACCATCTATCGTGAAATGCGCAGAATGGGAATTGAGCGGCCATGTTGAAGGCGATCGTAACGGCCATTGCCCTGCTTGCCTCATCGACATTGGCGCGCGCCGAGCCATTGGCTGAACCCGTAGTTGGTCCAAAACTCATTTGCTTCAAATATAGTATCTTCCTGCTTGGCGAAGGCGAGAAGATTACCGATTTTTCGGGATCAGCCGAAGCGATGGCCATAACGGTCGAAGGTCCATCGGGCACATTCAGGATCGGAGAGAGTGAGATTTTCGCGCCCGCCAAGGGACGGAAACGACTTGTTGTCTCGAAAGGGCAAACCAGCATCTACCGCGTGTCATCCCAGGGCGGCCGCTACGCCATCTACGGACCCACGGGCTTTTCAAATGGACAAGATCGGCTCATAATCTGGTTGTCAGGCGATAACCTCAGGGGCAGTAGTACCGACCGAGGCGTCCTGGACCGCTTTGAGGTCCGAGATCCGGCGTCGGTCACATGCCAGCAGACGTTCACCTATTCGTGGGACTTTCTGATCGGCCCTGCTAAATAGAGCCGATCCCGTTCAATCCGAAAAATGTTCGCCTAACGTTCGCCCTTAGCGTTGTCTGGCGTACCTTCCACGCTATGCCCTCGATAAGGGAAGGGCTGGGGGTGCATGAATATGCGGCAAGGCGTTGTGCCGCCAACAGGCCGCTCCCGCCTGCAAATCCGCGCTGGTGCGGGATTGGTGCCCTGCGTGATTTCCGGCAGGTAAAGCGGGCGGGCGATGAGGGGAGAGGAGCGCGGCGATCGGGTATGCGCGGAAAGCCCCCTCCCCTGTTTGCGCACTTTTCCCCCCGCCTCGCCTGCGGGCTTTTTAGGGCATATTTGATGCACTGCTGGACCCTGTCTCAAACCCGCCTAAGTCCTAGGCTCGAGAGAGGAAAATGTGATCGATCGATTGATGCATTTTGATGCACCTGGAGATGTCTTTTCCGGGCGTGATCTGATCCAGTCGCGTGCGGCGAAAAATTGCGCTGGTCTTTGTGCCAGAGAGGGAGGGGGCGGGAAGGTGTAACTTTTGTCGGATCGAGCTTGGTATTCTGGATAATCAATTGAAAATGCTATAATAATTTTGTTACATAAGGGTGTAATAATCTGTAATTTTGAAATGGCGAGAATGTAACTTCAGTAGAAATCTGCCGTTTTCTGTTCCCAGAAAGTTACACTTTTAGAGTGTAACCTGATTACATGGATGTTACATCAAAAATTACATGAAAAGCGGCAGAAATCCGCCAATGTTACGTATGTTACACTTTTCCCGATACCCCCCTCATATAGTTTCGGAGGTGACATCCGTGCGCCAGGCGCATGGATATCGGATAGCTATCCGGTATCCATTAGATACCCAGCCATTGATCGACCCTGTGGAAATGGTCTTCCCATGAAAAGATTTTGTAAGTCGCCAGCCTCTCCCGCTGGCGGGCGGCGCGGGGGCTGTCGGGTGCGGTATATTCGGTGATGAGGGAGAGCCATGCCGCTTCATCGTCGGGGTCGAGATAGTCGGGAATGTCGCCGGCAAATTCGCGATAGACGGCGAGGTCGCTCGCTATGGCGGGCGTGCCCAGCGACAGCGCCTCCATCAGCGGCAGGCCCTGCCCTTCGACATGGCTGGGGAAAAGCAGCGCCTGTGCGTGGGAAAGCCAGACCGGCAGATCATCATCGCCGCAACCGGAGAGTTCAAGGATATGCGGGCGCAGGGTTTCGTCATGGTCGAGGCTGTTCGTCACATCCTCGACCGACCAGCCCCGCTGCCCGATGATGACCAGCTTCGGTGTCGTCTCGCCAAGATGTTCGGCGAGGCGCCGCCAGATGCGGAGCAGCAACTGATGGTTTTTGCGCGCCTCTATCGTTCCCAGCACCACGAAATAAGGCGCGTTCAGCAGGGGGGGGCGTTGTGGCGCAGGTCTGAACGATTCCAGCCCCAGCGGGGCGCAAAGCGTTGGTGGCATCTCCAGCCCTCTCTCCCCGGCGAAATCGTGCAGCCGGGCCAGGCTGTCCTCGCTGTTGGCGAGGATCGCGGCGCCATAGCGTAATATGGTTTTCATACGGGCACTATGGCGCTGGGCTTCGCCCGCGCGGTTAAATTGCGGATGGGTGATGGGGATGAGGTCATGCACATAATAGACGGCCCTCACCCTGTTGCGCCGGACCCAGCGGCGATGCCCGCCCCGGTCCAGCCCGGTATGCCCGATATTGAGATAGAGACTGCCTTTCGGCACGATGCCTGCGCCGATAAGGAACGAAGGAAAAGAACGGACAGCCAGCGTCAACGCCTTGCGCCGGAAATCGGCGGGGCGATCAAGCAGCAGGGCGAAGAGCTTTCGGGAGGCGCGCCTGTCCAGCACATGCGTAAAGCCCCCACGTTGCACCAACGCCCGCGCATTTCCGTCATGATGGCGTACATAAGCGAGACAGGCCCGGTCGATCCCGGTGGGAAGCTGTCCGCGCCAGCTCCGCCAGATCAGGCGGCTGACATCAAGCAGAACAGGGCTATTGGACGCAGGGTTAGAATGGTGGCTGGTCATCGCCCGCCCATGCACGATAAAGCCGCCTGATGCCAGATGCACGGGGCGCTCGCCCCTGCCCTCGCAAGGCCGCCCTAACCCGCCATCGCCTTTATCAGCACCGCCGCCTTGCGTATCTGCCTGCGCCAGAAACCGAGGCGCAGTTTCTCAAGGCCCCCTTCCCGTTCCAGCGCGTCGCGCCGCGTCGCGAGCTGGCGCAGGACGGTTTCGCAGGGCACCGGCGCGCCACGGTTCGCATCCCAGTAGAGCGGATAGCGCAGCAGCGCCCCGGCGGTCAGTTCGTCCAGCGACAGGCGGCGCTGGCGGCGGGTGAAGGCGGCTCCGCTGGTGTCCCTGTCCTCCGTCAGCCCCCATCCCGCGTAAAAGGGCTGGCCATAGGTGACGACCCTTTTCCCGCGCAGCAGGGCGTCGAACCCCGCCTGAGAGGTCATCACATGCACTTCGTCAGCGGCGTTGATGCAGCTTATGACCGACAGGTCTTTTTCGATATGGTCCGCCCATAGCGCCGCCTCGTTCAGCGCGACGCGCCCCTTGCGGTTGCCCGACATCACGTCGGGATGCGGTTTATAGACGATATAGGCGTCCGGCGCGGCGATCCGTGCCTGTTGCAGCAGGGCGGCGTTGGTGCGGATGGCCGAACAGCCCAAACGAATGGAGGCGTCATCCTCCACCTGCCCCGGCACAAGGAGGACGGGGCGCCCCTCCGCGCCCGGCCAGCACGCCGCGCCGCGAGGCTCCAGATTATATTTGGTCAGTCCCTGTTCGATAATATAGCGGCGCAGGGTGCGGGCGCGATCCAGTTCCTCCGGCGTGAAACCGGCGGTTTGCAGGATGGTTTCGAGGTCGGAAGGCTGGCGCGGGTCGAAATAGATGCCGCTGCCGTCCAGCACGAGCGAGGCGGGCGGGATCAGGTCCGACCCCAGCCCCACGGAGCGATAGAAACCATCTTCTATGCGCCATGCCGGCGTGCCGCTTTCCCGCGCCAGTTCGGCCACGCCATCGGGCGCGGTCGCACTCCACCAGCCAAGCCTGTCCTGCGGGCCGGGCTTCAGCCGCGCCGCCGCCGCCGCATCGCGTACGAAGAGCAGGCTTTCGGCCTGCGGGGCAAGGATCGGGGCCAGATTATATTGTTTCCACCGGCGGAAGCCGACGCAGATCAACCGTCGGGGCTGGAATGCGGCGTGAGGGATGGGCGGGGATGCTGTCATGCCCCCCTCTTCGCCCGGCAGGCGCGCCGGTGCAAATAGTGTCCGCGCACATAAGGGCGGATCGGGCGATTATCGGCCACCGACAAGCCGGGGATCGATGCTGAAGGGATCATTCGCCTCTATGCGGACCCGGTCCATATCGGCATGGCGCGGGTTGAGCAGGAGGTTCCGCTCCTGCGGCACGACGATGCTGCGCACCGACAGGCCCAGCGCCGCGCCGGCGTCGAGAAATCCTTCGCCCGCCGCGAGGCAGGCGTCATTATGGGTCGGGGACGGGTCAAGGCGGTGAATGGCGGCATCGTCGGGAATGGAAATCGTCAGCAAGCGGAAATCGGCGGGCAGCAGGTCCGCGGGAAGATCCAGATGCACCAGCACTTCGAGCACGGCAAGGCCGGGGCTGGCGGCGGTGTAGACCATGGGCCGCCCCGCCCGGTTCCAGCGTCCGCCCCACAGGCGCGCGCCTTCGCCATCCAGCGCGATATGGGCGGCCTTGCAGAGGCGATAGAGGATCATGGGCGGCGCGGGGCGGACAAGGGGCGGCCAGGCACAGGGCCGATCAGGCGGCGAGACCATGGGCGATGCGGCCCAGCAGCGTTTCCACCGCCCGCGCGCCCTGATCGGTATCCGCCATGGAGAGCGGGGTTTCGCCGTCAAAGAGGGGGGTGGCGCGGTTCAGCCAGATATGCGCCTTGTCGCTGTCTCCGAACGTTTCTTCGGCGATGGCGACGATGCCGACGATACGCAACAGCCGGTCGGATTCCGCCGGGTCGAGCGGCTGTGCCTTTTGCTGCCGCCGCTTGAAGGTGCGGCGGTTGAGGATTTGTGGATCGAGCGCATTGAACGGCAGGCGCGCGGCATCGAGGAAATGATCGACCGCCTGTGTCGGCACGCCCCGCCGGATCAGGCGGACGATATCGCGTTCATTGGCCAGCGGACCGGTGATGTCTTCCCCGCCGAGCAATTGCTGTATCCGTGTCACCGCGTTCATGGGCGTTCCCTCATTGCTCATGCTGCCTGTAGAGGGGCATGACAATTTGCCGGTCGATACCAAGCATATTGCAACCATAAGGGGAAAGCCGGCCCGGTACAAGGGCGCGCGCCCCGACCGACGAAGAGGATGAGGGCGGAAAATCGAAGGGCAAAGGGTTTGGAGCGCGATGAATTCGTGCTTTCGAGTAGAAATTGCCGGACACCGGAGAAATCGGATAGAAAGCCTCCATGGCGAAAAAACCGGCTTCCATTTCCTCTTCGAAGGTGATCCCGCAGGGCGAACTGTTCCAGCTCGACAGCCCGCTGCTGGGCGAGGTGCGCGGGGAACGGTCGCTGATGGCCTTTCCCTTTTTCGCGCTCAGCAAGAATGCGTGGATGAAGCCGCTTGCCTATTCCACGCCCAGCGTGTCGATCGAGGTGCGGCCGAGCGCGCGCGGCGTCGCCACCATCTACGACAAGGAAATCGTCCTCTATATCGCCAGCCTGATGGCCTCCAAGATCGATCAGGGCGAGGCGGTGTCGCAGGACTTCACCTTCACCGCGCACGACCTGTTCAGCGTGACCGGCGCAAACCACAGTGCGCGTTCCTACAGTCGCCTTTCCGACGCGCTGGAGCGGCTGCAGGGCACGCAGATCCGCACCAATATCGAGGCCGGGGGCGAAGGCGAGGAAGGCTATTTCTCCTGGCTTTCCGAAGCGCGGCTGCAATATGCGCGGTCGGGAAAGGGCGAAAAACGGCTGAAAGCCGTGCGGGTGCGGTTGTGCGACTGGCTGTTCCGGTCGATCCTGCGCGACCGGCGCGTGCTGGATTATGCCCACACCTATTTCCAGCTCGGCCCCATTGAACGCCGCATTTATGAAGTCGCGCGCTCGACCTGCGTGGATGGCGAGGAACTGGAGATAGACCTTGCGACCTTCCGGTTGCAGATCGGCTTTCAGAACCCGCTCGCCAATTTCCGCATCGCATTGCGGCAGATCGCGGCGGAGGCATCCATTCCCGATTATCAGATCAGGCTGATCGAGGAGGAGCCGGGCACGCCGGAAGAGGCGCCGCGCCGTGTCGGACGCAAGGCGGGCAAGACAAGAGTGATCATCACGCGCCGTCTGGAAGAGCCGGACCGGGAGGAGGAACTATCCGCCCTCCCCTTCCCCGCCGACGATGACCGGGTGGGCGATCAGGCGGTCTGACCGAGCGGTCCGGAAACAGTCCCCCTCCCCCCTTGCGAGTGATTCGCTGATTCGCGGATCACCCTCCCATTTCTACTCGAAAGCACGAATGGAGAGGGCAATTCCTACTCGAAAGCACGAATTTGGACCCCTATTCCTACTCGAAAGCACGAAGTTTTTTTCGCTTTCCTACTCGAAAGCACGAACTGTAAACCCTTCCGCGCGGTGGTAATTGCTGCGATTATCGCGCCGCTGGCCCGTTTCTGCATCAGGGCCGGTTCGATTGAAGGAAAGGGGTGGCTGTGACCGCATAAAAAGAAAGCCCGGCACGAAGGCCGAGCATCCTTATGTAGTATGGAACGGCGTCGCCAAACGCCGCACGGGTAACAACAACGCCCCTTTCCTACTCCATATCGGACCGAGTTTCAAGGATGCGCGTTTCGCGCCACGGCTTTTTTTTGCCTGCGTGATGGCCCTCCCCATGGAGGGACGAATGGGGACTTATAGCTTCGGTGAAGCACTGACAGGGGCGCTGGGTGGCGCAAAGGCAGAGAAAGCGCGCAAGAGCCGTTCGGGCGCGCCGCATCCGACCGGCGCGCCGGTGCGCCGGGACAGCGTCGAGGCGGGCACGTTCGAGCATCTGTTTTTCGCCGCTCCCGCGAAGGGCGAAACCGACCGGCTGCTGCGCGCGGCGCGGCGTATCCTCGATGCCGGGCGTCAGCTGCGGCGTGAGGCGCGCTGCGATGGCCGGGTGCTGACGCCGACCGAGCGCCTGCTCACCACGCTGACCGCCGCGAGCGTGCGCCTGTTCGAGGAGATAGTGACCCTCGCCCGGCTGAACCGTGGCCGCGTCTTTCCGAGCTATGATTATCTCACCGAGGCGACCGGCCTTGGCCGCGCGACGGTGGCGCGTGGTTTGCGGATATTGGAAGGGATCGGCTTTCTGGTGCGCCAGCGCCGGTTCCGGCGGCTTGAGGGCAAGGGGCCGGGGCCGCGCTATGAGCAGACGTCCAACGTCTATCGCGCGTTCCTGCCCAAATGCGTGCAGGCCTATCTGCCGCGCTGGATGCGCCCTGCCCCGGTTCCCGACGACGCGCAGCACCGCGAGGCGGAGCGGCGGGAGGAACGGGACTGGATGCTCTCTCGCCTGCCGCTGGGCGAACAGGCAAAGGCGATGGTCGATGGCCCGCTTGGCAAGGTGCTTGCCCGTCTGGGGACGGCGATCGAAGGCCGGGAACGACAGCTGTCTGAGCGTGAGTCTCAAAACCATCCTGAACCGCTCCTTGAGTCCTTTATAAATAAGGAAGCTCAAAGGAGTTGGCCTGGTCGGCCAACATGCTAAGGCCTGACGGCCCTGAAACAGGATAGCTCCCACTCCCCATCACTTTTTCACCCAGAACCCGGATCGGGACGCACCGCTACGCGGCGCGAATGCTCCCCAACGGGAGCAAGCGGCAGGGGCCGGAAGCAAAACAAGCCTTATCCCCTGGCGAAAGCTATAAGGGTATCAGATGGATATCTGGTAGCTACCAGATAGGGGAAGGGATGCAGGCATAGGCTGAGCGCGTGGATACCAGTTAGATATCCGGTTGGTATCCTTAACGGATATCAGGCGCTATTGGTCTGCTTGTCCTCCAGCGCGGCCAGCGCCTGCTCCAGCACCGCGCCCAGCGGCAGACCAAGATCATCGGCGATGCGATAGAGCCTCTCGATGGTTTCTTCGGTCGCCTTGATGTTGATCTGGCGGTTGCGGCCCGTGACATGGCGCCGCGGTTGACGTGGGGAGGGCAGGGGAGCGGGCGGCGTTTCCGCTGCGTTGTCTTTGGCGCCCTGCGCCTTGCGGCTTGGAAAGCCGCTGGCCTGCGCGATTTTCTCAATGGCGGCGGCGGGAACCGGCCTGGAGGCGGGTTCCGGCGCGAAATCGTCGAGATCGCCGAAAGGATTGGCGCGGCTCATTGGGCTGTCTCCTCGTGCGGGGCTTCTCCTTGGGCGGGGGCCTTCTTGCTGTCGCGCAGCCGTTCCACCACCTCGATTGCGAACTGTTCGGCGTTCGCGATCGCCTTGTCGAGATTGGGCACGTCGCTTTCGCTGAGATTTTCGAGCGTCTGCTGGAAGGAGAACATCGCGCGGAACGCCTCCCGCTCGTTGAGCTGGGTTGCGAACACCGGCACGCCGGCATCTTCCAGGCCGGTCTGGATATGGTTCATCGTGCGGGTGCGGATGATCGGGCTGGTGCGGGTGAGGAGGATGCCATAGGGCACCGCCCTGCCCGTCATCTTCTCATGCTGTTTCAGCACGCGGATGGCACGGCTCGCCTGTTCGGCGTCGAGCTGCGATCCCTGCATCGGGATGATGACGAGATCGGCCTGGCTGACCGCGAGCAGCACGATCTTGGCGGCGGTGCCTTCCAGATCGACGACGACAAACGGGGTTTGCGCGGCGGCTTCTTCGATGCGGTCGATGATATTGTCCTCATCGACATTGGCGATGACCGACAGGGTGTCGGGTAATTCCGCGCCCTTGCTCCAGCTGGCGATCGGGTGATTGGGGTCAGCATCGGCCACGGTAACGCGCGTCCCCCGCGCCAGTTCGGATGCGAGGAGAAGGGCCGCGGTGGTCTTGCCGACGCCTCCCTTGGGGCTGACGAAGACGATGGTGGGCATGGATGGGGACTCCCTTTGGCGGGCATGGGCTTTCGGGGATATCTGGTAGCTAGCGGATATCTGGATAGCAAGTGGATACCAATATGGTATCTTTATATCTTTTGGACGGAAAGGAAACGGAAACAGGGGCTTTGCGCCCGTGCAGGGAATGCGCTATCGGAACGGTCCCATGCCCACAAAGACCGCCAGCGCCTTATCCGGACGCCCCTTGGATTTTCCCCTCCTGCTGTCCGTGCATATGGATGCTTTCAGGGCTGCGCCGGGGAAATATATGAAGGCGCTGTGGTGGCGTCTGCTGCGCAAAAAGGTACGTTCGCGGGGGCAGTTCGCCACCCTGCTGGCCCATTCCCGCAACGCCTATGCTGTCTGGCAGATACAGGAAGCGCGGAACAAAGGGCAGGAGGTGGAGCCTGCCTCCACCGTGCCGATCGTCGCGCTGGTCGATACCGGCGCCGATAGCGGGGAGGGGCTGGACAAGACACTGGAAAGCCTGTCCCGCGCTGGAATGCAGGTTATCGTCATTGGCCTCGCTGATGATCTCGGGAAAATCGATTGGGACAGCCAACCCTGGCTGATGCCCGTGAGAGCGGGGGATATCATCGCTCCCACCACGCTGATCGCCTATCGGGCGGCGCTGGATGATGCGGAAACGGCGGGCGCGCGCCTCATCTATACCGATGATGATCTGCTTGACCGGAAGGGGCGGCGTCATGCCCCCTATTTCAAGCCGGATTGGAACAGCGAGCTTTTTGCCCATCATGATTATCTGACGGGTGCCTGCATCCTGCGCCCGTGCCGGGAAGAGCTGGAACAGGCTGCCACTTGTCCTGAGGGGGAGGGCGATCTGGCAACCGGTTGGGCAGAGCGCCTTGTGGCCCTGCTGGCGGAGCAGGCGAGGCCGCTGCATCTGCGGCGGATGCTGCACCATCGCCGGTCCCGTCCCCGGCCCGAAACAGCCATGCTCCCTGCCGTAGCGGCGCGGAACCTTCCCCCTGTCAGCATCATCGTGCCGACGCGCAATCGCGTGGATCTTCTGAAAACCTGTCTCGATGGCGTGGCGGCCACGGATTACCCGGATATCGAGGTGATTGTCGTCGACAATGACAGCGACGATCCGGCAACCCTGTCCTATCTGGATGCGCTTGACCTCGCGCGGCATCGGGTGATCCGCCATCCGGGACCGTTTAATTTCTCGGCCATCAACAATCGGGCGGCGGAGCAGGCGAGGGGGCGCCTGCTCTGTCTGCTCAACAATGATATCGAGGTATCCGACCCGGACTGGCTGAAAATCATGGCAGTCCAGGCGGTGCGGCAGGATGTCGGCGCGGTTGGCGCACGGTTATTATATCCCGACGGCCGTATCCAGCATGCGGGCGTCGTCATCGGCGTCGGCAATGCCGCCGGGCATGCGCATCGTTTCCTGCAACCGGGGGAGGAAGGCTATTTCCGCCGCCATGCGCTGCCGCAATTCACCATGGCGGTGACGGCGGCCTGCCTCGTGGTGGAAAAGGAACGGTTCGCCGCTGTGGGGGGGCTGGACGAAAAGCATTTCGCGGTTGCGTTCAACGATGTGGATTTGTGCCTGCGCCTGAACCAGCGGGGCTGGCAATCCTTCTATGAGCCGCGAGCGACGCTGATCCATCATGAATCCGTCTCCAGAGGATGGGATCGCGATCCGGTAGGCGCGGCGCGTTTCGCGGGGGAACTGGCCGCCTTGCAACGGCTGTGGCGCACCAACGAAATCACCGATCCCTTCCACCATCCCGCCCTCAGCCGGGCGAGCGAGCAATTTGTCGTGGGATTATAGGGAAATGAAGGCGGATATTTCCCGCTCCGCGTCCGGTGGGCGTCTGTCCCTTCCGCAAGTGACGCTGTGCGCCGTCACGTCGGTGAATGTAGCGGCAACGGTCCGGGCGCTGGAGGCCTGTCTGGAGCAGATCGACTTTGCCGCGTGCAAATTGTTCACCCATGCCCCGGTCGAATCCGGGCCTCCCGATATGGAGACGGTATCGATCGAGCGCCTGGATTCTGCTGGGGCCTATTCGGATTTTCTGCTGACGAAGATGGTCGATCATATCGAAACCTCCCATTGCCTCGTCGTGCAATGGGATGGTCATGTGCTGGATGCGGGGCGCTGGCGCCCGGAATTTCTCGATTATGATTATATCGGCGCCCGCTGGCCGCAATTTGATGATGGCCATGATGTCGGCAATGGCGGATTTTCCTTGCGCAGCCGCCGGTTGATGGAGGCATGCCGGGAGCCGGAATTTCGGGGGCATCATCCTGAAGATGTCGCCATATGCCGCCGCAACCGGCTATGGCTGGAGGAAAGGGGAATGCGCTTTGCCCCCTCCTGTCTGGCCGACGATTTTTCGACCGAACGGGCAGGGGAACTGACCAATAGTTTCGGTTATCATGGTGTTTTCAACATGCCACAAGCCATTGGTGTGGATGCGTTCTGGAAGCTCTATCACGAACTGGATGACAGGGGCACGATATGGCATGATTTTCGATCGATCCTCCGGGATGTTGGCCGGGGATCGGGGGGAGTCCTGCGCGCGGGACGGATGTTGCTCGACCGGTTTGGATGATGCCGCACATGGCCTGGCGCCGGATGCGGCAATCTTTCACCCGGGTTATGGATTTCTGATATAGTCTTTCAACTGCGTTGTTGAAATTCCGTCTGTTCTGGTAAGATAGATGACTTCCACTATATCGGATAAGTCATCGAACTTTCCTGTCCAGTCATCCCCCATGCCGAATATATCGGCCTGTTCCCTGAGGATGTCATTCCTTTTCTGTTCCCAGTTATGCTCAGGAAAAACATCAGAAACATAACGGCAGGATAATAATATCTCTTTTCTTTCTTCATAGGGAACGGCTGTCTTTTTTCCCTTGATCATGTTAAATTCATCGCTTGAGCAGCCCACGACAAGCCTGTCTCCAAGATTGCTCAATCTTTTCAGCAATCTTACGTGGCCTATATGAAATAGGTCAAATGTTCCATATGTCAAAACTGTAACCATAAATTATAAAATCCTGACCAGTAATTAAAAATATAGAGTTACATTTTTGCTTGCTTGTGGCCGCCTGATTGCAATCCTTCGCTCCGTTTGTCTAAAGCCCTGTATCGGGATTGACCAGAGGCGATTTACCGGAGGTACTTTCAAGGCCCGCGCGTCGGTATGGTGGGAAGTGCTTCTTGCATTGGGGTTCGTGTGCTTGCCTAACCCGAAATCGACCATTATCAGTTTTTGGGATACTCGTCGGTGACGAGCAGGCGACCGGGGCAGGTCAGGTAGAATTCATGCAGAAAATAGCCAGTTTCCTGAAATCCCGTTTGCACAGGCGGAAAGATTGGGAAGAATTTCGGGAACAGACCATAACGGACCGTAACAGGGCCGAGGGGGTTTTCGACGGGGAATGGTATCTTTCTGCCAACCCGGATGTAGCGGAAAGTGGGGAGGATCCCTTTCATCACTATATGCGGTGTGGCCATACGGAAAACAGAAATCCCGGACCTGAATTCGACACGGCTTTCTATAAATCGATATATTCCGATGTCGCTGCCGAAGGGGTGAACCCCCTCCTTCATTATATGCAGCATGGCCGGTCTGAAGGGCGGGTCATCAATGCCCGGATGCTTCAGCCGGGGCAGGCGGAGGAAATCCGGCGGAGCCTGCGATCGTCGGGCAGGATCGACCCCGCTTCTAAGCGCATCGTCGCCGATAGCGGGCTGTTCGACGCCGCCTATTATCTGCGGAACAATACCGATGTCGGGATTTCCGGCCAGTCGCCGCTCGACCATTATATGACGCATGGCTGGCGCGAATATCGCAACCCGAGCGCTGCCTTCGACGGTATCTGGTACGCTCAGGTCTATCTGGACAGCAAGTGGGATGGCGATCCCCTTCTCCATTATCTCGTGACGGGAAAGGGCAAGGGGTATCTCCCGTCTCCCCGGTCGCTGGCTGCGCCGACGCGCCCGGCAGGCTCTCTTCCGGTGGTGGACTACAGGCAGGCCGAAAGCCCCCCCCGGCGGATTTGCCTGTTCGCGGGATATGATCCCGATGGCCTGATAGATCCCGTTGTTGTCGAATATATCCGCGACCTGTCCCGTCATGCGGACATATATTATCTGGCGGATTGCACCATCGCACCGCAGGAACTGGCGAAGCTGGAAGGCGTGACCAGGGGGGCATGGTCGCGACGGCATGGATGCTATGATTTTGGATCATGGTCTTTGCTGGCCAGGGAACTGGTGGGCTGGGACGTCATCGACGGCTATGACGAACTGGTTCTGGCTAATGATAGTTGTTACCTGATGAAGCCGTTCGACGGCGTGTTTCGGGAAATGGACGGGCGAGTGTGCGACTGGTGGGGGTTGCAGGCGACAAAGGGGCTTGCGCACACCTTTGCCGCGCAGGCGCTTCCCGGCACGGTCGATCTGGATACCCTGAAAAGGGAATATCTGCCCGATTTTGAAAATCAGGATGTATATGATTTCCTTATTGGGTCCTATTTCACGGTTTTCCGTAAAACCATAATTTCCGATAATATATTTAGAAAAATTCTAAATAATGTGAAAGTGGAAATAGAAAAGGTCCATATTATAAGGAAATATGAGGTAGGAATTACGAGGGTTCTTATCTCACTTGGATATGATTTTGATTGCTATATTCGGGATGTGTATCCCGTGCAGCCGATCTATACGGATATATGTTTCGATCTTATCGAAAAAGGTTTTCCGCTACTCAAAAAATATCATCTGATCGAAAATCATTACGAAATCCCCTCTCTGGGCGACTGGCCGGAAAGGGTGAAATCCGCCGGTGTTACCAAGGATCTGTCGCCATATCAGGCAAATCTCAATCGCACCGGGGATGCCTTCAGGATCCATAAAAATTCCGATCCCGAACTGTTCGCCATGGCCCCTCCCTTGTCCGAAACGGAGTTGATCGCGACCGATGCGATGACGCCGAAATATGATAATTGGTGGGCTTTCCCGGTATGCGCCTATAGTCACCGGTTCAATGACAATATAAGGGCGCTGTTCGAGCATGTGAAGGACGACCCGTCCCTGAAGAAGATCGTGCTGACACGGTCGAAACATTTCGAAATGGACGAGGAATCGGGCGGCAGAAATGTCGTGATAGTTCCACTCGAAAGCAGGGAGGGGCAATTTTACCTCCTGCGTTCCAGACATATCTTCCTGAAGCACAGCGTAAAGTCGAATGTCGGCGTTGAACTGTCCCCGGAACTGCATCATTTCCACAATCTGTGGCACGGCATCCCGCTCAAGCGGATTCATTATGCTTCCCTCGACATGCAGGACAGGCTGGACGAAATCGCACGGGGCAACAGGCTTTTGACATCGGTCATTGCGGCGTCGCGGGTTGATCAGAATGCGATGGCCGTGTCCTGGTGGCCATTGACCATCAACGATGTCTGGTTGACGGGCCTTCCCCGGCACGACCTGATATTGAAACCGGAAGCCCTTTTGCCTGCCGACATGCAGCAGCAGCTCCATCATCTCCGATCGATGCTGGAGGGGCGTAAACTGCTGCTTTTCGCCCCTACCTTCCGGGCGGATCAAAATGCGGGCTATTTCCGCTTTACCCCCGAGCATCGCGATGCGCTGGCCGCCCTTCTGGCGGAAAAAGGCTATGTCATGGGCGTCCGGGAGCATATGGCGGACAAGGCTCGCCATTATTCTGGCGCCCTGACCGGCGAGCAATTTATTGCCGTGCCGGAATCTGTCTTTCCCTGTGTCGAAATGCTGCTGCGGGAAGCGGATATCGTCGCCACGGATTATTCCAGCACATTTGTGGACTTTTTGTTGACCGGCAGGCCGGTGGTCAGCTTCGCCTATGATTATGAGCATTATGTCCAGACGGAGCGTGGGCTGTTCTATGATCTCGAATGGTCTTTCCCTGGGAACATCGCGAAGAGTTTCCCGGAATTCGTCGTGGCGCTGGAAAAGGCGATGGGCGGCATGGACCCAGAGGAAACAGCCCGCTACGAACAGCGCAAAAGGCTGTTTCTGGACTATGGTGACGACGGCAATTCGGCAAGGGTCGCAGAGCGCGTCAGGGCGCTGAACAAGGGCGACACAACGCTGTACGACACCCATGGGAAACAGGCGGAGGCGATGGATGCGCGGCGGATTGTGTGGGTTTACGATCCGCAATCGGAGCCGTGCTCGCTGAACCGGATGTACAACCTCCTTCCGGAACTGGAAGCGAAGGGGTGGAAAAACAGGCTGGTCCCCGCAGACGATCTTTCGGTGGATCATATGGCGGGCGCTGGCGTCCTGATATTCCGCCAGGTCCCCGGCAATGAGAGCCTCCTCGACATGGCGGAAACATTCCGCCGCGCCGGGGGATTGGTGATAGCCGATATCGACGCCCCCCTGTTCGATGCGCGGGCGCTCAAATCGTCCGCCTATTACCGGGACCGTCCCGACAGGCAGGCGGATCTCCGCCAGCGTTGCATGGGGTTTCAGCGTCTCATGGAACTGGCCCACAGGGTTGCTGTTCCTACCCCCGTGCTGGCAAGCCTGATCGATGGGAAAGGCGCGCGCGCCGTCTATGTTCCCAGCCCCTTAGGATCGGTGGCCATAACCGGATATTCTGGGAAGAAATCCCGCGCTCCCGAAGGGAGGGACAGGAAAATTCGCCTATGTTACAGGGCCGGCGCCTATGCCGGCGGTGACGATTTTCGGTTCCTGTGCCAGTCCGTGCGGCGCGTGCTGGCGGAACGATCGGATGTCGAGTTTCATTTTGTCGGCGATCACCTTGCCATCGAGGGAGTGGATGGCTGGATCGGCCACAGACCGTTTTCCCAGGACGCCCTGCATGCCTTTCTGGAGCGGATGGATATCAATCTGGCGCCCTTGGCATCCGGGACCTTCAGCCAATGCGGAGGCGAGACCAGTTTGGCGGAGGCCGCCATCCATGGCGTACCCAGCATTGCGTCTCCATCGCCTTCCCATGAAGCCTTTGTCCGGGAAGGGCGGAGCGGCCTGATCGCTGGAACGGAAGAGGAATGGTATGCTGCGCTTCTGCGGTTCATCAATGACGCGGCTTTGCGGGATGCCTTGGGGCAGGCCGCGCGCGATGTGGCATTGGCGGAGTTTTCCGCATCCAGGATCACAGATCGCTTCATCCGGGATGTTCTGGATGGGGTGGAGGTCTGACCGATATTCCTTATCACAAGGTACAGAAGCGCGATCGCCTGAAATGCGATGACGGAATGATGTGGGTCATTTATGAGGGGCGCCAGCCGGATTTTATCGACAGCCGGATGGGTCTTTAAGGAAGAATATGAAGACTAACGCAAAGATTTTGGTTGGCCGTGCCTTTGGGAAGATCGCCGGTGGGCGAAAGGTGAAGGCGAATATTGCGCTGTCCGATGAATATCGCATCCTTCATCAATCCGGCCTGTTCGTGGCCCAATTCTATCAAGAGACCTATCAGGAACGAATGCCGGTCGATATGGACCCGCTCGCTCATTATATCGAGAGCGGGGCGCGGGAGGGACTGAGGCCCAACCCCTGGTTCGAAACGACATATTATCTGAAAAACAACCCCGATGTTGCCAAGTGGGGGGGGAACCCGCTGCTGCATTTCGCCCTGCATGGCTGGAAAGAACTGAGAAGCCCTTCAGACAAGGCCTATGATCTTGTCTGGCACTGGGTCATGGACAATGAAAGGCATGAGGGTAAAAACCCCATGGAATTCCATTGCGTACGCTATGCGACCGCGCCGGATCAGGCGGACGTGCGTGCGCGTGCGCCATTGAACCCGGAAGAAAGCTTGAGATTTGTCGAGGCATGCCATCAGATGCTGGCGGCAGGGCAGCCTGATGAGGTGCGTTTTGCTGTCATTGGTGGATATGCGCTCGGAAACAAATTATGGGATATCGCTGAAAAGCTGTTCCATGCTCTGGTGTTGCAGAAGCCGAATGTTCTGGCTTACCGACTGTCGCTTGCCAATGCGGTCGAACAGCAGGGGCGGACATGGCAGTTGATCGATATATTGACCGACGCCTCCGTCCGCATGCCTGACAATGGACCCCTGTTGTTCCGATTGGGGTGCATGCAGGAAAGAATGGCCCGCTATGAGGATGCGGCATCCTCATTTGAAAAAGCCCTTGCGACCAATGCCAAGCATCCGGAATGGCATTATCGATACGGTTATGTGCTGGAGCAGATGGGGCGCCTGACAGCTGCCAGAGCTACTTATGACAGGGCCAGAGAACTAGATAAAAAGGATGGTTCGTCCCAATTCGGCGTAGGGGTATTTCATCAGAAACGCGGATTGTGGCAACAGGCTGCAGAAGCTTATGCGGTCATGGCGGCGCAGAAATCGGACGACCCGGAACTATGGTTCAAACTGGGGTTTGCTCATGATCGCTGCTATGAATGGGCGCAGGCGCAGCGTGCTTATTCGGTAGCGTTATCCTTGCAGTTCGAACGTCCCTATACCCATTACAGGCTGGGCTTTGTGCTGGAGCGGCAGGAGAAATGGCGGGAAGCTGCCGGCGCATATCGTACGGGCGCGGATATGGATACCGTGCATCGCAGTTATTGGTATTACCGATGTGGTTATGTGTTTGAGAAGGTCGGAGCCTTTGCCGAAGCATGTTCCGCCTATCTATTGACGGATAAGGCGCTGTGGGAGGGGTATCGGGCGTCGGGTGCATCGGTTTATGCAGAGTGGTTCCCGCATGGACAGAACGATTCTGCCCATGCGCCTGGGATGGCCCACAGCCTTGCCGGGGGACTGGCGGACACCGCGGGCAATTATTGGGAAGCGCTTTCCCGGGAGCGGGGCAAAAGCGGGATGCCTAGAATGGCCGGCCATATCCATGCCCGCGGCAAGATGGGCGAGGTGTATGGTGATTGGGAAGCCGCTGTTCGCTCCTATCGGTTAGCGCTGGAGATCAGCGCTTCGCATGAACCGGCATGGTATCGCGATTTGGGCGCGGCGCTGACGCGGCTGGGTCGGTATGGCGAGGCTTGCGAAGCGTTTCGGAATTCCCGGATACTGAAACGCCCCTATGGGGTAGACGTTGCCAAATATGAAGCCAACAAGGGCACCAAGGCCTTGATGGAATATTGCGAATATCTGGAAACATTTCCGATTCGCAAGAATACAGTTCTCTACGATAGCTGGCTGGGTAAGGCAATTGGTTGCAACCCTTACGCCATGTTTCGTTATATCATAGATCGTCCGGAATTTTCTGGTTGGACCCACATATGGGTGATCAATGATATATCAGGAATACCTAGTGAATATGTGGATAGGAATGATGTTATCTTTGTTCCACGTAACAGTGATGCCTATCGGCGTTATCTGGCTACTGCTGAATATTTGATTAATAATGTCACATTTCCTTATTGGTTCATTCGTCGAGAAGGTCAGAAATATCTGAATACATGGCATGGCACTCCATTGAAGGGGCTCGGCCGGGACGTAAAAAAACAATCCATGGCACATGGCAACGTGACCCGGAATTTCCTGCATGCCACGCATTTATTGAACCCTAATCAACATACCAGCGATGTCATGATAAAGCGCCATGATGTTGAGGGGATTTATCCGGGGAAAGTCGCCGAAACAGGCTATCCCCGTATCGATCAGGTGGTCAACCCGGATGAGACGCGCAGGCGGAAAGTTCTGGAAGAACTGGGACTGAAAGACGACAAGCCGATCGTGCTCTACGCGCCAACATGGCGCGGGGTGCAAGGCAATCCCCAGACTGATTGCGATCGGGTTATCGCGGATATCTCCGCCATGATCAGGGAGGAGTATCAACTTGTGTTTCGCGGCCATCATTTGATGGAGGCCGCGCTGGCCGGACAGGACATCCCGGTTGCCGTTGCTCCGCAACGCATCGATGCGTGCGATCTGCTTTCCGTGACGGATGTTTTGGTGACAGATTATTCCAGTATTTTCTTCGACTTCCTGCCAACTGGACGACCTATAATATATTATGCCTATGATCTGGAGGACTATGCGACGGAGCATGGATTCTATTTCGACTTGCAAGAACTTCCGGGTGAACTGTGTACTGAAATAGAAGAAGTGTGCGGAGCAATTATGCAGGGATTGTATGATCACTCTGTAAAGGATAATCCTGTTTATCAGCAGGCGCAGGCCCAGTTCTGTCCGTTCGAGGATGGACATGCAACCCGACGTGCCGTGGAAT